>Ga0075431_100002862_pt1 | contig 16694 bp, 14 predicted proteins | sample RhiMetdeltSRZDD5_FD_75297 | JGI IMG/M metagenome (GOLD analysis project Ga0075431, IMG submission 75297) | Populus rhizosphere microbial communities from Tennessee, USA - Rhizosphere MetaG P. deltoides SRZDD5 | ecosystem: Host-associated > Plants > Roots > Rhizosphere > Soil | place: USA... | reverse complement strand
GTTCGCCGCTCGTGTACTCCCGAAGGAGCCTTACCGCTCGACTTGCATGTGTTAAGCACGCCGCCAGCGTTCGTCCTGAGCCAGGATCAAACTCTCCGTTGAAATCTATCGGTAATCGCCTCTCGAGAGAGGCGTCAACCGTCAACAGATGTAATCCTGACAAGTTGAATCACTTGTCAAAGGAATCCGAAGACAATCGACTCGGAAAGAGCCGATCGTCGACGGGGCGTTTCTGTCTTCGTCGACTTTTGGCACACTGTTGAGTTCTCAAGGATCAGACGCGCACCATCACGCGACACCTTGCGGTGATCGGCTCCGGGGCAACTCTTCTAACTTACCGGATTGACTCGGCGCGGTCAAACCGCATTTTCCGGGGCAATCCGGAAGGGTGGTTCTTTAGGGACCAGAAACCTGATCAACTTCTGGTTGGTCTTGGTCGTGTCACTCCAGTGTAGCGGGCCCGAGGCTCTGAGTCTCCGTGGCCCTCAACAGCTGGCGAGGGACAACAGTACGGATGGACGCGAGTGCAGTCAAATCGACGACCCGAAGCGCGTCAGATCCGGGTCGTCGCAGGTCAGACGGCCTCCGCGCGAGTCGGCCGAGGAGCCCGGATTGCCGGCTATACCACGTTCTCTAGCCACGGACGATCTCCGCCCCCGCGACCGAACGCTTGCCCTTGCGGACCACGATCCAGCGGCCGTGGAGCAGTGCCGACTCGGGCAGCGGGTCCTCCGGGTCGGTGGCGCGCACGTTGTTGACGTAGGCGCCGCCTTCGGCGACGGTGCGCCTGGCCGCCGATCGGCTCCCGACGAGGTCGGTCGCCACCAAGGCGTCGACGACGCTCGGGAGCTCGTCGCCGGCCTCGAGCTTGGCGTTCGGCGTCTCAGCCAGGGCAGCTTCGAGCACCGCCTCCGGCAGATCGGTCAGTTCGGCCCGGCCGAACAATGCGAGCGCGGCGTTGACGACCGCCTGCGTCTCGTCCCTGCCGTGCACCAGGGTCGTGACCTCCTCAGCCAGCCGGCGCTGGGCCAGCCGTTTGGCGGGGGTCTTCTCGGACTCCGCGACGATCTCGTCGATCTCGTCGAGACTGAGGCGGAGCGAGAAGATCCGGAGGTAGTCCCCGACCTTGGCGTCCTCCGAGTTGAGCCAGAACTGGTAGAACGCGTACGGACTCGTCAATTCCGGGCTCAGCCAGACGGTGCCGGACTCTGTCTTGCCGTACTTGGAGCCGTCGGCCTTGGTGATCAGCGGGGTCGCCAGCGCGTGCACCTGCTCCCCCGTCGCCCGGCGGATGAGCTCGACGCCAGCGGTGATGTTGCCCCACTGATCGCTCCCCCCCGTCTGCAGCCGACAGTTGTAACGCCGGAACAGCTCCAGGTAATCCATCGCCTGGAGCAGGACGTAGCTGAACTCGGTGTAGCTGATGCCCGACTCCAGACGGGTCCGGACGACGTCACGGCCGAGCATCCGGTTGACCGGGAAGTGCTTGCCGATGTCGCGCAGGAAGTCGAGCGTGTTCAGGTCGCCGGTCCAGTCGAGGTTGTTGACGACCTGGCCGCGGTCGAGGTCGATGTAGCGCTCGACCTGGCTTCGTACCCGCTCGACCCAGCCGCCGACCGCGTCCTTGCTGTTGAGAGTCCGCTCGCCGGTGTCCTTGGGATCGCCGATCAGTCCGGTCGCGCCGCCGACGAGGATCAGCGGCGAGTGGCCGGCGTCCTGCAGTCGCCTGGCTGTGACGAGCTGGACGAGGTTGCCCATGTGGAGGCTCGGAGCGGTCGGATCGAAGCCGACGTAGTAGGTCGTGGCACCCGAGTCGAGTTGCGCCCGCAGCGCGTCGATGTCGGTCGTCTGCGCGAGCAGGCCTCGCGCGGCCAGCTCGTCGAGTACGTGGGTGTCCACCGTGTGTCTCGCTCCTGTCGTACGAAATGTGGTCAGCTCGGCTCCAGCGTGCCCGCTCGACCGGCGGTCAAGCCAACCCATTGTTGTCGGCCCGCGGGCTCCGGCGGTAGGTCGACACGGTCTCGTCGCCGGTCTGCCAGAACCGCCACGGCCGCTCCGCCGCCTGACTGACGCCCACGCGTGGTCCCTGCGAGATGTCGGCGACCCGGCCGGACGCCGGCTCCAGCCGGAGCGTGCCACCGGCCAGCAGGTCGACGCCGTCGGCGGTGCCGTCGATGCCCAATGCCATCGTCAGCCGGGCCGGTCCGCGGGCGAGATCCCGATCGGCTGCGCGCGGGCCGCGGCGGCGCCGGGCGAGCTCGACACCGGACACGACGCGACCGCCGCGCAGCAAGACGGCGGATGCCGTGCCGTCCGGGCCGCACACCAGGTTGGCGCACCAGTGCATGCCGTAGCTGAAGTAGCAGTAGAGGTGGCCGGCCGGGCCGAACATGACGCCGTTGCGTGGCGTACGGCCGCGATAGGCGTGTGAGGCGGGGTCGGCGGGGCCTTCGTAGGCCTCGACCTCGGTCAGCTCGATCGCGACGGTGCCCTCGTCGGTCGTGCGGCACAGCCGCCAGCCCAGCACGTCCGGCGCGACGTCGAGTGCGGTCCGGCCGAGCGTGGCGCGGACATCGGCGTCGAGCTCGCTAGTCATCGGCGGCGATCCAGCCGCGATGGTCGGTGATCACCCGGCGCAACTCGTCGAGCTGCTCCCGGACCCGGTCCGGCGCGGTGCCGCCGCGCGCGTCGCGAGCCGCCACCGAACCCTGGATGGTGAGCACCTCGCGTACTTCCGGCGTCAGGTTCGCCGAAATGGCGGCCAGGTCCGCGTCGGACAGATCGGCGAGCTCGACGCCGAGCTCCTCGCAGCGCCGTACGCACGCACCGGCGATCTCGTGGGCCTCGCGGAAGGGCACGCGATGTCGTACGAGCCACTCCGCGACATCGGTGGCGAGGGTGAATCCGCGCGGCGCGGCGGCCGCCATCCGCTCGGTGTCGAAGCGCATCGTGGCAACCATGCCGGTGTAGGCCGGGAGCACGAGGCGAAGGCTGTCAACCGCGTCGAACAGCGGCTCCTTATCCTCCTGCAGATCGCGGTTGTAGGCGAGCGGCAGCGCCTTGAGGGTAGCGAGCAGGCCGGCGAGATGGCCGATCAGCCGACCCGACTTGCCACGAGCGAGCTCGGCGATGTCGGGGTTCTTCTTCTGCGGCATGATGCTCGACCCGGTCGCGTAGGCGTCGTCGAGCGTGGCGAAGCCGACGTCGGGGGTCGACCAGACGACGACCTCCTCGGCGTGCCGCGAGACGTCGACCGCGATCATCGCCGTGACGAACCCGAACTCGGCGGCGAAGTCCCGGGCGGCCACGGCGTCGATCGAGTTGGCCGCCGATCCGGTGAACCCGAGGTCGGCCGCGACGCGATCGGGATCGAGACCGAGCGAGGAGCCGGCCAGGGCACCGGCACCGTATGGCGAGTCGGGGGCGACGCGGTCGTCCCAGTCGCGCAGCCGGTCGACGTCGCGCACGAGCGGCCAGGCGTACGCGAGCAGGTGATGGCTCAGCAACACGGGCTGGGCCGGCTGCAGATGCGTCCGGCCGGGCAGGATCGCGCTCGGGTGCTCGGCCGCGCGATCGGCGAGGGCGGCGGCGAGGTCGAGTACGGCGGCGCCGATCGCCCGCGCCTCGTCGCGCAGGTACATCCGGAGCAGGGTCGCGATCTGGTCGTTGCGGGAACGGCCCGCGCGGATCCGGGCGCCGAGCGTCCCGAGTCGCTCGACGAGCAGCCGCTCGAGCGCGGTGTGGACGTCCTCGTCGGCAGGGTCCGGGCCGACCACGCCCTTGGCGACGTCGGCGGCGAGCGTATCGATGCCCGTGTGGAGCTCGGCGAGCTCGTCGTCGGTCAGGAGTCCGGTGTCGTGGAGCACCGTGGCATGCGCCTTCGAGCCGGCGAGGTCGTACGGCGCGAGCCGCCAGTCGAAGTGGGTCGACTTCGACAGGGCGGCCAGCGCCTCCGACGGGCCGCTGGCGAATCGGCCACCCCACAGGGCGCCCGTGGACGATTGCTCGGTCACGCGTACTCCAGGGTTTGGTGGGGGCGGCTGGTTGGCTCTCGCGGGTGCACTCTGCATCGCGAGTAGGCACTTCGCATGGCGTGCAGGCCATGCAGAGTGCGGGCGTACCACGTTAACGTGGTAGCGCTGGGGCGCACGTGACTCGGGCGGTCAGCCGACCAGGCGCTGGTCGCGACGGGCGGCGAGCTTGCTGGGCAGACCCCACAGCTCGACGAAGCCCTTCGCGAGGGACTGGTCGAACTCGTCGCCCTCGTCGTAGGTCGCGAGGCCGAAGTCGTAGAGGCTGGCCGCCGACTGCCGCCCGGTCACCACCGCCCGGCCGCCGTGCAGGACCAGCCGGATGTCGCCGCTGACATGGCGCTGCGACGACTCGACGAAGGCGTCCAGCGTCTCCTTCAGCGGGCTGAACCACAGGCCGTCGTAGGCCAGCTCGCTCCAGCGCTGGTCGACCAGGCGCTTGAACCGGCCGAGATCGCGCTCGACCGTGACGCTCTCCAGCTCGGCGTGCGCGGTGAGCAGCGTGATCGCGCCGGGCGCCTCGTAGACCTCGCGGCTCTTGATGCCGATCAGCCGGTCCTCGACCATGTCGAGCCGCCCGACGCCCTGCGTGCCGGCCCGCCGGTTGAGCTGCTGGATCGCCTCGAGCATCGTCACCTTGACCCCGTCGATCGCGACCGGACGGCCCTGCTCGAACGAGATCACCAGCTCGTCCGGCTCCCGCGGCTGTGCCGGGTCCGACGTATACGAGTAGACGTCCTCGATCGGCCCGTTCCAGATGTCCTCGAGGAATCCGGTCTCGACGGCGCGACCCCAGACGTTCTGGTCGATGGAGTACGGGGACCGCCTGCTCTGGTCGATCGGGAGGTCGTGCTCCTCGGCGTACACGATCGCCTTCTCGCGGGTCCAGGCGTAGTCGCGCACCGGCGCGATGACCTTGAGGTCCGGCGCGAGGGCGCCGATGCCGAGCTCGATCCGGACCTGGTCGTTGCCCTTGCCGGTGCAGCCGTGGCTGACCGTACTCGCGTGGTATTCACGGGCGGCCGCCGCGAGATGCTTGGCGATCAGCGGCCGGGAGAGCGCCGAGAGCAGCGGATAGCGGTCCATGTAGAGCGCGTTGGCGCGCAGGGCCGGCAGGCAGTAGTCGTCGGCGAACTCGTCTCGCGCGTCGACGACGACCGCCTCGATCGCGCCGCAGGCGAGCGCGCGTCGGCGGATCGTTTCCAGATCCTCGCCGCCTTGGCCGACGTCGAGCACGACGGCGACCACGTCGGCGCCGGTCTGCTCCGCCAGCCAGCCGATCGCCACCGAAGTGTCGAGGCCGCCGGAGTACGCGAGGACCACCCGATCGTTCATGGTGAGTCTCCTTTGATCCAGTCAGTCACGTCCTGTATTGCTTGCCATCTCGAGAAACCGTTGCGCGACGGCGGCGCCGCCACGCGGATCGCGGCAGATCACGACGACGGTGTCGTCGCCGGCGATCGTGCCGAGCAGGTCGGGCCGTTCGGCGTGGTCGATCGCCGAGGCGAAGAACTGCGCGGCACCCGGTGGCGTCCGCAGCACGACGAGGTTGGCCGACGCCTCCGCCGACACCAGCAACTCGCCGCACAGCCGGGCCAGCCTGGCGCCGGCGGCGTCGGTGTCGATGACGAGCGGAGTCCGGTCGCCGCCCTCCCCCGGCACCGCGTAGACCAGCGCGCCGGAACGGTCCCGGATCTTCACCGCGTCGAGATCGACCAGGTCGCGGGAGAGCGTGGCCTGGTTGACGCTCAGTCCGGACTCGGCGAGCAGTGCGGCCAGCTCGCTTTGGGACCGGACCGGCCGGGTCGACACCAGATCCACGATCAGCTGCTGGCGCGCGGCCTTGGTGTTGGGGATCCGGGTGCGGGTGCTCATGGCTGGGCCCCGGGCTCACGGTCAGCCGAGGCGTGCTGCAGCAGCCAGGTGAGCAGCGCCTTCTGCGCGTGCAGCCGGTTCTCGGCCTCGTCCCAGACGACGCTCTGCGGACCGTCGATCACGTCGGCGTCGATCTCCTGACCCCGATAGGCCGGCAGGCAGTGCAGGACGATCGCGTCGTCGGCGGCCCGGCCGAGCAGCGCCGAGGTGAGCCGGAACGGCACGAACGGCGTCGCCCGGGCCGCGGCCTCGCCCTCCTGGCCCATCGACACCCAGGTGTCGGTCGCGAGTACGTCCGCTCCCTCGGCGGCCGCGTCGGCGTCGGTGAGCCGAGCGGTCGAGCCGCCGGTCTCCGCGGCGATCCGGTCGGCCCTGGCGACGATCGCCGGATCGGGGTCGTAGCCGTCCGGGGACGCGATCCGGATATGCATCCCGGCCGTGGCGCCGCCAAGCAGGTAGCTTTGCGCCATGTTGTTGGCGCCGTCGCCGAAGTAGGTCAACGTCCGGCCGGACAGCGAGCCCTTGTGGGCGCGTACGGTCTGCAGGTCGGCCAGGATCTGGCACGGGTGGAACTGGTCGGTCAGGGCGTTGACGACGGGTACCGCGGACACGGACGCCATGGCGTCGATGCGGTCCTGGCCGTAGGTCCGCCACACGATGGCGACGACCTGCCGGTCGAGCACCCGTGTCGTGTCCTCGATCGTCTCGCCCTTGCCGAGCTGGGAGGCCTGCGCGTCGATGACGAGGGGGTAGCCACCGAGCTCGGCGATGCCCACCGAGAACGACACCCGGGTCCGGGTCGACGTCTTGTCGAACAGCACCGCGACCGCCTTCGGGCCGACGAGCGGCTGCAGGTGCGTGCGATCGGCCGCGAACCGGTCGGCCAGATCCAGAATCTCGGCCTGCTCCTGCGGCGTCAGGTCGTCGTCGCGAAGGAAATGGCGAAGTGCGGTCATGGTGAAACCTCCTCATCGGGAGAGTTGTCAGCAACTATTCGGGCTCTGGGCCGAATAGTTGCGGACAAGTCGGCTTGGGTCGCCACGTTCAGCAGCTCGGGTAGAGCATCGACGAACGTGTCGAGCTGATCCAAACCCACGATGAGGGGCGGCGCCAGTCGGAGCGTGTGGGGATTCGGCGCATTGACGATGAAGCCCTGGTCGAGTGCGGCCGCGACCACGGCCGGTGCGATCGGGTCGGCCAGGGCGATGCCGCGAAGCAGACCGCGACCGCGTACGTGGTCGATCCGGGCATCTTCCAGCGTGTCGACCGCGGCCGTGAGGTGCACCCCCGCGGCCATCGTGTGCTCGAGGAGTCCGTGTTCCTCGATGACGTCGATGGTCGCCAGGGCCGCGGCCGCGGCGATCGGATTGCCGCCGAAGGTCGTGCCGTGGTCACCGGGGCCGAGCAGGTCGCCGGCCGGGCCGAGTCCGACGCAGGCCCCGATCGGGAATCCGGCTCCGAGGCCCTTGGCGAGGGTGATCAGGTCTGGCGCGATGCCGCTCGATTCGTGCGCGAACCAGGTGCCGGTCCGACCCATACCGGTCTGGATCTCGTCGAGCCACAGCAGTGCGCCGTGGCGGTTGGTGATCTCTCGGGCAATGGCGAGATAGCCCGGCGGGGGCTCGACGACGCCGTTCTCGCCCTGGATCGGCTCGACCACGAACGCAGCGGTGTCGTCGTCGACCGCCGCCGCGAGCGCGTCGCAGTCGCCGTAGTCGACGAAGGTGATCTCCCCCGGGAGGGGCTCGAAGGGTTCGCGGTAGGCCGGGTTCCAGGTGATGGCGAGTGCGCCCATGGACCGACCGTGAAAGGCGCCCACCGTCGACACGATCTTGGTCCGGCCGGTCCGCCGCGTGGCCTTCAGCGCCGCCTCGTTGGCCTCGGTACCTGAGTTGGTCAAGAACACCCTGCCGCTCGACCCCAGCAGAGTCAGGAGCCGCTCGGCCAAGGCGATCTGCGGCGGCGTCGCGAACAGGTTGGAGACGTGACCGAGCGTGTCGAGTTGCTTCGTCACGGCCTCGGCGACCTTCGGATGCGCGTGGCCGAGGGCGTTGACGGCGAGGCCGCCGAGCAGGTCGAGGTAGCGACCGCCGTCGGCGTCCCACACGTGGCAGCCGTCGCCGCGTACGAGTACTCGCGGCGGCGTGCCGAACGTCCGCATCAGCGCCGTGTCGTACCTCGCGAGGAGGCCCGTCCCGGTCGAGAGGTCGGTCGTCATGCGTCCACCCACGATCCATTGCGTCGAGATTGTGCGTCTTCCCCGCCACGCCGGTGTCCGAGGCGCGCGTCGCCGCAGCCCCGGGCGGGGAAGACGCGCAATCTCGACGCGAAAAGGGAGATGATCATGCGTCCACCACCATCGTGCCGGAGCCCTCGTCGGTGAACAGCTCCAGCAAGAGCGCATGCGGCACCCGGCCGTCGATGACGCTGGACTTCGGGATGCTGCCGCGTACGGCCCGCCGGCAGGCCTCCATCTTGGGCACCATGCCGGACGCGAGATCGGGCATCAGTTTCTCGAGCTCGTCGACAGTCAGCTCGGCGACGACCTCGTCACTGTCCGGCCAGTCGCGATAGAGACCGGCGACATCGGTGAGCATGACGAGCTTCGTCGCGTCGAGCGACTCGGCGAGGGCGGCGGCCGCCGTGTCGGCGTTGACGTTGTGCACCTGCCCGTCGACGTCCGGCGCGACCGTCGACACGACCGGGATCCGGCCCGCCTCGATCAGGTCGAGCACCGTCTCCGGCCGGACGTCGACCACGTCGCCCACGAGACCGACGTCGACCGACTCACCGTCGACCATCGCCTCGGTACGGGCTGCCGTGAACAGCCCGGCGTCCTCGCCCGACAGGCCGACCGCATAGGGGCCGTGGGCGTTGAGCAGGCCGACCAGCTCGCGACCGACCTGGCCGACCAGCACCATCCGTACGACGTCCATCGCCTCCGGCGTCGTGACCCGCAGACCGCCGCGAAATTCCGAGTCGATGCCGAGGCGGCCGAGCATCGACGAGATCTGCGGCCCGCCGCCGTGCACGACGACGACGCGTACGCCACACAGCCGGAGGAACACGATGTCCTCGGCGAACGCGGACTTCAGCGCGTCGTCGGACATCGCGGCGCCGCCGTACTTCACGACGATGGTCCGGCCGTGGAACCGCTCGATCCACGGCAACGCCTCGGTGAGCGTGGCGGCCTTGGTGATCTCGGCCAGTTCGGCCTGCGGGCTGGCGGGGTTTCGGAGCTTCATGTGGAGTATGCCGAGTTCGCGTGGACGTAGGCGTGGGTCAGGTCGTTGGTCCAGATCGTGGCCTCGTGCGGACCCGACTTGAGGTCGACGAGGACATCGACCTGCCGCGCGGAGAGGTCGACCGTCTCGGGGCTCTCGGCCGGGCCGCTGTGCCGGCACAGCCAGACTCCGTTGAGCGCGACGTCGAGATCGGCCGGGTCGAAGGTCGCCTGGGTGGTGCCGATCTGCGCCAGCACCCGGCCCCAGTTGGGATCGCGACCGTAGATCGCGCACTTGAAGAGGTTGCTTCGCGCGATGGCGCGGGCGACGTCGAGCGCCTCCGACTCGGCGGCCGCTCCGACCACGCGGATCGCGATGTCGTGCTCGGCTCCCTCGGCATCGGCGACCAGCTGCCGGGCGAGATCGGCGCAGACCGTGTGTACGACCGCCGCGAAGTCGGACTCGCCGGGAGTGACCTCGGTGGCACCGGAGGCCATCAGCAAGACCTGGTCGTTGGTCGACATGCAGCCGTCGGAGTCGATCCGGTCGAACGTCCGGGCTGTCGCGGCGCGCAGCGCCCGATCGCAAGTGGGCGCGTCGACATCGGCGTCCGTGGTGAGGAAGACGAGCATCGTTGCGAGGGAGGGCGCGAGCATCCCGGCGCCCTTCGCCATGCCGCCGACGGTGCACCCGTCAACCGTCGCGGTCGCCTGCTTCGGGATCGTGTCGGTCGTCATGATCGCCTCGGCGGCGGCCGCTCCGCCGTCGAGGTTCAGCGCGCCGACCGCCTTGGTGGCACCGGACAGCAGTGCGTCGCGATCGTTGAGCAGTCCGATGAGCCCGGTCGAGCACACCTGGACGTCGACGGGCCCGATGCCGAGGAGCTCGGCGACCGTCTCGGCCGTGGTGTGCGTGTTGGCGAAGCCTTCGGCGCCGGTGTAGCAGTTCGCGCCGCCGGAGTTGGCGACCAGCGCCCGCGCCGTACCGCCCTTGATCGCCTCCTCGCTCCAGAGCACCGGGTTGGCCTTGCAGCGGTTGGCCGTGAAGACCGCGGCGGCGGCCGACGACGGACCGTCGTTGACGATCAGAGCGACATCGGGCTTGCCGGACGGCTTGAGTCCGGCCGCGACCCCGGCGGCCCGGAAGCCCTTGGCGGCAGTGACGCTCACGGCGCCACCCCCACGGCGGGCAGTCCGGTCGTCTCGGGAAGCCCGAGCGCGAGATTCATCGACTGGATCGCCGCCCCGGCGGTTCCCTTGGTGAGGTTGTCCTCCGCCGCGACGGCGACCAGGCGACCGGCGTGGGAGTCGGCCGTGACCTGGAGGTGCACCTGGTTGGACCCGAGCACCGCCTTGGTCGTGGGCCATCGATCGTCGGGGAGCAGCCGGACGAAGGGCTCGTCGGCGTACGTCTTCTCGTACGCGGCCCGGATCTGTCCCGCGTCGACGCCGGCTTGTAGCGGCGCCGTACAGGTGGCGAGGATGCCGCGGCTCATCGGGGCCAGGACCGGCGTGAACGACACGCTCGGTGCCGCCGCCCCGGCCGCAGCGAGACCCTGCTCGATCTCGGGGATGTGCCGGTGGCTGCCGCCGACGGAGTATGCGGTCGCACCGCCCATGACCTCGCTGCCGAGCAGATGCGGCCGGAGGGCCTTGCCGGCTCCGGACGTGCCGGTGACCGCGACGACGACGATGTCGGACGGGTCGACGAGCTCGCCGACGATGGCGGGCAGGAGGGCGAGCATCGTAGCGGTCGGGAAGCAGCCGGGCACGGCGATCCGCTTCGCGTCGCTCAAGGACTCACGGTGTCCAGGGAGCTCGGGCAGACCGTAGGGCCAGCTTCCGGCGTGGTCCGAGCCGTAGTAGCGCTCCCAGGCGCCGGGATCGGTCAACCGGAAGTCGGCGCCGCAGTCGATGACCAGGGTGTCGTCCGGGAGCTCGGCGGCGACCCGGGCGGACTGCCCGTGCGGCAGGCCCAGGAAGACCACCTCATGGCCGGCGAGGGCCTCCGGAGTCGTGGGGTCGAGCACCCGGTCGGCGAACTCGACGAGCTGCGGGTGGTGGCCGCCCAGAGGGGTACCGGCGCTGTCCCCCGCGGTCAGCGCCCCGACCTCGACGTACGGATGCCCGGTGAGCAGGCGTAGCAGCTCGCCCCCGGCGTACCCGCTCGCTCCGGCCACAGCGATCCGATGTGATGACATATGCAGCAGTCTGCATGATCATGCAGTGTCGGTGCAAACCGGATCCCGCTGGCCGGACGTGCACCACGTTATGCGGTCAGTCCACGCAGAGGCAGAACGGGTGTCCGGCCGGGTCGAGAAAGACCCGGAAGGTCGTACCCGGCTGGTGATCGGCCTTGGTCGCGCCAAGTGCGAGCACCGAAGCCTCGCCCGTATCGAGGTCTTCCACCATCAGGTCGAGATGCATCTGCTGCGGGACCTGCTGGCCCGGCCACTCGGGGGCGCGATAGTCGGCCACCCGCTGGAACCCGATGCAGTCGCTGTCGTCGTCGGGGCGGATCTCGGCCCAGTCGCCTTCGTCCTTCACCGTCCACCCGAGCATCTGGCCGTAGAAGGCGGCCAGCGCGGCCGGCTCGGGGCAGTCGATGGCGAATGACGGATAGCGCGCGAAGGCCGTGTTCTTGTCAGTCATGTCGAGCACGGTAGCCCCGATTCCGGACGCTCCAGTTCCGGAATCCGATCTGGCCGGCGCTGCACGGCCGTACTCTGCATGGCGCATCCGTACGTTGCATGGGTTGCAGCCCATGCAGAGTGGGCACGTACCACGAGAACGTGGTAACGCTGCCGGCTAGACCCGCTGCTCGGCGCCGACGGCGGCGACTGCGGCGGCGACCGCGGTGTCGCGGGCGGCGGCCGTCTCGGCCTCGGTGAGCGTACGGTCCGGGGCGCGGAAGCGCAGCGCGAACGCCAGCGACTTCCGACCGGCCGGGATCGGGTCGCCGGTGTAGAGGTCGAACATCCGGACCGACTCGAGCAGCTCACCCGCACCCTCGCGCAGCGCGGCCTCGACCGCACTCGCCGGCACCGACTCGTCCACGATCAGCGCCACATCCTCCTTGGCCACCGGCATCGCCGAGATCACCGCGGGCTCGGCGAGCGGCGGTGCGGTATCGATCAGCGCGTCGAGATCGATCTCGGCGTACGCGGTCCGCGCCGGCAGGCCGTAGGCGGTGCAGACCCTCGGGTGCAGCTCCCCCGCATGTCCGAGCACGGCGCCGGCCACGACGACCTCGGCGCATCGGCCGGGATACCACGGATCCCGGGTGGCCGCCCGCATGTCGACGGTAACGCCGAGCACGTCGGCCACCCGGCGCGTCAAACCGAGCACGTCGGCCCAGATCGCCGGCCGCGAAGGACCCCACCAACCGGTCGGCTCGCGGTCGCCGCACAGCGCGATCGCCAACCGACGGGGCTGGTCCGGCAACGCGGCGTCGAGCGCGCGACGCTCGTCGGCGGTCGGTGCCCGGTCGAGCGGCGGCACCGGCGCCGGGGGCAGACCGTCCGGGCCGACCAGGAACACCGGCGCCACCTGCCACACGGCGACCGACGACTGCCCGCGTCCGGCGTTGCGCGCCACTGCCCGGAGCACACCGGGCGCCAGCGTCGTCGCCAGAGCCGGCGCCTCAGACGACAACGGGTTCGCAAGCGTGACGACGCGCCGGCGCGGATCGTCGTCGGCGAGGCCGAGCGCGTCGAAGTCGTCGGACCCGACGAAGGGGAACACGGCGATCTCGCTCAGGCCGGCCCCGGCCAGGGCATGGCCGATCCGGCGGCGCATCCGCTGCGTCGGTGTCAGGCCGCGTCCGGCCGGCGCCGGCGGCACGACCGAGTCGACCCGGTCGTAGCCGACGACCCGGGCCACCTCCTCGACCAGGTCATAGGGGTCGGTGATGTCGAGCCGCCATGACGGCGGCACGACGCGGAGCCGACCCGACTCGCCCTCGACGTCACAGCCCACAGCTCGCAACGCGTCGACCGCGCGGTCGGCCGGGATCGCGATCCCGGTCACGTCGGCGGCCAGCGTCGCGTCGAGCTCGATCACCGGTCGGGTCGGCGCGGATCCCACGGTGGTCTGGCCGTCCTCGACCACGCCGCCGCCGTACTGCACGAGCAGGTCGACGACACGCTGGGCGGCGGCGGCCGGCAGCTCCGGATCGACACCGCGCTCGAATCGTCGGGACGCCTCGGAGATCAGCTTGTGCCGGCGCGACGAGCGGGCGATCGTGACCGAGTCGAAGTGCGCCGCCTCGATGACCAGCGACGTCGTCGACGCACTCACCTCGGTGCTCGCGCCGCCCATGACGCCGGCGATGCCGATCGGGCCGCTGTCGTCGGTGATGAGCAGGTCCTCGACGTCCAAGGCCCGATCCACGTCGTCGAGCGTGACGAGGCGCTCCCCCACGCGGGCCCGGCGTACCTCGATCGCGCCTTGCAGTCGATCCCGGTCGTACGCGTGGATCGGCTGTCCGAGCTCGAGCATGACGTAGTTGGTGACGTCGACGGCGAGCGAGATCGGCCGCATGCCGGCCAGCTGGACCCGGCGCGCCATCCAGCGCGGCGTCGGTGCGGTGGCGTCGAAGCCGCTGACGGTCCGCGCGGTGAACGTCGGGCAGCCGGCCGGGTCGGCGACCCGGATCGGGTAGGCCTCACCGTCGCCCGGCTTGACCTCGAGCCCGGCCGGGTCGTCGAAGGGCAGCTCGTACGCCAGCGCCGTGTCGCGGGCCACGCCGCGCAGCGACAGTGCGTAGGCGCGGTCCGGATTGACCTCGAGCTCGACGACCACGTCGCGCAGTCGCAGCAGGGCGGCTGCGTCGTCGCCCGGCGCTGCCTCGTCCGGCTGCAACACCAGGATCCCCGTGTGGTCGTCGCCGAGCTGCAGCTCGCGATCCGAGCAGATCATGCCGTCGGAGACGTGGCCGTAGGTCTTGCGGGCGCCGATCTCGAACCCGCCGGGGAGTACGACACCGGGCAACGCCACCACGACGAGATCGTCGACCTCGAAGTTGGCCGCGCCGCAGACGATCCCGCGGAGCTCGGACTCTCCGACGTCGACCTGGCACCAGCGGATCGTCTTGCCGTTGGAGTGGGTCTCGGACTCGAAGGCCGCCACCCGGCCGACCACCAGCGGACCGCTGACGTCGTCACCGGTCCGATGCAGATAGTCGAGCTTCAGGCCGATCATCGTGAGACGCCGGGTGAGCTCGTCCACGTCGAGGTCGTCGGGCAGCTGCACGTAGTCCCGCAGCCACGACAGTGGGACCCGCATCAGACCTCCACTCCGAACGCCGCGGTGAACCGCACGTCGCCCTCGACCATGTCGCGGATGTCGGCGATCCCGTGCCGGAACATCAGGGTGCGGTCGAGGCCCATGCCGAAGGCGAAGCCGCGGTATTCGCTCGGGTCCACTCCGCAGGCGACCAGGACGCGCGGGTTGACCACGCCGCAGCCGCCCCACTCGATCCAGCCCTCGCCCTTGCACGTCCGGCAGGTCGGCATCGCGTCGGGATCGCCGTGGCAGACGTGACAGCGTACGTCGACCTCGGCGCTGGGCTCGGTGAACGGGAAGTACGACGGCCGGAAGCGGGTCGACGTGTCGGCGTCGAAGATCGCCCGGGCGAGATGGTCGAGCGTGCCCTTGAGATGGGCCATCGTCAGGCCGCGGTCGATCGCGAGCCCCTCGACCTGATGGAAGACCGGCGTGTGTGTCGCGTCGAGCTCGTCGGTCCGGAACACCCGGCCCGGCGCCACGACGTAGACCGGCAGCTCCCGGGTCAGCAGCGACCGGATCTGCACCGGCGACGTCTGCGTACGCAACACGATGTGCGAATCGGCCGGCTCCAGGAACATCGTGTCCGACAAGGTCCGGGCCGGATGGTCCGGGAGCATGTTGAGAGCGTCGAAGTTGTACCACTCGGCCTCGACCTCGGGGCCCTCGGCGACCTCCCACCCCATCGCGGTGAACACCTCACCGACCCGCTCCTGGATCGTGGTCAGCGGGTGGCGGGCGCCCATCGGGTCGCGGTCATAGGGCAGCGTGACGTCGACGGTCTCCTCGACGAGCATCGCCTGCTCGGCCTCGGCCTCCAACTGTGCGGTGCGCGCCTCGATCGCGTCGGTGACGTCGCGGCGGGCCCGGCCGACCCGCTGGCCGGCCTCCTTGCGGGCCTGCGGCGGCAGCGCGCCGATCTCCCGGTTGGCCAGCGCCAGTGGAGACCGGTCGCCAGCGTGGGCGATCCGGGCCTGCTTCAGGGTCTCGAGCGAGTCGGCGGCCTCGATCGCCGCCAGCGCCGCGTCTCGCGCCTTGGCGACCTCGTCGGCATGCAGCGGAGTGACCTCGACCGGGTCGTACTCGGTGTTCGGACCGGACATCGAAACCTCTCGCATCGGGACGGTGGAAAGAGTCTAGGGACCGAGTCCCGCGGGCCCGGACCCGACTGTTGGCGTGAAACCGCGGCTTCCAGCCGATGTTGGTGCGACATGGCGCCAACACTCAGGGGCTGGGGAGGCGTTGGGCTCGGGCCGAGGCGTAGAGGCAGACGGCGGCGGCCGCCGCGAGGTTGAGGCTCTCGGCGCGACCGTGGATCGGCACCCGGACCGAGACCTCGGCGAGATCCCGTACGGCATCGGGTAGCCCCCATGCCTCGTTGCCGAACAGCCACGCGGTCGGTTCGGCCAGCAGCCCGCTGTCGACGGCCGTGTCCAGGTCGATGTCGGCCCGGCCGTCGGCGGCGATCACCCGCAGAGCGTGCGACCGCAGCCGATCGACCGCGCGCTCGGTGTCCGGCTCGATCACGACGTCGACGTGGAACAGGCTCCCGGCGCTGGCCCGGACCGCCTTCGGGTTGTACGGATCGACCGAGTCGCCGAGCAGGACGACACCCTCGGCCCCCGCGGCATCGGCGCAGCGCAGCAGTGAACCGGCGTTTCCGGGGTCGCGCATGTCGGCGCACAGGGCGACCAACCGCGGTCGGCGCTCGAGAAGCCGTTCGATGGGGACGTCGACGAACCCACAACGGGCGACGATCCCCTGCGGATGCACGGTCTGGCTCAAGGCCGCGACGACATCGGCGCCCACGACGTGCCACGGCAGGCCGGCCGCATCGGCCCGGATCCGAAGCTCCGCATGGCGGTCGGTCGCCTCGGCGTCGGAGAACACCTCGCGCACGACGCCGTCGACACCGAGCGCCTCGCGTACGACCTGCGGACCCTCCGCGACGAACTCGCGCTCGGTGTGCCGGAACGACCGCTCACCGAGACGTCGGGCCCGGCGTACCCGGCCCGACCGAACGGTCAGCTCCGACGCCGTGGTCAGGCTGCCGATTCCTTGCTGGCGTTGACGTCGTCGGGGAGGCTCTTCTTCGCCAGCTCGACCAGCGCCTCGAAGGCCGCCGGGTCGTTGACCGCGAGCTCGGCGAGGTGCTTGCGGTCGACCTCGACCTCGGCCGCCTTCAGTCCCTGGATGAAGCGGTTGTAGGTCATGTCGTGCTGCCGCACGGCCGCGTTGATCCGGATGATCCACAGCCGCCGGAAGTCGCCCTTGCGAGC
>Ga0075431_100002852_pt1 | contig 16718 bp, 17 predicted proteins | sample RhiMetdeltSRZDD5_FD_75297 | JGI IMG/M metagenome (GOLD analysis project Ga0075431, IMG submission 75297) | Populus rhizosphere microbial communities from Tennessee, USA - Rhizosphere MetaG P. deltoides SRZDD5 | ecosystem: Host-associated > Plants > Roots > Rhizosphere > Soil | place: USA... | reverse complement strand
TACGGCCCGCGAGCACCTTGTAGGTGATCGAGACATCCTTCTGACCCATGAGACGATCGGCGTCCAGGATCTGGAACTTGATCGCGTCGGCGCCGGCCTCGGCCGCGACCTCGATCAGCTGCCGTGCGGAATCGAGACCTGTCAGCGTCGGTCCGGCCTCGAAGACGATGAACACCGGATGCCCGTCGCCACAGTGCTTGTCGCCGATCATCACGCTTCTCATGATCGCCTCCGTTGCTGAAGAACTTCCGCCAGGTCGAGGTCCAGCGGGTAATCGATGTCCACGGACTCCTCGAGGCTCATGTGATACGGCACCACCTTCGGGCAGTAGAAGTCTCGGTACCGGCGGAAGGCCGCCGTCCGCATCCACAGCACCACGCCGTTGTGGCGATGGAGCGATGGCAGCTCATGGCGGCTGCGCAGCCATCGCTTGCCCCAGAAGAGCCGGACGTAGCCCTTCACCTCGTGCACGGCCCAGAACGCCACGTGCGGGAACACGGCGACCGACATCACACCGTTCGCGCGCCGCGCGCGCAGGAGGTCGTACGACTCGCGCACGTGGGTCGCGGTCCGGAACGGCGACGTCGGAATGAGCAGACAAAAGCTGTCCACCGGGTCACCGGCCGCCGCCAGCTCGTCGACAATGGTGAGGCACACGTCCACGAGCCGGGCGGAGTCGTCAGCGAGGGCCGCCGCGCGATGATGCACCTCGGCCTCGGCCTTCTGGGCGAGACGCTCGGCCTCTGGATCGTCAGTGGAGACCAGGATTCGATCGAAGATTCCCGCCTCGCGCGCCACCTCCACCGTCCGCGTCAGCAACGGCATGCCGTCGAACATCGCCACGTTCTTGCCCGGGAAGCGCTTGGAGCCACCGCGCGCCGGAATGATGCAGAGGCGGCGTCCCTCGCTGCGCGCGGCGGGGACGGCGAGGCGCAGCAGGCCTTCGGCGCCATCGTGACGGCGGTCGGACGCGCTGAAGCCGGCGCGCTCGAACGCAACGCGCGACGCGACGTTCGAGGCCTTGATCTCTGCCACGAGGCTCCTGAGATCGGGGCGGCGCGGTGTCTGCCGGACGAGCCTCCGGAGGGCGGCCGTCCCGACGCCTCGCCCGCGCCACTCGGGCGCGATGTTCACGCTCACGACTCCCTCGGCGTTCCGCAGATCGACACGAACCATGCCGGCGTCGGTGCCGTCCGCCACGACGATGTACAGCTCACGGTCGTTCCGCTGGAGCGAGTCGCCGAACCACGTCTCGTGCACGGCCCACGGGACTTCCGCCGGGTCCAGGGAGGCGTCGCGCGTGATCGGATCATTTCGCCAGCGCCACACGGCCTCGGCATCGGCCGCCGTCGCGCGCCTCAAGCGCACCGAGCGCGGGGCGTGTCTCATCGGACGTCCTCGGCGTGGATCGGCGACTCGGCCGGAATGCGGCGCGCCGCGCGTCGGCCGAGGAGCGCCGGATACTCGCGCGGAGGCAGGCCGGCGCCGAGGTTACCGCACCGAAGCACCGCGACGTTGGCGGAGGAAAAGACATCGTCCGGGTCGATGTCGCGGAGCGCGAATACGCTGCGGCGGGCAAAGACGCGAAGCTCCTGTTCGACGGGCAGCGGCGCTTTCTCGCCTGTCCCGAGCGCGCGCTCCGTGTTCCGGATCGCCTGGATCATGGCCTTGAGCTCGTGCGGCTCGACGGCGAACCGATGGTCGGGCCCGGGCAGATCGTTGTCCAGCGTGTAGTGCTTCTCGAGGATGTTTGCGCCGAGGGCGATGGCCGCCACCGGCCCCACCATCGGATCGCGCGAATGGTCCGACAGACCGGCCGGCACGTCGAACGTTCGCTTGAGCGTCTGGACCGCGCGCACGTTCAGCGCGTCCAGTGGCGCCGGATAGCTGGCCGTGCACTGCATGAGGATGACGTCCTCGTTGCCGGCGCGTCGCACCTCCTCGACCGTCTCCCGCACCTCATCGAGATGCGCGGTGCCGGTGGAGATGATGAGCGGCTTGCCCTTGCGCGCCAGGTGCCGGACGAGCGGGATGTGCGTCATCTCGTAGGACGCCACCTTGAACGCCGGGACGTCGCCGTCGATGCGATCGGCAGCGTCCTCGTCGAACACCGACGCGAGGAACATCACGCCGCCCGCCCGACAGTGCGCGACCAGCGGCTCGATCCAGTCATACGGCATCTCCATCTCGGCGATGATGTCGTAGATCGAGCGGTCGACCTTCAGGTACTCGCTGCGGCCGGCGCCGCGCGGATAGAGGCGGTCGGCACGAAAGAGCTGGAACTTGACGGCGTCGGCCCCGGCCTCCACCGCCACGTCGACGAGCTGCTTGGCGGTCGCGAGGCTGCCGTTGTGGTTACTGCCCGCTTCCGCGATGCAGAAGCACGGCTCACCGTCACCGACCCGACGCCCGCCGATGCTCACGGTCCTCATCGCTGCTCGATCTCCGCCACGACGCGCTCGACGCCCCGGCCATCGACGAGCGCCTGGCCGCGATCGGCCATCCGCCGGCGCCGGTCGGCGTCGTGCAGCAGGCGCGCCACCGCCGTTTCGACGGCGGCCGGCGTGACCGCCGCGTGCTCGCCAAGGCTCACCGTGATGCCGGCGGCAGCGAGACCCTCGACGTTGCGCCGTTGATTGTCGGCCATGACGATGACCAGTGCGGGGACGCCGAGGCACGCGAGCTCCAGGCACGTGCCCCCGCCTCCGCAGATCGCGAGGTCACATCGCTGCATCAACGCCGCCATGTCGGTCGGATCGCGGACGACGCGAAGGCGTCCCCCCGCGGCACTGTCCAGTCGCCCCGCGTCCGCCGCTCCTGGCCCGAGGACGACGACGATGCCGATCCCGTCGCCGAGCCTCGAGAGTCCCTCGACCGCCACCCGGGCCATCGCGCTCGTCTCACCACCGCCGAGGGTGACGAGCACGGTCGGCACGGAAGGCCGTTCGGACGATACCCCCCCGCGCGACGCGAGAAATTCAGGGCGCAGGAGCGCGAAGCGGGGACCGAGCAGCAGCCGACAGCCGTTGGCGCCGGGATAGAGCCCTTCGCTGGCGTAGATGTTCTGATTCACGAGGATGTCGGCGCCGAGACCGGGACGGCCGAGATCGTCGATGACGACGAGGGTCGCGCCCGTCGCCCGGAGCGCGGCATGGTAGGCGCCGTCGATCTCGTAGTGATCGACGACGATCAGCCGCGCGGCGAGGGAGCGCGCAAGCGAGGCGACCAGCCCGCACTCGTCGTCGGAGGACACCGAAATCTCGTTCTCGAGAAGCCGGATCCCGAACCCCGCATCACGCACCTTGTCGGCGCTCGGCTTCCGGGTCACGAAGTCCACCGACCATCCGCGCGCCTCGAGGCCGGCCGCCACCGCCAGACAGCGGGAGAGGTGACCGAAGCCGATCGACGGCGAGGCATCGACGCGCACGAGGGCGTGGGCGGCTGTCACGGCTCCGCGTCGCCGTCGCCGGTGAGCACGCTGACGTCGTCCAGATGGCCACCGGAGTCTGCGATGCACGCCTTGAGCTCGGCCGGCGACATCCAGGCAGTGTTCGTATCACTGCGGTACTCGAAGTCGGATGGCACGGGCGTCGCGTCACCATTCCGCATCGGGTCCCAGAACGAGTGCTGGGGCTCGATGATGTAACCGGTCGCAAATTCCTTCACGCGAGGCGTCTCGTCGGCGGTGATGAGCTCCTCGTGGACCTTCTCGCCAGGCCGCATCCCGATGATCTCCCACCGGGCGTTGGGGGCAAGCGTGCGGGCCGTGTCGACCAGCCGCATCGACGGGATTTTCGGGACGAAGATCTCGCCGCCGGCCATCCGGGCGATGCAGTCGACGACGAAGCGGACGCCCTGCTCCAGCGTGATCCAGAATCGGCTCATGCGCTCGTCGGTGATGCGGATGACGCCGTTCCGACGCCCTTCGAGGAACAGCGGGATGACGCTGCCGCGGCTGCCCACCACGTTGCCATACCGGACGCAGCTGAACCGCGTTTTCTGTCCCCCCGCGTACGCGTTCGCCTGGACGCACAGCTTCTCGGCCACGAGCTTGGTGGCGCCGTAGAGGTTGACCGGCCGCACCGCCTTGTCGGTGCTGAGGAAGATGACTTTCTCGACACCATTGTCGATGGCGGCGTCGATGACGTTGGCGCCGCCCATGATGTTGGTCTTGACCGCCTCCAGCGGGTTGTACTCGGCGGCCGGCACCTGCTTCAGGGCCGCGGCGTGCACGACGATGTGGACACCCTTCATGGCACGGTAGAGCCGCTCCTTGTCCCGCACGTCGCCGATGAAGAAACGCACGCGGGAGTCGTGGCGCAGACGCTGGGCCATCTCGTGCTGCTTCAGCTCGTCGCGTGAAAAGATCCGTACCGCGTGCGGGTTGTGGTCCTTCAGGGTCGTGTCGGTGAACTGCTGACCGAACGATCCCGTACCTCCGGTGATCAAGATCACCTTGTCGTCGAGATGACTCATGCGCTCCCTCGCCGGCGGACGTTTGCGACTCACCACGCCGTCCGTCCACCATCCATTACGACGTTGAATCCCGTCATGAATGCCGACGCATCGGACACCAGGAACACCACGGCGCCCTTGTACTCGTCACGATTGGCCATGCGACCCAGCGGAATGAGCTGGGCCAGCCGCTTCACGAACCGCTCGTCGTGGCCGTTGTACACCCCGGCCGGCGACAGCGCGTTGACCCGCACGTTGCGGGGCGCCCAGTATGTCGCCAGGTACCTCGTGAGGTTGATGAGCCCCGCCTTCACGGTCGCGTACGAAGCCGGCGTGTTGAACGGCGTCCCCGGATAGTCGCCGCTCGGGGCATAGATCCGGTGATCCGGACTGATCGTGCCGACGTCGGAGGCGATGTTCAGAATCACCCCGCGGCGGCGTCGCGCCATGTCACTGCCGATGGCCTGCGTGCACAGGAAGGCGCCGGTCAGGCTCACGTCGAGGGCGCGGCGCCAGAGCGCCACGTCGTAGTCCTCGAACGGTGCGAAGTACGCGCGGTCGCCGTGCAGGCTCTCGACGGTCATCGCCGCGTTGTTGACGAGAATGTCGACGTCGCCGACGGCGCGTGCCGTCTCGGCGGCCGCGCGTCGGACGGCATCGCGGTCAGTGATGTCCACCTGGACCCCGAGGACCTTCAGCCCGAACCGATCGCGGAAGTGTCCACGCGCGGTGTCCAGGCGGGCGGCGGAGAAGTCCCACAGGACGGGCACACCGTTCGTCTCCACGATCGCCTCGGCATGCTTGACGCCGAGGAGTCCCGCCCCACCCGTGATGACGGCCGCCCGTCCGCCGAGGTCGAACAGCTTTTCGGTGGACGTCGGCTCACGCACGTGGTCACCAGCCACGTGTCTGCCCCCCGTCGGCCACGAGGCACGCGCCCGTCACGAAGCTCGCCCGTTCGGAGCATGCGAACACCGCCAGGTCGGCGATCTCCTCGGGGCGGCCGAACCGGCGCATCGGCACCTCGCGCTCGATATAGGCGTTCGTGCGGACCGCATCGGCGTCGAGCCGGCGCGCCCACGCCCCGCCGGGGGCGAGCACGTTCCCCGGGCTCAGCACGTTCACGCGGACGCCGTCGGCGGCGACGCTCCGCGCGAGGTTCTTGCAGAACGCGAGCAGCGCCGATTTGGCGGCGACGTACGGGAGCGGCGCAGGCACCGCTTCCAGGCCGGCGATCGACGCGATGGCGAGAAACGCGCCGCGCCGGCGCGCTTGCATGCCCGGCACGACCGCCCGGGCCAGCTCGACCGCCGCGAGCAGGTTGATCTCCAGCGCCGCCGACCAGTCACGCTCGGTGGCCTCGAACAGCGCGGGCCACGAGCCGCTGCCGACGTTGGCGACCGCCACATCGAGGCCTCCCCACGCTCGCTCCGCCGCCTCGCACGCGGCGACCACACCTTCCCGACGCGTCATGTCGCCGGCGACGGCGATCGCCCGAGTCGCCGGAGCGTCCGCCTCGATCAGCTGGACGGCCGTCTTCAAATCCGCGGCGCCGCGACCGGTGACGAGAACGCTGGCGCCTTCTCGCGCGAAGCGGCGCGCGATGGCGAGGCCAATGCCGCGCGTGGCGCCGCTCACGATCACCCGGTGGCCGTCGAGCCCGAGATCCATCGGTCTACGCCGCCCGCACCAGCCGCGCGCGCACGAACCCGAGGTACTCCGCCGCGGTGGCCACGTCGTCGACGCCGCGCGCACCCTGGATGATGAGCGGCCCGGCGTAATTCGCGCGCGCCAATGCCGCGAAGCAGCCGTCGAAGTCAGTGTCGCCCGCGCCGAGCCGCACCGTCCCGCCACCCTTGAGCCGATCTTTGACGTGGACGGCGATCACACGGTCTCCGTAGGCGTCGAGCTCGTCGGCGGGCGCGAATCCCAGTGAGGCACTGTTCCCCATGTCGTAGTTCACGCCGAAGACCTCCTCCGACAGGCCCGCGAGCAGACGCTGAAACGGGTCCGGAGGCAGATCGGTCTCGAGGGCGAGCGTGATGCCGGCGCTCGTGAGCGTGGGGAGGCAGCGCATGAGGGCATCCGTGAGGACCGCCTGATCGCGCGGGCGACCGAGCGACGCGGCGTCCACGCAGGGCAGGATGATCGTCCGCACGCCAAGCTGCGCGCTGTTCCGGATGAGGCGCTCCAGCACGTCGAGGGCGCGCTCGCGTGTCGCGGCCTCGGCCCCGTGCAGCGGCGTCGCCATGAACCAATCCGCGCACACCGACTCCACGCGGACGCCGGAACCGTCGATGGCGGCCCGCACGCGGCGCCGCCCCTGCTCGGTCATGAACGGGTGCTGCTCGGCGTCCCCGTCGAAGATGAACTCGATGAGCTCGAATCCCAGCTGCCGCGCCCGCGGAAACTCCACGGGCCACTGCTCGGCAGGGAACGCCTGGATACGCCCGTCGATGGGTGGGAGGAGGCGGCCTTGCATGATGCCGATGGGGACCATCAGCTCACCGTCCAGCCGCCGTCGACGACGATTCCCTGACCCGTGATGTAGCTGCCGGCGTCCGAGGCAAGCAGCAACAGTGCGCCGCGGAGGTCACGGGGATGGCCGACGCGCTTGAGCAGCGTCCGGTCCGCGAGGCGCGACAGGAAGTCATTCGCCGGCTCGACGGCGTTGTCCGAGGCACTCTCGACGTTCGGGAACGCGCCGGGCAGCAGGGCGTTACAGCGGATACCATCGTGACCCCAGAACGCCGCCACGTATCGGGTGAAGGCGATGAGCCCGGCCTTGACGACGGTGTACGTCGGCGGATTGAAATATCGCGTGCCTTCGTAGAGATCCGGGCGGGGTGAGACGATCCCGTACATCGACGCGACGTTGACGATGCTGCCGCCGCCCTTGCGCCGCATCGCCTCTCCGAAGATCTGGGTCGTGCGAACCGCCCAGTAGAGCCCCGACTCGAACGCGCGCTCCCACTGCTCGAACCCGAGGGTCTCGAGACGGCCTTCGGGCGTGTTGAAGCCCGTCCCCGGGCTGAAGTCGAACGCGTTGTTGACGATGACGTCCGGCGGCGACGCGGTCGCGACGTCGCGGCACACGGCGTCGAGCTCCGGCCTGGAATAGAAGTCGACGACGTGGGCCTCGGCCCGCGCGTCCCCGTAACGACGCCGATACGCGGTGCATTGCGTCGCGACCGTCGAGGAGCGACTCAGCAGCACCACGCGACATCCGGCCTCGAGGAACGCCTCGGCCATGTACCGTCCAAAGTAGCCGGCGGCGCCGGTGACGACGACGGTCCTGCCGTCGAGATTGAAGAGCTCGCGGAGGAAGTCCGACATCAGGCCGGCGTCCCGCGCGTCGGTGCCGTCCGGTCGACGATGAGGTCGCAGATCTCTCGCACCGCGCCCTCACCCCCGCGCGCCCTCAGCACGATGGCCGCTGACGCGAGCACCTCCGGATGAGCGTCCGCCACCGCCACCGGGCAGCCGACGTTGCGCAGGCACTCGAGATCGTTCACATCGTTGCCCACGAAGACGACGCGCTCGGGATCGAGCTGCCGATCGGCCAGATGACGGCGGAGCACCGGCCACTTGCCGTCGACGCCCTGGAGGTAGCGCAGGCCGAGCTTTGCGCATCGCGCGCCGACGACGGGATTGCGCTCCTTGGAGATCACGAGCACGTCGAGCCCGAGCTCGCGAAGCCGCTCGAGGCCCAGCCCGTCGCCGCGATTGCACCAGACACCTTCGCGTCCGTCCTCGAGCACGAGGACGCGGTTGTCCGTCATGACGCCGTCGAAATCGAGCGCCAGGAGCGCCGGGCTCACGGGGAGCGAGGAGCGCATGGCGGCCCGCTCGGTCCGGGCGAGAATCCATTCGACAAGCTCCAGATCCTCCGGCGCGTCGACCTGGAACGAGCTCCAGTAGTCCATCGGGTAGACCGTCATGCGACCGCCGAGTCGATTGGCGGACTGGCGCAGCACCGAGGGCTTGAAGACGTAGATCGAGCCGTTCTCTCGGAGCTCCTCGGGATGATCCTGATCGCGCTGCCGCCGACGGTAGTCGTAATTCAGCGACGTGAGCTCGTCGTGCTGGCGGCGCCACAGGAGCCAGCGCGACTCGGTGGCGGAGAACAGCGAGTCGGCCGCCTCCTTCCGCAGCGTCTCGATCGCACCGTCGATGTCCTCGGAGGTCCGTACCGGCGAGGTGCACTGCAGGAAGACCACCAGCTCCGGCTCGTAACCCTCACGCTCTCGGAGCGAGTCGAGCACGTGCACGAGGGCGGCCTCCGAGCTCGCGGTATCGCTGGCGAGCTCGGGCGGTCGCCGCACGACCTCCGCCCCGGCGGCCCGCGCGACGTCGGCGATCGCGTCGTCGTCGGTGGACACCACCGTGCGATCGACGTGCCGCGCGCGCCGCGCGTGCTCGATGGAGTGCGTTACGAGCGCACGACCGCGCAGCGTCCGTAGGTTTTTGCCCGGCAGCCGCTTCGAGCCGCCGCGGGCGGGAATGATGCACAGGACGCTCACGACACTATGCGCAAGGCCGGCGCGCGCCGTCTAGCCGACACGGCGCAGCTTCGCCATCACCGGCCGCTCCGACTCCCAGACGCACTTGATGCCGTCGCCAAGCGCGCGCTCGATGGCACGGATGTCGCGCACCAGTCGTTTGAGTCCGGCCGGCTCGAGGGACGCCGCCTGGTCGCTGCCCCACATCGCACGATCGAGCGTCACGTGACGCTCGACGACGGCCGCCCCCAGAGCCACCGCCGCCAGCGTGGTGGGCAGGCCGACCTCGTGCCCCGAATAGCCGACGGGAGCATCGAACATCCGCTGAAGCGTTTGCAGGGCCCGGAGATTCAGCTCTTCGAGCTTGGCCGGATAGGTGCTGTTGCAGTGGAGCAGGATGAGATCGTCCGCGGCCAGTGTCTCGGCGGCGTGCTGGATCTGTTCGATGGTGCTCATCCCCGTGGACAGGATGATTGGCCGCCGCATCGCCGCGTGGTGGCGCAGAAGAGCGTCGTCGGTCAGCGACGCGGAGGCGATCTTGTAGCACGGGGGCCCGAACTTCTCGATGAAGTCGACCGAGGCCTCGTCCCAGCACGACGCGAACCAGGCGATGCCCTTCGTGCGACAGTAGCGGTCGATCTCCCGGTACGTGTCATGGCCGAACTCCAGCGCCCGCTTCAGGTCACCGTTGGTCGGGCCGAACGGATTCTCACGCGGGCGCGCGAGCTCGTCCGCGGTGTAGACGATGTCCACCGTCCGCTTCTGGAACTTGACGGCGTCGCATCCCGACTCGACGGCGACGTCGATGAGCTGCTTGGCGGTCTCCAGCGACCCGTTGTGGTTGATGCCGATCTCCGCGATCACGTAGCAGGGATGCCCGGGACCGACCATGCGCTCGCCCAGACGCACGACCTTGTTGCCCATGCCTCAGTGGCCCTCCTCGTGACGGCCGAAGACGTGAGATTCGATCAGCTCGCACAGGACGTGACCGATGACGATGTGTGCTTCCTGGATGCGCGCGACGTCGGTGCTCGGTACCCGAATGCAGTGGTCGGCGATGTCGATGGCCCGACCTCCGCTTGCTCCCGTCAGCGCCAGCGTCAGCAGGCCATTTTTTCTGGCCACCTCGAGCGCTCGCACCACGTTGACGGAGGTGCCGCTCGTAGAGATGCCGACGGCGACGTCCCCGGGCCGGCCGAAGGCTTCGACCTGCCGCGCGAAGACGTCGGAGAAGTCGTAGTCGTTGCCGATCGCGGTCAACGAGGAGGTGTTCACGGTGAGCGCCTCGACGGCGAGCGCGCGGCGCTGCTTGATCGTGAAGCCTCCGACGAGCTCGGCGGCGATGTGCTGCGCATCGGCGGCACTGCCGCCGTTGCCGAAGATCAGCATCTTGGCCCCGCGACGATACGCCTCGCACAGCGCCGTGGCCGCCTCGGCGATCGCGGCGAGCATCTCGGGCGAGCGCAGCAGGCGCTCCTTGACGTCGATGCTTTCCCGGAGCCGCTGCCGGATCCGCTCGACGGGCGTCACGTCGGGAGCTCGCATGGGCGTTGGGCTACGGTCCCAGGAACACGAGCTTCGCGCGTGGCACGAGCCGCGCCAGCTCCGTTCGCTGCTTCTCAGGGGTGGTGACGAACGAGGCCACGATGACGCGGTCGAAGCCCCCACTGGCCATGGCCGCCTGGGGCTGAACCGGCATCCCAAGAAACGACTGTCTCCCGTCATCGCCATAGATGGCGACGGGCTCGACGCCCAGCTCTCGGAGGGTCAGATACGCGAGCTCGGCGGCCTCACCGGTCCCGAACAGGGCAATCCGTTCCGATCGTGCCAGCGCATGGTTGCCGAGGGCGGCCCGGAGACGCTCGCGCGCTTGCCGGTACTGAACGAGCGAGAACGTCAGGTACTCATAGGTCAGCCGGCTCTTCTGCGCAAAGCCCTTTGGCGTGACGAGGTACCGCAGCCGATTGCGCGGAATCGTGGTCACCTTGATGTAACCCTTCCGGGCGAGGCGTTTCAGGTAGAGATTGGTAAGGCCAAGAGCGATTCCGAGGGAATCGGCGAGGTCCCGCTGCGTGACGTCATCACGTTCACTGACTTCAGTGAGGATCCTGAGGTGCCGCTGGGACGCCTGATCCACGGTGCGCTCAGGCACGAGCCCTGAACATCGTGTTCATGAATTGAACACGATGCTAATGCAAGCAAGCGCGATGCGTCAAGGACTTTCGGGCTGCCGAGCCGTCGGGGACGGTGAGGTGACGACTACTCGCCGATGACCTGGACCGTGATCTCTCGTTTTCGAGGACCGTCGAACTCCGCGAAGATGATCGACTGAAACCGCCCGAGCGTCAGCTCACGGTCGTTCACCCCCACCGCGATCGATCGCCCCAGCAGCGCGGCGCGCAGATGCGAGTGCGCGTTGCCGCGCTCGCAGTCCGAGTAGCGCGGATCGTCGTGGCGGTAACCGGCGCGCTCGGGAACCAGGCGCTCGACGAGGCCCTTCAAGTCGTCGATGAGGGCGCTCTGGAACTCGTTGATGAAGAGCGCGCAGGTGGTGTGCATCGTGTTGATGAGCGCGATGCCGGCCGATACGGGGAACTGCTGGATGGCCTCGCGAACGGTCTTGGTGATGTCGGTAATCTCGGTGCACCCCTCACTCTGCAGCGTGAACGAGGTGTTGAAGACCTTCATCCCTGTCTCTCTCCCGGGCGCTCACCAAGATTCGCCAGCGGAAATGCCAGCGTAGCCGCGCCAAGACCAACAGTAACCATATAGGCACCGTCACCAAAATGTCAATCATACGGTGCCCCTAACAACCGGCCACCGCGCACTACGCCGTCTTCGGGTCCAGCAGGTCCCGCAGGCCGTCGCCGAGCAAATTGAGACCGAGCACCGCGGTGGCGATGGCGCCGCCCGGAAACAGCGCGAACCACGGATTCATCGACAGGAAATTCTGCGCCTCCTTGAGCATCAGCCCCCACGAGGGATGCGGCGGCTGCGTGCCGAGCCCGAGATAGGCGAGGGCCGCCTCGGCCAGGATCGCCACCGGAAAGCTCGTCGTCGCCTGCACGATGAGCGGGGCCAGCGTGTTGGGCAGGATGTGGCGAAGCAGCAGGCGTCGGTCGGGAGCACCGAGCGCCCGCGCGGCGACGACGAACTCGCGCGCACGGAGCTCGAGGACGCTGCCGCGCGTGAGCCGCGCGAAGGCGGGAACGAAGGCGACGCCGATGGCAATCATGCTGACCACGATGCCCGGGGAGAATACCGCCGTGAACAATAGCGCCGAGAGGATCGCCGGAAACCCCTGCACGGCGTCCACCAGCCGCATGAAGATCTCGTCGAGCCAGCCGCCGAGCCAGCCGCTGAGGAGTCCGAGGAGGACGCCGAGCCCGGCGCCGATGCCGACGGCGATGATCCCGACCGCGATCGACGTTCGGGCGCCCGTCATCACGCGGGAGAGCAGATCGCGCCCGTACTGATCGGTGCCGAAGAGGTGCGAGGCCGAGGGCGCCTGCAGCCGCTCGCCGGCCGCCATGCGCAGCGGATCGACGGGCGTGTACACGAGGCTCAGCGCCGCCGTCGCGACCAGCCCCAGCGTCACCGCGGCGCCGAGCAGGAAAGTGACGTGCCGGCCTCTCATGTCTCGTACCCGATCCGTGGATCGACGAGCACGTACGCGAGATCGACCGCGAAGTTGATGAACACGATGGAGCCGGCCACGAACAGGGTGACGCCCTGCACCACCGGGAGATCGCGCGCGGTGATGGCGCCGAGGGCAAGACGGCCCAGGCCCGGCAGCGCGAAGACCGATTCGAGCACGATCGAGCCGGCCACGAGCTGGCCGAGCTGAAGGCCGATCACGGTGATGATGGGGATGAGCGCGTTGCGCAGCGTGTGCAGCGCGATGACCCGGCCTTCGGACAGTCCCTTGGCGCGCGCGGTGCGCACGAAATCCTCGCGCATGACGTCGAGCACGGCCGAGCGCGTCGCGCGCACGAGCACCGCCGCCTGGAAGAGACCGAGCGCCAGCGCGGGCAGCAGCAGCGACTTCACGCCGGGCCAGACGCCCGAGGTCCAGCCCTCGAAGCCGCCGGAGCGAAACCAGCCGAGGTGCACGGAGAAGAGCAGGATGAGCAAGAGTCCCGACCAGAACGAGGGCACCGCGATGCCGAGCTGGGAGACGACCATCGCCAGATAGTCGGCGGCCCGCCGGTAGCGCGTGGCGGCGTAGATGCCGAGCGGGACGGCAACGGCGATCATGAAGCCGGCGGCGAGCAGCGTCAGGGGGAGCGTGACCGGCAGGCGGCTGGCGATGAGCCGACCGACGGGCACGTCGTACTGGATCGACGTCCCGAGATCGCCGCGCACGGCGCCGGCCAGCCACTCCGCGTATTGCACGACGAGCGGCCGGTCGAGCCCGAGCGAGCGACGCAGCTGGTCGAGCGTCTCCGGATTGCGCTCGACGCCGAGAATCAGCTCGGCGGGATCGCCCGGCAGCACGCGGACCACGACGAAGACGAGCGCCGACACGAAGAGAAGGGTCACCGCGAAGGCGGTGACCCGTCGAATGACGTACCGCTTTATCGCGGCGTCGACCAGCCGACCTCGGACAGGTCCGCCGACGGGATCGGCAGATCCTTCCAGAACCCCGTGAGCCCCTTCTTGGCCGCGACCAGCCGCGGATGGATGAAGAGGAAGACCACCGGCGCGTCCTCCACCAGCATCTTCTGCAATTGCGCGTACTGCTCACGGCGCGTCTTGTCGTCGAGGGTGACCTCGGACTTCTTGAAGAGCTCCTGGAACTTCGGGCTGTCGTACCGATAGTAGTATTTCGGGTTCGCGTAGTTCGCGATGTCCCACGCCTCGGCGTGGCCGATGATGGTCAGGTCGTAGTCGGCTTCCTTCCAGACGCGCGAGAGCCACTGCCCCCACTCGATCTGCTCGATCTTGACCTTCACGCCGACTTTGGCGAGCTGATCCACGATGACCTCGCCCGCTCGCACCGTGTAGTAGTACTGCGGCGCCACCTTCAGCACGGCCTCGAAGCCGGCCGGGTAGCCGGCTTCGGCGAGGAGCTTCTTCGCCCGGGCCGGGTCATACGGCATGGCGGTGGCGAGGTCGACGAAATAGGGATTCAGCGGGTCGACGTTGGAGCCGATGACGCGGCCCAGGCCGAACATCGCGAGCTTCACGACGTCCGGCTTGTTGATCGCGTGCGTGATGGCGCGCCGGACGCGGACGTCGGTGAACGGCTTGCGGGAGTTGTTCATGGCCATGATGACGTCGTTCGTCGTCTCGCCCACGATGATCTCGAACCGGCCATCCTTCTTGAGGTCGGCCACGTGCTCGGGGCCGAGACCGAAGACCGAGGCATCGATGTCGCCGGCCTTGAGCGCGGCGAGGGCGGCGTTCGGATCGGCGATGAAGCGGAAAATGACCTGGTCGACCTTCGGCAGGCCCTTGACGTGGTAGTCGGCGGACCGCTTCAGCACGACGCGATCACCGCGCACCCAGTCCGCCACCGTGAACGGCCCGGTGCCGATCGGCGCCGACTTCAGCGTGTCCACCGCTTCGCGCGGATAGATCACCGAGCCCTGGCGCGCGAGGTTCAGCAGGAAGTTCGCGGTGGGCGCCTTGAGCGAGAAGGTGATCGTGTAGTCGTCCTTGACGATGATGTCGCCGATGGCCGCGTAGTACTGCGGGTACGGATGCTTGGTCTCCGGATTCATCGCGCGCTCGATCACGAATTTCACGTCGGCGGCCTTCAGCTCGCGGCCGTTGTGGAACCGCACGCCCTTCTTGAGGAAGAAGGTGTAGTTCCGGTTGTCCGAGGTATGCCAGCGCTCGGCCAGCCACGGCACGATCTTGCCCTGCGCGTCCACCTTCACCAGGCACTCCTGGACGTTGTAGAGCACGACGGCGGCGGTGGCCGACGCCGGCGTGGCGGTGAGGTCGAGTCCGGGTGGCTCGGTCGCGGTCTGCACGACGAGCGCGCGCGGCGTTTGCGCGCCGCTCGAGGCGACCAGCGTCATCAGGGCAAGGACGACGAGCACGAGGACGTTCACGGCACGACGCATCACCGGGGGCCTCCACGCGATACGGTCTTGAAGTAGTCGACGGTGCGGCGCAGTCCCTCGTCGAACGCCACGCCCGGCACGTAGCCGAGCAGCCGCTGCGCCTTGCCGACGTCAGCCAGCGTGTGCGGGACGTCGCCCGCGCGGGCCGGCGTGTGTCGCCGCTCGATGCGCTTGCCCAGCATGGTCTCCAGGCGCGCGATGATGTCGAGCAAGCTGACGCGGTCGCCGCAGCCGACGTTGAACGCTTCGCCGGCCGCCTTGGGCGCCGTCGCCGCCAGGACGTTGGCGTCGACGACGTTGTCGATGTACGTGAAGTCGCGCGACTGCCGACCGTCGCCGTGCACCTCCACCGGCGCGTCGCGCAGCGCCCAGAGAATGAATTTCGGGATCACGGCGGCGTACTCGGACGCCGGGTCCTGCCGGGGGCCGAAGACGTTGAAGTAGCGCAGGCCGACCGTCTCGACACCGTAGAGTCGCGTCCACACCGCGGCGTACTGCTCGCCGGCCGCCTTCGACACGGCGTAGGGCGAGATCGGCGCCGGCGCCTGATCTTCACGCTTCGGCAACTCCGGATTGTCACCGTAGACCGACGACGACGACGCGTAGACCACGCGGCGCACCCCCGCGCGCTTGGCGGCCTCGAGCACGTGCAGCGTGCCGGCCACGTTGTTGTCGTTGGCGCCCAGCGGATCGGCGACCGACCGCGGCACCGAGCGCATCGCCGCTTGATGAAACACGACCTCCGCGCCCTGCACCACGCGCTCGACGGTGGCCAGCTCGCGGATGTCGCCGCGCACGACCTCGAGCCGCTTGCCCGCCGCCGCCGCGAACGGCAAGTTCGCCGTGTTGCCGCTCGAAAAATTGTCGAGCACGCGCACGGTCGCCTGCGGATGCTCCCTCAGCAACCGCTCGACGACATGCGACCCGATGAATCCCGCTCCGCCCGTCACGACGAATATCTCGCTCACGGCGGCGATTGTATCACCCACATATATAAGGAAGCCCCCGCCCAGCGCCATTCCGGCACACATAGCCTGCGACGGTGGTGCGGCCCGTGGCTCGCGACGCGTAGCGTCGTTCGCGGTGGTAGCGTGCAGCGCATGCGCGCGCACCGCGGCGTCCGGCGCACCGAGGCTCGGCGGAGGTGCCCGAGCGCGTGACCGCCGCGGTGCGCGGGTGGCGGGGGCGGGGTCGCGCTCTGCGAAACCGTGCTTTAGGGTACAGCGTCGGCCCCGGCCAACAATCGTTGCTACGCCGGCAGGCGCCACCCATCGTCGATTTGCGTGTTTCGCAGAGCGCGACCCCGCCCCCGCCGCCCGCGCACCGGCGCCGCCAACAACGCCAACAACGCCGACATCGCCGGCGCGGGACGTCAGCGCGCGAGAGTCGCCGCGCCGAGGCCGCGCCCCGCTTGCCGGTACTCCTCGCGCGGCGGCGCAAAAATATCGAGGACGACGCAGCGCGAGTCGAGCGTGCGCCCACCGTGCGGGACGTTGGGTGGCGTCTGCCAGAAATCGCCTTTCTTCACGTGGTGCTCCACCCCGTCCTGGATGCGGATCCACTCGCCCTCGAGACACACGCCCCACTGCTCGTTTGCGTGCGCGTGCACGGGCGAGACGGAGTGCGGCTCCAGCGTGACCACCGAGAGCATGGCGTGGACGCCGGGGAAGACGCGCGCGGTGACGCC
>Ga0075431_100002847_pt1 | contig 16735 bp, 13 predicted proteins | sample RhiMetdeltSRZDD5_FD_75297 | JGI IMG/M metagenome (GOLD analysis project Ga0075431, IMG submission 75297) | Populus rhizosphere microbial communities from Tennessee, USA - Rhizosphere MetaG P. deltoides SRZDD5 | ecosystem: Host-associated > Plants > Roots > Rhizosphere > Soil | place: USA... | reverse complement strand
TCGGAGTGCTGATGGCCGCCGCGGGGATCGGCGTGCTCATTGCATTTCCGGTCAGCCGCCTGCTCGTGGACCGCCGTTCACTGATGGTCCCCCTCGCGGTGGGACTTGTGCTGTTCGGGGCGCCGCTGCTCGTGATCGCCGTCCTGCCGGAGCCCGCGCTTGCCTTCGGCCTGATCGCGCTGTGGGGTTTGGGAGCGGCGCTCGCCGACGCGACGATGAGCTCGCTCCTGTTCCGGATCGTGGCGGGTCCCCAGATCGCACGCGTGGTGGGCGCAATCGAGAGCCTCAAGCTCGCGCTCGGTGGCGCGGGGGCACTCTCCGCGCCGGTGCTCGTCGGCCTGTTCGGCGTCCGCGGCGCCATCGCATGCACCGGCGCCCTCCCCTTCGTGCTGCTGGCCGCGGAATGGCGCGGCCTGCGCCGGTCGACGATGTCGCCGCCCGCCGCGTCGAGCGCGTCGAGCTTCTGGGGCGAGTTCCTCTGTTCCGGGCGCTCCGGGTGGATGCGCTCGAGCAGGCCGCAGCGGCGCTGGTCCCGCTCGAGGTGCCGGCCGGCGTGGAGGTCGTGCGCCAGGACGATCCGCACGCACAGCGGTTCTTCCTGGTCGAGGAGGGGCTCGCCGACGTGCTCGTGGACGGTTGGCTTGTATCGGGCCTGGGGCCCGGTTCATCGTTCGGGGAGAAGGCGCTGCTGCGATCCGTCCCGCGGGCGGCCACGGTGCGGGCACGGACACCGATGCGGCTGCGGGCCCTCGACCGCGCGGCCTTCCTCGCTGCCGCCACGGGCGCGCCGGGCGGCACGGTCCCGGAGCCCGGCCGGGATGGGCAGCCGACGCCGGCGGAGCCGGCCGAGCTGCTGCGCGTCGTCCCGTTGTTGACCGGCCTCGAGCAGCGCACGCTCGAAGAGCTGGCGGCGCTCGGCCGCGAGCGAACGGTTCGCGCCGGCGAGGACGTCGTTCGCGAGGGGGACCCGGCCGACCGCTTCTATGTGCTGCTCGACGGAGAGGCGGCCGTGTACTCGGGGCGAACGGCTTGTCCGCACCCTCGCGCCAAACGATCACTTCGGCGAGATCGCGCTCCTCCACCACGTTCCCCGAACCGCGACCGTCCGCGGCGTGACTCACCTGCGCCTGTTCTCCCTCGACCGCGAAGCGCTCCTCGAGGCCAGTCCGGACGCGTTGACCACCGCCCAGCTCGTCTGAGCCGTCGCTTCAGCCCGTGACAGGCAGCCCGGCGTGCACGGCGGTGAAGGCGATCGTCTGCGTCCACCAGCCCGGGTCGGCGCAGTGGGCGAGGAAGCCGTCGACCAGCGTGCCGTCGAGCTTTCCCGACTTCACGAGCGGGTCGCGGAGCTCGACGATCGTCTCGGTCCAGTACGTCGCCCAGTCGGAGCCGCCGTTGTAGACGGCGGTCTCGGCCGTGCCGGCGATCCGCTCAAGGCCCAGCTCGGCGAGCTGGGGGGCCAGCTTGCGACCGATGTGGTAGTCGATCCCCTGATCGCGCGACCACGACAGCCAGCCGTCCCAGAACGCTCGTACCTCAGGCGGCTCTGAGACGCTGACAGGCAGGAAGTCAGGCTCGATCAGCAGGATCGAGCCGCCTGGGGCCATGCCGGCGACGAGGTTGCGAATCGCCGCGCCCGCGTCGCTCACGTGATGCAGCACCGCCCGCGCGGTCACGAGGTCGAAGCTGCCGGGGTCGACCGGAGCGGCGACGATGTCGCCCTGGCGCAGCTCGAGGTTCGGCGCCCGGGCGCCGACGAGCGACAGGTCCAGATCGAGCGCCACCGCCCGCCCACCCGCGCCGACGCGGTCGGCGAGCCATGCGGAGACCGAGCCGTTGCCGCAGCCGACCTCCAGCGTCCGGCTGCCCGGGCCTACGCCGAGCGACTCGATGTGCCGGCGGTGCATCGGGTCGAGCAGCCGCGACATCAACGCCAGCCGCGCCCCCTCACCCTCGAGGTGATGGTCCAGCACGTACTCCGCCATGCGGGCGATCCTACGAGACGCCAGGTGAGCGGTCGAGCTCGAGGGCCACCGCTTGCATGTGCGCCTTCAGGTCGGAGATCAGCTCGCGCGCCCCAGGTGACAGCCGGGCGGCGCGGCGGGTGATCACCGCGAACGTGTCGTGCAGTGCGGGGGCGAACGGCACGGGGCTCAGGCCGTCGGGATAGCCGGGCGCCCGCGTGTGGGCGCTTGGCAGGTAGGTGTCACCGATGCCCTCGGCCACAAGGCGCAGGGCGAGGTCCATGAACTCGACCTCCACGCGTGGACGGAGCGTCACGCCGTCGGCCTGGGCGCGCTCGGCGAGCTGGCGGCGGATGGGGTCGCTGTCGGCGGACTCGGCGTCGTAGAAGACGAGCGGCGCGCCGGCCAGCCGCTCCATCGTCACCGCGTTCCTCGTGCGCTCCGGGTCGGCGCTCACGTAGAGCACCTCGTCGCGCACGAGTGGGCGCACGTCGAGCTTCGCATCGTCGATCGGCAGCGACACCACCGCGGCCTCGAGCTCGCCGCGCCGGACGCGCTCGGCCGTCCGCTGTGGTCCCGGCGGTCAAGGCGGCGTGCATGCTCGTGGGGGACACCACCGGCCCGACACGCGCTCCGCGTCTGCCGCTCACGGGCGACGCGGCGGCGGAGCTCGAGAGGCTGCTGCAGGTGGCTCGCGCGCCCTCGGAGCAGCCGGCCGCCTTGGCGCCGCCCTCGTAGCGGCGTCCTCCACATCGAACGTCCCGGACTATGCGCTCTGGCAGCTACTCCGGGACGTTCATGAGGGTGGGAGGCGACCCCCGGTTAGGGTTGCCGCCAGATGCTGCGCGTCCGTCTCCTCGGCGAGCTTCGCCTCGAGCTGGAGGGACGGCAGCTCGGCCCCATCGCGAGCGGTCGGGCACGGTCGCTGCTCGCGTGGCTCGCCTATCACCGGGGATTGCACCCGCGCTCGCGGGTGGCGGCGGTGTTCTGGCCGGACGTGCTCGACCGCAGCGCCCGGGCCAGTCTGCGGACGACGCTGGCCACGCTGCGTCGCGAGCTCGGCGACGCCGCGAGCTACCTCGTGGCCGAGCGCGAGCGCGTGGGTCTCGTCGAGGGCGCGGAGGTCTGGGTCGACACCCAGCACGCCGACGCCCTGGAGCTGTCCCGAGCCGACCTGCTCGTCGACCTCGACGACGACTGGGTGCTCGAGGCGCGCCGGACCGAGCGCGAGCGCGCCGGCGAGCTGCTCGCGGCGCTCGGCGAGGCAGCCGAGGCGGCCGGCGACCTCCACGCCGCCGTGGCCCACGCGCGGCGCAGGCTCGAGCTCGATCCCGTGTCCGAGGACGGCGCGCGTGTGCTGATGCGACGGCTGGCACTGAGCGGGGACCGGGCGGCGGCCGTGGCAGCCTACGAGACGTTCCGCGCCGGCCTTCAGCGCGAGCTGGGCATGGCGCCGTCGGGCGAGACGCGCGCGCTCGCGGAGCAGCTTCGCGAGGAGCAGCGCGACGCGCGGCTGGAAGCGGGAGCGCTGCCGCTGCCGCACGCGCTCGCCCACGGCGCGCAGCCGCCGCTCGTCGGCCGCCACGAGCCGCTCGCCGTGCTGCAGGCCGCCTGGCGGCGGGCGCGGGCCGGCACGGCGGCGATGGCCACCGTCGCCGGCGAGGCGGGCAGCGGCAAGACACGCCTCCTCACCGAGCTGGCCGAGGAGGTGCGCGCGACCGGTGCCACCGTGCTCGCCGGCCGCTGCGTCGAGGAGGGCGTCACGGCCTTCGCCCCGTTCAGCGAGGCGCTCCGGCCCTTCGTGACCGCCTCGGCGGGCGCGCTTCCACCATGGGTGACCGGCGAGCTGGCTCGCCTGCTGCCCGAGCTCGACCCCGATGCACCGCCGTCGGAGGGCGAGCCCCGTGACGCTCGCGACCGCCTCTTCCAGGCCGTGGCCGCCACGATCGGGGCGGCCGCCCGGCGGGGGCCCGTGCTGCTGATCGTCGAGGACCTGCACTGGGCCGACCGCGCGACCCTCGGCATGCTCGCGCATGCCATCCGCACCCTGGCCGCCGCCCCGTTGCTCGTTGGCGGCTCGCTGCGCGACGAGGGCGCCGAGGCCGATCCCGCGCTGGGCGCGCTGCTCGGCGACCTGCACCGCGAGCGGCGACTCGAGCGGGTGACGCTCGGCGGCCTCGCCGAGGCGGACACCGGCTCCCTGGCCACCGCCTGGCTCGGCGCGTCGCCGTCGCCCGAGCTCGTTGCGGCCGTGCACCGGCGCTCCGGCGGCAATCCGCTCTTCGTCGAGGAGCTCGTACGCCACCTCGTCGAGACGCATCCGGACGGCGAGGACACGGCGCTCGTGGCCGCCGCCGGCGCCGACGTGCCCCTGGGCGTGCGATCGGTGATCGACCGCCGGCTCGACCGGCTGCCGGAGCCGGCCGGGCGCGCCCTTCGCGTCGCGGCCGTGTGCGGCGAGGACTTCGCGCTCGCCGACGTGGCGCTCGCATGCGAGACGAGCGACGAGGCGCTCGCCGACGGTCTCGAGGTCGCCGTGGACGGCGGGCTCGTCGTGGAGGCCACGGCGCCCGGGCGCTACCGCTTCGCCCACACGCTCATCCGCGAGGCGCTGCTGGCGGGTCTGAGTGGCACGCGGCGGGCGCTGCTCCATCGGCGCGTGGCCGAGGTGCTGGCGGCACTGCGGGACCAGCGCCGCCTGCCGGAGCTGGCGTGGCACCTGCTCGACGCGCGCCCGCTGGTGGACGCGGCGGCGGCGGCGAGCTGCGCCCTGCGCGCCGCGGAGGAGGCGAAGCGTACGCTCGCCTACGAGGACGCCGGCGCGCTGCTCGAGCGGGCCGCAGCGGGCGACCTCGAGAGGGGCGACCCGCTGCGCGTGGAGCTGCTGCTCGGCCTGGCGGACATCTACCAGCGCCTGGGCGACGCACCCGCGGCTGACCGCCGCCTCCAGGAGGCCGTGCACGAGGGGCGCGCTCTCGGCGACGGCGAGCTGCTGGCCCGCGCGGCGCTCGCGAGGGCCGGCCTGACCGTGAGCGTGGGACCGGTCCGGGACGACGTGCGCGCGCTGCTCGAGGAGGCGCACGCCGCCGTCGACCCGAGCTCGGAGCTGCGGCCGCGCCTGCTCGCGCGGCTGGCGATCGAGGTCTACTACGCGCCGCCGCCGACCCTGCGCGAGCGGCTGAGCGACGAGGCGCTCTCGGGCGGCCGGCGAATCGGAGGGCGCGCGCTGCTCGAGGCGCTGGGCGCCCGGCACGTGGCGCTGTGGACACCCGAGCACACCGAGGAACGGCTCGCCGTGGCCGACGAGCTCGTGGTCGCCGCCCAGGCGGCCGGGGATCGCGAGGCCGAGCTGCAGGGCATCAACTGGCGGGTGGCCGACCTCTTCGAGCTGGGCGAGCTCGACGAGCTGCGAGCCTCGGTCGCCGACTACGAGCGGTTGGCCGCCGAGCTGCGGCTGCCCGCCTATGACTGGTACGTCCCGCTCTGGCGCGCGGCGCTCGCCCTGCTCGCCCATCGGCTGGACGAGGCGGAGCGGTTGTGCGAGGAGGGCGCGCGCATCGGGCGCAGCGCCCACGACGACAACGCCGAGCTGCTCTTCGAGGTACAGCGCAACGGCATCGACGCCATATGCGGCCGCTTGACGGACCGGGAGTTCGCCCGTATGGAGGGGCGCGCCGAGCGCTCTCCCGCATCGGGGGCCTGGCGCGCGGCCCTCCTGGCCCGGAGGCTGCTCCGCGGCGACGCCGACGTGGCGCGTGACCTCGAGGACGAGGTCACGATCCTTGCCGCGGCACCCCTGGACGCGAACTGGCTCTACACGGCCACGGCGCTCGGAGCGCTCGCCGCCCAGCTCGGCGACGCCCGCTCGGCTGCCGAGCTGTACCCGCGCCTGTCACCTTACGGCCACCGTGTCGTGACGGTGGGCCGCGGCGCCATCTGCATGGGCTCGGCGGCGCTTGCGCTCGGACTCGTGGCCGCGACGCTCGGCGAGCGCGCGGACGCCGTCGCCCACCTCGAGGAGGCGGTGCTACGCAACGACCAGCTTGGGGCGGTGGCCTTTGCGGCATCCGCTCGGCGCGTGCTCGCCGATGTGCTCGGCGACGGGAAGCGGGCCGAGGAGCTGCGGCGCGAGGCCGACGCGACCGCCGAGGCGACGGGCACGGCACTGCCGCATGGCCTCGCCTGGCCCCTGTAGCGGGCGCCAACGCAGGACTCACGCGGCCCTCACGCTGGACTTGCGCACGAACGCGATCGTGGACGCACCCAACTCGAGGAGCATCCATGGCCGTCCAGTCCGTCGCCTACGCCGGTCCCGAAACGCTCGACGCGCTGCGCGCTCGCCTCGCGGGCGAGCTGATCACGCCCGAGCACGATGAGTACGAGAGCGCCCGCCGTGTCTGGAACGGCATGATCGACCGGCGTCCCGCCGCGATCGCGCGCTGTGTCGATGCCGAGGACGTGGCGCTTTCCGTCCGCTTCGCCGCTGCGCACGGACTGCCGCTCGCGGTGCGCGGCGGCGGACACAACGTCGCGGGCACCGCCGTCTGCGACGACGGACTGGTGGTCGACCTTTCCTGCATGCGCACCGTTCGCCTCGACCCCGCCGGCCGCACCGTTCACGTGCAGGGCGGGGCGACCTGGGCCGACGTCGACCGCGCGACTGCACCGCTGGGCCTGGCAACCACGGGCGGGGTCGTGTCCGAGACCGGCGTGGCCGGGCTCGCGCTCAGCGGCGGCGTCTCCCATCAGCGCCGCCGCGACGGCATGACGGTCGACAACCTCGCGTCCGCCGAGGTGGTGCTGGCCGACGGGCGCCGCGTCCGCGCGAGCGCCGGCGAACACCCTGACCTGTACTGGGCGCTGCGCGGCGGCGGCGGCAACTTCGGCGTCGTCACCTCGTTCGAGCTGCGCCTCCACGAGCTCGGCCCGCAGGTGTACGGGCTGAACGTCGCCTACCCGATAGAGGACGCGGCGCGCGTGCTCAGCGGCTGGCGAGATGCCGTTACCGACGCGCCGGACGAGCTGTCCACCGCGGGCCTGATCTGGTCGCTGCCCGAGCTCGAGCTGCTCCCCGAGGAGCTGCGCGGGAAGCCGTACGTGGGCGTGGCCGGCATGTGGGCGGGCGACCCGGATCAGGGCGAGCGCGCCACGCGCGCGCTGCGCGAGCTGGCCACCCCGCTGCTCGACATGAGCGCGCCCGTCGACTACCTCGAGTTCCAGGGCTCGCTGGACCCGTTCTTCCCGGCGGGCCGGCGCTACTACTGGAAGGCCCTCTACCTCGACGGCCTCTCGGACGCCGCGATCGACACCACGGTCGGCTGGTCGGGGCGGCGGCCGTCGAACGACACGCTCGTGATCATCCGCCACTGCGGCGGCGCGATCAGCCGCGTAGGGGCGGACGAGACCGCGTTCGGCGACCGCAGCTCGGAGTGGATGCTGAGCATCGACTCGACCTGGCACGACCCGGCCGACGACGACGTGAACATCGGCTGGACGCGCGCCTTCTGGGACGCGGGCGAGCGCTTCTCGCGCGGCAAGACGTACTTCAACTTCCCCGGCCTGCTCGAGGAGGGGGAGGCCGCGGTCCGCGCCAGCTACGGCGACGGCCACGACCGGCTCGCGCGGATCAAGGCCGCCTACGACCCGGAGAACGTCTTCCAGCTCAACCAGAACATCCGCCCGGCGTCCCATTTCACCCGCCCCGGGTGAGGAATTGCCGCGCCCAGCGACTAGCATCCGCGGCATGGATGCCCACGGTGAAGAACTCGGCCCTGTAGACATCGTGGTGATCGGCTATCCGGCCGATGCGCCGATGACCGGTGAGGCCGTTCCGCTGCTGCTCGATCTGGTCGAACGCGGGATCGTCCGCGTGCTCGATGCCCTGTTCGTGGTCAAGAACGCCGACGGCACGTTCTCGGGCTTCGAGGCCGTCGGCCTCGACGAGAAGGGCGTGGGCGACCTCCGGGAGTTCGAGGGCGCCTCGTCGGGGCTCTTGGGCGACGAGGATGCGGCCACCGCCGCCGAGGCGCTCGAGCCCGGCAGCGCGGCGGTGCTGCTCGTCTACGAGAACCGCTGGGCGGCGCCGTTCGCGGCCGCCGTGCGGCGCAACGGCGGCGTGCTGATCGACAACCAGCGCATCTCCGCCCAAGACCTCATGGATGCCCTAGACGCGGTCGAATCGACCGCCTGACAAGAAAGGACGATCCGATGCCAGGACTGCTTCGCGGCATGGCCCGCACCGCCGTCGTCGCCGGCACTGCGACCGCCGTCTCGAACCGCGTCAGCCGCCGCCAGGCGGACCGCTGGTCCCAGCAGGACGCCTACGCGCAGCCGCAGTACGAGCAGCCTCCGCCCGCCGCTCCGCCGCCGGCGGCACCGGCCGAGGATCGCGTGGAGAAGCTCAAGGAGCTCGCCTCGCTCAAGGACCAGGGGGTCCTGACCGAGGCCGAGTTCGCGGCCGAGAAGGCGCGCATCCTCCAGAGCTGAGTCCGCGGGACGCGGGCGGACGTGAGCGGTCCGCGAGAGCTGCTCGTCTACGAGTTCGGCCCCGACGCCGAGTACGAGGGCCGGCTCGTGGGCGCGCTCGAGCGCATCGAGGGCGAGGCGTCGTCCCGCGTGCTCGACGGCGTGTTCGTGGGAGTCGACGCCGAGTCGGGCGCGCTCGAGGCGATCGACCTCCGCTCCGGCGGGCCTTCGCAAGCCGTCGCGCGGCTGCTCACCTTCAGGCTCGACCCGAGCGCCCGCCGGCGGGCCACGGAGCGGGCTCTCGGCGACTCGGGCTCCGTCCCCGCCGCGACGCTGCGCGAGCTCGCCGGCGCGCTCGAACCGGGGGGCGCACTGGTGGCGCTGCTCGTCGAGCGGGTCGAGAGCGACGAGCTCGATGCGGCCGTGAGCCACAGCGGCGGCTGGGCGCTAGGCGCGAGCAGCGTCGAGGCCGCGAGCCTGGCGGAGATCGCGCCCGAGCTCGCGACGCTCGTCAGTAGCCGACGCCGGTCTTGACCCGCTGGCGGTCGCGCTCGTGCAGGCCGCCCTTCTGGTTGAGGGTCTCGCAGGCCGCGGCGATGTCGTCCGCGAGCGTCGTCGCGAGCGTGTGGCCGAGCGTGAGCTTCACGAGCGCGCGCATGATCCTCACGTGGTCGGCGTTCGGCGGCAGCGTGTACGCGGGGACCATCCACCCTCGCTCCGCCGCGAGCTGCGCGGCGATGTCGAACTCGTCGTAGTCGCGCTCGCCGTCGAGCTGGAAGGCGACGAGCGGGAGCTGCTCGGCCTGCGGGTCGCCGACGGTGCGCAGCTCCTCGATTCCCTCGATCCGCTCGGCGAGGGCGCGCGTGTTCGCCTGCATCGTCTCCATGATGTAGCGATAGCCCTCGCGCCCGAAGCGGACGAAGTTGTAGTACTGGGCGAGCACCATGGCGGAGCCGGTCGAGAAGTTGAGCGTAAATGTCGCGTCCGTCTTGCCGAGGTAGTTCTCGTAGAAGACGAGCTCCTCGGGCAGGTCGCTCTTCTCCCGGAACACGAGCCATCCGATCCCCGGGTAGACGAGGCCATACTTGTGGCCCGACACGTTGATCGAGCGCACCTGCTCGAGGCGGAAGTCCCACTCCGAGTCGGGGTAGAGGAACGGCCACACGAAGCCGCCGCTCGCGCCGTCCACGTGAAGCGGCACGTCGAGGCCCTTCTCGTCCCTCAGCCGAATCAGCAGGTTGTTGATCCCGACGATGTCGTCCGCGTGGCCCGTGAACGTCGTGCCGAGCACGGCGGCCACGCCGACCGTGTTCTCGTCCACGTGAGGCTCCACGTCCTCCGGCCCGATCGTGTACTTGTCGGGCTGCAGCGGGATGATCCGCGGCTCGACGTCGAAGTAGCGGCAGAACTTCTCCCAGACGACATGCACGTCGCCGCCGAACACGAGGTTCGGCCGGGCGGTGTCCTTGCCGGCCGCCTCGCGCCGCTCGCGCCATTTCCACTTGAGCGAGAGGGCGCCCAGCATAATCGCCTCCGAGGAGCCCTGGGTCCGCGCCCCGGTCGTCTCGCCGGGTGCGTTGAAGAGATCGGCGAGCATGCGGATGCAGCGCTGCTCGATCTCGGCGGTCTGCGGGTACTCGGCGTGATCGATGAAGTTCCGGTGCAGGTTCCCCTCGATCACCCTGCGCGCCTCTGGCTCCATCCAGGTGGTCACGAAGGTCGCCAGGTTCCGCATCGGCAGCCCGTCCAGCACGAGCTCCTCGCCGAGGAGGCGCATGGCGTCGACCGCGCGCATCCCGTGGTCGGGCAGCTGGTTGTCCGGGGCGGGCTCGAGCAGGAAGCGGTTGCCGTACTGCTCGGCCAGGGTTTCGAGCTGCTCGCTGAGCGGTGTCTCTCCGTGCGTCGCCATGGTGGCGCGAGCCTACGGGGCGGGCGACAGGCTCACATCACCCGCATAGGGTGATGCTCCGTCCGGAGCGCGTGCATACGCTCGCGTCGTGATCTGGCGTCGCGATCAGGGCCGGCCGCGCCGCAGCGGGCCGCGTGGGGACGAGGCGATCGAGGTCGACGTCCGGGGCCTCAGCGGGGTGTTCGCGGCGCCCGGCTGGCTCAGGGACGTGGGGATCACCTCGTGGCTGCTCGTGGGCGCGACGCTCCTGATCGCCGGCCTCGTATGGCTCCTGTCGCTCACCCAGACGATCGTGATGCCGCTGATCGCCGCCGGCATCGTGGCCGCCGTGGCCTCTCCGCTCGTGAGCTTCATGGCCCGCCACCGCATTCCGCGGGCCGCCGGGGCGGCGCTCCTCATGCTCACGATCGTCTTGGTGGTGATCGCGATGGTCGTGATCATCGTGGCGGGCATCGCCAGCGAGACCTCCAGCATCAGCTCTGAGCTGAAGGCCGGAGCCGACACGGTCGAGGGATGGCTCCAGGACCTGGGCGTCGACAAGAGCGCCGCCGGGGGCGCGAACAAGGATGCGAGCGACTCGCTCAGCAGCATCCTGCCCACGCTGCTCCACGGCGTGGCGAAGGGCATCGCGAGCCTCTCCTCGCTCGTCTTCTTTCTCTCGCTCGCCGCGCTCAGCCTGTTCTTCCTGCTGAAGGACGGCCCGCAGATCCGCGCCTGGTCGGAGCGCCACTGGGGCGTGCCCGAGCCGGTGGCGCACGTGATCAGCGAGCGCACGCTCGGGGCGCTGCGCGGCTACTTCCTCGGCGTGACCGCCGTCGCCACCTTCAACGGGGTCGTGGTCGGACTCGGCGCGTGGCTGCTCGGCGTGCCGCTGGCGGGCACGATCGCGATCGTCACGTTCGTCGGGGCCTACATCCCGTACCTCGGCGCGTGGTCCGCGGGTGCCTTCAGCGTCGTGATCGCGCTCGGCGGCGCCGGGGCCGACGCCGCGGCAGGGATGATCGTGCTACAGCTGCTCGCGAACGGGGTCCTCCAGCAGCTGATCCAGCCCGTGGCCTACGGAGCGGCTCTCGGCATCCACCCGCTCGCCGTGCTTGTGGTCACGATCGGCGGCGGCTGCCTGTTCGGCGCCGCGGGGTTGATCCTCGCTGCCCCGGTCACGTCCGCCATCGCGCGCATCAGCGCGGACCTGGCCAAGGCGCGGGCCAGGGAGGCGGCCGAGGAGGCTCCCCCACCCGGCGGCCCGGCGCCCAGCCCGACGTGACCGCCTCGCCGCCGGCGTACGGCCAGGGGCTGGGCTGGGAGCCTGCCAGGCCGCGCCTCCGCCCGCTGCGGCTGCTCGTCTCCTGGATCGTCGCCGCGGCCGCCGTGTTCGTGGCGTCGCTCGTGGTGCCGGGGTTCGATCTCGAAAGGGCAGGCGCCGCGTTCGTCGTGGCGGCGCTGGTCGCCGTCTTCAACGCGGTGCTGCCGCCGCTGATCGCGGCGCTCCGACTCCCCTTCACCCTCGCCCTCGGCTTCGTGCTCGTCCTGCTCGTGGACGCCCTCGCGCTCGTGCTGGCGGACGACCTGGTGCCAAGCTTCGGTCAGGTCGACTCGTTCGGCATCGCCCTCCTCGCCGCGGTCGTGATGGCGGGGGTGTCGATCACCCTGCAGGTGATCATTGGGACGAACGACGACGACGAGAGCACGCTCCGGATCGTGCGCCGCGTCGCCCGGCGCCAGGGGGCCGTCGACGAGAGCCGGACGCCCGGGATCATCTTCCTCGAGATCGACGGCCTCGCACTCCCGGTGCTGCGGCGCGCCATGCAGAGCGGCAGCGCCCCCACGATGGCACGCTGGCTCGCGGACGGCGACTACCGCCTGAGCGAGTGGGAGACCGATCTCTCCTCCCAGACGGGCGCGAGCCAGGCCGGCATCCTGCTCGGCTCGAACGACGACATCCCGGCCTTCCGCTGGGTCGAGAAGGAGAGCGCGACCATGATGGTCTGCTCCTCGCCGGAGCACTGCGCGGAGATCGAGCGGCGCCACTCGAGCGGCGACGGTCTGCTGGCGGGCGGCGGCGCCAGCCGCGGCAACCTGCTCTCAGGCGACGCGGAGGAGACGATCCTGACCGTCAGCCGGATGGAGGCGGAGAAGGGGGCGAACCCCGGCTACCGCGCGTTCTTCGCGGACGGCGTGAACGTGACCCAGGCGCTCGTCCTGTTCTTCTGGGAGGTGCTGGTCGAGTGGACGGCCGCCGCGCGCGCGAAGCGCCGCGACGTCGAGCCGCGCGGTCACCGCGGCGGCGGCTACCCGTTCCTGCGCGGCGCGCTCTGCGTGATCGTCCGAAACGCGATCGTGCACGGCGTGCTCACGGACATGATGCGCGGCCGGCCGGCGGTCTACGCGACCTTCTCGAGCTACGACGAGGTTGCCCACCACTCGGGGCTCGAGCGGGCCGACACGCTCGAGGCGCTCCGCAAGCTCGACCAGCAGTTCGGCCGCATCGAGCGCGCCCGCCTCTACGCGCCGCGGCCCTACGAGATCGTCGTGCTCTCCGATCACGGGCAGACCCAGGGCGCCACCTTCAAGCAGCGCAACGGCTACGGGCTCGACGAGCTGGTGGAGCGCTCGCTCACCGACGCCACCGTCGCCGCCTACACCGGTGGCGACGAGCAGCAGGCGATGGTCGGCCACGCCGTGAACGAGGCGACCGGCCAGAAGCCGCGCAAGCCGGACAAGAACGACGTGTCCGGGCGTGAGGCGGTGGTGCTCGGATCGGGGAACCTCGGCCTGATCTACCTGATGGGCGAGCCGCGCCGGCTGACGCTCGAGGAGATCGACGAGCGCCACCCGAAGCTGATCCCGGCGCTGCGCGAGCACCCCCACGTCGGCTGGCTCCTTGTGCGCTCGGCGCGGCGCGGGCCGCTCGCACTCGGCCCAGCCGGGACGCGCGAGCTCGCGAGCGGCGCGGTCGAGGGCGAGGACCCGCTCGCCCCCTTCTCCGCCGGGGCGGGCCGCCACCTGCTCCGCAGCGACGGCTTCGAGCACGTGGCGGACATCATGGTGGGCAGCTTCTACGACCCCGAGCTGGAGGAGGGCTGCGCGTTCGAGGAGCTGATCTCGTTCCACGGCGGGATCGGCGGGCCGCAGACGCGGGCGTTCATCCTGCACCCCTCGCGGCTGGTGCTCCCCGCCGAGCCGCTCATGGGCGCGGCCGCCGTCCACGAGCTTCTCAAGGGCTGGCGGCGGAGCCTTGCGAACGGTCCTGGTCTTCCGGAGCCAGCAGCATCAGCGAGCCGACCAGAAAGCACAGCGCCCCGAGCGCGGTCGTCCAGTTAGCGGCGGCGAGATCGAGGATCGAGCCGGTGGACGGCACGACGAATGACGCCACCGCCGACACACCGAAGAGCACGCACCCGAGCAGGTTGATGGCGGCCATCGTCCAGTCCCGGTCGCGCGTGGCCGGCCGAAGACGCCCGCCGCTCGCCACCTGGTAGGCGAGCACCCCGGACACGAGGAAGCACGCCGAGCCGAACACGTCCGGAGCCCACACGAGCTTGTTGGTCTGCTCGCTCGAGAGGCCGTCCAGCATCGCGGTGAACGTGCTGACGTTGAAGAAGAGCGTGCCGAGGAACTGCACGGCCGCGCTCCACCACGACGGGTCGGACGCCCAGCGCCCCAGTCGCACCGTCCCCTCGCGCGCCTCGAGGAAGGCGGCGAAGGTGAAGAAGATCGAGCCGGCGAAGAACACCGCCGCATCCGCCCCCGGGCCCACTAGCTGCGCGAAGCCCGGGAACGGACCCACCAGGAAGCACGCCGATCCGATGGCGAAGCCGATCGCGATCGAGCGGTCCCAGAGCGCGCGCGTCTCGGGCCGCGGAGCAAAGGCCAGTGCGTGACCGATCACCTCGACGCGAAGCAGACCAGGACGTGTCCGGCTCCGAATCACCCGCATCGGGTGATGTAGCGCCGGAGCGAGTGAGCCAGCATCGACCCCACCGACGCCGTGGAGCCGCAGCCATGAGTAGCCCTTCGGAACCACCCTCGCCGCAGAGCGCAGCGGCGCCCTCCCCGTTCCCACCGATCGCGGACTACGCGTTCCTGTCCAACTGCCACACCGGTGCGCTGGTCGCGCCTGACGGCTCGATCGACTGGCTGTGCGTGCCCCGCTTCGACTCGCCGAGTGTGTTCGGGACCCTGCTCGACCGCCAGGCGGGGTCGTTCCGCCTGGGCCCGTTCGGCATCAACGTTCCGGCGACGCGCGTCTACGAGCCCGGTACGAACACCCTGCTCACCACCTGGAACACGCCGACCGGGTGGATCATGGTGCGCGACGCCCTGACGATGGGGCCGCGCGACGGGGACGACCAGGTGACCCCGCACACGCGGCCGCCGGCCGACGACGACGGCGACCACATGCTGGTGCGCACGGTCCTGTGCCTCGAGGGCAGCGTCGACATCGACCTGGTCTGCGAGCCGGTCTTCGACTACGGGCGCTCCCCGGCGGAGTGGTCGCTGGTGGACGGAGAGCGCCACGCGGCCGACGCGGTGGGCGCCGGCCAGACGATCAGGCTCCAGACCGACATGGCACTCGGCATCGAGGGCGAGCGTGTGCGCGCTCGCCACACCCTGCAGCGGGGCGAGCAGGCATACTGCTCGCTCTCCTGGGCCGAGGGCCTCCTCTCACCCCTGAGCATCGATGAGGCCCAGGCCCGACTTGCCGCCACCACGCGCTTCTGGCGCGCCTGGCTGCACCGGTCGCGGCCGGTCGATCACCGCTGGCGCCACGCGATCGAGCGCTCGGCGCTCACGATCAAGGGCCTCACCTACATGCCGACCGGCGCGACCGTCGCCGCGCTCACGACCTCGCTGCCCGAGACGCCTGGCGGGGAGCGCAACTGGGACTACCGCTTCACCTGGATCCGTGACGCGACGTTCACGCTCCAGGCGCTGCACTTCCTGAACCTGGACTGGGAGGCGGACGAGTTCATCCAGTTCGTCGCTGATCTCGAGCCGAACGACGACGGGGCGCTCCAGATCATGTACGGCATCGACGGCCGGCGCGACCTGACCGAGTCCACCCGTGACGAGCTCTCCGGCTATGCGGGGGCCCGGCCGGTGCGGCTCGGCAACGGCGCGTTCGACCAGCGCCAGAACGACGTCTTCGGCGCGGCGCTCGACTCGATCCTGCTGCACACGCATCGCAGCCAGCGGCTGCCCAGGCGGCTCTGGCCGATCGTCCAGGCGCAGGCGGAGTGCGCGACCCAGGTGTGGCGCCAGCCCGACCAGGGGATCTGGGAGGCCCGCGGCGAGCCGCAGCACTACGTCTCATCGAAGCTGATGTGCTGGGTGGCGCTCGACCGCGCGGCCAAGCTTGCCCGAATCGGAGGCGACCAGCAGCTCGAATCCGAATGGGGCGCCACGGCCGAGGAGATCAAGGCGGACATCCTCGAGCACGGCCTCCGCGACGGCGTGCTGCGCCAGCACTACGACACCGACGCGCTCGACGCCTCGACGCTGCTGGCGGCGCTATTTGGGTTCCTACCCGGACACGACGAGCGGCTCCGCAAGTCGGTCGAGGCCATCGCGGCCGATCTGACGGAGGACGGCTTCGTGCTGCGCTACATCACCGACGAGACCGACGACGGCCTGTCCGGAAAGGAGGGCAGCTTCCTGATCTGCTCGTTCTGGCTCGTGTCCGCGCTCGCGATCGTCGGCGACATGCAGGGCGCCCGCGACCTGATGGAACGGCTGCTGAGCGTCGCCTCGACGCTCGGGCTCTACGCCGAGGAATTCGACACCAGCACCGGACGCCACCTCGGCAACTTCCCGCAGGCCTTCTCGCACCTCGCCCTGATCGAAGCGGGCGCGCGAATCATCCTCGCCGAGCGGCTCGCCGAGTACACGACGTGAGCGGCGGGGACGTGTCCTGATGTGTCGCTGGATGGCCTGGCACGGGCAGTCCGTTCCGCTCGAAGAGCTGCTGTTCAAGACGAAGCACGGCCTCGTGGACCAGAGCCTCCATTCCCGGATGGGGGCCGAGACGACGAACGGCGACGGCTTCGGAATGGGCTGGTACGGCAGGGGCCCGACGCCGGGCGTCTACCGCAGCATCCAGCCCGCGTGGGGCGACCCGAACCTGCGCCATCTGGCGGGTCACATCGAGTCGCCGCTCTTCATGGCGCATGTCCGGGCCACCTCCGGCACGGCCGTGCAGGAGACCAACTGCCATCCCTTCGTGCACGACCGCTGGATGTTCGTGCACAACGGCCTGATCAACGACTTCCACATGGTTCGGCGCGACCTGATGATCGGGCTCGACGCGCCCGCGTTCGCGGCGATCGAGGGCTCCACGGACTCCGAGCTGATCTTCCACCTGGCGCTCGCGCGCGGGCTCGCGGACGACCCGGTCCCG
>Ga0075431_100002844_pt1 | contig 16745 bp, 17 predicted proteins | sample RhiMetdeltSRZDD5_FD_75297 | JGI IMG/M metagenome (GOLD analysis project Ga0075431, IMG submission 75297) | Populus rhizosphere microbial communities from Tennessee, USA - Rhizosphere MetaG P. deltoides SRZDD5 | ecosystem: Host-associated > Plants > Roots > Rhizosphere > Soil | place: USA... | reverse complement strand
ATTGCTCGAACGGCTTACTCATTTTCTGCTGGAACTGGGCCCCTGGGCGATTCTGCTGGTTGCGTTTATCGACTCGGCTGGAATCCCGATGACGGTGGGGCTCGACGTCCTGGTGATTCTGTTTTCCGCGAGACAACCTACACTTGCACCGCTTTGGGTCGCGCTGGCAGTTTTCGGCTCCACGGCGGGCAATCTGGTGCTGTTCCATCTTGCGAGGAAAGGCGGTCAGCGGTATCTGAAAAAAGAGGAAGCGCCCGCGGGATATCGGCGGCGATTCCGGCAATGGTTCAATCGCTACGGCCTGGTGACGGTGTTCATACCGGCGCTGATTCCTATTCCGATGCCGATGAAATTCTTCGTGATTTGCTCGGGTGTGCTGGGCATTCGGACTTTTTACTTTTTGTTCACGGTGGTGATCGCGCGCATTCTGCGCTATAGCGGCGAAGCTGCCCTGGGTGTCCAGATGGGTGAGCATTCGACCAGCTTCATTTACGACCACCGCTGGGAATTTATTGTCGCCGCTACGATGCTGGGCATTGTTCTTTATGCATTGGTAAGGGTGAGCGAGCGGCTGCGGTCCGGCGGATAGTTAGAGTGATAGCCAGACCGCGTGTGTTTCGAGATCCGCGAGCTGACCCGGTAGCTCAGCGTCATTGCTGCCGGACTCGACCGCCGAGCCGCTGGATCACCGCCGGACTCGTGAGCTCTCTTAGCGCATCTTTCCCTACCCAACGCGCTGTCGCGTTGGGCGAGTCCGCTAGGCGACGGGCCATCGCCACTGCAGCGGCATTGAGAGCGCGATTCCTCTTTCCAATTGCGCGCAGGGCCATGTTCACAGCCTTCTTGACGAAGTTCCGTTCGTCGCCGGCCGCACGCTCGATGAGAACGAGGCCGTTTACAAACGGCTCGTTGCCGGCGCGCTTGTCATGCACGCTGAGACTCCAAAGAAGCGCAAATGCCGTGCGCTTGACGAACTCTTCTTTGCTGCTGCTCCAGTGCGTGACTTTGTCCCAGGCATGCGGAGTCCGGTCGAACAGATTGAAGCACATCGTGTCGCAAAAGGCCCAGTTGTCGAATTCCTTGCACCAGCGGTCCATCTGCGCGGGTGTGATCCGTGCCGGATCGCCAACGAAGGACGCCAGCATGCGCGCCTCGTATACACCGGTTTCCCAGAGCGCGGCCGCCAGTACCTGTTTGTGCCCGAGCTGCTTGCCGAGCGCCTTAATGTCTTTCATCGCGACGCCGAGCGCGTGGTCCGAGGGGATGGCATAACGCGCCATGCCGTCTAGTGTTGCCTTGGTTCTGTGTTCCTTCAGCCACTTGAGGGCGGACTGGACTTCATCCGCGAGTGATTGCTTCGTTGCTTTTCGGGTAGTCACCGCTTCAGCGCCTGCCGACACCTAACAATTCCATATCATGCAGCACGCTGATGAGTCCCGGCACGAGCGTGATCACAAAAAGCACCGGCAAAATAAAGATCACGATCGGAAACAGCATCTTGATTCCCGCCTTCCCCACAGCCGCTTCCGCTCGCAGCCGCCGTCGTGTCCGCAGCGCATCGGCATAGACCTTTAGAGCCTGCGCCAGGCTCGTGCCGAATCGCTCGCTCTGCACAATCATCGCGGCCAACGACTTCAAATCTTCAATCCCGGTCCGACGCACCAGTTGCTGGAACGCCACCGTCCGCTCTTGTCCCGCGCGAACCTGCATCACCAGCGTCGAGAACTCCCCGGCGAGTTCCGGATAGATGTGCTGCATCTCCTCGGTTACCCGCGTCATCGCCTGATCGAGCGCCAGTCCTGTGCCCAGCACGATGCCGAGCAGGTCCACCGTGTCGGGCAGCGCCTCTTGAAGCTTGTTCCGATAGCGCTTCACCAGCCGGTGCAGCACCTGTTTCGGCAGCAGCACTCCCAGAATCATCGGCGCCACGAGCCCAATCAGGATTTGGACTGCCGGCTTGTCCCGCTGCAGCCACACCGCCCCGGCGAGCAGCGCCCCCATGAATACAAAATTGAACAACACGTACCCAGCCACTGCCTGACGATTGCGCAAACCCGCCTGGCTCAGCTCTTTTTCAGTGTCCCGAAGCCAGTCCTCGCCACCCGGTATGATGCTGACCAAGTACAGCACCCAGTTCGCGAATCCGCCTCGCCCCGTTCGCCGCGCCGCTCGGCCCCCTGTCGATACCATCGCGTTCGATTGCAGCTCCTGCAGCCTGTCTGCCAGCGGGTTCTCCTCCACCTGAAACAGTTGCATTCCCGACCAGATCAAGGTCGCCAGCGTGGCGAAAGTCATCAGGAAGAAAAGCGCCGTGAGCATCGACTAAAACCTCACATTAGCGAGCTTGCGGATGACCAGGATACCCACAATCTCGGAAATGATGGCATAGGTCAGGAACTTGCTCCCCACCGGATCGGAGACTAACAGATCGATATACTCCGGCTTCAGAATCCAAAATCCAAACGCGACCACAAAGGGCAATCCGCAAAGCAGCGCCGCCGAGAAGCGCTGCTGCGCCGTGTGAGCCTGCATCTTCGCGGACATGTTGAGCCGTTCCCGCACCAGCAGCGCCAGATTCTCCAGCACCGCCACCATGTTGGCGCCTGTCTGTCGTTGCAGCACTAGCCCCGTGATAAAGAATTTGAGGTCGATGACGGGCATCCGCTCCCCTAAGTCGTGTAGCGCCGTCTCGAGCGGAGCTCCCAGCGCGAGCTGCTCGATCAGCTTCTTGAATTCCATCTTGACCGGATCGCCCGTCTCCGTCGCAATGGTCTCGAGACCGCTGTGAATGTTGTGGCCGGAGCGCATCGTGCGGGTAAACAAATCGATCGCGTCCGGTAGCTGCTCCTCGAATTTGCGCAGCCGCTTGGTGCGCTTATGATTTACATAAGCGATTGGAATCGCCCCGATGAGTAAGGAGAGGACGGTTCGCAATATCAACAATCGCAGCCCCACTAGGCCGAAGAAGAGGAAGACAATCACGGCCAGCGCAATCGACAGCCCCACCACATCAGCGGCCCGGTATTTCAGATTCGCCTGCACGATATACGTTTGCAGACGCCGCATCACTCCCAGCCAGGATACGAAATCGCCGAGAAAAGCGAACGGGCCGCGGTGCTCGCGCTTCAGCAAGTCCGACGACTGCCGGGCGCCGGCCCGCGTCTGTGTCCGCAGCTCTCGCAGACGCGTAGTCAATGCGTCCGCCGCCTGTTGTTCCGGCACTGACCACACGTAGTATCCGGCGATCAGAAGCGCGATCGTGAAGAACGCGAATGCGACCAGAACCTCCATTTACTTTTCCTTCACCTCATGCTCTTCGCTGAAAATCGCTGGAGAAAGGTGAACTCCGTATGACTTCAACCGCTCCAGGGAATGCGGTTGGATGCCGCAACCCCGGAATTTCCCCAAGACTTTGGCGCGCGGACTGATGCCGGTGCGTTCGAATTCAAAAATGTCCTGCATCTGGACCTGGTCGTTTTCGACGCCCGTTACCTCCCCAATTCCCATGACCCTCCGACTGCCGTCGCTGAGTCGCGCGACGTGGACGACAATATTTATCGCCGACGCGAGCTGTTGCCGGATCACACGGTCCGGAACATGCTGGCTGGCCATCATCACCATCGTCTCCAGTCGTGCGAATGCGTCGCGCGCCGCGTTGGCGTGTACCGTGGTCATCGAACCATCGTGGCCTGTATTCATCGCCTGCAGCATGTCGAGCGCCTCAGCCCCGCGCGATTCTCCCACGACGATGCGGTCCGGACGCATACGCAGCGTGTTGATCACCAGGTCGCGCTGCGTGATCGCTCCCGCGCCCTCAATGTTGGTCGGACGGGTTTCCAGGCGCACGACGTGTGACTGCTGCAGTTGCAGCTCGGCCGTGTCTTCGATCGTTATAATTCGCTCCTCTTCCGGGATGAAGCGCGAGAGCGTGTTCAGCATCGTCGTCTTGCCGGAGCCCGATCCGCCTGAGACTACGATGTTAAGGCGCGCCTCCACGCACCCGCTCAGAAAATCGAGCATGCCTGTTGTCAGCGTCTCGTTCTTTAGCAGATCCTCCGACGAGAGGACTTTCTTCCCATAGCGGCGAATCGAGATCACCGGCCCAATCAGCGAGAGCGGAGGAATCACCGCACAGACGCGCGAGCCGTCGGCGAGCCGCGCGTCGACAATCGGCGAAGAGTCGTCAATGCGCCGGCCGATGGCCGAGACGATCCGCTCGATGATCAGCCGCACATGCGCCTGATCCTTGAAGCGAATGTTGGTCTCGACCATGCGGCCCCCGCGCTCAATATAGACGTTGTCGTAGCCATTGACCAGAATGTCGCTGATGGTCGGATCTTTCAGCAGCGGTTCCAGCGGACCGAGCCCGAACACCTCATCGAGAATCTCCTCGATGACCCGCTCGCGCTCGGCGAGCGTCATCGGAATGCCCTCTTCGCCGACCAGCCGCTCCACCACCGTGCCGATCTGGTTCCTGACACTCTCTTTATTCAAGGTGCGAAGCTGATCCGGGTTAAGTGAGCTGAGCAGCTTGCTGTGGATCTTGCTCTTGATCTCGAACCATCGATCGGAACCCGAACCGGGCCGGACTATCGGACGTGTACCCATTACGCCGTCTTCGCCGCCTTCGCTGCAGTCTGTAGCTTCGCGCCCGTCGCCTTATCGACGAATGCGCGGAAGACCCGATCCTGGTCACCTGCACTCTGCCGGTCGGCGACCATCGGTCTCGCCTTGTTCACCGAAGCCAACATCACCGGCGAGTGCGGAATGCCGTAAAACACCGGCTGGTTGAGCGTCTGTTGAATCTGCTCCAGACTCGCATGGTTCGTCCCAACCTTCTTTTGATAGTGGTTCACCACAATTTTGATCTGATCCTGCGTAAAGCCCATGCGCATCAGGTAGGCGATATAGCGCTGCGCGTTGCGGATACAAGGCAGCTCCTGGTTCGCGACCAGGAACACCGCGCTCGATACCTGGCAGGCCCCGAGGACAACTTCATCCGAGATCGCACGCCCGCCATCGATCACGATGGAGTCGTACTTTTCCACCAGAAGCGTGGCGAACTCGCGGAACGCATGCTCGGTAAAATAGCCACGCTGCTCGAGCGAGTCGGCGGGGCCAACCAAAAAGAACCCCAGCGGGTCCCGCGTGACGAATCCTTCGAACAGAGCCTGGTCCATGCGGGAAAGATTCTCGGCGACTTCAAGCAATGTGTACTGCGGGGATGCGCCGAGCTGCATGGCGACGTCATTGGCGATCCAGTCCAGGTCCAGCAGCACGACATTCTGCTTGCGCTGCGCGAGCACCGCCGCGAAATTGACCGCCATCGAAGTCGTACCGACTCCGCCCTTCGTCCCCACGAACGTGTAGATTTTCCCGAGCTTGCTTTCACCCGACGATGCGCGGCGCGGCGCGCGCTCCAGTCGCGTCATCGCTTCGCGAAACTCAGTCCGCTTCAGCGGCTGCATCAGGAAATCGTTGGCCCCGGAACGAAGCGCTCCGATGACTGTCTCGCCGTCGGCGTGATAGTTGGAAACGATTACATAGAGATCGGGCGAAGACTGTTTAACTCTCTCCAGCGCCTTTAAGCTTGCCTCGGCGTCTCCTGCCAGATCCATGATCAGCGCTGCATGTGGATTGCGTTCAAGGTCCTGCAGGACGCGTATATAGAGGTTCTGGGCAACATCCTGATACTCCGCCGCGACTTTGGCGTTGGGAATATTGGCCAGGTTCTCCCGGACCATTTCCCGGAAGTGTTCGTCCGCGCTGGCGATTAACAGAACAAGTGACATGACGTGGAAACCCCAAGTCAAAAGGCAAAAGTCAAAAGGCAAAAGTCAAAAGTGCAGCGGGTGCAGAATTTGTGTGCTGGAACACTTTTGACTTTTGACCTTTGACTTTTGACCTTTGACTTTCCTTTGATTTTGTTCACGGTAAACAGACTCCCTCTTCCGGATCGCACCCGGCGCTCTCAATGGGCATGGATGTCCGAAAGTCCGGAATGGCGACCGGTGGAAGCCCAAGAAAATTGACGAACCGGCGAAATTCGTAAAACGAGATACTGACGGTAACGGCGTCGGGGATGCAATCGGCGCTGCACCCGCCGCTGTCACAAGTGAAATCAACCAGCGAGCCCGTGTCGGGATCGCGCGAGAAGTAACGCACGCCGATTTCGGCCGGACCTTGCTGGAATTGATTCATATCGATCATACGAGGCACGTGCGTGCGCATGTACGTCAGCACATTATCGCTCCCGGGCGTCCAGCAATGCGTCGCCGCGTAGCGCGCTCCTTCGCGCGTGAAATCGACCACGCTATGCCACACCCAGAGCATCTCCGCGGCGAACACGATCGAGAATGTCAGCGGCAGGATCACGCCCGCATAGAGGATCGCGTACTCCACCGTCGCCTGGCCACGCCGCTTCACGTGCCTCCAAACGGCGTCCGCACCTGCGGCCGTAGCGGGATCGGATCGAGCGTCAGAAATGGGATCCGCGGGCTCACGTTGTAGCCGTTGGGGATTGAGACCACGATGAAATCGGGCGGCCGCCCGCCAGCAGCCGCGTCGCAGCCTGTCACCGAGCAATCGCACGTCGCGAGCGTGCCGGATTCCCGGTCGAACCGCTCGATTGCGATACTGATCATGTCCGTAGTGAGATTGGGAAGCAGTGGATCGGCTCCCTCCTCGGAACTGGTTCCGCTCACGGCGAAGTTTTTGGCTGCGACAATTGCGGCGTTGGCGTCGTCGCAGAAATTCACGTTCTGCTGAACCGCAACATAGCGCGCCGCTGCGAACAGCGACTTCCGCAGCGTGTGATAAACATAAGTGATCTTGCCGATCTGAACCATCCCCACCAGCAGCGTCACCACAAGCGGGACGAATAGCGCGACCTCGATAATCGAACTCCCGCGCCGCCGTCTCCTCATCGGTGCAGGACCACCTTTCCCGGGCCACTCGATACCTGACACCCTCCGTCGAATCTACCCTGCTTGAGAGGAACCGGCGCGCCGATGTACAGCGCGACGAATCGACCATTCGTGTCGGCCACCGAGATATTCACATCACCCTGATTCGGGTCCACGAGGAACTGTCGAAATCCGAGCACCACCATCGGCCCCGCCGGGCTCAGAACATCCACGATCGGAATCGTAATGACCCGTCGGCCCGCGCCGGTGTAGGTTGTGTAGTCCTCGATATCGGTTAGGTCCGTATCGGCCTGATAGGCCGACGCCAGCGTCTCGAGGTCCGTCACATTGACGCAAGCCTCCGGCGGAGTCGCATCAAACCGGGACCAAAGACCACATCGGATGTTTGTCACCGCGGCCGGCACTCTATTGGTGTTGCAGCCGATCGGCTGCGCGCTGACCCAGGCGATCTCCTCGCCCGTCACTCTGACGCACGACCCCGGCAAAAGTCCCGACGCGCCGATCCGATAGAGCTGCTGCGACTCATCAAACGCACTCGTGTCGTCATACCGATCAATTAGTAGGTACGGAATCCGCTGCGTCGTGCCCGGTAGGGTCGGCGGTACCGGAAATGCGGTGCACTGAAAGCCGAGCGTGTATTTGGTTCCGACGGTGAATCCGAAGTCGGTCGGATCTTCTGTCGACAACGCCGCTATGGCGAACGGTTCAATCCCGCAGGCGGTGCAAAGTGGGGCGCTAATGCCGGCGACGCCGATCGCGGCGATCGGTGTTTTGCGCTGCTGTCCGAGTGACAGCAAGCCCCAGAACAATAGCGGCGCTTCGGCGTTGATGGTGACACGCACGTATTTTGCGTTCGTTCCGGCGGCGTCGCCAGCCGCGTCGCCGACGGCCGCGACGGCGGTCGAAAAGTAGGTGGGATCCGGGATTTCGCTCGCCAAAAAGCTGCCGGACTCGCCGATGAGCTGGGATCCAAAGTTGTAATTCCCAGTGTTCAGACGCGCGGTGGTGGTCGCGTCGGCCAGGGCGGTCTCGGTGCCGATCAGGCGGGCGGCGGCGGCCGTCGCCATGGACTGCGCAGTCTGAGTCAACTCCCCTCGAATCAGGTATAAACGGCCTAAGTCAATGGCGAAGCCCATGAGGCCAAAGATGACCGGAACCAGCAGAACCAGCATCTGGATCGACATTGCGCCCTTCTGGCGATTAAGGCTCCTGGTGGCCACGTTTACCTACGAAATCCGGCTTCTTGGGATTCTTACCCTTCTTTTTCCTCGCCTGTTCCTCTTCAACCGTGGGCAAAAACGTCTCCGGGAAGTCGGGTAGTTTCGCCTTTTCCTCGGGTGTCAGCGGCCGTACAAAACGAGGAGTGATCACAACCAGCAATTCGTCGGTTGACTTGCGAGTCGACCGGCTGCGGAACAAGTGTCCAAGAATCGGAACGTCGCCGAGCCCGCGCACCTTGTTCAAACTTTGCACGACCCGATTGTCGATCAGACCGGCAATCGCGAAAGTCTCGCCGTCCTTCAAAATGACTTCGGTTTCGGCGCGGCGCTGGGAGATCGCTGGAATTAGAAATCCCTGCAGCGTAACCGCGTTGGCGAAGTCGAGCGAGCTGACTTCGGGAGCGACCTTCAACTGAATGGCGCCGGTGCTGGTAACGGTCGGCGTGAAATTGAGCTGGACGCCGAAGGATTTGAACTGGACGGTGACAACGGGCGCCGTGGCGCCGCCGGTGGAAGTCGACGTGAGGACAGGGAATGGGAACGACCCACCAGCGAGAAAGCTCGCCTCTTTGCCTTCCAGAGTGATCAGGTTCGGCTCGGCCAGAAGCTGTAGGAGATTTCTTGCCTGCATCGCTCGGATCGTCGCGCCGAAGTCGAGGTCGGGGCGGAAGACGAAAAGATTCAGCAGGTCAGCAAAGTTGACACTTGGCGTGGTCAAACCCTGGTCCTGGAACTGAAGCTGGCTGAAGCGCGGCGTCTGAAATTGCTGCGTCGAAACTGCGCCGACGGCTTTTTGACTGGTGCTGAAAAGGTTGAATCCGAGCTCCGAGAGCGCGACTCGATCGATGCTGGCGAACTTGACTTGCAACAGGATCTGTCGCGGATCGGGCGCGGGCGGGGTTTGGAGCAGGTTCACCACCGTCCTGCCGCGAGCAGAAGCGATACCCTCGATGCGCTTGATTTCGGTTGCGTCCTTGACGGTGCCGCTGAGGACGATAGTGTCGCCGCTGCCGCCGACCTGCACGCCTTCGGGCAATCCCGCTTGCAGATCCTTGCGTGAATTCTCGATCTCACTGTTGTCGGCGAGGATGTTGACGTTGAAGCGGGTCGGCGATAAACCCGCGGTCTCCCACACGATCAACGACGCCTTCCCGGGCGTCTTGGCGGTGACCATGATCTCGCGCGGGGAGACGACAATGGCGTCGGCGATCTTCGGCTCGGAGATCGCGACGCGCTCGATGTCGCGCTCAAATTGCAGCAACTCGCCGCGGCCCGTGATGATGGACAGCTCTCGCGGGCCCTGTGCCCATAGGAACGCCGGCAGGAATAAGAGAAGGGCAATTCTCATCGGAACGTTTCCTGCACGTGCTTATCTCCTCGAAAAACGTCGACCACGAGTCTCGGCTTCTCCGGTTCCTTCTTCTTTTTCGCCTCGTCTTCGGCGGCGATCTTTTTCTCACCGGTCAACTCCTGCCACACGCGCGGATCGTCGAGGTTGGGAATATTGCGGTTGGCGGCGGTTGTCCTGCCGCGACGGGCGCGGGCGAGGCGGGCGCTGATCATTGGATCGAGCACGTCCGTGTTGACCGGGTCGAGATCGGGGTTCGATTCGTGATCGAGCGGATTGCGTAGAGTCAGGCTGATCTTGCCCTGGTTTTTTGCCAGTTCCAGTTTCTGCGCGTCCTCAGGCGTCATGACCAGGGTTGCGACCGGCATTTTCGGCGCTTTTGGATCGAGGGTCTGGCCGACTTGCACCAGGCGGCCGATGGCCAGCACCTTAATGTTCTGGAGAATTACGGAAGTAACGGCTTCCGCCATCGAACCGGGACGCGTGAAGAGGACGTCGACGCGCGAATTCGGCTGAATGAGGCCGGCAACTCCGCTCGTGTCGCTGATCTGAACGGAGATGGCTCGCATTCCGGGATCGATGGTCGCGGGAACTCCATCGGCCCCACCGATGGTGGCGAGCTTGGAAAGTGTCAGCGGCTCATTAGCGCTTATTGGATAGAGCAGGGCGCGATCGACAGCGTCCTTTTCCAGCAGGACGGCTCCCTTGGGGAGGTCCCGCTCGCGAATTTCAACTTGCTTGATATCGGTCTTCCGAATGCGGGTTCCGATCGCCATGTCGCGGGTGACGGCGAGAACCTTGCGGCTGGTTTCGGTTTTAGGCCCGCGGATCCTCGATACGAAGATCCAGGTGAGCAAAGCTGCCGATAGCCAGGCCACGCCGAAAATGATCAGTACTTTTTGTCGATCCATTCCGTCCTCAATTTCCTCCGTTGGGAAACCACATGAATAGCAAAGCGCCGGCCGCGATGACGGCTCCGTACGGCAGGCTCATGGCGCCGGGCCGATTGAGATCGCTGCGCTCACGCAATTCCGACCAACGGCCGCGACCCAGTGACAGTAGGATCGAAGAGGTATTTCGCAAAACGCGTCCAAGCGCGCCGGCCCGCAGCGCCACAAAGACCGCGGCGACTCCTCCGAGCATAGCTACCAGCACAAACACGACAAGCAGATTATGAATACCTACAAACGACCCGACCGCGGTAAACAGTTTCACGTCGCCTGCGCCGCGCGCCCCAATAGCGAACGGGACGAAAAACACAATGAAACCCACGCAGGCTCCGAACAGACTCGCCCGGAATCCATCGCCGTACATGGTCTGGGCTATTAGCCCAATCGGAATCGCCGGCAAGGTGAGCCAATTGGGAATGCGGCGAGACTGTAGATCGGTCACGGCGGCGATCACGAGTATCAGGCTGAGTGTCACGCGGATGGGTAAAGGTAGCATGCGCGTCATCTGGCGAGCAACGTGGCGGTTCCGTCGGCATAGAGGCGCTTCCAGCCGAGGGCTTCAAGCGCAGGGACGAGCGAATAGTCGTTCGGCAGCAGTGCGTGTGTGAAGCCGAACTCATCGAGTTGAGCACGCCAGCCTGGCCGGAGTTGCGTCAGGCGGGCGTAGTTCTTGAGGAACTCGGATCCGTAGAGATCGCTGCGGCCGTCGAAGAATACTTTGCGCGAGCCGGAGAAGCGATAGATCAAGTATCCGCCGAATTTGTCGGGCGCGAGGATGCGGGCGTCGACGGGGAGTTTCTCGACGTGATCGGCAGCGGCGACTGGGAACTGATCGGCGGGGAAGCTAGCGTTCGCATTGGGGAAAGCAAAAAGGAGAAGGGCGACTAACGGCGCGATCACGAGGCCACCGAACCGGATATCGATCACGCGTAGGTTGCTGGAATAGGCGAGAACGGAATCGATCGCCTGGCGTACTACGGGCCGCAGGTTGGGGGCGGCGGCCAGGGCTCTTGTGATTGCGGCGTTCGCGATGGGGAGTAGCGCAAGCGCGACGAGAGGTAATCCGCGAGCGGATCGCAAGGCGGCGAAGATCAGGACGCTCGATAGCAGGAAGTGCGCCAGGTGCTTCTGGCCTAGGGCTAGGGTGGCGCCGAGCATCGCAAGTCCCAGGGTCAGAGTGATCTGGAATGCGCCTTCAGCATGGAAATTGAAGCTTTGGAATTCGCCGATGCGGGCTAGGAGCGCGGAGTCGGTGAGGTAGTTGAACAGATGATGATGCAGGCGCCATCCGTGGGGGTTTAGGAGGCTGGCTAGTGCGGTGACCAGCGTGGCGGCGGCGAAGAAACGGACTTTTTGAGGGTCGGGGGCGAGATTCCAGATTAGGGGGCGGAGTATGTGGCTTGCCGCGTAGATCGCGCTGATGATTGGGGCGAGGAAGAAGCTGGCGTGCATGTTGGCCCAGAGGGTCGTCAGGGCTGCCGCGGCGATTAGGTATCGGAGCGAGACGCCGGCCAGCAGGCCGGTCCCAACCCGTTCGCTGTCTCTGACGTCGGGTGTCCGCTCCCTTACGGTCACGGCTCCGATTGTTTTGCGCACAACAGCACGGTTTGCCCTTTCTGCGACAACCAGCATAATCAGTAGGAAGAGCCAGCCGATTATGTGGGGGCGGGCTAGCCAGTGGATGTTCGTCGTCGATAGCATGGGGACGACGAAGAGGCAGGCGATCAGAAAGCTGCCTTCTAAGATCCATGTGAGCTGGAACCAGAGCCAGACCGTCGCGGCAATCAGCACTGCATAGAACGATGCGACGGCGGATAGGCCGCCAAGCTGGTGCACGGCGCCCATCAGTGCATCTGAACCCCACTCCCAGGCGAACCAGGGACTCCCCGGCCGAGTGAATGAGTAGGGATCGGTCTGGGGAATTGCGGCGGTCGCGAGAATCGATTCGCCCGTGCGGATATGCCAACCGGCGTCCGAATCACGAAACAGGGCCTGGTAGCCGTTGAAAAGAAAAAGGCAGTAGAAGAGCGTGATCAGAGACGCGCTTACGGCCAGATCGGGGATGAAGTAGGCGCTTACACCGCGGGCCGGGGCAGCGGCGCGAGTAAGCTCCGATGGATAGGCTACCGATTGTCCGCACATCTCACGCCGACGGGCCGTAAATTTATTGCGCGTTGGCGCCGATGCTCGACAGATCCTGCGTAATGCTGGAGTACAGACTGACGATTCCCTGCGACAACTGGTTTACCGTCGTAATCAAAGCCAAACCCACTGCGGCCACAATAAGGGCGTATTCGACCAGATCCTGACCATCTTCTTCCTTGATTAGACGAATGAAAAGAGACTTCATTTAGTTAACCTCCCATTACCTTTGCAACCGCGGATCGAAACTTGCTCCACCGGGTTCGAGCCGGCTTAGCGGGCAATACGGCCGGCTTTCCATCGAGCTCGGAAAGCAGCTTCAAATTGTTCAATGCAGCGGCGTGGGTCTTATTATAGCCCAGCGCCAAATCGAGCTCCTTGCGAGCCTCAGCGTACCGCTGCTGCTCGATGAGCATTGCGGCCAGATTGCTGTGCGCGGTGGCCGCATCGCTCACCGATTGCAAGTGCAGGACTGCATCCCCCGGGGTCTCAGCCAGGGCCATGGCCAGATTGTTGCGAGCGACTTCGGAGTCTGGACGAAGCTTCAGCGCCTGCCGAAATTCAAAGGCCGCTTCCGATAGCCGGCGCTGCTGAAGAAGGTTGTAGCCGAGATTGTTGTGCAGATAGTCCAGATCGGCGCTGAGCGCGAGTGCGGCGCGATGGGCGCGCTCTCCGGTGGCCCAGTCGGCTAATTCGTCGCGCATGATGCCGAGCCAGGAATCGTACGCGGGAGACTGCTGCGGATGCGCGGAGAGAAACGCAGCGAGGCCATCGGCGGCCTGCCGGATCATGTTCATCGCGCGCAGCGTGCGCGCCAACGTTAACTGCACCTCGGCCGATTCTGGGAACCTCGTCACTGCTACCCGGCAATGCTCAAGCGCTAATTCGGGATATCCGATGGCATTGAAATGCTTGATGAGCTCCAGCCGAACTGTAACATTGTCCGGCTCGGCGGCCATACGCTGGCGCAGCGATCTTGCGACGTAATCGCCATCACCGGCGTCGACGGCATTCGCGATCTGCCGGTCCATTGTGGAACGACGGGTTGGCGCCGGATAGACGCTCGTAGTCCGGACCTGGTGAACGCACGCGACGCTCATGCCGGCTAGAGCGACTAGTCCGGAGATCTTATAAAGCGTCATCAAACTTTTCGAATTCCAATTGATCGCCGGCTTCGGTGCGGCTCGCCTCGATCACGCCGACCGGCAGTTCCAGGACGGAATGAGCGGTGAGGCAAGCCGACACTCTGCGAGGTACCATATTCTTCCTAACCTTACGCACCTTTTTCTTCCGATCGAGATAAACAAGGTCGATCGCGAACTTCATTCCAAAACTATGGACTGATTCGCACGGAGCAATCCACAGTCCTTCTCCGGGTGCAAGGCTGCTGTGCTTGAGCAGACCAGTCCGCCGCTTCGCGCTCGTGTCGGCCACATCGGCCGATTCCGCCAGAACGGTTCCGCGGTCGCGATTCAACACCTTCATCTTCAAGATGATCTTGGTTATAACACGGTTGATGGCTGGGTGTTGCGCCTTAAGGGTACCTTTTGCGACTCAGGCGAGAGCATATAGTCCTATGGATGGCCGCACGGTCTTCAAAACAGCAAGCGTTTCACGCCTGGTGGCGATACTCGCTGGATCGACGGTGTCTGTCATCATGTGCGGCTGGCGCTCAGGCCCCGGTACCCCCGGTCGAGAAGAACACGCCGCGTCAGGGTAGCCTAACCACTTGCGAGCATTGGTTTGCCTTCATGAGCCACCAATAGGTCATGCATGTCGTTGGCATGCTCCTCTTCCTTCACCAGAATGCTCTCCATCAACACGCGTGTTGTAGGGTCTTTGTCGGCGAAGAAGCGGATCAGCTCGCGATAATGATCGCAGGCAATCCGCTCCGCAATCAGATTCTCCTTGATCATTTCGACAAGGTTAGCCGCGTCGACGTATTGCGAGGCCGACCGCATTGCCAGTCCTTCCGGATTGAAGTTGGGCCTACCCCCAAGCTGGTTGATGCGCTCTGCTACCGATCTTACGTGTGCCTGCTCTTCCCTGGCATGCTCGTCGAATTCCTCTTTTACTGCTTCGCTGGATAGACCGGTTGCGCTGATCGCATTCATCGTATATCGCAACACGCAAACAATCTCCGTCGCCAATACGCTTTGGAGAATTTCAATAGTTTGCTGAGCGTCCCCTTGATAGGTGGGCGTCACAGCGCCTTTCTCGATGCTTGCGCGCGCTTGCGCCCGCAACTGAGTCACATCTGTAAGGAACGGTTTGTCTTTCGCCATAATCCTTATTTTCCGCATTTCTAGGGCCAATCGGCAGCCACTCGGTTTTTGCCAGCCCACTACTTTTTTCACAAGCGGGGGTTATAGAGGTAAGATTGATAGCTACCGCGTCCACCAGGAGTCAGGGAGTATAGGTACGTGAGTCGATTCTCCATCAGGGTTCTAGTTGTGTTGGCGCTCCTCTGCGCGAATACCGGGAAGGCGCAGACCCAGGCCGGGGCTACTTTCGGGCAGATCATTGGACTGGGAGGCACACGGTCCGATATCGTCCTCGACGAGCTGCGCGGGCGTCTGTACCTGATTAACAATTTCGCCAATCGGGTGGACATCTATGGCATCCCGGAGAAGGGCCTGATTGGCACGATTGCGGTAGGACTTACTCCGCTGGCCGGCGCCATCTCGATGGACGGGTCCTACTTATACGTCACCAATCAGCAGAGCTCATCGTTGAGCGTCATCGACCTGGGAACACGCGCCGTTATTCAAAACGTAACGCTGCCGGCGCGGCCCGAAGGGGTGGAGGTTGGGGCCGACGGGCGCGTGCTGATTTCCACGGCCGGCACAGGCACGGGAAATCCGCCGCAGAATACGCTGCTGGTTTTCGATCGGACGCAGTCGTCCTCACAACAGCTTTTCGCGGTTCAAACGCCGCCTCCTCCTTCGACACCGGTTGGCCTGCCTAGCACCACCCTGTTGCGGCCCGATACTACCTTCTTCAGCAAGCTGATACGGACGCCGGACGGGCAGTTCATCGTCGGACTGACGAATCCCGGCCAGACTACGTACATGTTCGTGTACGAGGTGGCGTCGGGAGTGATACTTCGCAGCCGCACGGTGGCCGGGCAGTCGACGGTGCTATCGATGTCGCCGGATGGGGCGCGATTCATGGCTGGATTCACCATGTACGACGTCGCGACGCTGGGCGTGATTGGGCAGCAGAATATCGCCAATGCGCCATTCTCTCTGGCGGGCACTTTCAATACGCGCCAGAATGTGGGTGGCAGCGCGTTCACGCCGGACGGGGTAACGCTCTACAGCGCATTCAATACGGCGCAGTTCAATATTCCCCAGTTGCGTCCGGCAGCCTCGACGCTGCTCGTTTCCGACGCCCAGAATCTCGGAATCCGGCTGGGGATCAAAATGGCGGAAAGCATCATCAGCAAAATGGTGATGACATCGGGTGGGGCCGATGCCTGGGGACTTTCCGAATCCGGTCTGATTTATCTGCCGCTCTCGACGCTGTATAACTATCCAATTCTGCAGCCGGAAACGAGCACGGTGTTTCTGGCGGTCGACGAATGTAATCGCGGCGTGGCGACGGCGCGAATACGCATCAACAATCTGGGCAAGGGCCGGCTCACCTTCAGCGTGCCGAATACGGGCACGGCGTTAATCGCCGAGGTGACCAGCGGCCTGGCGCCCGCCGAAATCAAGTTCACGATGGAGCCGGGGCGCGCCGGTGTGGTCCGGCAGGCGGGGACGAACGTGACCACTGGCACGTCGACGCTGCAGGGCAGCGCGTTCAACGTCAGCCTGGCGTCGCTCGAAGCGATCAACATCCCGAACAATATCCGGATCTACATGAACTACCGGAATCCGGATCAGCGCGGAGTGATTTATCCGGTTCCGACGACTCCGAATAACTCTCCGGCGCCGAATCAGCAGTTCCCTCCGGGAGCGGGAAATGAAGGGCTACAGGACCTGGTGCTCGACGAGCCTCGCGGACGGCTATACGTTACCAACTCCGGTTACAACCGGATCGAGGTATTCGACATTAAGAAGAAGCGGTTCCTGGAACCGATTCCTGTGGGACAGTTGCCGCATCAGATGGCGCTGGGAACGGATGGAAGCACCCTATATGTGGGCTCGACCGG
>Ga0075431_100002843_pt1 | contig 16747 bp, 13 predicted proteins | sample RhiMetdeltSRZDD5_FD_75297 | JGI IMG/M metagenome (GOLD analysis project Ga0075431, IMG submission 75297) | Populus rhizosphere microbial communities from Tennessee, USA - Rhizosphere MetaG P. deltoides SRZDD5 | ecosystem: Host-associated > Plants > Roots > Rhizosphere > Soil | place: USA... | reverse complement strand
CTCCGCCAATACCTTCGTAATCGCCGCCGTCAGCGTCGTCTTGCCGTGATCCACATGCCCAATCGTCCCGATGTTGCAGTGCGGCTTCGTTCGCGCAAACTTCTCTTTGGCCATTTACCTTCTCCAACCGGTCCTAAGCGTATTTCTTCTGTACTTCTTGGGCGACATTGCCCGGCACTTCGGCATAATGGTCGAACTGCATCGTATAACTGGCACGGCCCTGGCTCATGGAGCGCAGGTTGTTCACATAGCCGAACATATTGGCCAGCGGCACCATGGCGGTGACGATCTGGGCATTGCCGCGGCTGCCGGTGCCAGCGATATGTCCGCGTCGAGAGTTCAGATCGCCGATGACACCGCCCAGATATTCCTCCGGTGTTGTTACCTCGACCTTCATGATCGGCTCGAGCAGAATTGAGCCGGCCTTGTTCAGCGCCTCGCGCAGGGCCATGCGGCCGGCGATTTCAAAGGCGATCGCCGAGGAATCCACCTCGTGATAGGCCCCGTCGATGAGCGCCACCTTGATATCCACGACGGGGAAACCTGCAAGATTGCCCGACGTCAGGACGGAATTGAGGCCCTTCTCAACGCCGGGGATGAACTCCTTCGGCACCGAGCCACCCACCACCTTGCTTTCGAAAACGAAGCCACCGCCCTTCGCATTCGGCAAAACGTCGATAATGACGCGAGCGAACTGGCCGCTGCCGCCCGACTGTTTCTTGTGGGTATAATCGACCTTGGCATTGCGGGTGATGGTTTCGCGGTAGGCCACCTGCGGTGCCCCGACATTCACATCGACCTTATGAGAGCGCTTCAGAATGTCGACCTTGATGTCGAGATGCAGCTCGCCCATACCCTTGATGATCGTCTGTCCGGATTCCTGGTCCGTCATCACCCGGAAGGAAGGATCTTCCGCCGTCAGCTTCTGCAGCGCGATGGCCATCTTTTCCTGATCGCCCTTGGTCTTGGGTTCGATCGCCATCTCGATCACGGGATCGGGGAACTCCATCTTTTCGAGGATTACCGGATGGCCAGGGTCGCACAGCGTGTCACCGGTGCGGGTATCCTTCAGACCGACGAGCGCAACGATATCGCCGGCATAGGCCTCTGCAATCTCCTCGCGGGAATTGGCATGCATCAGCACCATCCGCCCGACGCGCTCGGATTTCTCGCGCGTCGAGTTCATCAGCGCCATGCCCTTCTCAAGCTTGCCCGAGTAGATTCGACAGAAGGTGAGCACGCCATACTGGTCGTCCATGAGCTTGAAGGCCAGCATCGCCAGCGGCTCGCTGTCGGAAGCCACGCGAACGGTTTCCTCGCCGGTCTTCAAATCGATGCCCTTGATGGACGGCCGCTCGAGGGGTGAGGGAAGATAGTCGACGACCGCGTCGAGGAGCGGCTGTACGCCCTTGTTCTTGAAGGCGGAGCCGCAGAGGACCGGGAAGAAAGCCGATGTAACGACGGCTTTGCGCAGGAGCTTCTTGATCGTCTCGTTCGAAATTTCCTTGCCGTTGAGGTAATCCTCCATGGCATGATCATCGAGTTCGACGCAGGCTTCGATCATCTCCTGGCGCGCCGTGACGGCGGCATCCTTGAGTTCCGCCGGAATTTCCTCGTCGTGATATTTGGCGCCGAGCGCCTCGTCTTCCCAGATGACAGCTTTCATCCGCACCAGATCGATGATTCCGCGGAAGCTCGCCTCCGACCCGATCGGCAGCTGGATGGGAACCGGCTTTGCACCGAGCCGCTGCCGGATGTCGCCAATGCACTGCTCGAAGGAGGCGCCCGTCTTGTCCATTTTGTTGCAGAAGACGATGCGCGGCACATTGTATTTGTCGCCCTGGCGCCACACCGTTTCGGTTTGCGGCTCGACCCCCTGGTTGGAATCGAGAACGCACACGGCCCCGTCGAGCACGCGCAGGCTGCGTTCCACTTCGATGGTGAAGTCGACATGGCCTGGCGTGTCGATGATATTGAGGCGCTTGTTCTGCCAGAAGCATGTTGTGGCGGCGGAGGTAATGGTGATGCCGCGTTCCTGTTCTTGCTCCATGAAATCCATGGTGGCCGCACCGTCATGAACTTCGCCGATCTTGTGGCTCTTGCCGGTGTAGTAGAGGATGCGCTCGGTCGTCGTCGTCTTGCCGGCATCGATATGGGCCATGATGCCGAAGTTTCGGTAGTCCTCGAGGCGATGGGAGCGGGCCATGATCGAAATCTCCTGGGAGCTACCAGCGGTAATGCGAGAAGGCGCGATTCGCTTCCGCCATGCGGTGTGTGTCTTCGCGCTTCTTAACGGCGGTGCCGCGATTGTTGGAGGCGTCGAGAAGCTCACCGGACAACCTGTCGACCATGGTGTTTTCGTTGCGCCCGCGCGCCGCTTGGATCAGCCAGCGAATGGCCAATGCCTGTCGCCGCTCCGGTCGGACTTCGACGGGCACCTGATAGGTGGCGCCGCCGACACGGCGGGAACGAACCTCGATTGCGGGAGCGACATTGTCGAGTGCTTGATGGAAGACCGTCAGGGGCTCCTGCTTGGTCTTCGCCTGAATGCGGTCGAGGGCGCCATAGACGATGGACTCGGCTACGGACTTCTTGCCGGCATTCATCAGGTTGTTCATGAACTTCGAGACGACGAGATCGCCGAATTTGGGATCGGGATTGATTTCTCGTTTCTCGGCGCGGTGACGGCGTGACATGGCTGGCGTTCCCTCTTACTTCGGCCGTTTGGCGCCGTATTTTGACCGCCGCTGGCGGCGTTTGGCGACGCCCTGGGTGTCGAGAACACCGCGAATGATGTGGTAGCGCACGCCGGGCAGATCTTTGACGCGACCGCCTCGGATCATCACCACCGAGTGCTCTTGCAGATTGTGACCCTCGCCGGGAATGTAGCTCGTGACCTCGAATGCGTTTGTGAGCCGCACGCGGGCCACTTTGCGCAACGCTGAATTGGGTTTCTTCGGCGTCGTCGTGTAGACACGGGTGCACACGCCACGCTTTTGCGGGCATGACTGCATGGCCGGAACCTTGTTCCGGTACGATGGAACCGTGCGCGGCTTACGAATAAGCTGGTTAATCGTCGGCATGAACGGTCTTGCTCTCTCAACCCTTATGAATTTCGTTCGCGAAATTCAGTGAAACTTGCACGTAATCAAAAGCACTGCGCCGATCGGAAGATCCGCCGGCCAGTGCCTAAAACCAGAGGACTGCCAGGGATCATAAACCCCGGAAGTCTTGTCCAGATCTGTTCAAGCTTGCTTTCCAGCAGCGTTTAGGGCCGTGAAAGCCCTACTGCCTGCGCCTGAAAGATGGCGCTGTATACGAGCCGTTCAAAGTGCCGTCAACCCCGCCCGAAAGAATATTCCGTCGAAATGATTCGCTTCCGCAGCCAGCGGCCGCCCCGCTCGATTGTGGCGGGAGTTTGTGAAGGCCAGCTCCTCGTGGAGGGGCAGCCGTCGCGGGAATGGGAGAAATCGCCGCTAATCTACTGGGCTTGACACACATCATTTAGCGGTGGAGCCACTTCTTATTACCAAAATCCTGCCACAGAGCCGCCCATAGAGTTGTAGAGCCTAAGACGGGAACGGTAGCATTGGGAGGCCTTAACAATGACAAAGCCGTTGCGGACCTGGTGGCACGAGCTCAACACGTGGGAGCCGGAGGTCGCTTTAGCTTTTTATCACCGCATACTTGGATGGGAGTTCGAACATACGCTTCTGCCGGATGGGGAAAGCTATTGGATTGCGCACCAGGCTGGAAAGCCCGTTGGCGGCATCTATGCCCTCCGCGAGCCGGAATATCACGGCATCCCCTCCCACTGGATGACCTATCTGGCGGTCGCGGACATTGCCGAAGCCGAGCGTTCTGCAGTCTATGCCGGGGGCGAGGTGTCGCGGTCGGCTGTCACCGTCCCAGGCGTTGGCAAGCTGTCCATCGTTGCGGACTCGACTGGCGCAATCATCGGTCTGATCGAGCCCGAGGCCAAGCACGTGCTCAGGGCGGGTGGCGAGATTTGGCACGAGCACATGATGCCGGTCGCTGGGCGAGCGCAGCCCGCTGTTGGCGAAAAGCCTTCACAGGTGTTTTGAGAACATCTGAGTGAACGAGGGTCAGCCGCTAGAGATGCCACGACCCTCGTCCACTTCTCCCGTCTGGCATCTGTTTTGCTTCCATCGGTACGTTGCGTCTGGAGGTTATGAATGGCTCTTCTAACCGTATACGAACTGCGCAAGGACCATCAGCGCATCAGGTGGCTGCAGGAAGCTTGCATGACCACCAGGGATGTGGGGCTCGAGCCCACCCATGGCTTGTTCGGTTCAAGCGACTGGTGGCGAAACATCGAATCCGGCTGCTTGCCGGTCTTCCGGTCCTCCGGCGTCATTGCCGAGGTCTACCACGTGGGGGAAGGTGATTTTCCGGAGTTCACCATGGTCGACGGCGATGGCATCGAGACGAGCTGGAAGCGCGAAGCCAACTGCGCGGAGGACGACGACCTCTACATCGTCGGGCGGCGGGTGGATATAGCCTACGTGCTGCAGCGTGCCCGCATGGATCTCGCGGACCTCGGCCTCGACCAGACCGAGAAATGCATACTGACGCTTCGTATTGATGTGCCGCGCAGCCGCACTTACCGCTCGGGTCATGGCACGCGCAGCTGGGCTGCTTATGCCGCGAGGAGCCTGCATCTCTGAATAATAAAATGGCCGGGAACTGGCCCCGGCCATCGCATAGTTTCTGTCCCGCCCTTACTCGGCGGCCGGCAGCTTTTCGGCGTCTCTTGCCTGCTCCTCGATGATCAGATTGTCACGCTTCTCGGCAATCTGCTTGTAACGGGCGAGCATGCCGCCTGTCCCAGCCGGGATGAGCCGTCCGACGATGACGTTCTCCTTCAGCCCTTCGAGCGTATCGACCTTGCCCACGACTGCCGCTTCCGTCAGCACGCGCGTGGTCTCCTGGAAGGACGCCGCCGAGATGAACGACCGCGTCTGCAGCGACGCCTTGGTGATGCCGAGCAGCACCGGCGTCCCGCTGGCGGGCTTGCGGCCGTCGGCCAGAAGCCTGTCGTTGACCGTTTCGAGCTCCAGTGCATCCACCTGCTCGCCCGGAAGGAGGGTTGAATCGCCGGAGTCGGTGATTTCCACCTTCTGCAGCATTTGCCGGACGATCACTTCAATGTGCTTGTCATTGATGTTGACGCCCTGGAGACGATAGACTTCCTGAATCTCATTGACGAGATAGAAGGCAAGCTCCTCCACGCCCTTGATGGCAAGGATGTCGTGCGGGGCCGGGTTGCCGTCGAGAATGTACTCGCCTTTCTCGATGTGGTCGCCCTCCTGCACCGGCAGATGCTTGCCCTTCGGGATGAGATACTCGATCGGCTCGATCGACTCATCGTCGGGCACAATGCGGATCCGGCGCTTGTTCTTGTAGTCGCGACCGAATTCCACGCGGCCCGATGCCTCCGCGATGATGGCGTGGTCCTTGGGACGCCGCGCCTCGAACAGCTCCGCAACCCGAGGCAGACCGCCGGTGATGTCCCTGGTCTTGGCGCTTTCCAGCGGAATGCGCGCCAAAACGTCGCCAGCCTTCACTTTTGCGCCAGGATCAACCGACAGCACCGCATCCACCGACAAAAGGTAACGTGCCTCGCCGCCGCGCGGCAGTTTCAGCACCTTGCCGCTCGCGTCCTTGATCACCAATGCCGGCTTGAGCGACTGGCCGCGGGTATTACCCCGCCAGTCGATGATGACGCGGTTGGTGATGCCGGTGGCCTCGTCGGCGGCCTCCACGACGGACACGCCTTCGACGATATCCTCGTAGTCGACCGTGCCCTCGACCTCGGTCATGATGGGCCGGGTGTAAGGATCCCATTCGGCCAGCTTTGTGCTGCGCTTTACCTTGTCTCCTTCGTCCACGAACAGCCGCGTGCCGTACGTGACCTTGTGAACGGCGCGCTCATTGCCCTTCCCGTCCTCGATCACGATTCCCACGTTGCGGCCCATGACGATGAGTTTGCCGGAGGAATCCCGTACCAGACTCTTGTTGCGGATGCGGACAATGCCTTCGACGTTTGACTCGATGAACGATTGATCGAGCACCTGCGCGGTGCCGCCAATGTGGAACGTCCGCATCGTCAGCTGAGTGCCGGGCTCGCCGATCGACTGAGCCGCGATGACCCCGACGGCTTCGCCGAGATTGACGGGCGTGCCGCGGGCGAGATCGCGCCCGTAACACTTGGCGCAGATGCCGAACTTGGTTGCACAGGTGAGTGCCGACCTGATGCGGACCTCGTTGACGCCGGCCGCCTCGAGCCGCTCGACATGCTCCTCCATGATCTCCTGGTTGGCGCCGACGATGATCTCGCCCGTATTCGGGTCCTTCACGTCGACGGAGGCAGTGCGCCCGAGCACGCGCTGGCCCAGCGAGGCGATGACCTCGCCTGCATCGATGATCGGCCTCGCCGTGATCGCCGCTTCCGTTCCGCAATCCTCCTCATTGACGATGGAGTCCTGCGCAACGTCGACGAGCCGGCGGGTAAGATAGCCCGAGTTTGCCGTCTTGAGTGCCGTATCGGCGAGACCCTTGCGGGCGCCATGCGTCGAGTTGAAGTACTCGAGCACCGACAGGCCTTCCTTGAAGTTGGAAATGATCGGTGTCTCGATGATCTCGCCCGACGGTTTGGCCATGAGGCCGCGCATGCCGGCAAGCTGCTTCATTTGCGCCGGCGAGCCGCGCGCGCCCGAATGCGCCATCATGTAGATGGAGTTCAAGTGCTTCTCGCGCTTGGTCGCCTCGTCGACCTGGATGCTCGAAATGCGTGCCATCATCTCGTCGGCCACTCTGTCGGTGCACTTGGCCCAGGCGTCGATCACCTTGTTGTACTTCTCGCCCTGGGTGATGAGACCATCGATGTACTGCTGCTCATATTCCTTGGCGAGTTCGCGCGTCTCCTGGACGAGCTTCTCCTTGGTCTCCGGTATCACCATGTCGTCCTTGCCGAAGGAAATCCCGGCCTTGAAGGCATGGTGGAAGCCCAGGGCCATTACGCGGTCGCAGAAAATGACGGACTCCTTCTGCCCGCAATGGCGATAGACGGCATCGATCATCCTGGAGATTTCGCGCTTGGTAAGAAGCTTGTTGCACAGGTCGAGCGAGATGTTCGGAGACCTGGGCAATAGCTCTCCGATCTTCATCCGTCCCGGTGTCGTGTCGTAGACCTTCGAGTACGGCTTGCTATCAGCATCGAGCTGAGTGAAGCGCGCCTTGACTTTGGAGTGGAGCGTGACCACGCCGGAGGCCAGCGCATGCTCGATCTCGGCCATGGAGCCGAAAACCTTGCCTTCGCCCGGTTCGTTGGAGCGCGCCGTCGAGACGTAATAGAGTCCGAGAACAATATCCTGCGACGGCACGATGATCGGCTGTCCATTGGCCGGGTGCAGGATGTTGTTCGTCGACATCATCAGCACGCGGGCCTCGAGCTGCGCCTCGAGCGACAGGGGTACGTGAACGGCCATCTGATCGCCGTCGAAGTCCGCGTTGAAGGCGGCGCACACAAGAGGATGCAGCTGGATTGCCTTGCCTTCGATGAGGATCGGCTCGAAGGCCTGGATGCCGAGGCGATGCAGGGTCGGGGCCCGGTTGAGGAGCACCGGATGCTCGCGGATGACCTCATCGAGGATATCCCAGACCTCCGGCTTCTCCTTTTCCACGAGCTTCTTTGCCTGCTTGACCGTGGCCGACAGTCCCTTGGCGTCAAGGCGCGAATAGATGAACGGCTTGAACAGTTCCAGCGCCATCTTCTTGGGCAGGCCGCACTGGTGAAGCTTGAGTTCGGGGCCGACCACGATGACGGAGCGGCCCGAGTAATCGACACGCTTGCCGAGCAGGTTCTGTCGGAAACGACCCTGCTTGCCCTTCAGCATGTCGGCAAGCGACTTCAACGGCCGCTTGTTGGCGCCCGTGATGACGCGGCCGCGCCGACCGTTGTCGAACAAGGCATCGACCGCTTCCTGAAGCATGCGCTTCTCGTTGCGGATGATGATGTCGGGAGCCCGGAGCTCGATCAGCCGCTTGAGACGGTTGTTGCGGTTGATGACGCGTCGATAGAGATCGTTCAGATCGGAGGTGGCGAAGCGGCCGCCGTCGAGCGGTACCAGTGGACGCAGTTCCGGCGGAATGACGGGAACGACGGTCAGGATCATCCACTCCGGACGGTTTCCGGACTCGATGAAGGACTCCACGATCTTCAGACGCTTGGCGAGCTTCTTGGGCTTGAGCTCGGACGTGGACTCGGCGATCTCCTTCCTCAGGTCGTCGCGGGTTTTCTCGAGATTGATGCCGATGAGGATCTCGCGGATGGCCTCAGCACCGATACCGGCAGTGAAACTGTCCTCCCCGTAAGAATCCTGGGCCTTGAGATACTCATCCTCCGTCAGCAGCTGATAGGGAGACAAGGGCGTGAGACCCGGCTCGAGAACGATGTAGTTCTCGAAATAGAGCACCCGCTCGACGTCCTTCAGAGTCATGTCGAGCAGAAGGGCGATACGCGAGGGCAGCGATTTCAGGAACCAGATATGGGCGACGGGTGCAGCGAGTTCGATATGGCCCATGCGCTCGCGGCGCACCTTGGACAGGGTAACCTCGACCCCGCATTTCTCGCAGATGATTCCCTTGTACTTCATCCGCTTGTACTTGCCGCACAGACATTCATAGTCCTTGATCGGACCGAAGATGCGCGCGCAGAATAGCCCGTCCCGCTCAGGCTTGAAGGTGCGGTAGTTGATGGTCTCCGGCTTCTTGATTTCGCCATAGGACCACGACAGAATTTTCTCCGGCGACGCGATGCCGATCCGGATCTGGTCGAATGCCTGGGGGGCAGTCGCCGGGTTGAGGATGTTCATGACCTCTTGGTTCATGGATCCTTGCTCTCCTTCTTGCGCGAGCCTCGCTCTACGCCATTGATCAGTTCAAAACTGGCTAAGCCCCGAGGGGCTGGACGGGCAGGTCTCCCTTCCCGTCCTCTGTCATTCACCCGGAACCGTGGTTCCGCCCGGACCATTCTGCAGCTCGACGTTCAGCCCGAGAGAACGCATCTCCTTGACCAGAACGTTGAAGCTTTCCGGAATGCCCGCCTCGAAGGTGTCATCGCCGCGGACGATCGCCTCATAGACTTTGGTGCGGCCGGCGACGTCATCCGACTTGACGGTGAGCATCTCCTGCAGCGTGTAGGCCGCTCCATAGGCTTCGAGCGCCCAGACCTCCATTTCGCCGAAGCGCTGACCGCCGAACTGGGCCTTGCCGCCCAAGGGTTGCTGCGTGACCAGGCTGTAAGGCCCGATCGACCGTGCGTGGATCTTGTCGTCCACGAGATGGTGCAGCTTCAGCATATATATATAGCCCACCGTCACTTTGCGATCGAAAGGTTCACCTGTACGGCCGTCATACAACGTCACCTGCCCGGAGGACGAAAGCCCTGCCGCCTCGAGCATTGTGGCGATGTCCTCTTCCCGCGCACCGTCGAAGACCGGCGTCGCGATGGGCACGCCATCGCGAAGATTCTGCGACATCTCCACAAGCTGATCGTCCGACAAGGTGTCGATCTCTTCGTTCTTGCCATAGATCTTGTGCAGCTGGTCCTTCAGAGGCTTCACCTTCTGACTCTCGCGATAGGCGTCGATGAGTTCGCCGATCTTCCGGCCGAGGCCGGCGCAGGCCCAGCCGAGATGTGTCTCGAGAATCTGACCGACATTCATGCGCGACGGCACGCCCAAAGGATTGAGCACGATGTCGACAGGGATGCCGTCCTCCAGATAGGGCATGTCCTCGTCAGGCACAATCTTTGAGACCACGCCCTTGTTGCCGTGCCGGCCTGCCATCTTGTCGCCCGGCTGGATCTTCCGTTTCACCGCCACGAAGACCTTCACCATCTTCATGACGCCCGGAGGCAGCTCGTCGCCACGTTGCAGCTTCTCTACCTTGTCCAGGAAGCGGTTCTCGAGACGCTTCTTCGACTCTTCGTACTGCTGCTTCATGGCTTCCAGCTCAGCAAGTGACTTTTCGCTGGCAAGCGCGATATTCCACCACTGCGAACGCGGTATGTCGTCGATATGGTGCTGGGCGATCCGGCCCTCGATTTTGTGGCCTTTGGGCCCGCCACTCGCCTGTTTGCCGACGAGGAAATGGGCAAGGCGCCCATAGGAATTACGGTCGAGAATCGCCAGTTCGTCGTCGCGGTCCTTGGCCAGGCGCTCGATCTCCTCGCGCTCGATGGCGAGCGCACGCTCGTCCTTGTCGATGCCATGGCGGTTGAAAACCCTGACCTCGACCACCGTCCCTGACACGCCGGGTGGCAGTCGCAGGGAGGTATCGCGAACATCCGATGCTTTCTCGCCGAAAATCGCACGCAGAAGCTTCTCTTCCGGTGTCATCGGGCTTTCGCCCTTCGGCGTGATCTTGCCGACCAGAATGTCGCCCGGCTTCACCTCTGCGCCGATGTAGACGATTCCGGCCTCGTCGAGGTTCTTCAGCGCCTCTTCGCCAACATTGGGTATGTCACGGGTGATCTCCTCAGGCCCGAGCTTGGTGTCGCGGGCCATGACGTCGAACTCCTCGATGTGGATCGAGGTGAATACGTCGTCCCGGACCATCCGCTCCGACAGGAGGATGGAGTCCTCGAAGTTGTAGCCGTTCCAGGGCATGAAGGCGACGAGCACGTTACGCCCGAGCGCCAGATCGCCGAGATCGGTCGAGGGACCGTCGGCTATGATGTCTCCCTCGCGCACCTCATCGCCCACGCGTACCAGCGGCCGCTGGTTGATGCAGGTATTCTGGTTCGACCGCTGGAACTTTTGCAGCGTGTAGATGTCGACGCCGGACTTTGTCGGGTCGGTCTCCTCGGTCGCCCGGATGACGATACGCTTGGCATCCACCTGATCGACCACGCCTGGCCGGCGCGCCGTGATAGCCGCACCGGAATCGCGTGCGACGACCGATTCCATGCCAGTTCCGACGAGCGGAGCCTTGGCCTTGATGAGTGGCACCGCTTGCCGTTGCATATTGGAGCCCATGAGGGCCCGGTTGGCGTCGTCATTCTCAAGAAATGGAATAAGCGCCGCCGCCACCGACACGAGTTGTTTCGGCGATACGTCCACGGCGTCCACCTTGTCGCGCGGAACGAGCAGGACATCGCCATGATGACGGACCGTCACCATTTCTTCGGTGAACTTGCCGTCCTTCGACAGCGGCACATTTGCCTGGGCGATATAGTGCTTCGCCTCCTCGATAGCCGAAAGATAAACGACATCGTCGCTCACCTTTCCGTTCACCACTTTCCGATATGGCGTTTCGATGAAGCCGTATTTGTTCACGCGCGCATAGGTGGCGAGCGAGTTGATCAGGCCGATGTTCGGCCCCTCCGGAGTCTCGATCGGGCAGATGCGGCCATAGTGCGTGGGATGGACGTCCCGCACCTCGAAGCCTGCTCGCTCGCGGGTCAGTCCGCCCGGTCCCAGGGCCGACAGGCGCCGCTTGTGCGTGATCTCCGACAGAGGGTTCGTCTGGTCCATGAATTGGGAAAGCTGCGAGGAGCCGAAGAACTCGCGCACGGCCGCCGCTACCGGCTTGGCGTTGATCAGATCGTGTGGCATGACGGTGTCGATATCGATCGACGACATGCGCTCCTTGATCGCCCGCTCCATACGGACGAGGCCCAGCCTGTACTGATTTTCCATGAGCTCGCCGACGGACCGCACACGGCGGTTGCCGAGGTGATCGATATCATCGATTTCCCCCTTACCGTCGCGCAACTCGGCGAGCGTTTTGATGACCGCCAGAATGTCCTCTTTGCGCAGCACGCGCATTGTGTCCGGAGCATTGAGATCCAGGCGCATGTTCATCTTGACGCGGCCGACCGCAGATAGGTCGTAGCGTTCGGAATCGAAGAACAGCCCGTTGAACAGCGCTTCCGCCGTCTCGCGCGTCGGCGGCTCGCCCGGCCGCATCACACGATAGATCTCAAGCAGCGCTTGCTCGTAGTTCTCGGCCTTGTCGGCACGCATCGTGTTGCGGATGTAGGCACCCGTGTTGATGTGATCGATATCGAGCAGATTGAGCTTGGTGAAGCCTGCTTCCTTGAGCATCTTCAAGAGCTTCTCGTCGATCTCGTCGCCTGCTTCCGCATAGATTTCACCCGTCTGCGGGTTGACGAGTTCATCGGCGAGATAATGTCCGTAAAGATCCTCGTCACGGACGAGCAGCTCCTTCAAGCCGTCCTCGGAGAGCTTGCGTGCAAGCCGCGGTGTGATCTTCTTGCCGGCCTCGACAACCACCTTCTTGGTCTTGGCGTCGATCAGATCGACGGTTGGCTTGAGTCCGCGATAGCGTTGTGCGTCGAACGGCGTCCGCCAGCCGCCCTCCTTGGTCTCGGCATAGGGGATTTTGTTGTAATAAAAGTGCAGGATGTCCTCGCCGGTGAGCCCCAGCGCATAGAGAAGCGTCGTGATGGGCAGCTTGCGGCGCCGGTCGATGCGCACATAGATGATGTCCTTGGCGTCGAACTCGAAGTCGAGCCACGAGCCGCGATAGGGAATGATGCGGGCCGCGAACAGGAGCTTGCCCGAGGAATGGGTCTTGCCCTTGTCATGGTCGAAGAACACGCCCGGCGAGCGGTGCATCTGCGAGACGATGACACGCTCGGTACCGTTGACGACGAAGGTGCCGTTTGAGGTCATGAGCGGAATGTCGCCCATATAGACGTCCTGCTCCTTGATGTCCTTTACGGACTTGGCGCCCGTTTCCTGATCGACCTCAAAGACGATCAAACGCAAGGTAACCTTGAGCGGCGCGGCATAGGTCATGCCCCGTTGCTGACACTCCTCCACGTCGTATTTCGGAGCTTCGAACTCGTAGCGGACGAATTCGAGCATGGCCTGGCCGGAAAAATCGCTGATCGGGAACACCGATTTGAAGACGGCCTGCAGTCCCTCGTTGGTGCGGCCGCCCTCCGGCTCCTGCACCTGCAGGAACTGGTCGTAGGATTCCTTCTGGACCTCGATGAGATTCGGCATCTCAGCGACTTCCGCGTTCTTTCCGAAGAACCTGCGAACCCTTTTGCGTCCGGCGAGCGTCTGCATTCTGTTTGACCCTTTTGGAAACTTGGTTGTGCCGCCCGGCGGTTCGCCGGGCGGATTGTTTTCACGCTGTGCAGTTACTTCAATTCAACCTTGGCGCCTACGGCCTCGAGCTTCTTCTTCATCGCTTCCGCATCAGCTTTGTTGACGCCTTCCTTCACAGGCTTGGGAGCGCCCTCGACCAGATCCTTCGCCTCCTTGAGGCCAAGGCCGGTGATGGCGCGCACTTCCTTGATGACCTCGATCTTCTTTTCACCATGGGCGGCGAGAACGACGGTGAACTCCGTCTTCTCCTCGACCGGAGCCGCAGCAGCGGCACCACCGCCGGCAGCAGCGACGGCCACCGGAGCAGCGGCCGAAACGCCCCATTTCTCCTCGAGCATTTTTGACAGCTGGGCGGCTTCCAGCACGGTGAGGCTCGAAAGATCGTCTACGATTTTAGCAAGATCAGCCATTTTACTAGTCTTTCCTTGAGTTCAGTTTGAACGTTGAAGCATTGCCATCAGGCGGCGCTGTCTTTGGTGGCATAGGCATTGAACACCCTTGCGAGCTGGCCCGCGGGCGCCTGCAGCACGCCAGCGATCCGCGTGGCGGGTGTCTGCAGAAGTCCCACGAGCTTGCCTCGCAACTGGTCGAGCGAGGGCAGCTCGGCAAGCTCCTTGACGCCACTGGCGTCAAGCGTCGATTTGCCGAGTGCGCCGCCGAGCACAACGAGCTTTTCGTTGCCCTTGGCGAACTCCGACACGATCTTCGGTGCCGTGACGGGATCCGATGAATAAGCGATCATCGTCGGGCCCTTGAACAGACCCTTGATCCCGGCAATCTCGGTGCCATCAAGAGCGAGCATCGCCAGGCGGTTCTTGGCGACCTTCACGGCCGCCCCCGCCTTGCGCATCCGGCTGCGCAGATCGTTCATCTGCGAGACGGTGATGCCTTTGTTGTGGGCCACAACGATGACGCCCGCATTCTTGAACACGGTGCTCAGCGTCGTGACGAGCTCTCTTTTCTCAGCTCTTTCCACTTGCTCTTCTCCTACTTCGCGGACATTCCACCGGAATGTCCGCCGTTGGACCTGCCACGCACCCCAAAAGGCCCGTGGCGCTCATGTGCCCGTCCCCCGTTGATCGCGTTTGAGGCGACTTGCCGGGTTCGAAAGGTCCAAACTGAAACTCCGGCCTTTCGGCCAAAGAACCGTTTGTTTCCCATCTCATGCAGGCTGGCGTTTTAAGCGGGCTTTTCCACCCGCGCCTGCAGTCTCGGACAGGGCTTTGATTCCGCTTCAACAAACTTGTTGTCGCGGGATCAAACCGACCGGCGCGTTCCTGCTTGACGGCAGTCGGCACCAGGCGGAAACCAAAACTCATCCTCCTTGCGCGACGCTCGCCAGATCGATTTTCACGCCTGGGCCCTGGGTGGACGAAATAGAGAGCTTCTTGACGAATGTTCCCTTCTGTCCCTGTGGGCGCGCTTTCAAAACTGCGTCGACGAATGCTTTAACATTTCCGGCAAGCTGGTCTTCGGTGAAGCTAGCCTTGCCGACGCCCGCCTGAACGATGCCCGCTTTTTCGACCCTGAATTCGACGGCGCCGCCCTTTGCACCCTGAACTGCGCCGGTCACGTCCATCGTCACCGTGCCGACCTTTGGATTTGGCATGAGTCCGCGGGGCCCCAGCACCTTGCCGAGACGTCCAACCAACGGCATGAGATCGGGGGTTGCGATGCAGCGGTCAAATTCGATCGTGCCCTTGTTGACGATCTCGACCAGATCTTCAGCGCCCACGATATCGGCACCCGCTTTGCGCGCCTCCTCGGCCTTGGCGCCCTTGGCGAACACGGCAACCCTGAGCTTGCGCCCGGAGCCATTGGGCAGGTTGCAGATGCCGCGAACCATTTGGTCGGCATGGCGGGGATCGACTCCGAGATTCATGGCGACCTCGATCGTCTCATCGAACTTGCCATTGGCCCGTTCCTTGACGAGCTTCAGCGCTTGGTCGAGCGGATAAGCCTTGCCGCGCTCGATGCCGGTCTCGTTCTTGGCGATTCTCTTTGCGATTTTCGGCATTGAACTACTCCACCACCTCAAGACCCATGGAGCGCGCCGAACCGGCGATTTCCCTGGCGCCCGCCTCGATATCCTTGGCATTCAGTCCGGTCATCTTCTTCTGCGCAATCTCCCGGCACTGAGCCATCGTCACTCGGCCCACCGGACCGCCGCGCCCCGGCTCCTTCGAGCCGGCATTGATCTTCGCGGCCTTCTTCAGGAAATAGGAAGCAGGAGGAGCCTTCATCTCGAAAGTAAAGGACTTGTCCTGAAAGACCGTGACGATGACCGGCACCGGCGAGCCCGGCTCCATGCCCTGACTCTTCGCATTGAATGCCTTGCAGAACTCCATGATGTTGAGCCCACGCTGGCCGAGCGCAGGTCCGATCGGCGGCGATGGGTTGGCCTGCCCCGCCGGCACTTGAAGTTTGACGTATCCTGTAATCTTCTTAGCCATTTCTCCAATCCCTCGCCGCTGGCGGCTTCATGAGGTTAGTGGTGCGGCCTCCAGACGAGCTGCCACTGCGACAGCTCCCCGGCCTTCCACAAGATCTCAGATCTTCTCGACCTGGCCGTATTCAAGCTCGACGGGCGTGGCCCGGCCGAAAATCGACACCGCCACTTTGAGCCGCGAGCGCTCCTCATCAACTTCCTCGACGAGGCCGTTGAATGAGGCAAAAGGACCATCGGCGACACGGACCTGCTCGCCGATTTCGAACTGAATCGAAGGCCTCGGCCGCTCGATGCCTTCCTGCACCTGATGCAGGATGCGGCTTGCTTCAGCGTCGCTGATCGGCGTCGGCTTGTTGTCCGAACCCAGAAAACCGGTGACCTTGGGAGTGTTCTTGATGAGATGGTATGCCTCGTCCGTCATTTCCATCTTCACAAGGACATATCCCGGAAAAAATCGCCTTGCACTTGCGATCTTTTTGCCGCGCCGGAGTTCGACGACTTCCTCCGTGGGCACCAGCACCTCCTCGAAAAACTGGCCCAGGCCTTTCTGGGTGGCCTGCTCCTTGATCGACTCTGCAACCTTGTTCTCGAAATTCGAGTAGGCGTGAACGATGTACCAGCGCTTAGTCATGTGTTCGCTTGAGCCTCGTCAAAGCGCTAAAATCAGATCTTCGACCAGCCATTTCAGCACGGCATCCACCCCCAGGAAGAAGAATGAGGCAAGCACCACCATGATCAGCACCATGATGGTGGTGACCATGGTCTCGTTCCTTGTCGGCCAGGTGACTTTCCCGGCCTCCTGGCGAACTTGCTGAAAGAACTCGATCGGATTTGTTTTCACGGTTACCTTGGTTTCATTTAAGTGGCATATCCGCCTGTCGGCTGGCAGGGGCAGAGGGGCTCGAACCCCCGACCTGCGGTTTTGGAGACCGCCGCTCTACCAACTGAGCTATACCCCTATGCCTCATGCCTGGTTCGGGCCGGAGCCCAGCCCGGATTTCCTCATATCTACTCCACGATCTGTGCGACGACGCCGGCACCGACGGTGCGGCCGCCCTCGCGGATGGCGAAGCGGAGCTTCTCCTCCATGGCGATGGGGGTGATGAGCTCGACGTCCATCGTCACATTG
>Ga0075431_100002836_pt1 | contig 16771 bp, 15 predicted proteins | sample RhiMetdeltSRZDD5_FD_75297 | JGI IMG/M metagenome (GOLD analysis project Ga0075431, IMG submission 75297) | Populus rhizosphere microbial communities from Tennessee, USA - Rhizosphere MetaG P. deltoides SRZDD5 | ecosystem: Host-associated > Plants > Roots > Rhizosphere > Soil | place: USA... | reverse complement strand
ATGCCATGCTGGGGGAAGGTGCGGTCGAAGAAGTGCGCCGGCTGTTGGCGCTTGGCCTCTCCGACGAACTGCCGATCATGCGAGCGTTAGGCGTCGCGCAGTTGGCGGCTCACGTGCGTGGGGAGCTGCAACTCGATGTCGCTGCCACGGCTGCCAAGACACAGACGCGCCAGTACGCCAAACGGCAGGCGACATGGCTGCGGCGAAATATGCGTGCTTGGCAGGCCATTCAGTCGCAACAAATGGAAAGAATATTGGCCGGAGACTTGTCGCTTATTAACGGTTAGACAATTGACCCGTCCCGATGGCACCGATACAAGTCGCGCCAGCGAGCGGCCCTGGGATGCCGCCGAGTGGAGTTGGTGACATGACGTTGAAGATGTCGGGCGCAGAGATGGTCATCCGCGCCCTGGCCGACCAGGGGATCGAGCACGTTTTCGGCTATCCCGGCGGGGCCGTCCTACCGATCTACGACGAGCTGTTCCAGCAGGACAAGGTCAAGCACATCCTGGTGCGCCAGGAGGGCGGGGCGGTGCATGCAGCAGAAGGCTATGCGCGTTCGACCGGCAAGGTCGGGGTGGTGCTCGTCACGTCCGGCCCCGGTGCCACCAATGCCGTCACGGGTCTTACCGATGCGCTCATGGATTCTATTCCGGTCGTCTGCATCACCGGACAGGTGCCGACGCATCTGATCGGTAACGATGCCTTTCAGGAGTGCGATACGGTCGGCATCACCCGGCCCTGCACCAAGCACAACTGGCTGGTGAGGAACGTCGACGATCTTGCCCGTGTGCTGCACGAGGCGTTCTACGTCGCCCGCACCGGCCGGCCGGGCCCCGTCGTGGTCGACATCCCCAAGGATGTGCAGTTCGCCACCGGCACCTACACCGGTCCCAAGGATGTTCGCCACAAGACCTATCAGCCGCGTCTGAAGGGCGATGCGAAGGCGATCGCGCACGCCGTCGACCTGATGTCGCACGCCAAGAAGCCAGTGCTCTATACCGGTGGCGGCGTCATCAACTCCGGACCCAAAGCCAGCCAGCTCCTGCGCGAGCTCGTCCGCTTGACCGGCTTTCCCATCACCTCGACTCTGATGGGGCTCGGCGCGTTCCCGGCCGCCGGCAAGGAGTGGCTTGGCATGCTCGGCATGCACGGTACTTACGAGGCCAACCTCGCCATGCACGATTGCGACGTGATGGTGTGCATCGGTGCGCGCTTCGATGACCGCATCACCGGCCGCATCGATGCCTTCTCACCGCGCTCCAAGAAGATCCATATCGACATCGACCCGTCCTCTATCAACAAGAACGTCAAGATCGACGTGCCGATCATCGGCGACGTCGCCTACGTGCTGGAGGAGCTGATCCGAACCTGGAAGGCCAAGGCCGCCACCGTCGACAAGACCTCGCTCAAGTCGTGGTGGGCGCAGATCGACAAGTGGCGCGCTAGGAAATGCCTGTCCTACAAGGCGCATGACGATGTGATCATGCCCCAGTACGCCATCCAGCGTCTCTACGCGGCCACCAAGGATCGCGACGTCTACATCACCACCGAAGTCGGCCAGCACCAGATGTGGGCGGCGCAGTTCTTCCGCTTCGAGGAGCCGAACCGCTGGATGACCTCCGGCGGCCTCGGCACCATGGGCTACGGCCTGCCGGCCGCCATCGGTGCGCAGATGGCGCATCCGAAATCGACCGTGATCGACATCGCCGGCGACGCGTCGATCCTGATGAACATCCAGGAAATGTCGACGGCGGTGCAATACCGGCTGCCCGTCAAGGTGTTCATCCTCAACAACCAGTACATGGGCATGGTACGGCAGTGGCAGCAGTTGCTGCACGGCAACCGCATTTCGGAGAGCTATACTGAGTCGCTACCCGACTTCGTCAAGCTGGCCGACGCCTATGGCGGCATCGGTATCCGCTGCGACAAGCCGGCCGATCTTGATGCGTGCATCGAGGAGATGCTGAATGCGGCCAACGACAAGCCGGTGATCTTCGACTGCCGCGTTGCTGCCCTCGCCAACTGCTTCCCGATGATCCCCTCCGGCAAGGCGCATCACGAGATGCTGCTGGGCGAGGATGTCACCGACGAGGAGATCGACAAGGCGATCGGCAAGGAAGGCAAGGTGCTGGTGTAGCACGTTGCCTCTCTCCGCTTGCGGGAGCAGGCAGATGCACTGCCGCGACCGCCACGATACCACGATACGATGAGTACAATGCCAAACACCCAGCCAAAGTCCGCGTATTTCATCGAGGAGCGCCACGACAAACCCGAGGCCCACACCCTGTCGGTGCTGGTCGACAACGAGCCGGGTGTGTTGGCGCGGATCGCCGGTCTGTTCTCGGGGCGCGGCTACAACATCGACAGCCTTACGGTGTCGGAGACCGAGCACGAGAAGCACTTGTCGCGCTTCACCATCGTCACGACCGGTACGCCGATGGTGATCGGCCAGATCAAGAACCAGCTCGAGCGGCTGGTGAACGTGCACCGCGTCGTCGATCTGACCGTAGCCGGCGACCCGCTGGAGCGCGAACTGGCCCTGCTCAAGGTGGCGGGCAAGGGCGAGAAACGCATCGAGGCGCTGCGCCTCGCCGAGATTTTCCGCGCCGACGTCATCGATGCGTCGACCGAACACTTCGTGTTCGAGCTGACCGGCCGCACCAACAAGATCGAGCAGTTCATCTCTATCATGCGCGAGCTTGGGCTGCTTGAGGTCTCCCGCACCGGCATCGCTGCGATCGGCCGCGGCGCCAAGGGGATGTAGGCCTCAACTCTTCCCAACTGCCGCGATACGTCGGCCTCGGTCCTGCAACGGAGCGTGTGCGATGGCATCTGATCTGGCATGGGCGCTGTTGGGGTTCGTAGTCGTGACCCTGTTCACGCCCGGACCCAACAACACCATGCTTATGTCCTCCGGCTTGAATTTCGGGTTCCGCCGCGGCCTGCCGCACCTGTGGGGCGTTTCGCTGGGCTTCGCGGTGATGGTGCTGGCCGTCGGCCTCGGGCTGGGCGCGTTGTTCCAGGCCTATCCGGCGCTCTACACCGTGCTCAAGTATGTGGGCGCCGCCTACCTGCTCTATCTTGCCTGGCAAATCGCCACGGCGGGAGCACCCGATCCGGATGGTCAAACGAACGGCCGGCCCATCACGTTCCTCGAAGGTGCTGCCTTCCAATGGCTCAACCCGAAAGGCTGGGTGATGGCGGTCGGTGCCATATCCACCTACGCGGCCGTCTCCGCATTCCCGGGCAACGTGCTGCTGATCGCTTTCCTGTTCGGTTCGCTCGGCATCCTGTCGTGCGCGGCATGGCTTGGCTTCGGCACCAGTTTGCGCCGGCTGCTCAAGAGCCCGGGCATCGTGCGCGCGGTCAACATGGCCATGGCGGCGCTGCTGGTCGCTTCGCTATGGCCCATCCTTGCCGACCTCTGGCAGTAAGGCCTAACGCACGTCGCCGGTTTTCAGGTCGAACACGCGGCCGTTGTCGGTGCAGTCACCGGATGCGAGGCGCACGAACGTCGGCGTCACGTGCTCGGGGGCCTTCAGGCTGAGCGGGTCCTCGCCGGGGAAGGCCTTGGCGCGCATGGCCGTGCGGGTCGGGCCGGGGTTGACGAGGTTGGCACGTACACGCGTGTTCTCCACCTCATGCGCGTAGGTGGTGACGAGAGCCTCCAGGGCGGCCTTGGAGACGGCGTAAGGTCCCCAGTAGGCGGGGCGGCTCACGGCCGCGCCCGAGGAGACGAAGATGGCGCGGCCAGCCTCCGAGCGGCGCAGCAGCGGGTCGAGCGTGCGCAGCAGGCGCCAGTTGGCAGTCAAGTTGATGGCCATCACATCTTCCCAGGCATCCGCCGTGACGTGACCGAGCGGTGAGAGCGGACCCAGAATGCCGGCATTGCCGACGAGGATGTCGAGCCTCTCCCAGCGCTGGTAGATGGTGGGGCCGAGCGCGTCGATCTTGTCCTGATGCTTGAGGTTGAGCGTCAGCAGGGTGGCGGTGCCGCCCAGCGCCTGGATCTCGTCATCGACCTCCTCGAGCGCTCCCGAGGTGCGGCCAACCAGGATCAAGTGTGCGCCCTCGCGGGCGAACGCGCAGGCCACAGCGCGGCCGATGCCGCGGGTGGCTCCGGTGACCAGCGCAAGGCGGCCGGCAAGACGTTTTGCCTGTTCCATGGCCCCACGGTTAGCCCTGCCCGTTGCGGGCTGCAAGGGCGATACCGGTGGAAACTTGTCGGTTGGTTGGGGCCGGCCCGTGCTTTTGACGGCAATCGCGTTGGCTTGCGCGCTGACGCGCCAACCCAGCCTAGGCCCCAATGCCACAGATCAGTTTTTCTTTGGCGGCTCGGACTTCGACTTGTCCATCAGGTCCTTGCCGGCCTTGAGCGCATCCTCGTAGGCCTTCTGCGCCGCCTCCTTGGACTTGTCGATGTATGGCTTGGCGGCTTCCGCGGCCCGTTCGGTCGCCTGCTTGGCCTGCTCGACAGTCTCCTTCGCGGTCTCCAGCGCCTTCTCGGTGTAAGGCTTGGCCTTTTGGCGCGCCTCCTCGGTGGCCGCCAGCAGTTTCTCGGTGCTGACGGCTGACAGTTCCTTAGTGCGCTTGATGAGGCGCTGGAACAGCGGCTCGCTCGGCAACAGCTCGCCCGCCTTGAGACCGCCCACCGTGCGGATCAGGTCTGCGTGGTCCTTCTTGGCCTGCTCGCCCTGCACGCGATCGGGATTGCCGGTAAACAACACCACCGGCGTGCAGGCGGTGACCAGCTTGCGACCCTGCTTGATCCACTGCGCGTTCTCGACCTGCGTCTCCTGCGCAAAGTAGACCTTCTTGCCACCCACCTCCTGGCGCAGGATGTTGCGATCGATCACCGCCACCAGGTGGCCGCCAAGGTTGCGAATGAGATCGAAGCGCGCATTGTCTGGGTCGGCGAACTGCACGAACAGGCTCACCGTATCATCGGCCGACAGCGCCTCGCGGATGGCGTCCTCCGTTGAGGCGGCGTTGCTGACGGCTTTGGCCTTGCCCAGCCCATCGGCATCGATGCTGCGCAGAAACTGGAAAGTGCCGGCGCTGCCCGAGCCGGCCGGCGGCAGGATGAAGCGCAGTTTGTCGGCGTAGGCCGCGAGCTGGCCCCAATTGGCGATGTCCTTGTTGCGCGTGACGGCGAACACGCACTCGCGCGCGTCGTCCTGGCGGGCGATGGCGAAGGCGGTGTCGGCCTTCAATTCACGGCCCTCCAGCACGAACACGTCGAGCTGGCCGTAGCCGAGCTGGTGCGGGTCGGCGAGCACGCGCTGCATGTTCTCGCGCGTACCGCTCGAGGGTGTGCACTTGTAGTCGAACTGCGCCAGCTTGAGCTGGCCGACCAGGGCGGGGCAGAAGCTCGCCTCGTAGGCTCCGCCCGCACCGCCAGTGTTGACTTGGGAGGTGACTGCGCCGGCGCCCGTCGGCAGCGTGGCGAGCGCGAGGCCACAGACGAGCACGAGGCGCGAGGCGGCGGAAGTCATGGCGGCGTCTCCTGGAGGTGGCGGATCCGGTGAGCCAATCTGGCGCGCAAATAGCGACAAACCGTGGCGCAAATACGCGGAGTCCGGCAGGTTACCGAAATGTCATTCGGCCCACAGCAAGCGGCCTTGGACGGGTCGACAGCGCCGGTCAGCGCACCTCCGACAGGAAGGAGAGCTGGTCGGAGCTGGCGCGGCCGTTCTGGTCGACGAGGTCGGTCGGATAGTCGCCGGTAAAACAGTGGTCCGTGAACTGCGGGGCTCGCGCATCGCGCTTCTCGTGTCCGAGCGCGCGGTAGATGCCGTCCACCGACAGGAAGGCCAAGCTGGATGCACCCATGAACTGACGCATCTCCTCCACGCTCATGTTGGCGGCAAGCAGCTCGTCCTTGCGCGGCGTGTCAATGCCGTAGAAGTCCGGATGCGTGATGGGCGGGCTCGAAATGCGCATGTGCACCTCGCGGGCTCCGGCCTCGAACATCATTTGCACGATCTTCTTCGAGGTGGTGCCGCGCACCACGCTGTCGTCGATCAGCACGATGCGATTGCCGCGCACGGCGCTGGCATTGGCCGAGTGCTTGAGCTTGACGCCGAGCTGGCGGATGCGCTGCTCGGGCTCGATGAATGTACGGCCAACGTAGTGGTTGCGGATGATGCCAAGCTCGAAGGGAATACCACTCTGCTGGGCAAAGCCGATCGCAGCAGGCACGCCCGAGTCCGGCACAGGGATCACCACATCGGCGTTGACCGCGGGTGCCTCCTTGGCAAGCTGCATGCCCATCTGCTTGCGGATGTCATAGACGTTGCGGCCGCCGACGATGGAGTCGGGCCGGGAGAAATAGATGTACTCGAAGATGCAGGGCCGCGCCGGCCGCATGGGGAACGGCCGGTGGCTCTCGACGCCATCCTTGGTGATGGTGACGATCTCGCCATTCTCAACCTCGCGGATGAACTCCGCGCCGACGATATCGAGTGCGCAGGTCTCCGAGGCCAGCACATAGGCAGAGCCGAGACGGCCAAGCACCAGCGGGCGGATGCCGATCGGGTCGCGCGCGCCGATCAGCATGTCGTTGGTGAGACAGACGAGGGAGTAGGCGCCCTGGATCTGGCGCACGGCCTCGATGAAGCGCTCGATGATGCGGCGGCGCTGGGAGCGGGCTATGAGATGGAGGATGACCTCGGTGTCCGAGGTCGACTGGCAGATGGCGCCCGAGGAGATGAGCGCCTTGCGCAGGGTCAGCGCGTTGGTGAGGTTGCCGTTGTGGGCCACAGCGAAGCCGCCGGTGTCGAGGTCGGCAAACAAGGGCTGCACGTTGCGCAGGATGGTGTCGCCGGTGGTGGAGTAGCGCACATGGCCAAGCGCGCTGCTGCCGGTCAGACGGCCAATCACGTCGGCCTTGTTGAAGTTGTCGCCGACCAGACCCAGGCGCCGTTCGGAGTGGAAGTGGCCGTTCTCGTAGGTGACCATGCCGGCTGCTTCCTGGCCGCGATGCTGCAGCGAGTGAAGGCCGAGCGCCGTCAGGGCCGCGGCATCATCATTGCCGAAGATGCCGAACACTCCGCACTCCTCGCGCAACCGATCATCCGCGGGGCCGCCGTCGGGTTTCGACAGCGCAGCACCCTCGTCACGTCCAAGGATCATGGCCGGCCTCTCCTGCGTCCCGCTGGCTCGCGCACGCCGCCTTACCGTCCTGCGACTGCGGTCGCACCGCAAAGTGCCACTCATATAGGCCACGCGGCGACCACTGGCCACGGGGTGCGCTCATACGACTGTTATGTTTCGCAAGGAATCAGCCTTGCTGTTGTTCACCAGTCCCAATTGAAGGAGACGGTGCATAGCGCGACAGGATGGAGAACAGCGTGCTGCTGGTGTTGCTGATCAGCGTGAGGGACTTGGCGTTCTCCACCCACATCGGCAATTCTCCCTTCTTGCAACCTTGAGTTGTGGAGCGGGAGACGCTCTCTTTGCACACGAAGGAGACGGCAAACATGTAGGGGATCACCACCAGCACGAACCCGCGCACGACGCCGAAGGCGAGCCCGAGGATGCGGTCGATGGCCCCGACCCGGCTGTCGAGCACGGTGTCGGAGATGCGCGATGTGATCAGATGAACGATGATCAGGACGATTACGAATAGCGGGGCGCCGATCGCCACCTGGGCGATGTAGATGTGCGATGTCTGAACGGGATCGGAGAATTGCTTGGCGAGTTCCTCGGCTACACCCCGGTGATACTTGATGAAGTAGGCAACGGCGCCAGCCGCCACCACCCAGGACAGGATGGAGAGAACCTCGCGCGTCAGGCCGCGGTACATGGCCACCAGGCCGGAGATGGCCAGGATCGCCAGCAGGGCAAGATCGAGTAGTGTGAGGCCGAAACCGGTCATGGTCTGTTTCCTCGGCAGCAGCGAGTGCGCGCCTCGCCCGACCCTTTGGCTAGTCCTTGTCCACAACAGGCCGATAACCCAACTCGGCCCGGCCTGCCAGGGGTGTCGATGCATGTCGGCATGGAATTTATAGCCCGAGTACCCCGGCGAGCCCTTTGACGTGGTCAATGCGCGCAAGTTTGAGCTTCACCTGCCCGCCGTCAAGATCGCCGGCGGCCGGGATGACGGCCTGCTTGAATCCGAGTTTCTTGGCTTCCTTGAGCCGCGTCAGCATGTGGCCGGCCGGACGCACCGCCCCCGACAGGCTGATTTCCCCGAAGGTGACGCGATCGGGGTCGAGCGCCACGCCTGAAATCGACGACAGCAGGGCGGCTGCCGCAGCCAGATCGGCGGCGGGCTCGGCGATGCGCAGACCGCCTGCGACATTGAGATAGACGTCGTGCTGGGCAAAGCTGACGCCGCAGCGCGCATCGATGACCGCCAGCAGCATCGACAGGCGGTTGCTGTCCCATCCCACAACCGCACGCCGTGGCGTGCCCAGACCCGACGGCACCACCAGCGCCTGGATCTCCACTAGGATCGGCCGTGTGCCTTCGACGCCGGCGAACACGGCCGAGCCCGGAGCACGCGCCAGCCGGTCGCCCAGGAACAGCTCGGAGGGATTGGCAACCTCGCGCAGGCCGTCGGCGGCCATCTCGAACACGCCGATCTCGTCGGTGGCGCCGAAGCGGTTCTTGGCGGCGCGCAGGATGCGATAGGGATGGCCGCGGTCGCCCTCGAAATAGAGCACCGTGTCGACCATGTGCTCGATCACCTTGGGGCCAGCGATCTGGCCGTCCTTGGTGACATGGCCAACCAGCAGCAGCGCGCTGCCCTGTGCCTTGGCGTAGCGCACCAGCGACTGCGTGGCCGCGCGCACCTGGCTGACGGTGCCGGGTGCAGCTTCCAGCGCATCGGCCCACAAAGTCTGGATGGAATCGATGACGACGAGGTCCGCATGTGGTCCGTCGGCGAGCGTCGCCAGGATGTTGGATACGTTGGTTTCGCTGGCGAGTGCCAGCGGTGCCTTGGCGAGGCCGAGCCGGTCAGCGCGCAAGCGCACCTGGGCGGCTGCCTCTTCGCCCGTGAAATAGACGGCGCGCCGGCCAGCCTTGGCGAAGGCGGCGGCGAGCTGCAGGAGCAGGGTCGATTTGCCGATACCAGGTTCGCCACCGATCAAAAGAGCGGAGCCCGGGACGATGCCGCCACCGGTAACGCGATCGAGCTCGGCGAGGCCGGTTGCGAGACGCGTGATCTTGTCGTCGCCGGGGTGCGTTAGCGTCTCGAGGACGACGATGCGGCCCTTGGCGGACTTGCTCATCCCCGAGCCCGGCATGGGCGTGCTGTCGGCTTCCTCGACGATGCTGTTCCATTCTCCGCAGGAGGCGCATTTGCCCATCCAGCGCGACGCCACTGCCCCGCAGTTCTGGCAAACGAAGCTACTACGGGCGGTCTTGGCCAAGGGCTCAGCTCTCCGCTTCCTCGTAGACGCGATAGACGCGCGGACCAAGGCGCGAGAGCAGCTCGTAGCCGATCGTCCCCGCCCGGTCGGTCAGGTCGTCGACGGTCACGCGATCGCCCATCACCTCCACCCAGGCGCCGCGGCGGGTTAGCTCTGGCGGCACGTCGGTGACGTCGACCGTGATGAAATCCATTGATACGCGGCCAACGATCGGCACCGGATAGTCGCCGGCAAAGCCCACCGGGCCGGCCTCGCCCGTCGCCACGCTCAAGGCGCGCAGGAAGCCGTCGGCGTAGCCGACCGCAATGGTGGCGATGCGCGAGGGACGCGAGACGCGGAAGGTGGCACCGTAGCCGATGGTGGCGCCGGGGGCGAGGTCGCGCACCTGAAGGATCTTGGCGGCGAGACGGACGACCGTTTGCATCGGGTTGGGCTTGCCCTCGTGCGCGCGGCCGCCGTAGAGGGCAATGCCCGGGCGTACAAGGTCGAAGTGGTAGGCAGGTCCAAGGAACAGTCCGCCCGAATTGGCAAGACTAGCTGGTGCCGGCGGCAGCTTGGCGCGCAGGCTCTCGAAGCGCTGGCGCTGCAGGTTGTTGATCGGGCTGTCGGGGGTGTCGGCGCAGGCAAGATGGCTCATCACCAGGGTGAGGTCGAAGGCCTCGAGCAGCGCCGGCTCGGCGGCCAGCTGGTCGACCTCGTAGTCGGGCATGCCGAGCCGGTTGATGCCGGTGTCGATGTGGATCGCGGCCGGCAGGCGCCGTCCGCGCGCGCGGCTATAGGCCGCCCAGTCACGTACCTCGGCGATGCTGCCGAGCACAGGCCGCAGATCGAAGCCGGCATAGTGCGGCTCGGCGCCGGACAACAAGCCGTCGAGGACATAGACCGTGGCGCCGGGCTGGACCTCGCGGGCGACGCGACCTTCATCAAGCGAGGCGACGAAAAACGTCTTGCAGCCCTCGTTGGTGAGCGCCTTGGCAATCGGCCCGATCCCGAGACCATAGGCGTCGGCCTTGATGACGCCCGCGCATTCAGCGCGGCCCGAGGCCTGGTTGAGGCGTGCCCAGTTGCCGCGCAAGGCATTGAGGTCGACGGTCAGCACCGCTCGCGCCGACAAGGGAACAGCGCGCCGTGCGCGGGCTGTGGCGGGGCCGTGCTGATCCTTCAGTTTCACTCTCTACGCTCCGGCAGATACTGGTCGTTGGCAAGATCCGAGAAGCGGGTAACGGCACCATCGAACTGCAAGTTCACGGTGCCGATCGGGCCATGCCGCTGCTTGCCGATGATGACCTCGGCCTTGCCGTTGATAATACTCATTTTCGCCAGCCATTCTTGGAATTCGGCGGTGCCTTCGGCTGGCTTGGTGCGCTCAACGTAATATTCCTCGCGAAACACGAACATGACGATATCGGCGTCCTGCTCGATGGAACCTGATTCACGCAGGTCGGCGAGCTGCGGGCGCTTGTCCTCGCGGTTCTCGACCGCACGCGAGAGCTGCGACAGGGCGATGATCGGAACGTTCAGCTCCTTGGCCAGCGCCTTGAGTCCGGTCGTGATCTGCGAGACCTCCTGAACACGGTTGTCGCTCTTGCTGGAGTTGCCGGTCATCAACTGGAGGTAGTCGACGATGACCAGGCCGAGGCCGTGCTGGCGCTTGAGGCGGCGGGCGCGGGCAGAGAGCTGGGCAATCGATATGCCGCCGGTCTGGTCGATGTAGAGCGGGATCGCCGCCATTTCCTGGCTGACTGCGACCAGCTGCTTGAACTCCTGCTCGGATATCATGCCGCGTCGGATCTTCTCGGAGCCGATGCCGGCCTGCTCCGACAGGATGCGGGTGGCGAGCTGCTCGGCCGACATTTCTAGCGAAAAGAATCCAACCACGCCGCCGTCGTGGCCTGGATCGTCGGGTGGTAGGTCAGGTCGCTCTGTAAGCGAGCGCAGGCGCGAGCGTGCCACGTTGAAGGCGATGTTGGTGGCGAGCGCCGTTTTGCCCATCGATGGACGGCCCGCGAGGATGATCAGGTCGGACGACTGCAGCCCACCCATCTTGTTGTCGAGGCCGACGAACTTGGTCGAGATGCCGGACAGGTTGCCGTCGCGCTTGTAGGCGTTGCCGGCCATGTCGATGGCGTTGGTGAGCGCGGTATTGAAGCCGAGAAAGCCTTGGCCATATTTGTCGGTCTCGGCGAGCGCGAACAGGCGCGTCTCGGCCTCCTCGATCTGCTCCTTCGGCGGGAAGTCCACCGGCGAGTCGAAGGCGACGTTGACCATGTCCTCGCCGATCAGGATCAGCTGCCGACGGGTGGCGAGGTCGTGGATGGTGCGTCCGTAGTCGCGCGCGTTGATGATGGTGGCAGCATTGGCGGCAAGCCGTCCCAGATATTGCGGCACCGTCAGGCCGGCATCGATCGGCTCCGATTTGTCAAAGAAGGTCTTGAGTGTGATGGGCGTCGCCTGCTTGCCCGACGTGATGAGCTTGGCCGCAGTCTCGTAGATCTGCTGGTGCAGCGGATCGTAGAAGTGCTCCGGCTCCAGGAAGCCCGAGACGCGGTCGTGCGACTCATTGTTGACAAGAATGGCGCCGAGCAACGCCTGCTCGGCCTCGATGTTGTGGGGTGCGGTGCGGAAGGGCAGCGCATCGGCCGGTTGGGCTTCAGGCGCAGTGGCGGCGGGCTTGCGGGCGGGTGCGTTCATGCCGGGTGGCTTAGCCGATTCCGCCGCGCACAAGATGTAAGGGGTACCCGTTCACCCCGTTTTGCACACACGCTGAACTATTTGTTTGGCTGATGCGCGAATCAACGACCTGTCACCCAGGCCGAGGCCTTGGCCTCAGAGCCCGGACCCAGCGCGGTGGGTCGCACCGCCCAGCTTCTGGGTGCCTGACATTTCGCGACCCGTGAACTCCCGGATGGCCGCGCTACTCTCCGGCCATCAGGGGGTGCTGGGTAATGCGGTCGCGCTCCAGCAGGCGATGCTCGTCGGTGTACATGTAGTTGCGGGTCAGCGGCAGCGCATCGACGTGGCGCACCAGCTGCACCTGGAATATCACCAGCCCCTGGTAGCGGAACGCTGCCTCAGACGCGGCAAGATAGAACTCCCACATGCGGCAGAAGCGCTCGTCGCGGATGGCCGCCGCCTTGTCCCAGTTGGCAAGGAAGCGCTCGCGCCAGGCACGCAAGGTCTTGGCGTAGTGCAGGCGCAAGATCTCAACGTCCGCGATGATCAGACCGGAATGTTCAACGGCAGCCGTCAACTCAGATAGGGCGGGAATATAGCCTCCCGGGAAGATGTACTTGGCAATGAAGCCCGCGGTGGTCGATGGCGGCTCGGATCGGCCGATGGTGTGGATGAGCGCGACACCGTTCTGAGCGAGCAGGTCGCGCACCTTGCGGAAGTAGGTGGTGAAGTGATTGACGCCGACGTGCTCGAACATGCCCACCGAGACGATGCGGTCGAACTGTCCGCTAACCTTGCGGTAATCCTTGAACTCGAAGCGTACGGAGCGGGCGAGGCCTTCCCTGGCACTGCGTTCCTGCGAGATCTTGTGCTGTTCTTTACTGAGCGTGACGCCGGTCACGTCGCATTCGGCAGTCTTGGCGAGATACAACCCGAGGCCGCCCCAGCCTGAGCCGATGTCGAGCACGCGCTGGCCGGGCTCGATGGCGAGCTTGGCGGCGATGTGACGCTTCTTGGCGAGCTGGGCAATGTTGAGATCGTCGGTGTCCTCGAAATATCCACACGAGTACTGTCGGTCGGCGTCGAGGAACAGATCGTAGATGCTGCCGTCGATGTCGTAGTGATGGGCCACGTTGCGCTGCGACCGCCGCTTCGAGTTGAGCTGCAGCATGCGGCGAACGAGGTAGCGGGTGGCATCGAGACCTTTGGTCCAGGCCGGAAATTCCTGCCACTGAGCGTTGCTCAGGACCAATTCGAGCAGGTCATAGATGCGCCCCTGCTGCATTACGAGCTGGCCGTCCATGTAGGCCTCGCCCAGCGCCAGTTGCGGGTCGCGCACCAGGCGGCGCTCGATCTTGAGATCGGTGAGGAGCAGCGCTACGGGTGGGCCGTTGCCGTCGCCATAGTGGCGCGCGACGCCGGAGGCGTCGGTCACAGTCAGGTCGCCGTGCCGAACAATGCGGCGCAGCAGGACGTCGAGCAAGGTGAACATGACGCACTGTTCCTGTGCGGCTTACGAACCCTCCAGCCCCTTCCTCCCGATTATTTTGGAGCATTATACCAAAGTCAAATACCCGCAGCGATCCTGGCGAGGGCCAAGCGGGTAGAAAAACGACAACGCCCGGACGCGAGTTCCCGCGCCCGGGCGCTTGCACATGCAAAGCGAGCCCTCTGCTCGCTCAGGATTTGTCGGCAGTCGGCTCTTCCGCTTCGCCCGTCTTCTGAAGAGCCAGTGCCTCATCCTCAAACACGGCGTCCGCATCGAAGGTCTCGAGCTCGATCTTCTCTTCCTTGATAACGGTGACGTCTTCGCCGCGCGCCTGCCGCTCGGCCTCATCCTCGGAGCGGGCGACGTTCAGGCTCACCTGCACCACGACCTCCGGGTGCAGAGCAATGCGGATGGCGTGTAAGCCGAGCGTCTTGATCGGCTTGTCGAGCACGACCTGGCGGCGGTCGATGCTGAAGCCGCCAGCGGTGATCACTTCGGCGATGTCGCGCGACGTCACCGAGCCGTACAGCTGGCCGGTGTCGCCGGCCTGGCGGATCGCGAGGAAGGTCTTGCCCCCGAGTTTCTCGGCGACGGCTTGAGCCTCTTTCTTCAACTCGAGATCGCGTGCCTCGAGTTGGGCGCGCTGGCCTTCGAAGCGGGCGAGATTCTCCTCCGTTGCGCGCAGCGCCTTCTTCTGCGGTAGCAGGAAGTTGCGGGCGTAGCCGTCCTTAACGTTCACGACATCGCCCATCTGGCCAAGGCGGCCGATGCGCTCGAGAAGAATGACCTGCATAGGGGTACTCCGTGTCCGGTGGTTGCTAGTTCAGGTTGATGGAGGTTGCTGGCCGAAGCGTTGCCTGAACTTAAAGGCAGGCTCCAGCAGGCCGGCGATCATGAGCACGATGGCGGTGTAGGGCTCGATGAACAGGACCCCGGCGTACACCAGCCACAGGATCCATGGTGCGCGGGCGCGGGCGATGTAGTGCATCAGCGCCAGGCCGGCGAAGAAATAGGCGAGCAGCAGGGCGCCCGACAAGCCGACCCCAGCCACGCCGAGCACGCCTGGTGCAAAGGTTGCGACCAGCGCGGCGGCGAGCAGCAGTTGGAAGCCCAGCGGATAGGCGAGCGATGCGAGGTCGGGCCAGTCGCGGCCGAGCCGCCCTGAAGCGCGCGCTACGCGTCCGGCGAGATAGAGATTGAGCGCGAAGATGCCGAGCCAGTAGGCGGCCACCGCGCCCGGCAGGATGTAGACGAATAGCTCGGCCAACGCCTCGACCTGCACGTCCGTCAGCTGGGGGATGCCAAGGTCGGGGGTGGCGCGGGCGGACAGGCGGCGCAGGAATTCGCCCATCGGCGCACGCAGGATCTCGTAGGTACCGCCGATCAGCGGCAGCATCAGTACCGGTAACACACCACCGTAGAGAGACAGGGCGGCCACCAGCCGTCCGGCCGGATACCATTCGCGCTGAGCCGCGTCATTGGGGTTGGGCCGGCTCAGGTAGGCGAGGTAGGCGGCCATCGCGACGGGAGCGCCAAGGGCCAGGAAATAGCCGACCGCAAACGGCAGGTTGGCAATAAACGCCATCAGGAGCGAACCGGCAAACGCGCCGAGCGCCGCCGGCAGCCAGCCCCATCCAAGGCCCGCCAGCATCGAGGGCAGCGGCGTCAGCAGCACCAGCAGAGTGCCAATCAGGGGAGAGCCGCGCGCGGCCGAATAGAACAGCACCGCCGAAGCGAGGCCTGCGCACAGACCGATGATGATACCGTACTGCATGTCCGAGCTGTCCCGCCTTTGGCGGTTAGAGACGGGACCCGACGCGGCCCGTCCCAACCTTGCGACATTGCCGCGCCACGTGGTGGCGCAGTGTGCCTACTTGATCACGTACGGCAGCAAGCCGATGAAGCGCGAGCGCTTGATGGCCTTGGCTAGCTCGCGCTGCTTCTTAGCCGAGACTGCCGTAATGCGGCTCGGCACGATCTTGCCGCGCTCCGACACATACCGGCCGAGCAGGCGGCCGTCCTTGTAGTCGATCTTCGGTGCCTTATCACCTGAGAAGGGGCAGGTCTTGCGCCGGCGATGGAAGGGTCGCTTGGCGGGAATGGTCGCAACCTCGGCCATGGGCTAGCTCTCCTGCGTGTCGGGGGTGGACGGAGTATCGCTATCGCGAGGAGGACGCGGCCCGCGTGGGCGGTCGCCGTCCTCGCGGGCGCGGAAGCCGCCGCCTCCGCCACCTCGATCGCCGCCCCGGAAGCCGCCGCGATCCCCGCCGCGGAACCCGCCTCGATCCCCGCCGCGGAAGCCGCCGCGATCCCCGCCGCGGAAGCCGCCACGGTCGCGATCGCCGCGCTCGTCGCGGTCGCTCTTGCGCATCTGAATGGAGAGCTCCGTCTCATGCTCATCGACGCGCACGGTCAGGAAGCGGATGACGTCGGTCGACAGCCCCATGCGCCGCTCCATCTCGGCCACCGCTGCCGGCGGGGCATCGATGTTCAGGAGCGAGTAATGGGCTTTGCGGTTTTTCTTGATCTTGAAGGCGATGGTCTTGACGCCCCAGTACTCGGTCTTACCGACCTTTCCTCCGCCTTCCTCGATGACTGTGGTGTACTCTTTGGTCAGGGCCTCGACCTGGGCCTGCGAGATGTCCTGGCGCGCCAGGAACACATGCTCATAAAGCGGCATGCGGTGCCTTTCCTTCTACCGTTGCTGTCCGTTCCGGCGCATAGCCCCTTTTGGGCCCCCGTGCAGCTGGCGCTGCGAGGAAAGGCCCAAAGGACCCGAAAGAGCGGAGACACCGGGAGCCGGGCCTTGCAGCCCTGCCGCCTGTGACCAGAGCGGCCCCCCATTCAGCCTCCAACCGGAGCGGGTAACGGCGCGACTTATACGCGCTTTTGGCAGGCGTGCAAGCCTGGAGCGACCCTGAAGCAACCCTGGAGCGACTGTGGAGCGAGTCTGGCCGGCTGTTCCTGGCGCGCTTGACAGGGCGGGCGGGGGACGTATCTAAGCGCGCAACGATCCTCAGCGATGCAACTCAATCAGGTCAGCATGGCCGTCGCATTCGTCTTCCCCGGACAAGGCAGTCAGGCGGTCGGCATGGGTGCCGATCTGGCCAAGACCTACGCGTCCGCCCGGGCCGTGTTCGATGAGATCGACGCGGCGCTCGGCCAGAAGCTCTCCGAGCTGATGTTCGCAGGCCCGCTCGATACCCTGACGCTCACCGAGAACGCC
>Ga0075431_100002831_pt1 | contig 16779 bp, 20 predicted proteins | sample RhiMetdeltSRZDD5_FD_75297 | JGI IMG/M metagenome (GOLD analysis project Ga0075431, IMG submission 75297) | Populus rhizosphere microbial communities from Tennessee, USA - Rhizosphere MetaG P. deltoides SRZDD5 | ecosystem: Host-associated > Plants > Roots > Rhizosphere > Soil | place: USA... | reverse complement strand
TCCGAACGGTGTGCTCGTTCTGCCTCACGGCATGGCTCGGTACTTTCCCGATGTTCGTCGCATTGTGATCCGTCCTAAGTATCGCCTGTTCTCCACGAGATTTCGGACGGCCTGGCCGTTGAAAGGGGCGATTGAGTTGGCCCCGGAGGCGACCGGGTTTCGCGTGCTGTACTTCAAGCGTATTCCTTGGTCGTCGGCGATCATTACGATGATCTGGTTTCTCCTCGTGGGACTCGGCACGATCGGTTTTGTCGTGAGCTTTCTGGTCCAGGGAGGGCTTGCGTCCTTGGGAGGGGTGCTGCTCGGAATCGGCGTGATCGCGCTCGGGCTGCTCGTCCTGGCTTTTGGGTTGCTGACGATTACCATCGCCTATCGGCTGGAAGATAGTCGCCTGACCCAGGTGTATCGGGAGTTACAGAGCGCGCTGGCTTGGTCAAAAACGCCGGGCTAACTTCGGGTGACGTAGAGATCAAGCCAGGTGTCGAACTCTTCGGGTAGCTCTAGTGCCCGACGATCCCGCGCCAATCCCGCAATAATCCCGCGGTGCTTCTGCGAGAGTCCCGACTCGACAAACGCTTTTCGATAGTATGCCCATCGCAGAGGAGGATCCGCGACAAGCTGTTGCAACTCTACAGCCGGGATTGTCTTGAGCATGGTCGTGAGGAGCGCGAGCGCTTTTTCAACGCTGTGATAGGGCGGTGCGAGTTTGAGCCGGCTATAGAATAATTGGAGATGCCGGCGGAATTCATCCCGCAACCAAGTATCCGGTGAATCTTGTGTAGCCATAGGGCTCAATATAAGATTTGATAACGAATGGTGTCCCAGTCCTCGGCTAGGCTCTTATCGTGCCGCGCAATCATCAAATCATGCTTTGCCCCGGTCTGTAGTTCAGAAACAGGAGTTGGTTCCCTTGAGGCGTGATCTCTACGCCGGTCGCCGAGGCATTGTCGATCCTCATCCGGCGCAATGGAGCGATATCCGTCTGTAGATAATGAGCGACAATGGTTCTGATGACGTCGGCGTGAGAGACGAAGACCCAATGCCCGTCCGCGTCGATCGTTCGTATGTCTTCGATGACCGAGATCGCCCGTTGCTGGACTTCGTGCAACGTCTCGCCGCCCGGCGGACGGGCTTCATGTGGTCTGGTGTACCAGTCACGCTTCGCCGGATCGTCGGCCAGTTCGTGCCAAAATCGATTCATCCATTCCCCCACCCCGATCTCACTGAGCCCAGAGGCCATCGTCATGCTTACCTGGCACGCCTCCCCCAGGATGTGCGCGGTCTGGATGGCTCGCAACACCGGACTGCTGTAAAGTCCGGCGATCTTCGCATGGCACAGTGCTGCCGCCAACTGGCGTACCTGCCGTTCACCTGCCTGATTCAGGGGAATCGGTTGGTGGCCCATCACCTGCCCGGAGCGGTTCCAGTCAGTTTCTCCGTGTCTTATGAGTAAGCATGTCGGCATGTGAGCAGGATGTTGAAAAAGTCCGCCAGCGTGACTCCCGATTACCGTGAAGCGTGCAACCTGTTACCCTGGTGAAGTCGCGGGTGGTCTGCTTTTTAGCGGCATCGCCGCCCAGCTTTCACCGGCATTGGTTGAGTGGTAGAGGCCGCTGCCATTAGTGCCAGCGTATATGAGCTGGGGATCATGCAAGCTGATCGCCAACGTTCGGATGTTGAGCGTATTCAGGCCTTGGTTCTTCGGGATCCACGTGTGCCCCCCGTCCAAGCTCTTCAGCACTCCGGCCCGGCCTCCGATATACAAGGTCTCCGGATGGGACGGGTGTATGAGGATGCTGCTGACAAATTGATCCGGCATGGACTGGCCGATCCGTTCCCATACATCCGCCCGATTCGTCGTGCGAAACAATCCGTTGGTCGTGCCTGCGTAGACCGTGGATGCATGAACCGGATCGACGATCAATGTGTTGATGCCCAGTGCCATGGCGGCGTTGAGCACTTCGTCCGGAATCAATCCACGGTTGACCTTCTGCCATGATGTTCCGCCGTCTTTGGTGCGGTAGGCGCCGCCGGTCGTTCCGGCATAGAGCACCCGCGCGTTGGTGGGGTCCATGGCGAGCGAGACCACGATATGGACTTCCTTCATGCCGGCCATCCGCTCTTCCCATTCACGCCCGCCGTCGGTCGTCACAAATGCTCCGACCGTCGTCGCGAGATAAATCGTCTCGGTATTCATCGGATGAAAGACGAATTGATTGACGAAAGAGACATGTTCCTTGAGGCCGACGTTGTGCGGTAGCCAATGTTGTCCACCGTCGGGGCTCTTGTAGACGGCGTCGCCCATCGTGCCCGCATAGATCGTCGCCGGAAGTTTGGGATCGATCGCGATCGTCGTAACACGGCGAGCGCTGAAACTGGGAAATTGTTCCCATGACCGGCCGCCGTCCCGCGTTTTATGGACGGCTTCATTCGTCGCCACGTAGAGGATCTTGGGATTGGTCGGATGGAGTGCGATCGAGACCACCGCATCGTCCTGGTTGCCACAGGCAGTCAGCATCAGAAGGAAAGCCAACACCATCGGTCGTGGCACGGTGGTCACGAATGTTCCAAGAGGGCCCGACTGCGTTGTCGGCATCAACGTGGCCTCGCCCCCATTAGAGCTGTTTCGAGAATCGTTCTGCGTAGCCCGTGAGTTCGACATACCCGTGTCCCGTGATGGTGGGGCTTCCTGCCGTTCCACGCACTTGCACGGCGCCTTCCCAATAGGTCACCTGTGTGCTGCGGCGAGTGACCAATTCCTGGTCGGCGAGCAGCGGCGTGATCTCGACATCCAGGTGAAGCGAGGGACAAGTCAGCCGCCAGCGCGAGGGATATCGTGCTTTAGAAGTCGGACTGATCCATGACGACAGCGGCTTGATCGTGAACTCAGCCGGTGACAGAAATGTCGCCTTTCCGTCAGCCTCTATGATCGTGCCGCTCGATGCGCCGTCCGCCGAGCCGTCTCCCCGACGTAGTTGATACAACATGAGGTCGCGTTCATCACTCAATTGCAGACTGAACCAGTCCCAGCCGACTACCTCCTGTCCCAGGTCGGCCGACGTGAACTCATGATCCATCCAGCTCATTCCATCCACCTGGAAAGTCTCGTTGTTCAAGGAGATCCGGCCTTGCGTCGCCAACCGCGTGAGCGAGTAGTAGTGAGATGCTTGTCCCGTCTCGTCGCCTTTCCGGCTCAGCCCGTCGTGGCCATGGACAGTCGGCGGTTTGAGCGGAGAGACGATGAGGTCGATCGAGAAGTTGTCATGCACCGCCTGTAATCGATGCGCGGTCGGCTGGACCTCCCGCGCCTGTGCGCTCCACTGATCGATCCAGACATGCAGGTGTCCACTTTCTGCGCCGGCCTTTCCCAATCCTTCCCGGCTGATTTTTTCGCCAAAATGGAATCGCCCCCCGTCTAAGTCCGAGAGGCTGACATGTGCGAGGTAGAGATGACGGATGGTCCACTGAGAAGGGAACGTGTGAATCGAATGCGGATCGATGCCTCGGCGAAAAAAAGTGACTTGAAAGCCGAAACGGCGGCCATTGGTCGCCTTCAGATGCCCCGTGTAATACCACCATTCGGTCCGAAATTCGTCGTGGGAGCCGTGGTCGCGAGGAAACTGATACAGGTATCCCGGCGTTGCCATGCGGAAACTCTGATTGCCGGTCTGGCTGGCCGGAGTGGCTCCATTGAGGATGATTCCCGCACTCCAGAGCAAGATGCCTGTGAGACCGATCCGCAGGCACGGACCTATGGTGTTGGAAAACGATCGTGTCATCATGTCATCGAGACGGGCGGTGATACGAGCGTGTTTATAGCACGCGAGAAGGGAACGCGTAAACGCCAGTAGGGATAAGGGTTTGCGCGTAAGCACCGGTGCCGAAATACCGTGCGCGCCGTTGACAATTTCGCAGGGCATCGGCTATCGTGAGCCATGTTCATCGAGCCGGAGCGTGATCAGCCTGAGTATGAAGGATCGGAAAAATCTCCGGCGTTTCGTATTCCAGACCGGATCCCCCTGTTCCCCCTTCCCAACGTAGTGTTCTTTCCGAAGACATATCTACCCCTGCACATCTTTGAGCCGCGTTATCGCGAGATGATACTGGACGCCGCGACGAGTGGACAGTGCATCGGGATGGCCTTGTTGAAGGAAGGCTGGGAAGCACAGTACTATCAAAATCCTCCGATATTTACGATCGGCTGTGTCGGGCGCCTGGCCAGCCTGCAAAAGTTGCCGGATGGCCGGTCGAACATATTACTGCAGGGCATTGAACGCTACGAAGTGCGTGAAGAGTTTTATGATCGGCCTTACCGCGAGGCCAGGGTAGCGCTCAAGCCTCGCAATGAAGACCCGGGCGACCTCGATCCTGCGCTCCGCGCCCATGTGCTGGAGTTGGTGCAAGATTATATACGCACATCCGAAGAGGCATCGGTCCTTCAGGTAGTCGCGCGACAGGAGATAGGAGACGAGGTGTTGATCAATTCCTTGTCAGGTTCGTTGGATTGCAGCCCGTTGGAGAAGCAGTTCCTTCTCGAGGCAGAAACACTGTACCAACAGGCGCGGCGGTTGTGTGACCTGATACAGTTCAAACTCCTCGAGCGTCGCGGCGCGAGAGGCTGGGGCTGATGACCGGGCCGTTCGCCATAGAGGTGTCGCACCTCGCCAAGTCGTATGACCAAGTACGGGCCATCGACGATCTTTCCTTTCAGGTGGCAAGCGGCGAGATTTTCGGCCTGCTGGGACCGAATGGCGCAGGGAAGAGCACGACGCTGCGCATCCTGATCACACTTCTTCACCCGACTTCAGGCACAGCCACGGTATTGGGAATGGACACGGTCGGCGATGCCGATCGGGTGCGCCGGTCGATCGGCTATGTTCCGCAGGAGCGAGCCATCGATCGCTTTCTGACGGGCCGTGAGCATCTCGATTTATTGGCCAACCTGTACCATCTTTCTCCCACAGAAGCGGCCACCCGGATTGCTCATCTCCTGAAGCTGGTTGAACTCGAACCACATGCGGACCGGCCGGCCAAAACCTATTCGGGTGGCATGAAACGCAAGCTCGACATTGCCTGCGGCCTTCTGCCCGATCCGAAAGTGCTTTTCCTCGACGAACCGACATTGGGATTGGACGTGCAAAGCCGGCTTCGGATCTGGGACCATGTCCGGGCCATGCGTGCTCGTGGCATCACAGTTGTCATGACGACAAACTATTTGGATGAGGCCGATCAGCTCTGTGACCGGATCGCGATCATCGACGGAGGTCGGATCAAAGCACTCGGCTCGCCGACCGAACTGAAGGTCGGCTTAGGCGGCGATATCGTCTCCCTGACGATCAGAGAAGAGGATCGTGTCGGAACATTGGCCGATGCGCTCAAATCCATTCCGGCGATCCGGGCCGTCGCGACTAAGCCCAATGGACTCGACATCCGCGTCGACTCTCCGGAGAAGGCCCTGCCCGCGATCTTAGAAGCGGCGAACCGGTTGACCTGTCAGATTGAGTTCATCGACTATCATCGCCCGCGATTGGACGACGTGTTTGTCGCGCATACCGGCCGGTCGATGCGGCAAGACGCGCCCAGACCGGAAGAGGACGTATGAATGCTGAGTTAGAAGTGCTGGGTGCATGAATTGAGCCTTACGACCGGGGCGAGCAACTCATAATCATGAATTTGCTACTAAGTACTCTGGGACACTGTGCGCTCACCGGCTCGCGCCCGTCCACACACGTGAGACACTGCCAGCTCACCAACTCGCTGGCGCGCACAAACGTGGTGCTCTTTATTCATCGCACCGTGCGCCTCTTGATTCATCGCGTCGTGGACCTCAACACGCAGCACTCAACGCTCAGGACTGTTCTATGAAAGAGTATTGGCAGGAGATTCGTGCGTTGACGATGCGGTGGGTCCGTCGGCTCAGCCGCGAGAAATTCAGCATGCTCTTTACATTGGTTCAACCCATGCTGTTTTGGCTGATCTTTTTTGGAAACCTGTTTCAGCGGGCCGCGGATGCGCAGGTCACGCAAGCCCCCAATTATATCAGCTTTCTTGCAGCCGGAGTCGTGGTGATGACGGTTCTGAATAACGGTCTAGCCGGTGGAGTTGATCTCCTCTTTGACAAGGAGAACGGGTTTCTGGAACGGCTCATGTCCACGCCGATACACCGGTCGTCCGTCATCCTGAGCCGATTCATTTTTGTCATGACCATTACGTCCTTGCAGGTCTTGGTGATCCTCGGCGTTGCCTGGTTATTCGGCGTCAGCCCGGCGACGGGTCTCGGCGGAGTGGCTGTGATTTTATTGATCGGGATGCTGTTCGGCGTCGGGCTGACCGCCATCTCGATGGCGATGGCGTTTTCGGTGAAGAGCCATGGAGACTTTTTCTCGGTGTTGGGCTTCTTGTCGCTTCCGATGATCTTTCTGAGTTCCGCGCTCGTGCCGCTTGTGGCCATGCCCGGCTGGATGGGGGTATTGGCACGGTTTAATCCCATGACCTGGGCTATTGATGCCGTGCGTCCGCTCATCCTGCAGGGGTGGGGGGAAGCATTGCCGCACGTGGGCATGGTGATCGTCGTCATGGTGATATTCGACGCGATCTGTCTCTATGGCGGGGCGAAAGCATTCCGCCGGGCGATGGGATAAGGAAAGGTTGTCTCAGTTGGGGATATCCATGCTCACCAACGACTCTCAGATTCGCGCGCTCATCCGGTTATTGGGCGACGAAGACGACCGGATCGTGAGGACGATCAGCGGACGCCTGATCGATTATGGTGACTCGGCCGTGCCGCTGCTGCAGGAAGCCGAGATGGAGCAGCCGGACATGGCCAACCGGATTGCAACGATTCTCGAGGAAATCCGCGGCAGCCGTCTCGAAGATGAACTGCGTGACCTCGTTACACGTCCGGATGAAGGGCTCGACCTCGAAAGCGGCGCCTTTCTTTTGGCGCGGTATGCCTATCCTTCGCTGGATGCAGGACGGTACTCGCAACAGCTCGATGAGATGGGTCGGGAACTGCGAGGTCAGATCGGTTCCCGGGTATCCGGGGAAGAAACCGTCAAAGCATTGAATCGGTATTTGTTTACCGAGCAGGGATTCAAAGGAAATACCAAAAACTATTATGAACTGGAAAACAGCTATCTGAATCGGGTCATCGATCGTCGAACCGGCATTCCAATCAGTCTGTCCGTCGTATACCTGTTGATAGGGAAACGTCTCGGACTGCCCGTGCACGGAATCGGCATGCCGGGACATTTTTTGGTCAAATACGAGGCCGAGAAGTACAAAATCTTCATCGATTGTTTCAATGGCGGCGCCCTGTTGACGGAAAAGAATTGCGCGCGATTTCTCACCGAGGCAGGCTATGGATTCGAAGATCGATTTTTACAAAGCAGTCCGACGCGCGCCATTTTGACCCGAATGATAAAAAACTTGTTGGCCATCTACAGCAAGCTGGACGAGCCGCTCAAGAAGGTCCGCTTGGCACGGTTCACCGAGATTTTGGGGTGTGAGCAACGGGAAGGCGGATTATAGCAGGATGGTCAAAAAGGCCATCCAGCAAGCTGCACGAGACTGCGGGCGGGATTTTTCCAGCACCCTTTTAGTCAATCGAGTGTGATCGTTAAGAGATCGCGACCCATCCGAATCCGCCCCGAGAAGTACTCTCCCGCCTGTTCACACACGTCATAGCGTTCCGCAATCGGGTAAAAATGGGACAGCACCAATCGGTCTGCCCCAGCCTCCCGGGCGACTTGTCCGCACTGACCGGCATGCAGGTGCACCGGGCCGGGCTTGTTCGCCGGAAATGAACAATCGAGCACGGCCACATCCGCCTCCCCGCAGAGACGTACCAGATTTCGACAGACCTGCGTGTCGCCCGAATAGGCCACTACCCGGCCCTTGTATTCAATACGGTAACCGAGACAATGCAACTGTGGAACGTGACGCATCGTGCGCGGGGTGATGCGCGTTTGACCAAGCATGAAGCTTCGGTCCGCCACTTCCTTGATGCGGACCTGAAACGGCGGGGAGTGAAAACCAGGAAAGGTCTTCATGATGATCCGAAGGAGATGGCTGGTGCCGCGTGGGCCCACGAGCGTCAGCGCCGGCCTGCTTCCTCCTTCGTGTTTGCAGTGGATGACGGCATCGAAGAAAAATGTGATGAAATCGGAAAAATGATCGGCATGAAAGTGGGAAAAGAGAATGTGGGTGATCCGATGTCGATCGACCCCGCTCTTCATGAGATTGACCAGTGTGCGGGGTCCGAAATCCAGCAAGAAAATCTGATCGGTCTGCACAAGGTATCCGGCTGCAGCACGGGTGGGGTGCATGTTGGTGCCGGAGCCTAGGATCGTGAGGGTCATCATGCCGGGGATTGCTCAAAACTCCGACGAATCCTCACCAACAAGGTGCGGAGCTGCTCCGCATCTTTCCGTGTCAATGCCTGCTCGAAGAACGGACGAATGAACGCCACATGCGCCGCGAAGGTTTTGCGATAGAGCTGATCTCCTTTGTCGGTCAAGTTGATCTTGATACTGCGGCGATCATCGGCCACCGACTCGCGGCGGATCAATCCCTTTGCCTCCAGGCGATCGAGCACGCCCGTGAGAGTGCCTTTGGTGACAAGAGTGGCTGCGGAAAGCTCCGTACATGTCATTCCGTCGGTGTCTCCTAACGTGGCGATCACGTCGAATTGCGATGGCGTCAGTTTCAACGAACGGACGTGGCGACTATCCGTGCGCCAGAACGCGAGATAGGCCTCGACTAGAGGGCGAAGCACCTTCAGGATGGGATCATCTTTGAGCGCGGGAAGTTCCACAGGGATGGAGCAGCCTAGTCACCGGCCCCGCGACCTGTCAAGGCCACCGACTCACGTCCGTTGACGGAAGTCCACGGCGCGAAGAATAATGGCGGCGTGTCTGAAAGCTGGCGGACTTTTTCAACCTCCTGTTATTGATGAAGCGATACATCGACGCGCCGCAGGACGGCCAGGTCAATCTCACGGCGGCACTACTCCTGGTGGCGGTTATCGTCACCGGCGTGTGGGTTTGGAAACGTTTGCCGTTGGCGACGCAGGACTACCTCATTGACCAGGCGATCCCCTTGGCATTGCTTGTGGGGATGATCGCGAGCGGCGGATGGCTTGTGATCCGGTACATCCGAACGCGGCGCATGCGTCGACAAGAACGCATGCGTCTCGTGCGCTCGTTTACCCAGGCATCCACCGTTGAGAAGCGTCTCGACATCGCGTTCGCACTCATCGAAGTGAATCACTATCATCGTGAGGGTCTGGAGGACATCGAGCCCGCGCTGCGAGACTTGTTTGCGACCACCCTCACCCGTTCGCTCGGGGACAAGCAGCACCAGATTCGAGGCATGTCGGCGAGCCATCTGGGAGTGGTCGGTGATAAGGATGCGGTGCAATTGCTGCTGAAGGCACTGGAAGACGACCATGCCTACGTACGGGCCTGTGCCGCATTGGGGTTAGGTCGTTTGCGTGCATCGGAAGCGAAGGAGAGGCTCAAAGTCGTGAGCGTGGAAGATTGGGATCAGACTGTCAGGAGCCGGGCACGCGAAGCGATGGAACGCATTCCTTAGCGTAGATCAAGGTGAGGCGGATAACCGGAGCTCAACCAGCGAAGATCACGCCGTCCACTCAAGCACCAACAGCTCCGGTTCGCAATTCCATCGGACGGGAAGCGCTGACCAGCCCAATCCGCGATTGACATACAAACGGTGGCCATTCAACTCGTACAAGCCGTGGAGTCTCCCATTGCAGCCGGGAGGCAGCCAGAATGTTGGAACAAACGGGATGCGCCATTGGCCGGCATGGCTATGTCCGCAGAGGATGAGGTCGACGTGGTGTTGGTCATTCAATTGATCGAGGATACTGGGAGCATGCGCGAGCAGTAACGTAAACCGATTCGGTTGACGTGGAGGAATGCAGCGGAGGTCGGCCCGGTGTAAGGAAGGATCATCGGTCCCGACGAGAGCCAGCTCTCCGGATGACAGCGGGATAGAGGTCGTCTGATTGATGAGCAAACTGATCTTGTGCCGATCGAACAGTTCAGCGAACTCATCGATGCCGACACCGCTATAGTGATCGTGGTTGCCGAGAATCACAAACACGGGAGCCACTCGTCGCAATTGCGACAGGAAACGGGTGAGATGGGGGAGTCCGCTCCGGACATTCAATAGGTCTCCCGTGATGAAGATCCAGTCTGGACGCGTCGCTTCCACGGTCCGGACGACCTCATCATGGCGCGGGAGATAGCGATCCAGATGGAGGTCGCTCAATTGCACGGCCCGTCGTCCGGCCATGGTTGGATGAGAGCAGGTTAAATGGGACACCCTCAGTTGGGAGAGGCCGAAATGGAAATGTGGGATGAGATTAAACAGGAAGTGAAAAGGACGGCTCAGCCAGTGCCCGATCCATATCCGCGCCCATTCTTGCCAACGGACAATTCGGGCGATCATTTCATGATCCGATCCAGGTTGGCCTTGTCGCTGGATGTAAAACGGTAGCCTTGCTCATACAGGGTCCCCATACTCTTCATCAATGCTTCCATACCTGTCGTAGTGTGGATCGAATCGAAGGTACCGGTGAGGGATTTGAGATGGGTCGCCGTGGCCTGCGCCGTGTCGGCCGGCAGCTCAAGTGCATGCAGAATGTCCTGCAACTCGTTCGTGCTGTATGTATTGTTGTCGTCCTTGTCCCCGACGAGCGCAAACTCATAAAATGTCAAACTGACCGACAAGGCACTCTGCGTCTGTTGAAAGTCCTTGCGTACCGCGTCCACTCCGCCGGGATACTTGGTCTCACATTCGGATGATGATTGTGTCAAGCTGCGGCGATCCTGACCAGGGTTGTTCCATGCGACCCCTTGGATGGGCGGAGGGGCCGGCTTCTGTCGTTGGCGACGATAGAACCAATTCATGCACTGGCTGGCTTTCGAGAAGGCCTCCTTATCGGAGTCCGTCTGGCGCCGGATATGTTGTGTAAATTGAGCAAAGACATCGAGGAAATCGTGAGGACTTGCCAAGGATCGTGACGCGGCGGTTGCAGACGCCAATGCGACCGCCAATAGGCCTAGCCTCAACGTACTGTAATGTGTGCGAACCATGATGCGCTGATCTGACTGGATAGGACGGGACCCGCGACGACTGGTCACAGTATACCATGGGCATTGGTGGCAACCACGTTTCTTATGAAACAATCTTCTCCTGGAGAATGAATATAACCGTATGAATTCGCAAATAGTCGCGGCAGAAGGGCACCCGTTTCTCACCTCCGGCGTGACCGGCATTGGCGGACGTATCAAGGTCAGCCCGGAAGATTTCCGGGTGGAAGAGCGGCCCCTATACCTTCCCTGCGGAGATGGAGAGCACCTGTACGTGCGGATCACCAAACGCGGCTTGTCTACACCGGACCTGGTGTTGCGTTTATCGTCAGTCCTCGGTGTGAAGATGAAAAGTATCGGTGTGGCCGGCTTGAAAGATGCGCAGGCGGTAACGACCCAAATGGTGTCTCTTCATGGGATCCCGGAGGACAAGTTGTCGCGCATACATATCGACGAACACCTGCTGTCGATGGACATCCTCGGGCGACACAGGAACAGGCTGCGGAAAGGTCATCATGCAGGCAATACGTTTCATGTGAAAGTGCGCGATGTCTCTTCCGATGCAGCAACCACTGTTCCTGAGGCGTTGAGGGAGCTGCAGTGCCGCGGGGTACCGAACTACTTCGGCCCGCAGCGTCAGGGGCGACGCGGCCTGAACTACCAGACGGGCGCCCAATTGTTGGCCGACCCAGAGCGGCGAAACAGAATGGGGAAGTCACAGCGCATCTGGTATTTGAATGCCTATCAGTCATACATTTTCAACCGACTCTTGGGCAGCCGCATTGACCGGATTGACTCTGTGTTGCTGGGCGACTGGGCGATGAAGCACGAGAACGGGGCCTGTTTTCAGGTGACCGATCCTGCCATCGAGCAACCTCGTGCCGACCGATTCGAGATCAGCCCGACGGGAATACTGTTCGGATCACGTGCCCCATGGGCCTCCGGGGAGCCTGGTGCAATCGAACGTGCCGTCGTTTCGAACTGCGGGGCGACACCGGAGAGCTTGAGTGAGGCCGGAGCAATATGCGGATTTCGCGGTGAGCGGCGGGCATTCCGTATCAAATTGAACGATTTGGCTTGGTCTCTCAACCAGGGGACACTCTCCCTATCCTTTTCCCTGCCTCCCGGCGCGTACGCTACGAGTGTCCTGCGTGAACTCATGAAAGCTCCTGAATAGTCCGATTCCTCTTATCGACCCGGTGGTACAATAATAAGGGGCTACCCACTGCTGCGGGACGGGAGAATCTGAGCAAGGTCGTCCGCGAGAGTCGAGTGGGAAAGGCCGTGCATCTCTGGTAGGCGCCACATGTCATTCGCTCAAGAAACTGTCGTTTTACAAGGCCACATCATTGATTCGCTGATCCTGGCCAAGGTGTTGGATACCATTCTGATGATGGGCGGGACATTCGATCTCAAGGAAATGCATATCGGCGCCACTCGGGATGAGCCCTCGCGGGCGCGCATCCTCGTCCGGGCGCCTTCCGTCCCTCTTCTTGCGGAGATTATCCAAGCCATTCAACCTCATGGAGCATCGGTAGAACGGGAATCCGATTGTGAATACCAGCCTGCCCCCTCTGATGGCGTGCTGCCTGACGGGTTTTATTCGACCACCCATCTGGCCACACAAGTTCGCGTCGAGTCCGAATGGATCGATGTCGCGGGGATTGAGATGGATGTCGCCATTTCCATCGACCCTATCAGGAATAGTGCGCGGGCCGTGCCGATGGGAGAGGTGAGGAAAGGAGAGCTGATCGTGACCGGCCGGGAAGGTATTCGTGTCATTCCATTAGAACGGCCGCGAGAGCGAGATGTGTTCGGCTTCATGGAATCGCTCGTCTCAGCCGAACGTCCGCATCATCCGGTCATTGCAGATGTGGCGAAACGAATGGTGGCGATGCGCGAGGCGGGGCAACACAATCGGACTGGGGCCAAGGTGTTGCTTGCGGGTGGACCGGCGATCATCCATGCCGGTGGTCGTGAAGCCCTGACCTGGTTGATCGATTCCGGTTTTATCCATGTGTTGTTCTGCGGCAATGCGCTGGCCGCGCATGACCTGGAAGCAGCGCTCTACGGCACGTCATTGGGTTATGGTCTGACCGCTGGACGGACCGTTCCGCATGGCCACGAGCATCATCTTCGGACGATCAATCGCATCCGCGCAATCGGTGGAATTCAGCAAGCGGTCGAAACGGGCATGATCAAGTCCGGCATTATGGCTGCATGCGTGGAGAGAGGGGTCCATGTCGTGATGGCCGGAACAATACGTGACGATGGACCGCTTCCCGGTGTCATCACGGATTCAGTCGCGGCGCAGCGCGCCATGCGGGCGGCAATCCCCGGAGTGGGGCTTGCCCTGCTGGTTGCCTCGACGCTGCACGCGGTGGCGACCGGCAATCTTCTTCCCGCGACGGTGCCGACGGTGTGTGTCGACGTCAATCCTGCTGTGCCGACGAAACTGGCGGATCGAGGGAGTTTCCAAGCCGTCGGTCTCGTCATGGACGCGGCGTCTTTTTTGAAGGAACTCGCGCGCGAGTTGGGGTGGTCTCGATGAGCCGTCTGTTGGTGTGCCCGCCCGATTACTTCGGCATCGATTATGAAATCAATCCATGGATGCACCGATCCAACGGGGTCTCGAAAACCATTGCGATGCGGCAATGGCAGTCTTTGATGCAGGTGCTGGAAGCGGAGATAGGGGCGGGACTCGAACGAATGCAGCCGGTGCCAGGGTTGCCTGACCTGGTATTCACCGCGAACGCCGGGGCCATCGTGGGCAACCGAGCGGTCGTGAGCCGTTTTCGATATCCCGAGCGCCAACGCGAGGAAGCCCACTTCGAACGCTGGTTCAAGGACCACGGGTACGACATCCTGCCACTCGACCGTTCCTTGTATTTTGAAGGGGCCGGCGATTTGTTGGGCTTTTCGGAAGAATGGTTCGGCGGCTATCGGCAGCGGACGGATATCCGCGTTTTTCCGCGAATCAGTGAATGGTTCCAGCGCGAGATCATTCCGCTCGAATTGGTCGATCCTCGGTTTTATCACCTCGATACGTGCTTCTGCCCGTTGAGCGGGGGAGAGCTATTGTACTTTCCCTCTGCGTTCGATCAGTACGGGCAACGGGTGATTGCTGAACGGATTGCGCCGGAGCGGCGCCTTGTCGTCCCGGAGGTTGAAGCGTTGAAGTTTGCATGCAACGCAGTCTGTCTGGGGAAACATGTCGTTCTGCCGTCCGCCTGTGCCGAGACCATGCGTCTACTCGAATCTCGAGGTTATCTCTCCCATCCCCTGCCGCTCGATGAATTTATGAAATCGGGCGGTTCTGCCAAGTGCCTGACGCTTGCCCTTGACTGAGCGGTCAATCGTCAGCCGGTGCATGAATTGATTCATTGATCATCGGACCATTGATTCAATTGTGCAATGGATCAATCGTCAGTCGTGTTCCATCATGTTGACGGTTGTCGAGTGACGGTTGACGAATCATTTCTTGCTTCTAAGCAAAAACGACAGATAGAGTCCGGCGATGGCAATCGTGGTCAACTCAATCGTCAGCAGTAGACGACTAATCATCGCATCAGGTTGCGGCGGTTGGAGGATGAAGTGGAGACCGAGAAATTCCGGGGCGTGCGAAGGCGGGGTTTCCCAGGGTGGAAACACCAAGGCGAGTATCAGAACCCCCACCATCGCATAGAGGACATTGATGTTAAGATCCTCGCTCTTTAGCCCGAGAGCCTCCATGGGAGAACGGGAATCGGATGAGTGGTTCAAGGGCTTCCCGCACTGGGTGCAGAAGCGGCTGATTTCTGGAAGTTGGTACTGACAGGACGAACAGCGTTTCATGATCCACATTCACCGTTCACGCACGCGTAGACTACCGCGATCTCGGAAAGAATGCCACCTCCAGCGTCGTTCGTATACCGGAGTACCGTCAATCGCCAAACGTCAGTCGTGGGGTTGGGATGAAATCTCTAAATGTGTTGATCTGATGATTTGTTGATGTCCGAAACTCATCAGAGCGGCACATCAACAGATCATCAAATGAGATCCTGATTTTTTCAGTATCCTGCTAAAAGTGGTATCCGATACCGAAGGCAACCATGTGTACGCTGTAGGTGGCACGAAATCCGATCGGCGCGTCCGGGTTGTCATCCTGTGACGTATAACCCATCCGTGCGAGATTGTATTTCCATTCGGTGAAGATGACCCATTTCCTGGTGACGAAATACTTGAGCCCGACTTGCGTATTGAGCCCGATCGTGGTGCCGGACTGAGACAATCCTGATTGCGAATCCTTGATCCGGCCGAAGAACAGGCCTGGGCCTATCGCGGCATAGGGTTGAAGCCGGTAATAGGGATATCGAATCACAATGTTGACCGGCGCCCACGTGAGCATGCGATGGTGCAAGCCAAGAAACTCGCCTGACACTGACCCGCCGGGACCGGAAAAAGTGAGCGTACCCTGTTTGATGTGTGGCGTCGTATAGAAGAGCTCTGTTTCGATCCCGAGCCACCGTGCCTTCGTGAAGTAGTGGCCCAGCTTGATGCCTCCCATGAGTGAACTCTTGAGGTCCTGATCGGAAACTTGCAGCCCACTCAAGCCGTGTGATGTCAGATTTCCATCGGTGAGCTCGGATGCGAGTGTGACTCCGAATTGCCCGGCGATATAGGACTCGGATGTGGCCGGATCGGGAAACGACATGGACCCCACAAGTGTCAGGAGAATCCATAGGGCGGCGCGAGGGAACAAGAGGCGGGTCAACATTCCGACACGACTCCAGTGGATTTCATACGCCGGATGGGCCATCACCAAAAGTATAGCACCAGAGTTTCGACTCACGAGGAGAAGCAGCAATTTTCACGAGGTCCACGGCGCGAAGAATAATGAGGCGCACGGTGCGATGAAGAAAGAGCACCACGTTTGTGCGCGCCGGCGAGGCGGTGAGCCGGCAGTGTCTTGAACCGTTCGTGAACGCCGCCGAGGTGCGCGAGACGATGAATAAATCGTGTCAAGTTTGCGCACGGGTGCGAGTCGGTGAGCACCCAGTGTCCCGTGAGGCGGCCGTGTCTTGCGGGTGGGGTGTGCGGGCAATGCCCTGGTCCGTTGACACACGTCAAACGTGATTCCTATAATCGCCCCCACGATTTCGGGCTCCATTCGAGACGTTCCATCCGGCATACAAACCCTGTCGATTGACATGTCGCTGCATACCGCCATTCATGCCATAGGAGTGATCGGCGCCGGCGCATGGGGGACTGCGCTGGCCCGCCATTTGGCCGAGAAGGGATTGACCGTCACCCTCTGGGCGTATGAGCAGAAGGTGGTCGAGGCGATCCATTCCAAGCGCGAGAATAGTCTGTATCTTCCTTCCGTCCCACTCCCCACGACCTTGACCGCAACCAATTCACTGGCCGAGGCCGTTCACTCCGTGGATAGCCTTGTCTTTGCGGTCCCTTCGCACGCCGCCCGTGCAGTGCTTCAGCAGATTCAGCCATTACTCCACGAGGCCGTCTCGTTGGTGAGTGCGACCAAGGGCATTGAGGAGGAGAGTCTTAAGTTGATGACGCAGGTCATGGATGACATCCTGCCGCCGGCAATGCGGTCTCGCATCCTCGTGCTGTCGGGGCCGAGTTTCGCGACGGAAGTGAGCCGTGGACAGCCCACCGCCCT
>Ga0075431_100002830_pt1 | contig 16783 bp, 11 predicted proteins | sample RhiMetdeltSRZDD5_FD_75297 | JGI IMG/M metagenome (GOLD analysis project Ga0075431, IMG submission 75297) | Populus rhizosphere microbial communities from Tennessee, USA - Rhizosphere MetaG P. deltoides SRZDD5 | ecosystem: Host-associated > Plants > Roots > Rhizosphere > Soil | place: USA... | reverse complement strand
GGCCTCGCGACCTGGAAGTGATCGCCGAGCTCGAGGCGTTACGGGAGGAGATTGGCGATCTCGGGGCGCCCAAGGACGAAGGATAGCGTACGGGCAGTAAGCCTGACGCGAGCCTCCGGCCTCACCCGACCGCGACGCTGCGCAAACGCTCGATCGCCACCGCATACTGCTCGGCGTTCACCCCGACGACGAGGTGCAGGAGACGATCGGCGACGACCAGGACCCCGCTCGGCACAGCTTTCTCCAGGTCCTCCTTCCGGATCCGCGCGGAATCCAGTACCCGCACGCGCAAGCGTGTAACGGCCACCGCCTCCACCCGCACGATGTTGGTGTAGCCGCCGAGCGCTTCCACAATCGCCGTCACAGGCGCGCGATCCAGCCCCGTGAGGTCGGCGTTCCGTGCAGCGGGCACCGGCTCACGTCGCGGCGCGGCCAGCACCGGCGCCGGCGCGACGACACCCGCCGCCCTCATGTATTCATCCATCTCCGTCTTGAGGTTCTCCGACCTCGTCCCGAAAATGGCCTGCATCCCGCTGCCGACCTGCACCACACCGGCGGCGCCTAACGCCTTCAGCTGCTCGGCGCTCGCCCGCGACACATCGTGGAGATCGACCCGCAACCGGGTGATGCACGCGTCGAGATTCTTGATGTTCCCCGCTCCGCCGAACGCCGCGACGAGCCGGGGCGCCATTCCATCCCCCGTGACATCCGGACCACCCGGCACCTCGACCCCTGCCTCCTCCAGCTCGCGGCCCGGTGTCTTCAGATCGCGCTTGACGATCAGCGTCCGGAACAATCCGAAGTACATCAGCGCCCAAAGCGGCCCGAGCCACAGGAACCACCATCCACGCTCCGAGTTCGGGTACAGGACGACGTAGTCGATCAGCCCATGCGAAAATGTCGTGCTGTGCCGGATGCCGAGCTCCACGCACAGGAAGTACGCGGCACCGGCCAACACGGCGTGAATGCCGTAGAGAACGGGAGCGACGAACAGGAACGCGAACTCGATAGGCTCGGTGATACCGGTGAGGAACGACGTCAGCGCCGCCGAGATCATGATGCCGCCGACCTTCTTCCGGTTCTCGGGACGCGCCGTCCGCCAGATCGCCAGCGCTGCCGCCGGCAGTCCCCACATCTTGAACAGATAACCGCCGGCGAGATTGCCCGCCGTCGGATCACCCGCCGTGAATCGATAGATCTCGCCCCGGATGATCTTCCCCGTCTCCGGCTCGACGTACTGCCCGACCTCGAAGAAGAACGGCACGTTCCAGATGTGATGGAGCCCGAATGGGATCAGCGATCGCTCGACGACGCCATACACCGCGAACGCGATCTCGGGACTGCTCGTCGCCGCCCAGTGCGAGAACACGTCGATCTGCCGGCCAATCGGCGGCCACACGAAGCTCAACACGATCCCGACGAGCACCGCCGCGAACGCGGTGAGAATCGGCACCGACCGCTTCCCGGAGAAGAAGCCGAGATACGGCGGCAGCTGCACCTTGAAGAACCGGTTGAACAGGACCGCCGCCACGCCACCGATGAGAATGCCGCCGAACACGCCCGTCTCGATCGACGCGATCCCCATGATCTGGCGCGGCTCGTAGCCGACGAGCGGCGCCATCACGCCCATCGTCGCCACCATCACCGCGAAGCCGACCACCGCCGCCAGCGCGGCCACGCCGTCGTTCCCCGTTAGGCCGAGCGCCACGCCGATCGCGAAGATCAGCGGCAGGTTGCCGAACACGGCGCCACCCGCCTGCGCCATGACGTTCGACACCGTGGCCGGCAGCCACGCGAACTTCGCGCTGCCGACACCGAGCAGAATGCCGGCGACCGGCAACACCGACACCGGCAGCATGAGTGACTTCCCGATCTTCTGCAGCCACCCGAATGCGGCGCGTCCAACGCTCATGGTGCTCTCCCGAGAGATGCCGAACCAGGACACCTGATCCCTTTTCCCTGCAACCCCCTGACCCCTGATTCCTGACTCCTGACCCCTGGGCTTCAGGAATGGCGCTGGGTCACCAGCGCACGCACTTCCGCCCCGTCGGACGCCTCGAGCGCCTGACGAGCCGTGTCCTCGCACTCGGCCAACTTCAATGAACGCACGCGCGCCTTCACCGCCGGCACGAGCGGCACGTCCACGCTCAGCTCGTCGATGCCGAGCCCGAGCAGCACCGGCACGGCGTGGAGATCACCGGCGAGTGCGCCGCAGACGCCAACCCACCGCCGATGGGCTCTCGCTCCCGTGACCGTGCGCTCGATCAGCCGCAGAACCGCGGGATGCAGCGCATCCACCTGCGACGCGAGCCGCGGATTCGACCGATCCATCGCCAGGGTATACTGCGTGAGATCGTTCGTCCCGATGGAGAAGAAGTCCGCCTCCCTCGCGAAGCGATCGGCCAGGAGCGCGGCCGACGCCGTCTCGACCATGATGCCGACGTCGATCGTCGGGGCGCCCAGCGCCGCCCGCTCTTCCTCCACCAACGCTCTCGCCTCCCGCCACTCGGCGATCGTCGAGATCATCGGGAACATCATCGCGACCTTCCCCGCCCCGGCCGCACGGAGGATCGCGCGAATCTGTGCCCGGAACAGCTCGGGGCGACTCAGCGACAGCCGCACGCCGCGCTCACCGAGGAACGGGTTGGCCTCCGTCCCCATCGGCATGTACGGCAGCGGCTTGTCGCCGCCGACGTCGAGCGTTCTGATCACCAGAATCCGGTCGGGGCCGAGCGTGCGTGCGATCGCCTCGTAGGTGCGCGCCTGCTCATCTTCGTTAGGCGCGGAGCGGCGCTCCATGAACATGAACTCCGTGCGAAGGAGCCCGACGCCTTCACCGCCGACCTCCGGGACCCGGCGCGCTTCGTCCTCACTGCCAATGTTCGCCACCACCTCCACGCGGCGGCCATCACGCGTCACTGCCGCCTGCCCCGCGACCGCCATCTCCTCGTTACGCCGGCGCGCCGCCGTCGCCTGCCGCTCGCCGATCTGCTTCTCTTCCGCCGTGGTCGGCCCGACGTGCAGCGTGCCCGCGTCGCCATCGAGCACGACGCGCGTGCCGGGCGCGATGTCGAGCACGCGCGGATCGATGCCGGCGACCGCCGGAATTCCGAGACCGCGTGCGAGAATCGCGACATGGGACGTCGCGCTTCCCATCGTCGTGCAGAAACCTCGGAGCCGCGTGCGATCGAGCGACGCCGCATCCGATGGCGCCAGATCCTCGGCCACCACGATCGAGTCCGGCGGAATGTCGTGAGGCGCATCGTCGCGACCGGCGAGCAGATGAAGCACGCGTCGTCCGACGTCACGCAGGTCGGTCGCTCGCGCCGCGAAGAGCGGATTCTTCAGCGCGAGCAGGCGACGCGATTGCTGCGTGTACGCCTCGCGCCAGGCATAGGCCGCCGATCCGCCCTCGCGAATGAGCTCGCTCGCGCGATCGAGCAGATCGGGGTCCTCGAGAAGCTCCTGGTGCGCCCCGAAGATCGCCGCCTGCTCCGGATCCGCTTCCTCGGCCATCCTCTCCTGGAGCGCCTCCAGCTGGAGATGCGCCGCCGCGATCGCCGCATCGAGGGAGCGTCGCTCCTGATGCGGATCCGCGGCGCGCTCCTCGAGGACGGTGTCATCGTGGCGAAGCTGGAACACCTTTCCAATGGCCACGCCGGGCGACGCGGGCACGCCGTCGTAGAGGCCGGGCCGGGATGGCGCCGCAGCGCGAGCGATGCCCGCAGCGGGCACGGATGGCGGGGTGGCGTGCGCGCCGCGCGAAAGGTCGCTCGTCAGGGCTCGCGACAGCTCGGCGATCGCCTCCCCGGCATCCTCGCCACGCGCGGCGATGGTCACCGTCTCACCCCGACCGACCTCGAGCGCCATGATGGACACGACGCTGCGCGCATTCGCTTCCCGCTCTCCCTTGATCAGCCTGATGTCGGACGTGAACTGACGGGCGACGGCGGCGACCACCGCCGCCGGCCGCGCGTGCAGCCCCGTCTGATGGGCGACGACGATTGGGGCAGAGCGGATGCCCTCGCTCGGCGTTTCAACGGCGCGAGCGGCTGGCGGCGCGCCGGTGAGGATCTCGAGGAGCATGTCCTCTCCGGCTCGGACCTTCCCGGATCGCGCGTGCAGCGACGTTACGCGATCCATGTTCGTGATCAGCACCGGAGAGATGAGACTCAGCGCGTGCGTCGCGACATAGTCCGCGTCGAAGGTCATGAGCGTGTCGCCCTTCCTCACTTCATCGCCGGGCTTCGCGACCGCCTGAAATCCCTTGCCGTTCAGCTTGACGGTGTCGAGCCCGACGTGAATGAGGATCTCGAGCCCGAATGCCGAGAGCGTGAGTGCGTGTCCGGCGCGATGAATCTGGAGCACGCGCGCGTCGCAAGGTGCCACGACACGCTGGTCGAGAGGCTCGATCGCGATGCCGTCTCCCGCGAGTCGCTGCGCGAACGCGGGATCCGGCACGTCCTCGAGCGGCACGAGCACTCCCGAGATGGGGGCGAAGATCGTCGTCGCCGAGGAGCCGTCGCGTGGCGTCATGTCGAGCGATTCACGCTGAAGGGGCCGTGGAGGGGAGACCTGGGCCTCAATTATGCCGCCAATCCGCGCCGGCCACCATTAGCTGGCCGGCCTTTTCGGAGGCCGATCCTGAGGGCGCGCACCGCCAGTGCGCCTGCGCTTCCTCCATCAAATGGGGCACCGGGCCGCACCGCGGTACTTGTGGCCGCGGGAGCAGGTTTTCCACCCACCTCGCTTGGGCTTAGGCATCAGTCGAGGGTGACGGTGTGCCCTGCCTCGCGGCGCGCCTGCGGGCGACGATGATCGCCGCGATGGAGACGCCGAGGAGCACGGGGTAGAAGAGAAGAAGATCGACGCGGATGTTGCACTCTCCCGAGCAGAGAATCCTTCGCCGCATTCCCTCCTCGTACAGGAAGTACAGCAGCCAGAGCGCGCCCGCCACCGCCACGCCTCCGACACGCGTCTTCCAGTAGCCCACGCCGAATAGCAGCGCCACAACGAGCGCAAGCCAGGGGGCGACGACGAAGACCCCGAGGATCGACATGGGTGGCTACGCCCCGCCCGGCGGCGCGGACGGCGGGAGTTTCTGGAGAAACGTGATGGCGTCCAGTACCGTCTCGAATTGCTCAGCGAACCAGTAGCCGCCCTCGCAGTCGACGCGCACGCGGAACCCAAGCGGTCGAAGCTTCCGCCCCTCGGAGGGGCTCACCTTGCCGCGGTCGTCGCGAGCAGGGCTTGCGACCGCGGCATCGGGAGCAGGAGACCCGAGGAGCCGCAGCGATTCTTCGCGTGCGGCTGTGAGAGTCACGCCGAGGTGATTCAAGACCTGAGCGGCGATCCCCCGCTCCTCCCGCAGAAGGCCGAGCAGAAGATGTTCCGTGCCAACGTAACTGTGGTTGAGCTCCCGCGCCTCCGCCATGGAGAGCTCGAGGACTTTCTTTGCGCGCGAAGTGTAGGGCAGGTCGGGCGCGACCGTCGCGGGCGGACCCTTCTTGGCGTGCTCCTCGACGAGTTGCCGAATCTCGTCCGCATCCGCTCCGAGGTTTTGCAGGACAGCCGCGGCTACGCCGCCACCCTCGCGCACGAGACCGAGCAGAATGTGCTCCGTGCCGACGTATGTGTGGTAGAGACGTGCGGCTTCCTCGCGAGCCAGCGCGAGGACCTTTCGAACACGTTCGGTGAAGTTGTACCCGTTCATGCGTGCGCTCCCTCCTTTTTGCCGCAAAGGCCGCAAAGGGCCGCAAAGAACTGCCTTGTCTGTGGCCGCAGATGAACGCAGATGACGCAGGTTCACCCACGCGCAGATGTGAGTCCGCGTCGCTGTCAACAAAGAGCTTTGAACTTCCTCTCGCATGCAGCCTTCCATGCGCCGACGAACGATCTGCGTATTCTGCGTCATCTGCGGCGAAAAAAAGCAGTCCTTCGCGACCCTTTGCGCCCTTTGCGGTCAACCCCGCCCGCCACGCTCGGCAATGAGCCGAAGCGCGGCATCGTTCACGAAGAGCTTGTTGTGAAATCGCTCCCCCCAGGACAGCGGCGTGACATCGCGGTACTCGTGCAGCGTTTCCTCTGCCCCGTATCCAGGATGGAGCTGCTTCCGCAATGATGCTCTCACGTTAGGGTCGGCGCCATGGTTCAGCAGAACCTCGGTGAACGGCGCGAGCTTCGCCTTGCGGCCGTAGTTCATCCAGAACGCCGGCTGAGATACCACCGTGGAGAAGAGCGCGGTGTGTCCGCCAAAGCCGTCGGCGTCCACGGCGGCCTTCGCGTTGACGTCCATCCCTCGCTCGATCAGCCAACGCGCGATCTCCATCTCATCGTAGTCGACGCACATGTGGAGCAGCGTCGTGCCCGCCAGCGGCGTCCCGTGCGTGGCGAGCACTTCGTCGTGGCACCCGAGCTCCGGCGGGTAGATTTCCTCGTGCGTGAACGTTCGCCGTAGCAGCTGCGGGTCGCGACGGAGATGTTCCTCCAGCAGATCGATCCGGCCTCGATGCAGCGCCATGGTCGGCGTGTCCGGCAGGCGGAGGCCGTGCTGCACGTACATCTCGAGAATCGCGTGCTTCTCCGCGGGCTTGCGACTGTCAGTCTCCAGGACGACGTCCACCGGCGCGATGCGGTTCCCGCCATCGTCGTACACCCTCGCGCCGACCTCGAACAGATACTCCGTCGCGGCCGCGCTGAGCGTGTAGGCCGGTCCCCCGAGCGCGTCATCGGGGACGCGCGGCCATCCGAGCATCGCGTGAATCATCCGCGCGGTCTCGATCTTTCCCTGCAACGTCGCGCGATCCATCGCGGTCTCGAGATCGGTCGCGCCAAGCGAGCGGAGCATCTTGATGAGCCGATCGCGGCCGAGGTTGGCCGCGTACGTCATCGGGGGCCCCCAGTGGCTGTTGCGCCGAACGATCACCGGCTCATGGAGCAGACTGTGGTTCTCGGCGATGAGCTTCCTGACGGTGTCGACGTCGTCCCGCCAGATGGCGTCGGCCATCCGGCACGCCAGTACCAGACGCGACCATCCCGGCGCCTGGTAGCTCCGCGCGAGCGCGAGCTGCGCATCGGCGAGCTTCGCCTCGGCGGGATCGATCTTCTGAGGGTGATGCTCGGCGAGCTCGGCGACGGCGGCAGGGTCGCCGCGACGGATGCCGCGGAGGAGCTCCTTGGCCTGGTGTCTGAGCTGATCCAGGTTCGGGCGAACCGGGAGGGAACGGACGGGCATAACGAGCCTCCTGTGGAGCGCCCGTGGTCCGCTGAGCCGGGCGAAGGAGGTTCGTGAAAACCGGTGTCGCTCGTTAGGCCGAACTCAGGTGGACTCGGTCCTTCCCGCGGACGGGAGGCGTCCTGAAGCGCCCTGGCCAGAGCATACGGCGTAGCCGGGGGGTCGTCAATCTGACCCTTGACGCGCTCCCCGCGAGGGACGTCGATTTCGCCCATGCCCCGGACGAAGGCAAAGACAGCGGCAATCGAGGACCAGGCGGGAGAAGCGCTGGCGTGGCTCGAGCGTCGCGGCACGAAACGCAACCGCGACGGCATGGCCCGCTATGCCATCACTGCGCCGAAGGTATTCGGCGTGTCGGTGTCGATGATTCAGCAGCTCGCCAAGCGGATCGGGCGTTCCCACGAGCTCGCGCTCGCACTGTGGGACACTGGCTGGTACGAGGCCCGCATGCTCACCGCGTTCGTCGACGAGCCCGAGCGCGTCACTGCCGCACAGATGGATCGGTGGGCGCGCGATTTCGACAACTGGGCGATCGTCGATACGCTCTGCTTTCACCTCTTCGACCGCACGCCGCACGCGTGGAGCAAGATCGAGCAGTGGAGCACGCGTCGCGAAGAGTTCGTGAAGCGCGCGGCCTTCGCGCTGCTGGCGAGCGTGGCCCTGCACGACAAGACAGCCGCTGACGCGTCATTCGTCCGTTCCTTGCGTTTGATCGAGCGGGCCAGCGATGACGAGCGTAACTTCGTCAAGAAAGGGGTGAGCTGGGCGTTGCGGGCCGTCGGGAGACGCAACCCGGCGCTCAAGACGGCGGCCGTCGAGCTGGCCCGCCGTCTGTCGGCATCATCCGATCCAACGCGGCGCTGGATCGGGAAGGACGCGCTCAGGGACCTCACTCGGCCGGCGAAGGTCAAGCGCTGACGCTCATTCGCGAGGGCGCGGGTATGACGGGAATGCCACCGATCAATCGTCGAGAGATGCTGGCACTGGGCCTAACGGGACTTGCGGGGCTCGCGTGCCGTGCAGGCAGCGCCACTCCCGCGGCCGTGGGCCTGATCGAATCGGGCGCGGCTCGGTCGCCCGACTTCGTTCCCGACGTGGAGGTCGCCTTCACCGCGGCGCCGGCCGAGGTGCCCATCCTTCCGGGCAGGCCGACGGGTGTGCTTCGCTACACCGCCAACGTCATCAAGGGCCCTCCTTCGACGCTCGACACGCTCCCCGAGTCCTACCTCGGCCCCACGCTCAGGCTTCGCCGCGGGCAGAAGGTGCGCATCCGCTTCGAGAATCGGATCGCCGAAGAGTCGATCATGCACTGGCACGGGATGGATGTCCCTGCCGCCGCCGACGGTCATCCGCGTCTCGCGATACGTGCCGGCCAGACGTACGTGTACGAGTTCGAGGTCACTAACCGCGCGGGGACGTACTGGTACCACGCGCACCCCGACATGCTCACCGGTCCGCAGGTCTATCGCGGACTCGCCGGACTGCTCGTCGTTTCCGACGAGGAGGAGGACGCCCTCGCACTTCCCAGCGGTGAGCAGGAGCTGACGTGCGTTCTGCAGGATAGACGCTTCGACGAGGGCAATCAGCTCGTCTACTCCAACGCGATGATGGACAGGGCAACGGGATTCCTCGGCGACCGAGTTCTCGTCAACGGCACTCCGCGGCCGAGTTGGTCTCTGGCGACGCGTGCCTACCGCATCCGCGTTCTCAATGGATCGAACGCGCGCGTCTACAAGCTCGCGTGGAGCGATGGCACGCCGATGACCGTGATCGGCACCGACGGCGGGCTGCTCGACCGTCCCGTGACCCAGCGGTACGTGACGCTGGCCGCCGCTCAGCGGGTGGATCTCTGGCTCGATCTCAGCGAGCGGCCGGTGGGCACGACGCTGGAGCTTCGCAGCGTCGCGTTCGAGGAATCCGACGCCGCCATGGTCATGATGGGCGGACCCGGCATGGAAGGGGGCGGCATGGGCATGGGTCGCGGCATGGGCAGGCGAGGCGGCCGGGGAAACACGCTCCCGCTCGGCATCCCCATCACTCTGCTCGAGATGACAGTCGCGCGGCGGGAAACGGCGAGCGCTCGCCTGCCGGAGCGGCTCAGCACCCTCGAACCCGCTCCGCAACCAGCGACGGATGCGTTAGCGCGCCGCGTTCCGCTGACCTTTCAACGCATGCAGTGGAGCTTCGGCGGACGCGTGTTCGACATGGACGAGGTCGCCGCGGATGAAACCGTCGTCGCCGGCTCGACGCGTCTGTGGGACCTAACGAATTTCGGCGGAGGGATGGGCATGCAGATGGCCCATCCCATTCATCTCCACGGGCGCCAGTTCCGCGTCGTCAGCCGCAGCGGTGGGAGTCCGACGAATACCCTTCGCGATGGGCTCGTCGATGGCGGCCCTCTCGATACGGTCCTCGTGCTCCCCGACGAGACCGTCCGCATCCAGGTGACGTTCTCCAGTCATCCCGGGCTTTTTCTCTATCACTGCCACATCCTCGAGCACGAGGACATGGGGATGATGCGCAACTTCCGGATCGTTCCCGCCTAACGCTCAGCCGGTCGCGCCTGACTGCGCCGCCAGCAGTGCGAGACACTTCGCCGCCAACGACCCGGTGTCGTATCGCGTCCCGTCCTTCGCTTCCCAGAGGTACCCTCCGGCCGGGGGCTCGAGGGGACGGAACACGATCTCCTCGACCGTCTTCGCGGCCTTGCGCTTGCCGGATCCGCCGCGCCGTGTCACCGTCCCCTGCCACACGACGACATGCAGCTCGCCGAGCGGGGCGTCATCTCCCGCGTCGGCGAACCAGGAGACGCTGACGGCGGCGGTCGCCGCCTGGAGCACACACCCCGTGGGTGTGCGGTGCTGCTCCACCGGGCCGGGCAGCTGATCGACGCGCTTGAGCACCCGCTCCGGAGCCAGCTCATCGAGGAGTGCCGTGACGGAGCGCTGAACGGCATTTCGCGCCTTCGCCGACGGCGATGTGCTCCACGGTGGCGAGCTGGGTTTGGATGGATCGTGATCGTCTAACACGCGATACCTGGGGATGAAGTCTTTCTCGGATTCACCGGGTTTTCGGCACGGCCATCGTGCGCGTCAATGCTGCGCCGCGGTCGAGCGGAGGCCGCGGTCAGGGTGTCTCATGGCCGGGTGCGCTCGCAGAATCTGGAGACGTTCGCCGTTTCGCGCCACGGCAATCACACGATTGCCCGCGCGGCGCACCCATTCGAGGTCGCGGACCTGCCCTTCGATCACCAGACCGCTCTCCTCCATGTCCACCGGAGCGAAGCCGCCCCGTCCGTCGCCGCGAAGGAGCAGCCCGTAGCTCGCATCGTAGCGGCCGCGCAGCGGCGTCACCCCGTCGAAGTTCCCGGCGATGAGCAGATCCACCCGTCCGTCCCCATCGACGTCCTCGGCGATACTCGCGTATACGGGCGCGAACTGCGCCTCGGCGGGAAGAGCCCGGAGATCGAACGCGCCGTCGCCCTCGTTGATCGCGACGGAGCTCGCGAAGACCTGCGCCTCGAGCACCGTCGCCTTCCGCAGCTCGCCACCAGGAACGATGTCCTCGATGCCACTGTCACCGAACTTCGCGTACGAGTCGAAGCGACTTCGCAGCTGCGGCATTGCCCGCACGAAGTCGTCGCGTCCGGGAACCGGGTAGCTCACGCCGTCCTTGTACACGGTGAGTATCTGCTCGATCGATCCATCGCCAAAGAAATCGTGGACGTAGAGTCTCGCCGGCTCATCTCGTGAGGCACGGATGTACGAGTTGAGCCCGAGGTTCCCGAGGACGAGATCCGGACGAGTATCGCCGTTGAGATCGGCGACCGTCAGCGCGTTCCACCATCCGTGGCTGCGCTCGAGTCCGAGGTCGGTTTTTTCGAGAATTCCGCTTTCCGTATTCCGAAATCCCGTCACCGGCATCCACTCGCCGACCAGGATGAGGTCGAGTCGCCCGTCGCCGTCATAGTCCACCCACGCCGCCGACGTCACCATTCCAGCCGTTGACAGCCCAGGTGCTCGCTGCTGGGTGACGTCAGTGAACCGACCCGACCCATCGTTCTCGAGCAAGTGGCTGCGCGGTGTCAATCCATAGCTCCGTGAGACGACCCGGCTCCCCACAAACAGATCGGCGTCGCCATCTCCGTCAAAATCACCAGCGGCGACGGTTGATCCATTCTCGAAGATGTCGGGCAGCGCGCTCGCCGCGCGACGAAAGTTGCCCTTGCCATCGTTGATGTAGAGCTTGTCGCGCAGCGCCTCCTGCTCGCCCCAGAATTCGTTGCCGGCGGTGACGACGTACAGGTCGACGTGACCATCCCCGTTGGCATCGAAGAAGAGCGCATCGACGTCCTCGTGCACGCTGTCCGCGGCGAGGACGCGCTCGTTGCTCGGGCGAAAGCGACCGTTCGCCTGCTGCACGAGCAACGCTCCGGGCTGCCACTTGGCGCCGCCGATGTAGAGGTCGTCGAGCCCGTCGCCGTTGACGTCGCCGACGGCGAGCGCGGGCCCCTCGCTCGAGAGCATGTGCGGCATGAGCGGTTCGCGAACGAAATCGACGAACGCGTTCTCTCGGTGTCTGAAGTCGATCCCCGTCTCGCTGGTGATGTCGGCGAACGTGGGTGCCACGGCCGGACGACGGTAGTCGTAGCGCCCGCCCGCGTCCTTCTGCCGAAGGGTGAGCGCGCGGTCGCCGGCGACGTTGGTGAGCACCTGGTAGCGCCGGTCGGGCCAGATGACGATCAGCGAATCCACCGACTGCGCCGCGCCGAGGCCGAGGTGGAGCCGCGGCTCGACCGATGACTGGAAGCCGCGCGTGGGCATCTGCTCGACCATTTGTCGCGTCGCGCCGTGTCGCGCGATCAGCTTCGCGCCGATGCCGGCCGTGTTCCTGCCATCGCCCTCGAGGCGCACCGTCAGATAGTGATTTCCGTTATCGCGTGCACGGCTGCGGTAGATGCCGGCAGGTGCATTGATGTTGTTCATCACCAGGTCCAGCGACCCGCTGTTGTCGAGGTCGACGTACACCGCGCCGTTCGAGAAGCCCGGCTGCGCCAGCCCCCACGCACTCGCCTGGTTGCTGAAGGTCAGGTCGCCATTGTTGCGAAAGGCGAAGTTGGCGAGCGGGACCTGCGGCATGTGTCGAAGCAGCTCCAGGTTCTCCTCGGTGATGCGATCGGGGAGCGACGTCGCCAGCGACCGTTGCACCGCGCCGCTCCCGACGTAGGCGATGTAATCGAGGTCGTTGGGGCGACGGTAGACGCCGTTGGTGATGAGCAGATCCTTGCGCCCGTCGTTGTCGAGATCGGCGAAGAGAGGCGACCAGCTCCAGTCGGTCGCGTGTACGCCCGCGAGATATCCGATCTCGCTGAACCGGCCACTTCCGCGATTCAGCTGCAGCGTGTTCCGCGCGAACTGCGGGTGATACCCGGCTTGCCGCTTCAGGTCGTAGATCTCGAAGCTCTCGGCGTTCGCCGAGGTCTTGAGAATGGCCTCGCGCGCGGGGAGCATGTCGAGGACGACGACGTCGGGGCGCAGGTCGTTGTCGAAGTCGGCGGCATCGACGCCCATCGAGAATCGGCTCGTGTGTCCCATCGCGCGGCCGATGGACTCGGTGAACGTGCCGTCGCAGTTGTTGACGTAGAAGAAATCGTTCTCCTGAAAGTCGTTGGTAACGAAGAGGTCGATGCACCCATCGGCGTTCAGGTCGCTCGCCACGACCCCCAGCCCATAGCCCTCGACGCCGCCGAAAATCCCCGCCTTCTCGCTGACATCGACGAAGCGATTCCCATCGTTCCGAAAGAGCCTGTCCCCAGCGCGCGGATGTCGGGGCTCGCGCTGGGGCCGCTGGCTGACGGTGCGCTCGACGTGGAGCGAGTGGTTGAGGAGATACATGTCGAGGTCGCCGTCGGCATCGTAGTCGAAGAAGGCGGCCTGTGTGGAGTACCCGTTGTGCTCGAGCCCGTATTCTTTCGTGCGATCGGTGAACGTGCGGTCGCCGTTGTTGATGTAGAGAACGTTCCCGCCCGCCATCATCAGGTAGCGGACGGCCGAGACGTAGATGTCGAGCCAGCCGTCGCCGTTGACGTCGGCCATGGTGACGCCGCTCGACCACCCGTTAGGCCCGGGCACGCCGGCGCGGTCGGTGATGTCCTCGAACCGGAAGCTTCCCTTGTTGAGGTAGAGGCGGTCCGGTCCGAGGTTCGACGTGAAGTACAGATCGGGAAGCCCGTCGTTGTCGATGTCCCCAGCCGCAACGCCGCCGCCGTTGTAGTAGTAGAGGTAGTTGAGAATGTTGAATTCCCGCCGCTCCGGCAGCTCGTTGACGAAGTCGATGCCGGTCACCTTCGGCTCGAGCAGATCGAACAGCGGCGGCGCGCTCTCGGCGTTGGTGCACGCGGCCGCCAGTAGCGCGATCAGACCGATGCGCCGCGGGACCAAACGCACGTGCAAGCGCGGGTTCGATGAGCCTCGGCCTCGCGCGCTGGACGATGCTGTGCCATGCCCCCGCGTGAGCTCATCGAGGAACGTCTGACCCACTCCGCCATCGGGGCGTTTTTCGACGTCTACAACAAGCTCGGCTTCGGCTTTCTGGAGACCGTCTACACCATGGCGCTGGAGCGTGAGCTCCTCAAGCGGGGACATCAAGTGGGGCGAGAGGTGTGGGTGCCGGTGACATACGATGGCGAGGAGCTCTGTAGACAGCGGATCGACATGATCGTCGATGCGAAGCTTGTCATAGAATGCAAGGCAGGCATCGATCTACCGAAGACCGGTTCGCGGCAACTCTACAACTACCTCCGCGCAACGAATCTCGACGTCGGACTGCTTCTTCACTTTGGACCGGAGCCTCAGTTCTATCGGCTGGTTTGTCGTGACGGTCGCCCGCGCAGGGCTGGCATCAAGAACGAGGGGCTAATCGGATGAGGCGGATTGGGCGGATGCTGCGGATCGCTCCTGCGGTGGGAACCCTCCTCGCGCGACCACAAAGCAACCATTGCCTTGTGACTGTGGAGGAGGGGGCTAATCGCACCAGGGACAGATCCGCAGCATCCGCCCGATCCGCCTCATCCGATTAGCCCCTTCGTTCTTGATGACAGCCTTACGTTCACGCGCGTGCAAGCCCAAAAAGTCACCGCGCCGGCCGCAAACGGATCGCCTGCCCGCCCCCAGGAGCCAGAACAACCCGCAGCACAGACGCCGACGTCACCGCGCGGCGCGAAATGGCCACCGGCAGCGGGTTCGTCAACCAGTGCGCGTTAGGCCCGTCAGCATAGACCTCGGCCACGTAGCTCCGGCCGCGCGGCAGAAACGACAGCGGCACCGTGAACGTTCGCGCCTCCTCGTCGGTGATTGCCCCAATGAACCATTCCGGGCTGTTGCGCGCCTTTCGCGCGACCACCACGTAGTCACCGATCCGGCCGTCGATCACGCGCGTCGTATCCCAGTCCACCGCCACATCGCGGATGAACTGGAACGCCGGCTTGCGCTCGTAGTTCTCGGGAAGATCGGCCGCCATGTGCAACGGGGAGTACAGCACGACGTAGAGCGCGAGCTGCTTCGCCAACGTCGTGCGGATGCGCGGCTCCTCCGGACGCCGCGGACGCCCCGTCCCCCGCTCGATCAGAATGTCGAACACGCCCGGCGTGAAATCCATCGGGCCGGCGAGCATGCGTGTGTAGAACAGGATCGTCTCGTGCTCGGGCGGATTGCCGCCCTCCCCGCCCCAGGCGTTGTACTCCTGCCCGCGGGCGCCCTCGCGCGTCATCATGTTCGGCCACGTGCGGCGCTCGCCGGTGTCGTGAATCGGCTCGTGGACGTCGAGCATGATCCCGTATTTCGCCGCCGTCTCGATCACCTTGCGATGGTGCCGCACGGCCACCTGCGAGTAGTGCGAGTGACCACCCCCCATCGTGTCGGTGACGTAACCGGACTTGATCGCGTCGATGCCGAGCGAGCGGTAGAGCGCGAACGCACTGTCCATTTGCCGCTCGTAGTTGGCGAGCCCGCCGGATGTCTCGTTGTGCGCGATCAGCTTCACCCCTTTCTGCTTCGCGTACGCCGCCAGCTCCCGAAGGTCGTAGTCGGGATACGGCTGGGTGAACGAGAACGCGTCGCGGTTGGCGATCCAGTCCCCATCCCAGCCGATGTTCCATCCCTCGACGAGGACGCCGCCAAGCCCGTTCGCCGCGGCGAAGTCGATGTAACGCTTCGTGTTCTCCGTGGTCGCCCCGTGCTTCGGCCCGGAGCTCCACGTCATCGTGTTGATGTGCATTCCCCACCAGATGCCGACGTACTTCATCGGCTTGATCCAGTCGGTGCTCGACAACGCGTTAGGCGGGTTGAGATTGAGGCCGAGGAGGGATGGCGACAGCTCGGTGGCACGATCGGCGAGCTGAATCGTTCGCCACGGCGTCGCGAGCGGCGCTCTGCCGCGCACCTTGACCCCGTCCGCCATCGGCGCCAGCGCCGCCCGCAACGTGCGGCCTTCCATCCCGCGCCCGGCGAGGAACATGCGCGGATAGTCCCTGAGATCCGCCTCGTGCACGACGATGAACGTCTTCCGATCGCGCGTCTCCATCGTCAGCGGCGTCTGTACGCTGTCGACGACACTCAGCGGAGAGGACGAGTACAGCATCTCCGAGCGATCCAGTCGCGGCCGGTTGGACGGGATCCACCAGGTCCGCGCGTCATCGGCAAAGGCGAACTCGGTCAGCTCGTTGGTGATGACCACCTCGCCGAGTCCCGGCTGCTCGGGAAGCTCGTAGCGGAAGCCGACACCGTCATTGAACGCCCGGAACACCACCACGAAATGCCGCCCGCCAGGTGTCGTCTCGCTCACCGAGATCCGGCGCTCGTTATGGTGATTGCGGACGCGGGCCACCTCCCCCCACGGCTGCGTCCAGACCTCGTCCACCGTGTTCGCCGTCGAGCCGGTGATGCGAAGGCTGTCGCGCAGCGGTCGGGCCCCCTGAAACTCGAAACCGAGGCGGGACGGGAGGAGGATGTCGCGACCGTCACGCGCCACGGCGTAGTACAGGAATCCCTCGCGGATCCCCACTGTCACCACGGTTCGCCGGTTCGGTGACTCCAGCCGAATCTCCTCCTGGGCAGCCGCCGTCCCGACGAGAACGGTGACGGCCGTGATCCCGAACAGAAAGCGTCGAGCGAGCCAGCGAGTCTGCGTGTGCATGCTTTCACCTGGTTCAGAGGTCCGAGCTTGTGGACTGCTTCCGTGCACTGGGATTGCAGACCCGGGGCCGCAGATGAACGCAGAAGGCCGCAGAAACTGCAACGGCAACGGCCCACAGCAACGTCAACAGCCTATCACGGATGCCACGGATCTCGAACGGCGAAACGGCACGGATACGGCCAACTGCAGGAGCTTTTGGAACTGCAACGGCAAAGACTTGAGAGCCGACAGGCTGGGCACCGCGACCTTTGCCCGCCAGGCTCTCACAAAGGTCCTCGCAGTTGCCGCAAATCCGCGTCGTTTTCGTCGTTGAATCCGTGGCATCCGTGATAAGGCTGTTGACGTTGCCGTTGCAGT
>Ga0075431_100002829_pt1 | contig 16783 bp, 13 predicted proteins | sample RhiMetdeltSRZDD5_FD_75297 | JGI IMG/M metagenome (GOLD analysis project Ga0075431, IMG submission 75297) | Populus rhizosphere microbial communities from Tennessee, USA - Rhizosphere MetaG P. deltoides SRZDD5 | ecosystem: Host-associated > Plants > Roots > Rhizosphere > Soil | place: USA... | reverse complement strand
CTCCTCACCGACACAAAGGGAACCGGAATCATGAACCATCTCTTCGATGGCTACGAAGAATGGCAAGGTGACATTCCGACGCGTTTGACCGGAGCGTTGGTCGCCGACCGCGCAGGACGGGCCACGGCTCATGCTCTAAACAACCTTCAAGATCGCGGCGAGCTGTTTCTCCGTCCCGGCAGCCTGGTTTACCAAGGCATGATCATCGGCGAGAACTCTCGCGCCACCGACCTCTACGTCAATGTGACCAAGGAGAAAAAACTCACCAACATGCGCGCCTCGACATCAGACGAGGCCGTTCGCCTCATCCCTTACCGCGAAATGGGACTGGAGCGCGCCCTGGAATTCATCAAGGAGGATGAGCTCGTTGAAATTACTCCTCTGGCGATTCGTTTGCGGAAAAAACTCGAAGCCAAGAAGCTTACGAAGGATGACAGTTAGCTTTTCTCTTTTGGTCTGTTTCTCCTGTTTCTCCTTTCGTCTTGACCCGTACCCCTTTCACCTCATAAGATATGCCGGTTTTCCTGGGCGTTCCCTTTCCAAACTTCCTTGAGGAGGTCCCAGCAACGTGGCGCAATCCCACGGTAATGGACATCACCCAAGCTCGTCAAATGTCAACAGACCGGAACCCAAACCCTACGTTCCTCCTGCCGATGGGGGTAAGCTCATCGTCTTAACGGCACCTTTGACAGAAGCTATCGATCATGCCGGTTACTTTATCCAGATGGCCATGGCGTCGCTGCCTATTTGGATGGAATGGGTCCTTAACAGCAAATACCCCAAGTGGCGCGAGGTGGAACACAACGAGGACGGCTCTGCGCGCTACATGCCCGCTGGCGTGAGACTGGTGGAGGCATCGCTGCTGCGCGAGTTCCGCCGCGAAGACATTGTGGCCTGCTTCCCGGATGACCTCGACAGATTCGTGGGCCCTCACACGCGCGTCGTGGCTGTGTCGACGCACAATCCTTTGGGGGTGACTTTCGCGGCTGGTGTCTACACCTCGATCTTCGGTTCTTCGCGGATGCCTATCAACTCGCACTATGCCCGGACTCTGTTCAGCAAGATCAAGGAGAATCCGTGGCGGAACCACTTCAAAGTCATCGTCGGTGGATCAGGGGGCTGGCAGATCAAAGACACGAACTCCTACGAAGAGCTCAGTGTCGATTGCGTTGTCGAAGGACGCAGTGAGTCGCCGGACACCCTGGAGCTGTTCCGAAAAGCGATTCGTGGCGAAGCCCTTCCAAGGGAGATCGATGTGAAGCATCCCGTGCGACGGGAGGACATTCTCTTCCCAGAGCAACGCACCACGTTCGGCGTAGTGGAGATGACAACTGGCTGTGGCCGGCGCTGCCAATTCTGCGTGCCCGATCTTAATCCACAGATTGATCTTCCAAAAGAGAACATCATGGCGGCTGTCCGCGCCAATGTCGCTCAAGGCAACAAACAAATCTCACTGGCGACCGAAGACATGTTCATCTGGGGCCAGGTCCAGACCGAAACACCCTTCTTCTTTCCCAATCGCGAAGCTCTGGTCGATCTCTATCGCAGTATTGTGGAGACACCGGGAGTCGAGCAACACGTACTGAGTCACGCCACGATTGCGCCGTCGGTCGTGGATCCGCTGTTGATCAGGAAACTCTCGGAGACCCTGCTGGAGAAGAGCCCTATTCATCTGCCCTATCTCAGCAGGCATCCGAAGAAGAAAGCCCTGTCACCCTTGGTTGGTTTGGAAACAGGGTCCAAGCGCATGGCTAGGCAAATCATGCCGAGCAAAGGGATTCCCTTTGCGATCGAAGACTGGCCCAGCGTCGTGCTCGAAGGCTTGAGAGTTCTAAACGAGAACAATTGGTTCCCCGTAATGACTCTGATGGTCGGCAATCCGGGCGAAACGGATGAGGATGTGGAAGAAACGTTGGATCTGGTCTATGAAATGGAACGCCGCAAGCTATTTGCCTTCCTGGTGCCGTCGATCTTTACGCCCCTGCATGATACTCGCATGGAAAAGAAAAAGGGGGTCACCGAAACGCGCAACCTGACTCCCCGCCAGTGGCAACTACTCATGAAGTGTTGGAAGCTAAACCTTCGCCCTGGCCAGTACAGCTGGTGGGGGCCCATGGCGTGGCGCATTGGCTCCATCATAATGTGGCTTTACAAGCTGCGGAAAGTGAATGGACCCAATTTCACCTGGCCGCTCTTCATGTTCTCGGGAATGATCTCGGAAGAGACTCTCGGGCGCATGGGTAAGATCTACGTGGGCAAGCCACTAAGAAGCAAGACGCGCAAGGAACTCATCGCCTCTGTGCGACGCAACTATTGGCAGTACTTCCGCGCCGACAATGGAGACCTGCCAGACGATTACAAGCCTCCTCTCCCCGAAGTGACGGAAAGAGGGGTCGAAGCACAGGTTACACTATAGACGATCTGCCGGCGCTGTCTCTGAAACTGCCGATCAATGTCAAAGCTAGCGGACGTCGCGAAGGTGACCGGACCCTGAGAGGGGACGCTGTAAATACTTCCGGTTATGCTCCATGGGGGCAAGGGAGGCTTCCAAGCAGGACGACATCAAGATTCTCCGAACCGGTGCACAACTGCCTATCCCTGATAAGTCGCAAATGACGTTGTGGTTTCCCACAGCCTCACTTCAGCTACCCTAAATCCTTGCGAAATGGCATAGTCGTAAATGAGTTTGGCGATGTTCTCTGCGGTAGGATTCTCGTCCATTACAAAGCACGGTTCGTTTAGATCTTGAAGCACCTTTAACATGCGATCCTCGCGATGCAACAGCATCTTGTGGTCGAGCTCTCGGTCAATCCAGGTCTTAACTACCGTGCTGATCTCCCCGAAATCCACGACCATGCCGCGATGATCCAGGGTTTCGGCGGCGATCTCAATTTCTACTTTGCCATTGTGTCCGTGCAGATGACGGCACTTTCCCTCGTAGTTCACCAATCGGTGTCCGTAACAAAAATGGATCTCTTTTGTAACTTTGTGAATGGTCCTCTCCTCTCGTAACCGAAGCCCAGGATAGTTCCGGCGAACTCTACTTCTTGATTTCCGATACCTCAGCCCGTAAGAGATCGATTCGGTCTTTGGGCTTTTCGTTGTCAAAGACCTGGGCAGCGCCGATCTTGTCGACGACTTCAAGACCCGCAACCACTCTGCCAAAGGCTGCGTACTTCCCGTCCAGGGAGGGTTGGGGAGCGAGACAGATAAAGAATGACGTACTGGCGCTATCCAGAGCCTCGGATCGCGCCATCGAAACCACTCCTCTCTCATGCTTCAGATCGTTGAATTCGGGTTGCAGGTTCTTGACATACTTAGCGGCTTGCTCGGGCGTCAGCGGAATGGTGCGAGTGCTCAAGTCACCCCCTTGAATGACGAATCCAGTCACGACTCGATGCCAGACGGTATCATTGTAGAGTCCTGCTTTAGCTAACTTGAGGAAATTACGGACAGTTTCGGGAGCCTTTTCCGGCACTAGCTCGATATCAATACTTCCAAAGGAAGTCACAAGGCGAACCTGTTGGTTTTTCATCTCCTCGACCGTGGCCTCAGCGAACGGAATGGGCTTAGGGGGTGGAACTGGCCGCAGAAGCGCCTTCTTGATCTCGATGCGCTCCTGAGCCATCTGATTCGAGTCAGCCGGGGCTGCAGAGATCTTGTCAACGGTGTCCATACCTTCAACCACCTGTCCCCAGGCAGTGTACTCTCCATTGAGCTGAGACTGATCCGAAACACAGATAAAAAACTGGGATCCGGCGCTGTCGGGGTCGCCGGGAAGAAGCACAGCCGACACCGTTCCTCGGACATGCGGCTGACTATTAAATTCAGGTTTCAGCTTCTTCAGTCCCCCGGTTCCGTAAAGGGCCTTCTTGGAGGGATCCTTGGAAAGTGGATCGCCACCTTGAATGATGCCTCGCAAGATCACTCGATGAAACGTGGTCCCATCATAAAAACCCGTCTTCACCAATCCCGCAAAGTAGTTCACATGTGCCGGTGCGTGATCCGGAAAAAATTCCAAAACGATTTCTCCCAAAGAGGTTTGCAGGACGGCCTGCAGACCCTTCAATTCCTCAACTGTGAAAGTCGGCAGGGGCGCCAAGGCCGGCGTGTCGGGCTTGACGGGAGCCTTGGCCGGTCTCGATCGAGCAGTGGGATTTTGGGATTGGCCCCATAGGGAGGTCAAAAGGAACATGCCACAAAGGCCTGGAAGGAAACATTTTATCATCTGCAGTTTTTGCACTTTCTCTATCTCTGATTCTGCCAAATCGGCATGCGACCTCGAGGTAACGGCTCTAGAAGGACTGGTTGCTTTCGGGAAAACTATAACAGACATGGAGAATTCCATGAATTAGCTTTCACCGCTTTTTTGGAGACTTCATTGCTATACTAAGTAACGAAGAAAATTGTAGGAAGAAAGTGAACCTACTATGCACCAACGTTTGGAAAGGATAATAGAAACCATGAAGAGACGAAAGCTCTTGTTCTTCTCTCTAATTCTGGCAACACTGGCAGTAGGAGTTGTGATCGGAACCGTCGTCAACCGCTCAGTCAATGCTGACAAACCCGGTCCAGCAGCCGGTGCCACGGCGATTGCTATCCCCTCCCCCTCTCAACTTTCCTCTGAGTTCGCGAAGGTTGCGAAAGCGGTCGAACCCGCGGTTGTGAATATAAACACGGAGACAATCATCAGATCGCAGAGCCAGGAGCGGCGACGTTCTCCGTATGGCTCTCCTCAAGAGGATCCATTTGACTTCTTCGAGAGGTTCTTCGGCGGTCCGCTGGATGCGCCGCGTCGTGACATGAAGACCCGTGCCTTGGGTTCCGGCTTCATCGTCGACAAGGCGGGTTACATCATCACGAACTTTCATGTGGTGGAGAAGGCCGACACCATCAACGTCAGTTTGGCTTCCGGAGAAGACTATAAGGCCAAGACGGTCGGTAAGGATCAGGGTACAGACATTGCATTGTTGAAGATTGAGCCAAAGAAGGAGTTACCGGTTGCTTCTCTAGGTAACTCCGACAGTATGGTTCCTGGAGATTGGGTTTTGGCGATCGGTAGTCCATTCGGGCTCGAGCAGACGGTTACCGCGGGAATCATCAGCGCTACGGGCCGAAATTATGACTCGCCTTACAAGCGATTTCTGCAAACCGATGCAGCCATCAACCAAGGCAACAGTGGCGGCCCTCTCGTTAACATGCGAGGTGAGGTGATCGGCGTCAACTCAGCGATCTTCACGCCGTCCGGTGCCAGTGCCGGGGTCGGTTTCGCGCTTCCGTCAAACACGGCAGCTAACGTTTATAACCAGTTAGTGAAGACAGGTAAGGTAACTCGCGGTGCGATCGGAATTTCGATGCAAACTGGAGCCTCGAGCGCGACCTTGCGAGCCATGGGCGCGGCCGACGGTAAGGGTGTCGTGGTAAGCAAGGTTATGCCTCCCGAGGGCCCCGCTGCCAAGGCCGGCCTGAAGGCTGGAGATGTCATCCGCGAGATTGACGGAAAGAAACTGAACGATGCCTTCGAGTTGAGTTCGGTCGTGGCGGAACTAACACCTGGCAAAGTGGCGACGCTCAAGTATCTTCGCGAGGGCAAAGAGTACACCACACAGTTGACTATTGACGACCGTGCCAAGATCGTCCCTAGAGAAGAAGGCGAATCGACGGAAGAGGCTGAACCTGAAAGTGGCAGCGGCACCAAACTCGGGATTACAGTGCAGAACCTCACGCCACAGCAGGCTCGCGATTTCGAGATGCAATCTGACGAAGGCGTCATAGTTAGCAATGTGCAGGTTGGTAGTGTGGCAGATGAGGCTGGTCTGCGACCTCGGGACGTAATCATACAAGTGAACAAGGTTCCGATTCGTAGTCCAGAAGATCTGCGTGGGATCTCGGCTAGACTGAAATCAGGCAGCGAGGTGCTGTTCCTAATCAAGAGGTTTGACCGCGAGAGGAACGATGTGGGGAACCTCTACCTGGCTGCAACGATCCCATAAGGTCTGCATTGACGCTGTTCATTTGCCGGTTCGAAAAACTTTGGCGGGGAAGCGTCGCATCGCTCCCCCGCTTTTTTGTGTGTCTTGACAATCCTTGCCGCGTGTTTCTTGATCTCTGCCGCAGGCAACTCGACAGTGGGCTTGTTCATCCCAACCACTATATATTGTTGGACTTTGTTACCCCGTCATGGACATCCTTGTGATTGCTGAGGAGAAAAAATCATGAAGACGGCCTCGCTGATGCTGCTTTTGTTCGCAGGTTTTTTACTCGGTTCGCCAGAAGGCTCTTGGGCCCAGGCTACCCACACCTTTACCATCCCTGATGGAACTCGAATCCAGGCCAAATTGGAAACAAGTTTGAGTTCAAAAACCAACCGGCAGGGGGACCGCTTCACCGCCAAAGTCATTGAATCCATTATGGTAGCCGGCAAAGAGGTGATTCCTGCGGGTACGACCCTGGAAGGTCGTGTGGCTGAAGTCAAAGGCGCTGGGCGGGTCAAGGGACGCTCAGAGATGAATCTCTCCTATGAACGGTTGATCTTCCCAAACGGAGTGTCGGAAACCATTGTGGCTTCGCAAGCAGAACTTGACGAAACTCAGAAGGAGCAAGTGGACCCCAAGGAAGGTACCGTCAAGGGAGAATCTTCCCGCAAAGGGGATACGGCAGAGGTGGCTGGCGGAGCGGCTGTTGGAGCCGGTATCGGAGCGATCGCGGGCGGGGCAAAAGGCACAGCAATTGGCGCCGGCGTCGGTGGCTTGATCGGTTTGGCTGACTCCATGCGCCGCAAAGGGAAGGAAGTTGAGATCCCGGCAGGAACGCGTTTTATTATCCGATTGGACCGTCCGTTGACGATTACTTCAACCAAGTAGGCTTCTCCAGCTTTAGACATCGTGGTGCTCGGAACCACTCGTTTTTCATTTGGGGTTAAACCTTTTCTTGAGTCCGGCCGAGGGAAATTCCTGAGTTTGACAAGGGAGGTTTCACCGTGGAACTGCCTCAGCTCTTTCAAGGACTTTTCTCGAGACGTCTATTCTTCGTCTTGCTTTGCCTACTACTCTTGGGCCCTCCAGTAGCCGAACTGAGTTTCGGAGAGGCCAACCAGCCGTCCGAAGCTAGGTCTTCCCGCACTAAGCAATTCCTTTCGCAGTCCTCTAGCCAGCAGCAAGCCACCAGCAGCTCGAAGAGCAAGAAAAGCTCAACGCGGTCGAAACGATCCCGCAAACGCGTGGTTCGGGGGCAACGCACCATTGAGCCTTCGCGAGTTGTAGAAATCCAAAGCGCGTTGGCAGCGGCGGGCTTTTACAAAGCTGAACCGACCGGCCAGTGGGATGAGCTCACGAGCAAAGCGATGAGTTCTTATCAGCAAAATAATGGCTTCAAGACGACAGGCAAGCCCGATGCGTTGTCGTTGAAGAAGCTTGGTCTTTAGTCCTCACTAACAGATCCCACGCACTGACCGTCGTGGCTCCTCCGCTGAACTCGGCGACCGAAGCGAGGTCGACGGATCCTCTCAAAAATGCCCTGGGCGCGACGCGGTGCTGTCGCCGCGGGCTTCATCCGCGTGCAACTGCAGGTCGGGCCGCCCTACCCTCCTTCCATCGTAATGTCATCCACGTCAGCATGCTTGGATCCCCCGGGAGAATTGGAGCAGTTCAAGAAAGCGCTACGAAACACAAGAATCAAAGGGCTCAATTTTCATCGGAATTGATGCCGCCCCGTGGCACGAAAAACTCTGGTGAAGGTCCGAGAATGGAGCAACCAGACCAATTGACCTACTGCCGCAATAAGCACTCGACGCCCAAAGCAGAGAACCGCCATCCTTGGTGCCACCTTAAGCATGAATGGCGTTCCTGAAAATTCATACCGGGTTTTTGAATCGGAGTACAATACCCCAAAGTTTTGAAAGGAGAGGCCATGACCCAAATTCCAGAATTCAAGAACTACATCGCCGGAGAGTGGGTAAGGTCCTCGTCTGGCGCGACATTTGAGAATCGGAACCCAGCCGATAGAAATGAAGTCATCGGAATGTTCCAGAAGTCAACGGCCAAAGATGCGGAAGAGGCCATCGCAGCGGCCCGTGAGGCTTACTCCAGCTGGCGGCTCCTGCCTGCGCCCCGAAGAGCCGAGATCCTTTTCAGAGTAGGCGAGATTCTCATCAAGCGAAAGGAAGAGTTCGCCCAGCAAATGACGCGCGAGATGGGAAAAGTCATCAACGAAACTCGCGGAGATGTCCAGGAAGCCATCGACATGTCGTTCTTCACCGCGGGTGAAGGTCGGCGGCTTTACGGGCACACAACGCCGGCCGAACTTCCCAACAAGTTCGCCATGAGCGTCCGCATGCCTTTGGGCGTATGCTCCTTGATCACACCTTGGAATTTTCCCATGGCCATTCCCTCGTGGAAGCTCATTCCGGCGCTTGTGTGCGGCAACACGGTCGTTATCAAGCCAGCCTCCGACACTCCACTGTCTTGCTATAACCTGGTCAAGGCTTGTGAGGAAGCTGGAATCCCGCCAGGAGTCGTGAATTTCGTAACTGGTTCGGGAAGCGAACTAGGCACTTCCCTGATGACGCACCCAGATGTCAAACTGGTGTCATTTACAGGCTCCACCGCAATCGGCACGACTGTTTCGACAGCCTGCGCACCTGGCTTCAAGCACTGCAATTTAGAGATGGGCGGAAAAAATGTGATCCTGGTGATGGAAGATGCGCACTTGGATTTGGCCGTCGAAGGCGCCATCTGGGGCGGTTTTGGGACCAGCGGGCAGCGCTGCACGGCCGCGAGCCGGGTGGTGGTTCACAAGAAGGTGTACAAGGAGTTTGTGGACAAGTTCGCGGCCCGAACCAGGTCGCTCCGGATCGGCAATGGCCTTGATCCGCATGTGGAGATGGGACCAGTAGTGAGCGCCAGCCAACTTCGTACAGTAGAAAGCTACGTGGAAATCGGGAAGAAAGAGGGGGCCAAACTGGTTACCGGAGGTCGTCGCCTGGAAAGTGGGGAGTACGCTCGTGGCTATTTCCATGAACCGACGATCTTCGGGGATGTTAGCCATAAAATGCGAGTCGCGCAGGAAGAAATTTTCGGTCCGGTCGTTTCGGTGATCCCGGCGGACCACTTCGAACACGCCATCGAAATCGGTAACGACGTGCCCTATGGTTTGTCGGCAGCCATCTACACGCAGGACGTCAACAGGGCCTTTATGGCCATGCGGGACATGTACACCGGAATTTTCTACGTCAATGCTTCAACAATCGGCGCTGAGGTGCATTTGCCGTTTGGCGGAACTAAGCAGACGGGGAATGGCCACCGGGAAGCCGGAATCCAGGCGCTGGACATTTTTTCTGAATGGAAAGCTATTTACGTCGACTACAGCGGCAAGCTTCAGAAGGCGCAGATTGACCACGATTAGCTTTACTCTGTTACATTCTGCTTCCGCTATGAGAGCTCAAGGCTAGCTATGCAAGCAGCGATCGCCAACAGGCCGGGGGCCATCTTTCAGCCGCTCGCACTAGCTGATTGCGGACGGCGAAAGCCGGAGGCGCTAAGCGTGGAAGGTCAAACAAAGACTGGAGAATGATGCAATGATCGTTGGCGTTCCGAAAGAGGTGAAAGATAACGAGTACCGAGTGGGCATGGTACCGGCTGGGGTCAAGGCCTTGACTGAAGTAGGATGCAGGGTGGTGGTTGAAGATGGAGCCGGTGAGGGAAGTGGAATCAGTAACGACGAATACCTTCAGGCTGGTGGTGTGCTGGCGAGTTGCGAACAGGTGTGGTCCGGATCTCAGATGATCATCAAGGTGAAAGAGCCTCTTCCTGAAGAATACCCCAGGCTCCGGGAGCATCAGATTCTCTTCACTTATCTGCATCTGGCACCGCTTCCGGAGCTGACTCAGGTGTTGCTTGAAAAGAAGACTACTGGAATTGCGTATGAAACAATAAGGGAACCGGACGGTAGCTTGCCGCTGCTGACGCCGATGAGTGAAGTGGCGGGGCGTATGGCCATTCAGATCGGCGCCCAGTATCTTGAAAAGAGTCAGGGTGGTCGAGGCATCCTGCTGAGCGGAGTGCCCGGTGTCCCTCCCGCTCAAGTGGTCACTATCGGGGGAGGTGTAGTCGGAATCAATGCGGCCAAGATTGCCCTCGGTATGGGTGCTCAAGTCACGGTGCTGGACAACAGCGTCAACAAGCTGCGTTACTTGGACGATATTTTTCAGGGACGCGTAGCGACGTTGGCTTCGAATAGCATTACCATCTCCCACTCCATCCGCAAAGCCGATCTCCTGGTTGGAGCTGTGCTGATCCCCGGCGCCGCGGCACCCAAACTGGTCTCCCGGCAAATGATTTCCACGATGAAAAAGGGCGCGGTCATTGTTGATGTTTCGGTTGATCAAGGCGGGTGTATCGAGACCACGCGTCCCACGACCCATAGCCATCCCACGTTTTGCGTCGACGGTGTAATCCACTATTGCGTCGCCAACATGCCTGGAGCGGTGCCCAGAACCTCAACTTTTGCTCTGACTAATGCGACATTGCCTTATGCTTTGAAGCTGGTACGGTTCGGGCTGAGACAGGCGGTTCGGTCGGATCCAGGTTTTGGCGAGGGTGTCAATGTGTTCGAAGGGCACGTCACCAATCGGGCTGTAGCCGATTCGCAGGGAGTGGCCTGCAAATCTCTACTGGAACTGTTGAATTGACTACTGATCGGGCGGGTATTCCTCAGCGATCGGCTTTCTGGAATGTCATTGTTCATCCAGCCCTGCCCGGGACACTTAACCTGGCGGTGGACCAAGCGCTGCTGGACTCCCTGTCATCAACTGATTCTCCGCCAGCAACTTACCTCAGATTCTATCAGTGGGACCGCCCCACACTGTCACTTGGTTTCTCTCAGAAAGCCGAAAGAGTCGTTGACTTTGACTTTTGTAAGAGCCATGGGATTGCCATCGTCCGGCGAGCAACCGGCGGCAAGGCTGTGCTGCATGACCGCGAACTCACGTATGCGGTCGTCTCAAACGACCCAACCTTCTTTCCGCTTGGAGATATCCCTCCCACCTACAAAAAGATCGCTACAGCACTAAGGAGCGGGTTTCGATACCTCGATCTCGAGACTGACCTCGCTGACGCACCTCCTCCGGAAAGAGCCAGCATGAAGCCCCGCTTTGCCGCAGCCTGTTACGCCGTAACGAACCACTATGAGCTATCGTTCCAAGGCAGGAAACTAGTAGGCAGTGCCCAGCGCAGGACTCAGAATGCCTTTCTCCAGCATGGCTCGATCCCGATACAGTTTGACGAGCGTCTGTTGCTGGGAGCGCTCGGACCGGGCTCCGTTAGCACTCTGGAGTCCCAGGTGACTGATCTAGCAAGCTGCCTGGGATTCTCTCCCAGTGCCGAAAGGGTGATTGAGGCCCTCCTTGAGGGCTTCCGGGATGTGTTCCAAGCCAGCCTTCGGCGAGCGGAGCTAAGCCGCGAACTGCTCGCGGAAGCGACGGTGCTCGGTCAGACCAAGTATGGCGCTCTAGACTGGAAAGAGCGACCCAAAATGCCTTGACAGCAAAGATCTTAAATACTATAACCTTTTCGCGGCAGGTCAAAGATAGCTGCCCATCAGGGAAGCGGCATGGATCCAGAAAGCAGATCGGTCCTGAATGAGAGGGAGAGAGAAATTCTGAAGTCTATTATTAGATTTTATATATCCGACGGAAAACCTGTTGGATCTAGATTTATCTCAAAGAAACGCCGCAGCGATCTTAGTCCCGCCACGATCCGCAACATCATGGCTGATCTGGAAGAGGCTGGCTACCTGACCCAACCACACACTTCGGCAGGCAGGATTCCAACCGACAAAGGCTACCGTTTTTACGTCGACAACCTGCTGGAGTCGGCCCGGTTGAACAAGTCTGATCAGGAGTTCATCGACGACAACATTTTCAAGGCTAACTCGCATGAGAGCGTGGCGGAGCGGATATCGCACACAATCTCCCAAGTCACAGACAACATCGGATTTGTCATCTCTCCCGCTCTCGACCAGAACCAACTCAAGCACCTTGAGTTTATTCAAGTCGGTGACGGGAAGATTCTGGTTATTATCGTCTCCAGACCCGGCCTCGTGCAAAACCGACTTATCCGGGTTGATGAGCAGTTCACCCAGTGCGAGCTCGACCAGACTGCCAAATACATCAACGAGAATTACGTGGGGCAGAGTCTGCTGTCAATTCGCAACGACATTCTGAAGAAGATGGGCGAAGAGAAGGCCCTTTATGATCGTCTCCTCAAGAACGTTATCTTGCTTTGTAACCGTGGTTTGATCGATGAAGTTTCAGGTCAGAATGTCGATATATACCTGGACGGTGCTTCGAACTTGATCAATAAGCCGGAGTTTGCGGACACTCTGCGAATGCGGTCCTTGTTCAAGACGTTTGAGGAGAAAAGCAAGCTTGTTAAGATTCTCAACGAATGCATCCGCAGCAGCGCGGGGAGCGGGGTACGAGTCATTATCGGTTCAGAGAACTCCACGCCGGGCATGCGGGATTACACTCTGATTTCCTCACCGATTACTCCTCAAGATCAACACCTAGGATCAGTCGGAATTTTGGGACCGACCCGCCTGGAATATGCGCGGGCCATTACCATTGTGGATTATGTGGCGAAGTTATACGGCCAAATCTTCAACTCCAACTGAACCCAGCTCCGTAGCTTCCGTCCTTCCTTTGCCAAACCTGAATCGGGTAGAGAATGGTCGTGCGCCGCTTGCTCTCGAATTTACGTGTGAAACTGTCTGGAGAAGGAAGAATGGTTGAAGATTTCAAACCAGAAAACAACCAAGTCGACTCGTCCTTGCCTCCACAGGAGGATAAGGAAAGTTCTGGCGTGGAAATGGTGGCCGCTGAAGAGAAAGGAGCCGGAGAATCGGCTCCGAACTCTAGCCCGGCGGGCGAAGCACCTGAGACAACGGTCCAGTCAAGAAATGACGAAGCGCCGGTTTCCGCCACAGAAAACGAAGCGGTCGTAGCCCCGCAATCCTTGGTTCCAATCGAGAAGTATGAAGCCCTCCAAAAGCAGAAGGAAGAGCTTTATGAACGCTTGCTCAGGAAGCAGGCCGAGTTTGAGAATTTCCGTAAGCGCACCGAACGGGAGAAGCAGGATTTCTACGAATTTGCTCTGGCTGACTTTATCCGAGGCCTGTTACCAGCACTGGATGGTCTGGAGCGCGGATTGAGCGCTACAGAAGGAGAGACCGTCGAGAGCTACAAAAAGGGAATCGAGCTTATTCTGAAGCAGCTGCGGGACCACCTGGCCTCCGCTGGCGTCCAACCAATCCGTTCCATGGGCAAGATTTTCGATCCAAACTTTCATCAGGCCGTGCTGCGCGAGGAAAGCATGATTCTGCCTGACAACGAAGTCATCGAGGAAATGCAGCGGGGCTATATGTTCAAGGACCGGTTGCTGCGCCCATCCATGGTCAAGGTGGCAGTCGCCGCGAAGGAACCCGAGACTGGTCCAGAGGCAGTGTTTGAGGCAACTGAAGGAGTGGGCGACCAAGAACCGGTTTAATAAGGAAGAGACTATGCCAAAGATTATTGGAATCGATTTGGGAACTACGAACTCCTGTGTCGCCGTCATTGAAGGGGGTGTCGCCCAAGTCATTCCGAATCGAGAAGGGGGGCGAACAACGCCCTCCGTGGTGGGCTTTACAGAGAAGAACGAGCAACTCGTTGGTCAAATTGCCAAGCGCCAGGCAGTGACCAATTCACTGAATACCGTGTACGCTGTCAAACGCCTCATTGGACGCAAACTCAATTCTCCAGAAGTCCAGCAGGCGAAGGAGGTCTTGCCCTACCTGCTTACAGCGTCTACGAGCGACGACGTTCGCATTCAGATCCTGGGACGAGACTACAGTCCGCCGGAGATTTCGGCCGCTATTCTTCAAAAACTCAAAGTGTCAGCAGAGGAGTTTCTTGGCGAAGCGATCACAGAAGCCATCGTGACCGTGCCAGCCTACTTTGACGATATCCAGCGCCAAGCAACCAAGGACGCCGGAAAGATCGCCGGCCTCAACGTGAACCGGATCATTAATGAGCCCACCGCCGCGGCACTCGCCTACGGTTTGGGAAAGCGCGAGAATGAAAAAATCGTCATCTACGATCTCGGAGGGGGAACATTCGATGTCTCGATTCTCGAACTCAACGATGGTGTCTTCGAGGTGCTCGCAACCTGCGGCGACAGCTTCCTGGGCGGAGAAGACTTCGACCAGCGAATCATCGATTGGATCGTAGGCGAGTTCCAAAAGGAAAACGGTATCGACCTCCGAACGGACAGGTTAGCGCTACAACGCCTGAAAGAAGCCGCCGAACGCGCTAAGTGTGAGCTTTCTACGACGATGGAAACTCACATCAATCTACCATTCATTTCGGCAGACAGGACGGGCCCCAAGCACTTTAACAAGTTGCTTTCTCGGTCTAGGTTCGAACAGATGGTTGTGGACCTGGTCGAGCGGACGGTCGAGCCTTGCCAGAAAGCATTGTGGGATGCGAAACTCGAACCCAAAGACATCGACCAGGTTATCCTGGTCGGCGGCCAAACTCGTACGCCGCTGGTACGCGAACGTGTTGAGAAAATTTTTGCGAAGCCTCCCTGTCTGGAAATTAACCCAGACGAAGTCGTCGCGATTGGCGCAGCCATTCAGGGTGGAGTGCTCAAGGGAGAAATCAAAGATATCGTCTTGCTCGATGTCATTCCCTTGTCTGTTGGAGTCGAGACGCACGGTGGACTGTTCACCAAATTCCTGGAACGAAACACCACAATCCCCACCACTAAGACGATGACGTTTACAACCGTGGCTGACAGTCAGTCGGTAGTCGAAATTCACGTGTTGCAAGGTGAGCGCGAATTCGCGAGTACGAATCGTTCTCTGGCCAAATTTGAGCTGATGAATATTCCTCCAGCTCCACGAGGCGTTCCTCAAATCGATGTCACCTTCGATATTGACGCCAATGGTATATTGAGTGTGTCGGCGAAGGATCAGAGTTCCGGACATGAACAGGCAGTCAAGGTGACCCCATCCAGTGGTCTGTCCAGTGACGAAATCAAGCGGATTATCGATGAGGCCCGGTTTAAATCTGACGAAGACAAGAAGCATAAGGAGCAGACGATTCTGATGAATCGAGTGAACGCCTTGCTGCAGTCCACGGGGAAGACGTTTACGGAATTCGGTTGGCTCTTGGCTGAAAGCGACCAAACTTTCGTTAAAGACTCTTTGAGGGCTGCCAAGGCTGCTGAAGGTGGCGCCGATACCGACGTGAACTACACGCGCCTCCTGCAGGACCTGGAACAGGCAGCTTCCCTGCTGACCCATGCGATGTTTTCCTCGCAAGCTTCCGGCACGAAACAGCAGCCATCCAAGTCCGATGATCCCCTGCTCTCATGGATGAATACGTCCGGTCTCGATACAAAGTAGTCAGGCAAAGAAGGAGAGTTCAGGTTTGAGCAAACGTGACTATTATGAGATCTTGGCCGTTCCCCGATCTGCCTCAGAACAAGAGATCAAAACTGCCTACCGCAAACTGGCGGTAAAGTGTCATCCGGACAAGAATCCCGGGAACAAGGAAGCGGAGGAACGGTTTAAAGAAGCCGCGGAAGCCTATAGTGTTCTGAGCGACCCTCAGAAGAGAGCTCACTTCGACCGCTTTGGCCACGTCAACGGTAGCTCCGGGGTATCCGGATTCGATCCCAGCATCTTTTCTGAGTTTGGAGATATTTTTGGAGACCTGTTCGGTTTCGGAGACATCTTGGGGGGAGGGGGACGGCGTCGTTCCCCTGCTCAACGTGGCTCCGATCTTCGCTACAATCTCGAGCTCAGCTTTATGGACGCAGCCTTCGGTCTCAAAACCAAGATCAAGATTCCGCGGCTCGATGCCTGCCAGAGCTGCTCTGGCACAGGGGCCGGACCAGGATCCGCCTCGACAGCGTGTCCTACCTGTCATGGCCAAGGCCAAATTCGATATCAACAAGGTTTCTTTAGCATCAGCCGTACCTGCCACCATTGTCAGGGTGCCGGCACAATCATCCGCAACCCTTGCAAAGAGTGCCGCGGCGAAGGCAGGGTCCATCGGGAACGAACTCTGGAAATCAAGATTCCGCCCGGTGTGGATAACGGGCAAAGGATGCGTATCTCCGGTGAGGGAGAAGCAGGCACCCATGGTGGTCCTTCAGGCGATCTCGATATCGTGTTCTTTGTCAAAGAGCACGAGATCTTCGAACGAAAGCAGACCGACGTCTTTTGCACCGTTCCGATCAGTTTCCCTCAAGCTGCCCTCGGTGCTGAAATCACTATTCCGACGCTCCAGGGTGAAGAGAAACTCAAGATTCCTGAGGGAACTCAGAGCGGAAAAGTCTTCCGTTTGCAGGGTAAGGGCATCGCGAGTCCGACTGGAAAGGGACGGGGCGATCAGTACGTGCAGGTCAATGTAGCAACGCCCGCCAAATTGACACGCGAGCAGCGAAAGCTGATCGAGCAGTTCGCGGAGATCTCCGAGGTCAGCAACAAGCCGCTTGAAAGGAAGATCCTCGACAAGGTCAAAGACATTTTTGGATGAAACAATGGAATTATCTTGAGGCTTCTTTTCCTGCGGCAGACTCCGACGAAGCTTCTGGAATTCTCTGGGACCTTGGCACGCAGGGCGTTGAAGAGATCTCTTTCCCCTCCGGCAAGGTCTCCATCAAGGCTTATTTCGACTCCAGCCACGATATTCGCCGACTACAACATGAATTCAAAGCGCAGTGCCGCCAGGCGAGAG
>Ga0075431_100002818_pt1 | contig 16828 bp, 15 predicted proteins | sample RhiMetdeltSRZDD5_FD_75297 | JGI IMG/M metagenome (GOLD analysis project Ga0075431, IMG submission 75297) | Populus rhizosphere microbial communities from Tennessee, USA - Rhizosphere MetaG P. deltoides SRZDD5 | ecosystem: Host-associated > Plants > Roots > Rhizosphere > Soil | place: USA... | reverse complement strand
GCGAAGTGTTCCCTCAGACCGGCTTTACCCGCGCGGAACGGGAGGAACACCTGCGCCGCACCGGCTACATGGCAAGCAGGCTGTCGGTGCATGGAGTGACGGTGGTGGCGTCGTTCGTGTCGCCCTACCGCGAGTCGCGCGACTTCATTCGCCGGCTCTGCCCCAACTTCGCCGAGATCTATGTCGCCACTCCGCTGGAGGAGTGCGAGCGGCGCGATGTCAAAGGGCTGTATGCCCGGGCCCGCCGGGGGGAGCTGAGGAATTTCACCGGCATCGATGACCCCTACGAGACACCGGAGCGGCCGGAGCTGACGCTGGACACCCAAGCACTCAGCGTCGAGCAGTGCGTGGCGAAGGTGCTGGAGCAATTCGAGGAGCAATTCTGATGGAAAGCGGCATGGACCATCTCGACCAACTGGAAAACCGAAGCGTCCACATCCTCCGGGAAGCGTACGCCAATTTCAAGAACCTGGGGATGCTCTGGTCGATCGGGAAGGACAGCACGGTGCTGCTGTGGCTCGCCCGGAAGGCGTTCTTCGGGCACGTGCCCATTCCGTTGATCCACATCGACACCTCGTTCAAGATCCCCGAGATGATCGAGTATCGGGACCGCCTGGCGTTGGAATGGAATCTGACCATGATCTATGGCCAGAATCGGCAGGCGCTGGAGGAGAAGCGCACCTTTCCCCATGGCGCCATCGATCGCATCGCGTGCTGTAAGGCGCTGAAGACGGACGCGCTGAAGCATACCCTGAGTGGCGAATGGCCCCGGTACCGGCTCAACCACACCAAGAAGGCGTACGAGCTGGACCGCAACACTGAGCCGTTCACCGGCGTGATCGTCGGTGCACGCGCGGACGAGGAGGGAAGCCGGTCCAAGGAGCGCTACTTCTCGCCCCGCACCGCGCAGTCGCAGTGGGACGTCGGCGACCAGCCGCCCGAGTTCTGGAATCAGTACAAGACCGACTTCGCGCCGGGGACCCACCTGCGGATCCACCCGCTGCTCGACTGGACTGAGCTCAATATCTGGGAGTACATCCGGCGGGAGAACATCCCTACCGTCTCGCTGTATTACAACCAGGGCGAGGGAAAGCGCTACCGGTCACTGGGCTGCTACACCTGCACCCATGCGGTCGACTCGGACGCGCGCAACGTGGACGACATCATCCTGGAGCTGAAATCCGGCAAGTTCGCCAACATCGCCGAGCGGTCGGGCCGGGCCCAGGACAAGGAAGGCGGTGGCGGCCTGGAGACCCTTCGGCGGGATGGTTACATGTGAGTGGAGAAGCCCGGCGTGGTGCCGGGCTTCAGCGCTTCACGGCGTCTAGAATGATGGAGGAGTAGCTGAGGTAGTCTCCCAGGGTGCCGGGATATACACTCTTCAGTCCGCCCCGCTTATTCCGGGGGTCGAATCGCTTGGACCGCCAGATCGTTCCCGCCGCGCGGTCCCACTCTTGGCAGTGAAATTCTCCGTCTTCGTCGAAGTACTCGTAGAGCTCTACCTCGAAGCCGGCATGCTCGAAGAGCTGCTTCAGACTGCGATAGGTGTAGAGGGCCTTGTGGTGAGCCCCGTTCCCGTCCAGCGCCGTGCTCGGCCGTGAGGTCCCGTTGCTGATTCCGTGTTTGGCTTTCACCAGCTCGACGTAGGTGGGATCCGGGTGCAGTCCGTCCGGAACCGCCACCCGGAGGTGCCCGCCAGGCTTCAAGTAGATGAAACAGGTTCGGGCAGCGGCGAGGCCTTCCTCCTCGCTCAGGTGCTCCCAGACGTGCTCGGCCAACATCGCGTCGACCGAGTCCCGCTGGAAGAAGTGCTGCCAGTCCGTGGGCTTGTTGAGGTCGAGAAAATCCTGTTGGGTTGGAATCCAGCCTGAATCGCATTTGTCCCATGCCCCGATCACGATCCGCTTGCGGCCTTCGCTGGCGAGGAGCTTCTTGAGCTGGGCTCCGCCGAAGCTGCGATAGTAGGCATGGCGGGTTCTTTGAATGGCGTGTTTGGTGTGGCGGATACCCGGCAGCTGTTTGATGAAACGCCTGGCCGCAGGATCCCGGAGGACCGGGAGCCTCTTGAGGAGTTGCAGCATCGCTGGTTTTCCCGAGGTCGAGATGATGGGGTGGAGAAAGGCGCCTTGTGTGATGCGAGTCTCGTGCCAGGAAGGTGCTGTGGGACCGACTATATTCGGCTCGACTCCCACGATTACGCGCGATGCTCTCTAAGAAGGCCAAATACGCCATTAAGGCCTTGCTCGCCCTGGCCGATCAGAACCGCGACGAGCCCATGCGGATCGCCGACTTGGCTCGGGCAGAACAGATCCCCCCCAAGTTCCTGGAGCTGATTCTCCTGGGACTCAAGAATCAGGGGTTGCTCCAGAGCCGAAAGGGAAAGGGAGGAGGATACCTCCTCGCCCGAGACCCCTCGGAGATCTACCTCGGCCAGATCGTCCGGATGTTCGACGGACCGCTGGCCCCGGTGCCCTGCGCCAGCCAGACAGCTTACCTGCGCTGCGCGGACTGCCGTAACGAGGCGGTCTGTGGGGTCCACCTTGCCATGAAGGAAGTCCGGGACGCTACCGCCAGGATCCTGGACGGAACCTCTCTCGCTTCCCTCCGCAGCAAAGTCGATCAAGTAGCAGCTCTCGCCATAGAGCAGTAACCCGCCTTCAGAACCGGCATGCCGCTTGCCTATTTACTCTATCGGATAAGTAGGGTATTGTGTCCTTCGTCTCATTTGCTGAACGCGCGCCCGTCAGCCAGGACAGCTAACTGCAAGCCGGGAGAATAGATAGATGCGAGTAGCACCGATTGTTACGACAGTGCTGGTAGGGTGGTGCTCTGTCGCTGTAGTTCCACAGTTGTTGGGGCAGCAGAACGGCGCCATCGCCGCCAACGTGGCTCGGGACACCTCTCCCGAGCCCAGCCTGGAAGAGCGAGTGGATCAGCTGGACCAGGAGATCCGGGTCCTCCAGCGCCTCCGGGAGATCGCAGCCGACAGCGCGGCCACCGCGGCCAAGGATCGCCAGAGCGCCACCGCCAACGCCAAGGATGGATTCAGCATCAAGTCGGCCGACGGCAAGTACTCACTTCGGTTCCGGGGCTACATCCAGAGCGATGGCCGTTTCTTTCCCAGCAGCGAAGCCATTCCCACGGTGGACAACCTGCTCATCCGCCGAGCCCGGCCCATCCTCGAGGCGGCAGTGGGGCGCTACTTCGAGTTCCGGCTCATGCCCGACTTCGGCGGCACGTCGCCGGCCATCTTCGATGCGTACTGGGACGGCAAGTTCGCGCCGCAGTTCACCGTCCGCGCCGGCAAGTTCAAGCCTCCCATCGGCCTCGAGCGGCTCCAGTCGGCCACCGACATCATGTTTGCCGAACGAGGGCTGCCCACCAATCTGGTGCCGAGCCGCGATATCGGTCTGCAGATCGGTGGCGACATCAGCGAAGGCCTCTTCGCCTACCAGGTCGGTGTCTTCAATGGCGTGCCTGATCTGGCCAATGGCGGCGACGACCTGAGCGATGCCAAGGACTTTGCCGCCCGCGTCTTCGTCCAGCCGTTCAAGTCCGGCAGCTTCCGTCCCTTCGGAGTGGGAATCGCGGCCAGCACCGGATTTGAACGCGGCTCGATCACCAGCACCGGTCTGCCATCCTACCGCACGCCGGGCCAGCAGACGCTGTTCCGCTATAACACCAGCACCGCCACGCCGGCCAACAACGTCTACGCCGACGGCAAGCGCACCCGCATCGCCCCTCAGGGCTACTTCTACACCGGACCCTTCGGAGTCCTCGGCGAGTACGTCATCTCCCGCAACGAAGTGAACCGCGCCGGTGCGATTGCCAATCTGGAGCACACCGCGTGGCAGGCCTCCGGCTCGTTCTTCCTTACCGGAGAGAAGAACAGCTTCCGCAGCCCCATGCCCAAGCGCCCCTTCGATCTGAAGGAAGGTGGCTTCGGCGCCATCGAGCTGGTGGCCCGATACGGTGAGCTCGCTCTCGATGAGGCGGCGTTCCCGACCTACGCCACCATCACCACCAGTGTTCAGAAAGCCAGGGCCGCGGGAGTGGGCATCAACTGGCACTTCACCCGGGCCGTGAAGGTCAGCCTGGACTACGAGCGCTCCACCTTCACCGGCGGCGCCGCCGATGGCGACCGCGAGCCGGAGAACGCCCTGATCGGGCGCTTCCAGACCTCGTTCTAACGGCTGAATACTCAATAGGGAAACGGATTCATGAAAACCGCTGTCGTCGCACTCTTCCTGCTGGGTTCGGCCGCTCCGATTGCATATCAGGAGTACGAGGGGCCCAAGCCCGTCACGCTGCTCAACGTGTCGTACGACCCGACCCGCGAGCTATATGAGGACTTCAATAAGCAGTTCGCCTCCTACTGGAAGGGAAAAACCGGTCAGGAGGTGAAGGTCCGCCAGTCCCATGGCGGTTCCGGCAAACAAGCCCGCTCGGTCATCGATGGTCTGGAAGCAGACGTGGTGACGCTCGCGCTGGCATACGACATCGACCAGATCGCGGAGAAAGGCGGCACCCTGCCGGCCGACTGGCAGAGCCGGTTACCGGACAACAGCTCGCCCTACACCTCGACCATCGTCCTGCTGGTGCGCAAGGGAAATCCCAAGGGCATTCGGGACTGGGGAGACCTGGCTCGCCTCGGTGTCTCGGTGGTGACCCCCAACCCCAAGACCTCGGGTGGAGCTCGCTGGAACTACCTGGCGGCTTGGGCCTGGTCGCTGCGCCAGCCTGGTGGCAGTGAGGCCAAGGCCAAGGAATTCGTGGCCCGGCTCTACAAGAACGTGCCGGTGCTCGATGCCGGTGCCCGCGGCTCGACCACAACGTTCGTGGAGCGGGGCATTGGCGATGTCCTCATCGCCTGGGAGAACGAAGCACTGTTGGCCATCAAGGAGCTCGGCCCGGGCAAGTTCGAGGTGGTGGCGCCGTCGATCAGCATTCTCGCCGAGCCGCCGGTGGCCGTGGTGGATAAGGTGGCCGGCAAGCACGGCACCCGGGATGTCGCCCGCGCCTACCTCGAATACCTCTACACCGAGGCCGGCCAGGAGATCGCCGCGCGGCACTTCTACCGCCCCCGCATGGCGTCGGTTGCCGCGAAGTATGCCGGCCAGTTTCCCAAGCTGAATCTGGTGACGGTGGACGAGGTCTTCGGCGGGTGGAAGAAGGCCCACGCGGCGCACTTCGCGGACGGGGCGCTGTTCGATCAGATCTACCAGCCGGGCCGATAAGATGTCAGGGAGATCGCGGGCGGTACTTCCGGGTTTTGGCCTCTCGCTGGGGATCACCTGCACCTACCTCAGTCTCATGGTGCTGCTTCCCCTCGCCACGGTCTTTGCCCGGACCGCGGATCTCTCCTGGGCCTCCTTCTGGTCCACCGTGACCGACCCGCGGGTCATGGCCTCCTACCGCGTCACCTTCGGCGCTTCCTTCGCGGCAGCCTTGGTCAACACCGTATTCGGCCTTCTGGTTGCCTGGGTGCTGGTGCGCTATCGGTTCCCCGGCCGCAGGGTCGTGGACGCTATGGTGGACTTGCCGTTCGCGTTGCCCACCGCGGTCGCCGGCATCGCGCTGACCACGCTGTACGCGTCCAACGGGTGGGTCGGGAGCTATCTCGAGCCGCTCGGCCTCAAGGTCTCCTATACCTGGCTCGGCATCACCGTGGCGCTGATCTTCATCGGCCTGCCGTTTGTGGTCCGCACGGTCCAGCCGGTGCTCGACGATCTCGAAGTCGAGGTCGAAGAGGCCGCAGCCAGTCTCGGCGCGCGCCGGTGGCAGACCTTCACCCGGGTGGTATTTCCTACCGTGGCTCCCGCGCTGCTCACCGGCTTTGCCCTGGCGTTCGCCCGCGCCGTGGGGGAGTACGGCTCCGTCGTCTTCATCTCGGGGAACATGCCGATGAAGACCGAGATCGTGCCGCTGCTCATCATCACCAAGCTGGAGCAGTACGACTATGCCGGAGCGACGGCGGTGGCGCTGGTAATGCTGGTCGCCTCGTTCGTGCTCCTGCTCACCATCAACCTGCTCCAGGCGGCGGCCCGTCGCCGTTCGGCGGCCTGACCGTGGCCAGTATCGCGCTGTCCCGCCCCGCCACCACGGCGCCGAGGGCCGTCACCCGGGCCACGGGTGAGTCCCGCGTGGTCCGCTGGACGCTGATTACCGTGGCCCTGGTGTTTCTCGCCCTGACATTGCTGCTGCCGCTGACGCTGGTCTTTGCCCAGGCGCTCTCCAAGGGCTTTGCGGCGTACCTGGACGCGATTAAGGAGCCTGACGCCCTCAGCGCCGCCAAACTCACTCTGCTGGTCGCCTCGATCGCAGTGCCGATCAACCTGGTGTTTGGTGTAGCCGCCGCCTGGTGCATCACCAAGTTCCAGTTCTGGGGCAAGCACGTGCTCATTACGCTCATCGACCTGCCCTTTGCGGTCTCACCGGTCATTTCGGGCATGATCTTCGTCCTTCTGTTTGGGGCCCACGGCTGGTTCGGGACCTGGCTGCTGGATCACGACATCAAGATCATCTTCGCGGTTCCCGGCATCGTGCTCGCCACCACGTTCGTCACCGCCCCATTCGTTGCCCGGGAGCTGATTCCCCTTATGCAGGAACAGGGCTGTGAGGAGGAAGAGGCCGCGATCGTACTCGGCGCCGGCGGCTGGCAGACCTTCTTCCGGGTCACCCTTCCCAACATCAAATGGGGCCTGCTCTATGGGCTGATTCTCTGCAACGCGAGAGCGATGGGAGAGTTCGGCGCGGTGTCGGTGGTCTCGGGCCATATCCGCGGGGAGACCAACACCCTGCCGCTGCACGTCGAGATTCTCTACAACGAGTACGCCTTCGCCGCCAGCTTCGCGGTGGCGTCGGTGCTCACCCTGCTCGCGCTGGTGACATTGGTGCTGAAAACGCTGGTCGAGTGGCGGCAGCAGCGCGCCTCGGCCGAGCGCAAGGAATCGGTCGACTCTTCTGAGAGGATCGCAGCATGAGCATCGAGGTTCGCAATCTGCGGAAGGTGTTCGGCGACTTTGTCGCACTGGATGACGTGAGCCTCCAGGTCCCCGGCGGGGAGCTGGTGGCGCTGCTCGGCCCGTCCGGGTCGGGCAAGACCACGCTGCTTCGGATCATCGCCGGGCTGGAGCCGGCCGATGCCGGCAGCATCCACTTTCACGGCGAGGACGCCACCGATCAGCCGGTGCGGGAACGCCAGGTGGGGTTCGTTTTCCAGCACTATGCCCTGTTCCGGCATATGAGTGTGTTCGAAAATGTCGCCTTCGGGCTCCGGGTCCGGCCGCGGCGGGTTCGTCCCTCCGAGAAGGAAATCCACGACACGGTTATGGGTCTGTTGAGTCTGGTGCAGCTCGACGTCCTGGCCAAGCGGCGGCCATCGGAGTTGTCCGGAGGGCAGCGGCAGCGGGTGGCGCTCGCCCGGGCGCTCGCGGTCAAGCCCAAGGTGCTGCTCCTGGACGAGCCCTTCGGCGCCCTCGACGCCAAGGTGCGCAAGGAGCTGCGCCGCTGGCTCCGGCGGCTGCACGAGGAAGTGCACGTTACCAGCGTATTCGTCACCCATGACCAGGAGGAGGCGCTGGAGGTCTCCGACCGGGTGGTGATCATGAACCAGGGCAGGGTGGAGCAGAGCGGCACACCCGAGGAAGTGTACGAGCGGCCCGCTACCCCCTTCGTCTACGGCTTCCTGGGCGACGTGAACCTCTTCCACGGCCGGATCCATGAGGGCCGGGTGAACATCGGCGAGAGTCAGCTGGAGGCTCCGGAGTGGGCCGACGCCCGGGACCAGGAGGGCGTCGCCTATGTCCGCACTTACGACGTGGAGCTGGCTCCGGCCCGCTCCGGCGCGTCGTCGCTGGAGGCAGTCGTGCGCCACGTGCGGGCATTCGGTCCCATTGTGCGTCTGGAGCTGGATCTGGTCGAAGCCGGCACGACTATCGAGGCCCACGTTCCCCGCGCTCGGTTCGACTCCCTAGCACTGGCCAAGGGCACGCGGGTCTACGTCTCACCCACCAACGTCCGGGTGTTTGCACTGCAGTGATCCGGCTCGATCAGCGTTCGAGGCCCGGAAGTTTCAGGTAGGACCCAACAATCCCGTCCCACTGGGGTGGGTCGAACGCGCCAAAACCCGCGTCCGGGAAAAAGGTCATCTCGCCGAAGATGATCCGGCCCTGTATGTAGAAGAAATCGACTCGGACAAAGGGGATCCTCCCGGCTAGGCGCTCGGCCAACTCGATCATGGTTCCCAGTGCGGCGGGCTGCGGGACGTCTTCAGCCCTGACTGGATAGGTGTAGGAGAACGGCAGACGCTGCCAGTCCGGCGTATAATACGTTCGGCGATGCCCTTTGAAGCGCTCCGTATCAACGTGGATCAGGCGGACCTTCCCGTTAAAACAATAGAGCTTGTAGTCAAACAGTTCGGTATCCGGATCGCCGAGATACTCCACGCAGATGATCCGGGGCGGAATGTTCGCGTAGACCGGCTCCCGGCTCAGTGGGGAATACTTCCCTTGTAACCACTGCTCGCACTTTTGCAATGCCTCACCGCGATCGGTCCGACCTTTGTCGGCAACGATTAGATTCCAGCCGCTGCCATGGGTTGCCTTGAGGACAAACTTGTCCGGCAGATCGTCCCACGGGATGTCTGCCGCCCGCTCATATGAACCAAGCAGCCGGTTCAGGTGGGCCTCTCCTATCCGTTCCCGTACGTACCCATACACCTGTAGCTTGTCGGCGAGGGGGGCGTATTGCTCCAGCCGGCCATACAGCTTCAGCCATTGGAGCTTTTCAGTAAAGGTGACGGGTTGGGCCAGATTGAGCCGGCGGCCGAAGGTGACGAAATAGCGGAATTTCAGGTACGAGCGATCACTGATGGGGATAACCTTCGACAGTCCTGCCACGAAGTGACTGGGCGCCACGACCTTCTTCACCCATCGCTTAACCACACGGGAGGTGTTTTGGATGTGCTGGGACACGTCGACCACTCACGGCCTCCTCAACTGATCGATCCAACGTCTCTCGACCGAAGGGACGTGAATGTAGGTGGACCCTTCCTGGACTTCAAATCTCTGGTGAGCTTCTTCCGATGACCCTGCCGAACTTCATCGTTATCGGGGCCGCGAAAGCGGGAACTACGGCGCTCTATCACTACCTCGCCGAACACCCGCAGGTCTTCATGAGCGCGGTGAAGGAGACCAACTTCTTCGCCTTTGGCCTGGACGCCCATGGCCGCCCGCTCTGTGGTGGTCCCGACGCCAGCCGCTTCGGGGTCCGGTCCCTGGCCGAATATGAAGCGCTCTTTGCCGAGGCCGGGGGGGCGGTGGCGATCGGAGAAGCATCCCCGATTTATCTGGAATGCCCTTCTGCAGCCGGCCGGATCCACGACCTTCTCCCCGCGGTCCGGATCCTCTGTAGCATCCGTCACCCCGTCGATCGAGCCTACTCGGACTATCAGATGTATCTCCGCAGCGAGGGTCAGGGCTTCGACACCGCCCGTGACCTCGACCCGGCTGCTGCCTGGGCCCGGCCTGATTCCCACTGGATGCAGATCGGCCACTATCACGAGCAACTGGCTCGCTACTTCGACCTGTTTTCCCGGGAACAAATCCAGGTCTCTCTCTTTGACGATCTCCAACGGAGCCCGGCAAAAGTCACCCAGGAGGTGTATCGCTTTGTCGGCGTCGATCCGTCATTTGCCCCTGATTTCGAGACTCCCCACGCGCCGGGCGGCCTGCCGGTGAGCCGGGTCCTGGAGAGCTTGCTCACCAGTAAGGCCCTCCAGTCGGTGGTGAAGCCCTGGATCCCCAGCGGCGCCGCAAACTGGATCAAGCGCGCCCGCCGGCGAAACCTGCAGCCGGCGCCGCGGCTGCCGGCCAAGCTCCGGAACGAGCTCACCAGTCAGTTCCGGGACGACATTGCGAGGACCTCCGCCCTCATCGGCCGTAGCCTCGATCACTGGCTCCAGCCCGCCCGCGACTAGACCCAGTGACTCAGGTCCCGGTTCAAGAGCCGAGAGAGTGAGGCCACCTCGTCCCGGAACGCGTCGCTCAGCTCGGCGCGCAGCTCCGGTGACAGCGGTGGACGCCTGGTTCGTACCGTGTTCAGATCCATCACGGCATTGGTCATGGCATCGAGCCACCTGGCGCCGCTGACCTGCCTCAGGCGGCGGAAGGCGTCGCGCAGCGGCCGTGGAGGCTTGCGGGAGAATTGCTGGAGCCAGGCCATTCTGGCCTGCTTGTTCTCGTTGATGCGGGGAAACTCGGTGCGATTGTCGTGGGGGATGCCCAGGAACTCAATCACTTCGTCATACACCTGCCGGGTGGATTTCGTAAAATCGTCGTAGAGAATCAACTTCACCTGGTCTCGCGGGAAGACGGAGAGGAGCCGCTTCGTTTGGGACCCGAAGTGGCCGAACTGGGCGTATTGCAGCAGGAAGGCGCCGCGAGAACGGGGCGGAAGGTCGAGACCACGGCTGCGCCGCTCCTGCAGGCGCCACGCGGTCTCGAAATCAGCCACGGTCTCTTCTGCCACGTAGAGCAACTGCGAGTGCAACGCGTGCACCATCTCGATCGGGTTGCGGAACATCGCGATGATCTTGGCCTCGGAGTTGTAGCCGTGAATGTTCGCGATGGCGGTCGAGGAGCGCAGGTAGTACACCGAGGCCTCGCCCACTCTTAAATGCCGTGGGGTGCTCTCCTCGAAGAGTGCAGTGTAGTCCTCCAGGGTCTTGATACGGGGGTACGTGCCCAGGTCGTTGGCAAAGAAATGCGGCTCCTTCACCCTGGACATGAAGATGTTGGGATGCTGGCGCAGGTACTCGTAGAGTGCGGTGGTGCCGCACTTGGGAGCGCCGACAATGAAGAAATTCGGTTTGACTGCCAAGCTTCCGCCCCCTGTCGTAAAGGCGCCACAGTATTGCGGCCATGACACAATTATTGCTCGCTCCGACGTCCACGCGGCGACCGGGGCTCAGCAAGGATGCGGCCAGACCCTTCCAGGTGCCCTTCCGATCAGGCTTCGGTAGATTGCCCCAAGCTGAAGTGAGCGTCTAGCAGCGTCTTGTGGGGCATAGATCGTGCTCCTCCGCCGCTCGTGAATATGCACTCGCAGAGTGATAAAGTGATAAACCCGCAGGTGACGAACATCACCAAACCGGTCTTCATCGTGGGCACCGGACGCTGCGGCTCGACGGTGTTCCACCGGCTGCTGGCAACCCATCCCCAGGTGATGTGGCTTTCCGGTTTCTCCCTTCGGTTTCCCGCCCGTCCGGCATGGAACGCTTGGGCTGTCACCGCCATGGGCAATCCGGTGCTGCGCCGTCTGTTCGGCGAGTGGATCCGGCCTAACGAGCAGTACGGCTTCTGGGAGCACTACGCCTATGGTTTCACCGCACCCTATCGGGACCTGGTCCGATCGGACGTGACGGTGCGGGTCAAGCAACAGATTCGCGCCGCGTTCGAGGCGATGCTCACCCGGCAGCGCAATCGGCTACTCCTGAAAATCACTGGCTGGCCTCGCATCAGCTATCTCGACGAGATCTTCGACGACGCGAAGTTCATTCACATCATTCGGGATGGGCGAGCCGTGGCCAGCTCCCTGCTGCACGTTGCCTTCTGGCGCGGCTGGTTCGGGCCTCAGGAATGGCGCGCCGGCGACCTTTCGTCCGAAGATCGGGCCACCTGGGAGAGCTACGACCGCTCCTTCACCGCGCTCGCCGCGCTCCAATGGCGAATGCAGATGCGGGCCATGGACGCCGCTCGGCGGACCATCAACCCTGACCGCTTTTATGAGGTCAAATACGAGTCGTTCTGCGACCAGCCGGTGGAGACTTGCCGCCGGGTGCTCGAGTTCGCCGAGCTGCCGGCATCCCCGGAACTGGAGCGGCACGCCCGGATGCTCTCGATCAGAAACAGCAACCGCTGGCGCGATGACCTGACTCCGGCCCAGCAGAACATCCTTGACGATCTGCTGCACGAGGATCTCCAGCGGTATGGGTACGCGCCAACCCCGGCGCCCGCGAGAATTCGGGAACCGGTGGCTCGGTAGCTCAATCCTTCCCGATGCCCGCCCAGGAGCAGCAATCCAGTCTCACCCACCGGACCCTCGGTGGGATGGCGTGGGCCGCGTTCGGCAACGGGGCGGTCGCCGTGCTGAAGGCGGTCGTTCTTGTTCTTCTCACCCGGCTGCTCAGCCCGACCGACTTCGGTCTGGTGAGCGCCGCGCTGGTCGTCATCAACTTCTCCCTCAATTTTTCTCAGCTCGGACTGGGGCCGGCGCTGGTCCAGCGACCCACGCTCGAGCCGCGCCACATCAGCACCGCGTTCCTGGCCTCGACCGGATTCGGTCTCCTCACAGCGGCGGCGATCTGGGCCGCTGCCCCGCTCGTCGCGCAGTTCTTTCACATGCCCAACCTGGAGCCGGTAGTTCGCTCCCTCGCGCTGGTCTTTCCTATTGCCGGGATCGCGACCGCGCCGGAGAGCCTGCTCCAGCGCGAGCTGCGCTTTCGCGCGATCGCCAATCGGGATGTGCTGGCGTATGGGTTGGGCTACGGGGTGGTAGGCGTGGGACTCGCGCTCCTCGGTTTCGGGGTCTGGTCCCTGGTCGCCGCCCAGATTGCCCAGGTCGTGCTGCGCACTGCAATCCTGTTGCTGGTATCACCCCCGTTGTTTCAGGGCCGGCCCAGCTGGCTGAGCTTCCGAGAGCTGATCGACTACGGCTTTGGCCAGAGCATCGCCCGAGTAGGGGTCATCCTCGCGAATCAGGTCGACAATCTCGTGGTGGGCCGCTGGCTCGGCGCGGTCGCGCTGGGCCAGTACAGCCGGGCCTACCAGCTGATGTCCCTGCCGACCTCGCTCATCGGGGATGTGCTCGACAAGGTGCTCTTTCCGACCATGGCCCGGGTCCAGCACGATATGCGCCGCCTTGGCGCCGCGTACCTGCAGGGCACCGCCTTTCTGGCGCTGATCACCTTGCCCGCCGGCATCGCGGCAGCGGTGCTGGCACCGGACCTGGTGCCGGTATTGTTCGGGAGCCGCTGGGAGGCACTGGTGCCGCCGTTCCAGGTGCTCGCGCTCGGCATGGTGTTCCGCGCCTGCTATCGCATGAGCGACTCGCTCTCCCGGGCCACCGGCAAGGTGTATCGCCGGGCGTGGCGGCAGTGGCTCTTCGCCGGACTGGTGTTCCTGGGCGCGTGGGTAGGCCAGTTTCGGGGACTCACCGCGGTCGCTGCCGGGGTGCTGGTCGCCTTCTTTATCAACTATCTCAGCATGGCGCAATTGAGTCTCAAGCTGACCCAGATTAGCTGGGGACGATTCGTCCGCGCGCAGCTGCCGGCCGTCTGGCTTGGAGTGCTGGTGGGCGGCGTCACCTTCGCTACTACCGAGATCGCACGTCACCTCAGTCTCTCACATCTGGTGGGACTCATTGCGGGGAGCCTGGCTGCGATCACCAGCGGCACGCTTGCGGCCTGGTTGATTCCGACCGTCGCGCTGGGTGAGCACGGTATGCACGTGACCGCCACGCTGCGTACCTACGTGCAGGCTCGGCTGCCGGTCGGTGCTCGGGGCCTGCGATGAGCAACACCGACACCCTGTCCGTGAACGGTCCCACTCGCACGCGGTCCACCCGGGACACCATCGCGTTCTTCCTTCCCTCGGTGCGCACCGGTGGGGCGCAGCGGGTGGTGGTGAATCTGACTCAAGGCCTCGCGGCCCGCGGCCTTCCGGTTGACGTTGTCCTCGCGGCCGCGGACGGTGCCTTCCTGGAGCAGCTGCCCAGCGCCGTGCGGGTGGTGGACCTGGGCGCCGGGCGCCTGCTGCGGAGCCTGCTTCCCCTCGCGCGCTACCTCCGGCGGGAGCGCCCCAGGGTCCTGGTCTCATCCATGAGCCACGCCAATCTGATCGCACTCTGGGCCGGCAAACTGGCCGGAGGGCAGGTCCCCGTCGTGGTAACCGAGCACTGCACGATGTCGAGGTCCAATGCGGTGCCGCATCAGTTCGATCGCCCCCTGCTCCCGGCTCTCCTGCGTGCCTTTTATCCTTGGGCCGCATCCGTGGTGGCGGTGTCGAAGGGCGCCGCCGACGATCTCGCCCGCAGCACCGGCCTCCCCCGGCAGGATATGGAGGTGGTCTACAACCCGGTGATCACTTCGGCCCTGATCGAGCTCTCCCGAACGCCACCCGACCATCCCTGGTTTGCGCCTGGGCAACCGCCAGTGATCCTCGGGGTGGGACGGCTCACGCCGGCCAAAGATTTCCCCACGCTTCTCCGGGCCTTTGCCGAGGTGCGCCGCCGCCGGCCCGCACGCCTGATGATTGTGGGCGAAGGGCCGGAGCGACCCCGTCTCGAAGCGCTGATAGGTGAGCTGCGGATCGGTGAAGACACCGCCCTCCCCGGTTTTCGGGAGGATGCGGCGGCCTACATGGCCGCCTGTTCGGTGTTCGTGCTCTCCTCAGCCTGGGAGGGGCTCCCCACCGTGTTGATCGAAGCCATGGCCACCGGAGCGCGGGTGGTTGCCACCGACTGTCCCAGCGGCCCCAGGGAAATTCTGCAGGGCGGGCGACTCGGGCCCCTGGTGCCCGTGGGCGATGCATCCGCGTTGGCGGACGCGATCGTGGCGATGCTCGACCGTCCTGCCGCCGACTTGCCGGCAGATGCGCTGGAGCCCTTTACGATGGATGCCGCGGTGGATCACTATCTCCAGGTCATCGAGCGCGTATGACGAGGGTCCTGCTGCTGTCCACCAGCCTGGGAATGGGAGGCGCGGATCGCCAGATTCTCTACCTGGCGCGAGCGCTGCTCGCACAGCAATACGAGGTGCGCCTCGTCTGCATGACTCCCCTGGTCGAAATGGGGCGGCAAGCCGTGGCCGAGGGTCTCCCGATCTTGAGTCTGGAGATGCAGCCGGGTCGCCCGGACTGGCGGGCGCTGCGACGGTTGGTGACGCTGCTGCAGGATTGGCGACCGCATCTCCTCACCAGTTTCATGTATCACGCCAATGTGATGGGACGGGTGGCGGGCACCTGGGCCCGGGTGCCGGTCATTGTGAGCTCGGTTCGCAGCGAACGGAACGGCAGCGCCGCCCGCGACTGGTCCATGCGGCTCACCAACTGGATGGATCACTGCTGCACCACCAACTCCCAGCGCGTCGCGGATTCCTTCTCTCGTCGGGGCATCCTTCCGGCGAAGAAGGTCCGGGTGATTCCCAACGGTGTAGACGTCGTCGCGCTGTCGGCCCCGCCAGGCGAGCGCGACCGGCTTCGCGACGAATTGGGGGTTGCACCTATGGAGTTCTTCTGGCTCGCCGTCGGGCGGCTGCTGGACCAGAAGGATTACCCGACGCTGCTCCGGGCGTTCCACTCCCTGGCCAGCGCTCCGGCTCGCCTCTTCGTGGCTGGGCGGGGGCCGCTGCAGGACGAGCTGCAGCAGCAGGCCCGGCAGCTCGGCATCAGCGAACGGGTGGTGTTCCTCGGAGTGCGGCACGACATAGCGGCCCTCCTGGCTGCCGCCGACGGCCTAGTCCTGTCTTCCGCCTGGGAGGGGATGCCCAACGTGGTGATGGAAGCGCTCGCCGCGGCGACACCGGTGGTAGCGACCGACGTGGGTGGCGTCTCCGAGCTGGTGGAGCCGGGCAAGAGCGGATTCCTCGTCCCAGCCCACGATCCGGACGCGCTCTCCCGGAGCATGCGGCAGCTCATGGCGCTCCCGGGTGAGCAGCGCCGGGCCATGGGACAGGCTGGCCGGAACCGCATGCTGGCTCACTATACTCTGGAGGCTATGGCCGAGCGCTGGATGGTTCTCTACCGGGAGCTTCTGGCCCGCAAAGGGCTGAGCATCACCGCTGCGTCCCCGGCAGACGCGGTTCAACTGAGGCCCGCCGGTTCAGCACTGTCATCGTCTCAGCGAGAGCTCTGAATGTGGTCTATTCCCTATATCGCGCTCTGGATTTTCGTCTTTTCCCTGCCGTGGCAAGGCGTCATTCGTATTGGCGGGGTTGCCGTCGTGGGCCGGCTTACCGGCGCGGTGGCGCTGATCTGCGCGCTACTGGCGGTGGTGATCTCGGGCCGATTCCGGAAGTGGCAGCCGTTCCACGTCCTGGGGTTGTTGTTCGTGCTCTGGGCCGGCTTCGGAGTCTTCTACCACGGAATGCCCCAGGTCCCTAACAAGTTCTGGACCTTCGTCCAGCTTTTCTCGGCGACTTGGATAATCTGGGAGCTGGCTCCGTCCACCCGGCGCATGCGCGGTCTGCTCACCGCCTACCTTCTGGGCGCATACGTCTCGGCCTTGAACACCGTTCTGCTGTTACGGACCGGGGCAGCCATGCGCCGCTTTGCTGCCGGAGGCGTTGATCCCAACGACCTCGCTATGAGCATGGCCCTGGCCCTGCCCACGGCCTGGTACCTCGGCATCACCACACAGCGACCGCTTTTCCGGTGGATCGCGCGCGGGTATCTGCCCATCGGGCTGCTGGCCGTCATCCTCACCGGCTCCCGGGGTGCAATGGTGACCGCGTTGGTCGGCCTGCTCATCATCCCGCTGACCATGACCAAGCTCTCCCCAGGCAAGGCGGCGGCTGCCATTGCGCTTCTGGCTGTCGCTGGCGGGCTCGCCGTCAAATACGTCCCGGAGAATATCGTCGCCCGGCTGGAAACCACCGGCAGCGAGGTGGAAGACGCCAGCTTGGGTGGCCGCTTCAAGCTCTGGGTGGCGGGCGTGCACGCGTTCGAGAAGAGGCCGTTCGTGGGCTACGGGACCTCCGGATTCATCCCCGCGATCAAACCGGCGCTGGGACCCATGGCCCAGGTGGCCCACAACTCGTACCTGTCCGTCC
>Ga0075431_100002817_pt1 | contig 16828 bp, 12 predicted proteins | sample RhiMetdeltSRZDD5_FD_75297 | JGI IMG/M metagenome (GOLD analysis project Ga0075431, IMG submission 75297) | Populus rhizosphere microbial communities from Tennessee, USA - Rhizosphere MetaG P. deltoides SRZDD5 | ecosystem: Host-associated > Plants > Roots > Rhizosphere > Soil | place: USA... | reverse complement strand
TGGGGTCGGTGAACAGCCCCGTCGCGAAGCCCTGGATGCGCGGGTTGCCGTCGAACGGGCCGCCGCCGCGCACCGCGTCGCGCAGCCGGTCGGAGAACGTGCCGATGCCGGTGCCCGCCAGGTTGAGCTGCGAGGCCTGCACGAACCGCGCGTTGTCGGCCACCTCGCCGAAGTTCCAGCCCTCGCCGTAGAGGTAGACGCCGCGGCCGTCGATGCCGTCCTTGGCCGGCGTCAGCTCGTCCAGCGCCGCGCGCACGGCCAGCATGTTCGCCTTGGAGTGGTGCCCCATGAGATCGAACCGGAAGCCGTCCACCTTGTACTGGCGCACCCAGGTGACCACCGACTCGACCATGAGCTTTTCCATCATGCCGTGCTCGGAGGCGGTGTTGGCGCAGCAGGTCGAGGTCTCCACCCGCCCGGTCGCCGACAGCCGCTGGTAGTAGCCGGGCACGATCCGGTCGAGTATCGAGTCGGTGTCCTGCCCGGCGGCCGGGGTGTGGTTGTAGACGACGTCCATGACCACCCGCAGGCCGGCGCCGTTGATGCCCGCGACCATCTCGCGGAACTCGCGGTTGCGCGCGGTGCCGTCCGGGTCGGTCGAGTACGAGCCCTCCGGCGTGGTGTAGTGCAGCGGGTCGTACCCCCAGTTGAAGCCGTCGGTGTCGCGGATCGGCTCCAGGCAGGCCTGCTGTTCCTCCGACGCCGGGCCGAACGAGGGCAGGTCGCACGCCGGCTCCTGCTGGGCGGAGCGCCGCTCCTCGACGCTGGCGAGATCGTTGGTCGGCAGCAGGTGCAGCGAGTTGAGCCCGGCGCCGGCCAGCTCGCGCAGGTGCCGCATGCCGTCGCTGTCCGGGTGGGTGAACGCGAGGTAGCCGCCGCGGTGCGCGGCCGGCACGGTCTCGTCGGTGATCGAGAAATCGCGCACGTGCAGCTCGTAGATGGTCGAGTCCGCCGGCTGCGCCAGCCGCGGCTTGGCCAGCCGGTCCCAGCCGGCCGGGGTGAGCGCGGGGTCGTCGAGGTCGACCAGGATGGACCGCCCGGCGTTGGTGGTCAGGCCGCGCGAGTAGGGGTCGGTGACCACGTTGGTGAGCACGGCGTCCTCGCCGGGCACGTACACGGTCACCTCGTAGGCGTAGCGCGCGTCGCGCCACGAGGGGTGCCCCTTCGCCCGCCACGCGCCGTCGTCGCCCCGGTCCATGGCCACCCGCTCCTCGGCGGCAGCGGCCGTGGTGCGCAGCAGCAGCGTCACGTTCTTCGCCGTCGGCGCCCACAGCGCGAGCGACGGCCGGGCGCCGCGCCAGGTCGGGCCCAGCTCGGCGGCGGCGGCCTCGGCGTAGACGTCGTCGAGCACGCCGTGCAGCTGCACCCCGGTGGCGTCGGCGAGCCGGCCGCTCGCGTCGAACGCCGCGAGGGCGACCTGCCCGGTGAGGATGCCGGCCACGGCGGACAGATCCGCGGGAGCCAGCCGCAGCGCGTGGTAGCCGGCCAGGTGCGGGTAGCGCTGCCGCAGCGACGGCGGCAGGCCGTCGGGGTCGAGGCTCAGCGGCAGCTCGGTGCCGCCGCTCACCCCGTCCGGGGTCGCCGCCATGCCGCCGTCCGGCGCGTGGAACAGCCGGAACGTCCAGCCACTCGCGTCATCGGGCAGGTCCCAGGCCAGCAGGTCGCGCCGCAGCCACTGGGCCCGCTGCTCGCGCAGGTTCGGCGGCGGGGTGCCGGCCGTCACGGTCAGCACGTGCGTCGCCAGCACGTAGGAGAACGTCGTGGTGTCCCCGTCGGCCGTCACGAAGAACGGGATGTTCGGGCCGTTGGGCACGCCGCCGGCGCCGTAGTTCTCCGCCCAGGACAGCCCGTGCGTCACCTTCACCTCGTACTCACCGGCCGGAATGGCCGTGGTGGTGAACGTGTACACGCCGTCGCCGTCGGGGTCCTGCAGCCAGGTCCGCATGCACTCGGGCATCCAGTCGCCGGGGCAGCCCAGCTCGCTGGTGTAGCTGCCGGGCGCGGTGACGATCGGGCCCTGCGCGTCGCTGGTCACCCAGTGCGTCGCATGGTCGTAGTAGAACGACACCGGCGCGCCGGTCGATGTGTATGGAATGTTGGCGCCGCCCGGCGTGGCGCCCGCGCCGTAATTCTCGTTCCACGAGTTGTTCAGCGCCGCCTTGTACTCGTAAGTGCCGGCGGGCACCGTGAACGTGCCCTTCCAGACGCCGTCGGCGGCGTCACGGGTGAGCTGGGCCTGGGCGCACTCCGGCTGCCAGTCGCCCGGGCAGCCCAGTTCGGTGCCGTGCGAGCCCGGCACCGACACCGCCGACGGCGGTGGCGTGTGGTCGGCCGCCGCCGGTAACACGTGCACCTGGACCACCGCCAGCACCGCCACGATGGCGGCCAGGCACGCAAGAACCCGGCGGGCGTAGAACATGGCGGCTCCCGACTGTTCGTACGGCGGGCGATGACCCCGACCACCCACTCTGCCGGGTACCGAGCCGCCGTCAAGACGCCGATCAGCCGAGCACCGCACCTGGCGAGGCGGCGGATCGACGAGAGCGAGGACGGCAGATCGGCTGGCAGACCATCGGTAGGTACCGGGCACTGTGGCACGCCGGTGAATTCCCAACGAAAACCTGTGCTATCCCGCTAGCAGCAATTACCGTCCGCAGCTGAGCGGCTTCAGACCGGAGCGGCTCAGGAAGGAGCCTCCCATGCGAACGGCCCTGCTCCGCACCCTGCTCGTGGTCGCGGCCGTCGTATCCACCGTGCTGCTGGCGGCGACCGGCGCCCAGGCATCCGCCGCGCCACGCGAGCACGACCCCGTGCAGTCCACCGCACCGGCCGGCGACCCCGGCGTGCTGGTCACCAAGCTCACCCACGCCCAGGCCACGTCGATGTTGCGATCGTCCGGCATCACCTGGTCCTCCAGCGGCAACTGCAGCAACCGACTCAACTCGACCTGCACCTCGTTCGAGCAGGTCAACCTAGCCACCATCCAGGGCGCGCAGACGCTGAAGAGCGCATGCGGCTGCGCACTCAACATCACCGGCGGCACCGAGGTCGGCCACGCCAGCGGCACCTACAGCCACTGGAACGGATACAAGCTCGACTACAGCCCCTACACCGGCGTCTCCAACTACATCACCAGCCATTTCACCTATATCGGTGGCTCACAGTGGCGGTCCGGTTCGGGCAACATCTACTTCCGGGAGAGCAATCACTGGGACGTCACCTACTACAACTGCGGCGGCTGCTGACCCCGCGGCCGGTCAGCCGCTGACCGACGACGCCGGCTGAACGACCGGGTCGCCGGGCGTGCCGAGATCACGCGTGCTCCACAGCCGATCCGGCACCCCGGCGATCATGCAGCGGCCAGCCGAGGCCTCGCCCGTTCTTCGTTCCTCGACCTAGAAACGCAACAGCACCTTTGTGTACGCATTGGACATTAGTGTACACTAGGTACATGACGGAACTGCCGACCGAGTCTATCCGCGACCTTCGCGCGCACCTCGCCGACGTCGTCGAGCGTGCTGATCGCGACGACCAGCCAACCGTCATCACACGGCGTGGCAAGCCGGTCGCCGCGGTGGTGTCGATTGATGTGCTGCGCAAGTTCCAGGAATGGGAGGAGCGCGAACTCAACCGGATCATCGACGATCGCATGGCCAACCGCGCGGGAGCCGTGCCCATCGAAGACGTGATCGCCGAGACGCTGGCGCGTAGTGAGTAAGTTCATGACGATCTTCCACCCGGCCGCCCGCGACGAGCTGCGCAAAATCCCCCGGGCCATAGCGTTACGAATCCTCGCCAACCTCGCCGAGCTGGAGACCAACCCGTTCGGTTTCAACACGACGGCGATGGCGTCCCAACCAGACCGGCGCCGGTTACGCGTCGGCGACTACCGCGTGATTTATACAGTGGACAATGGCGAGCTTGTCATATGGGTGATCCACGTACGCCACCGGTCGACCGTCTACGGCGGCTGAGCTGGCGAAACGGTCTCGCCTCGGTTCTGCGCCTGTTCCAGGCTACGACCGGGCAGCGTCGTTGTCCGCAATAGCTCCGCCATTGATCCCGCCGCCGCCTGGAACGACCAAAGACGACCTAGAGATCGCCACCTCGAATGATCGACTGGTACCACCGATAAGATACCCACGATGTATCGAGCTAACCTCTACCCAGCCCGGGTGCGGTTCAGATCATACGTTCACAGCAAGGCGCCCGTGGCACGGTTGACACCGCCCGGCCGCACAACGGAGCTACAGGGATCGACCGTTCAGCACTCAATGCCGCCCAAGGATCGCCGGACAGGACCCGCCGCAGCCCAGCGGTGACTAGCCGGGCTCCGTCGCCGACCCTCGACTCACCGATTGATGAGATTGATGCCGAAAACACGGTCTGACCTGCGGAAATGCGATCACGGGACCGTTGGACGTCGTCGGCGATCGTCGGTCTCAGCCGGACTTCTTGCGGACTGTTTGCGGACCGCCTAGGAGCCCCTCCGCAACTGGTCGAACTTAGCCACCATCTCGTCGCACGAGTGCCCGCGCTGATGCTCAATCCAGCTGAGCGTCGCACGAATTCGGGACAGCTAGCGGAGTGTGTCCGCGATCGCCGGACGCCGGGCCACGCCACTTGTAGAGTTCACGGCCGTGCGCACCTTGGAGTTCGGCGGATGACATCGGGGCTTGGCGACGGCGAGCGGATTCGGCGCCGAATCACCGCGTCAGGGGCAAGCATCTACGCCGAACCTGGATTCGCTGGCTCACCGCTCTACTACACCGCGGAGGACCTTGAGGGTGTTCTGCGTGCGCAGCTTGTTGGCCTGCCCGATCTTGGCGGCCTGCCGGTTCGCACACGAAGCAAGGTCGCCAAGACCCTCGTCTGTTACGCGCTCGGGTATGAACCGCCCGCATCCTTCGTCAAGACTCAACCTCGCCTTCCGCATCCGAACCTTGATGTATACGTCCAGGAGTCCAACAACCTGCAGGTGTGGAACCAGGAGGTAGACGCGGCCCGTCGTTACGTCATCATCATCGTCAAGGGCGGCGTCATCGCCGACGTCGTCGTAATTGCTGGTGCAGACCTCGCACAGTTCGACACGACTGGCACACTCACCAGCAAGTATCAGGCGTCGCGAATCAGGGACTCGGACGGCGCAGTGCTGGTCTCCGAACGAGACACAGACGGCCTGATCGCCGCATATGCTCCGGGCCCTCGAGTGCCGCTTGTAACCTCGCCTGTCGATCTCCCGGACCGCGGCCGAGTACTCGAGATCGCTGGCGTCTTCGCGTTCCTCGCCCCAATGGTGGGGCAGACCTACGACGATCCCGGTCTCACACAGGAACGGAACCGAGGAAGCGTGGTCCACCGAGAAGCGTGCGAGCGGCTCGGACTCTCCCATTTCGCCGATCACGGTCAGTTTCCCGACGTGTTGTCACAACTCGTAGAAGTCAAGCTCCAACTGGCTCGCACCATCGACCTGGGGCTGGAGCTTCCGAACTCGGATAACCCCTTGGCATCCGTGAACGGCATCGTCGCCGTACGTGACTGTCGCTACGCCATCTTCTATGGCGACCGCGACGGAGGAACATTCACCATCACAGCGCTTGTCGTCGTTACCGGTGAGGACTTCTTTACCGAGTTCCGACAATTCGGCGGCCGGGTTTCCAACTCCAAGCTCCAGCTTCGGCTGCCATCTACCTGGTTCGCTTAAGGAGCATGCCCTCGTTGGGCAACGGCGCAGACCCTTCGCCCGCCGCAAATGCTGCCTCGACGAGCGTGTCAATTGTTGCGAGAAGGGCTGGCTTCGGCTCCGCCGAGCGCACGAGCTTTCGAGCTGCCGCCACGAGCTCGCGGGCAGCATCCGAGTCCGGGAATGGCAGCGGAAGTCGGGCGACATACTGGGTCATCCAACGGCGACGGCCAGCGTAGAGCTTGTTCCCGCACACCGCGTCGTAGTACCGCTGACCTAACGATGAATTCGCGACGGCGAGCATCAGCAAGGCCAAGTCTTCAGAACCGATGTCTGTGACCGAGATCCAATAGCAGTCGCCGTTGACAATCGCGCCGGACTCGTCGAGCGCAAACTGCGCCGCGACACTGATGTCAGGAAAGACGATCTTGGGCGCGGCCCACTCGGCTGGACGCTGAGGAACCCAGATCTCGTACCACTGGCGACCACCTTCAATGACGTACTTTCGACCCTTGAGCCGCTCAGCATGAGACTCTAGATAGCTCATGGCTCGGGGGTACGCGTGCATGTCAACTAGAGTGCGTTTCGGCTTGCTTAGGTCGTACGGATACAGGACCTTCATCGACTTCATCTCATCGACGTGCCATGCAGCGACACCGTCGTGGGTGATCAGCGGCAACAGGAGCTCCGCCTCAGGCTGCGGATCGCGCTCTTCCCAGTCCTTGCCGATGAACACGCCGTCCGCGGTCGTCTTTATCCCTACACGGATCTTGGCGATCTCACCGAACGTCTTCCAGGTCGCCGACTCGATGGACTTGAGCCACGCTTCGCCACTGGTGTGAGCCAACCGCCATGGATCGGCCGGCGACGACGCGTGCGCAAGCCGCCCGACTTTGACCTTTATGGCACGCCCGTCCTGGGAAACCGTGGAGTCCGCGTCCGCTACCAACGCACTGAACAACGAGAGCCCAGCCTGAGGCGCGGCTTCTGAGTCTTCGTACGCCGACGAGAATGGGCAATCAGACTCCCCGGTGGTTCGCTGATTCGCTGCGACCACGATCGCGGGCAGCACAGCAGCTCCAAAGAGGCGAGTGTCCCCCAGGTCGAAGACCTCGAGGGGCGTCAGGTCCGTCTGCAGGATGCGCCGAACATTCACGCCTGCTTTGGTCGTCATGAAGCGGTTGGAGCACAGCAGGCCGAGGATCCCACCTGGACGAAGCAACTTGGGCATGAGAGCCACAAAGGGGTGAGTCAAATCGACACGTCCCTGCAGCCCGAACTCAGAAGCAAGCTTCTGGGCGAACTCCTGCCCCAACTGTTGGGTGCGAACGTAGGGGGGGTTCGTAATTACGGCATCGATCACTTGGGCGCCAAGGCTGCGCGATAGGGCGAAGAAGTCGCCCTGCTCGATGCGAACTGGCACGCCCGCTGCGGCAGCACGGTCACGAGCAATCGACACCGCGGTCGGGTCAAGGTCGTACCCGACAAGTTCCAGTTCCGCGTGCAGCCCGAGCGCGGCGGCAGCGCGATGCGCCGCCAGGAGAAGTTCGCCATCACCACAAGCAGGGTCCAAGATCGTAAGCCGATTGGACGCTCCGAGCCGCGAGAGAGTGCGAGTCGCGAGGAAGTCGGCGAGCTCCACTGGTGTGTAGTGCTTGCCGTGACGCTTGCGGTCTGCTGCCAGATCCATGAGCGTCATGAGCGCCTCCTCGACGTGAACGTCTGGTCGTCCGCTGACTCTAGTCGATGACTCCGACAGCCAGGATGGGCCGCGCCGACGATCGCCGAGTCTTGGAGCAGCTCAAGGATGCGGGGATAGGCAACGCACATGGGCCGAGCATCGTCGGGCGCGGCGCTGTCATCGGGCTGGAACCTCGCGGCCTGTGGACGGGCACCCCCTCCTGTCACCATGGACCTCATTCGCCTGCTCCTACTCGTCCTCATCACTGGAAACCATTGACCCTTCACGGCTCTCAGAATCTCCTCCCCATCACCCCCTCCTGCCGCCCCAACACACCCCATTTCAGGCCGGCCAGGACAGTGCCTTGTCGTAGCCGGTGGTCCACGCGGCGTTCGTGGACTACGCGGCGGCGGTGCTGCCCGCGCAGCCGCAGCCGGTGCTGGCCTTGGGAATTGATGAGACCCGCCGGGGGGCGCGTGCGGCAGCAGCAATGTGCGCGCACGAGGTGCGTCTAGTAGCCGCCGAGGAGTCACGTCACGGGCGGGTCAACTGGTTGCATCGGGGTCCGGAGATTGGCCCTCCGAACGGCCAGTTCGAGCTCATCACGCGAAATTTCTTGCGGACTCTCTGCGGACCGGAAGGGGTCATACCCCCTCTGATCTGCGGAAACGTCTCGATTCACACGTTGAAGCGGAAGTCGACCACATCGCCGTCGGCCATCATGTAGTCCTTGCCCTCCATGCGGACCCTGCCGGCGGCGCGGGCGGCGGCCATCGAACCGGCGGCGACGAGGTCGTCGTAGGAGACCGTCTCGGCCTTGATGAAGCCGCGCTCGAAATCGCTGTGGATGACGCCGGCGGCTTGGGGGGCGGTGGCGCCGCGCGGGATGGTCCAGGCGCGGGACTCCTTGGGGCCGGCGGTGAGGAAGGTCTGCAGGCCGAGGGTGTGGAAGCCGGCGCGGGCCAGGGCGTGCAGGCCGGGCTCGTCCTGGCCGATCTCGGCCAGCAGCTCCGCCGCCGAGGCGTCGTCCAGCTCGATCAGCTCCGCCTCGATCTTGGCGTCCAGGAAGACCGCGTCCGCGGGGGCCACCAGCTCGGCGAGCTGCTTGCGCCGCACGCCGTCGGTAAGCACGGCCTCGTCGGCGTTGAACACGTAGAGGAACGGCTTGGCGGTGAGCAGGCTCAGCTCCCGCAGCGGCGCGGGGTCCAACCCGGAGTCCAGCTCGGCGCGCGCGGCGTACAGGGTGCGGCCGGCGTCCAGCATTGCCCTGGCGGCCCGCGCCGCGTCCAGCGCCGGGCGGCGCTCCTTGTGGGTGCGGGCCTCCTTCTCCAGCCTGGGCAGCGCGCGGTCGATGGTCTGCAGGTCGGCCAGGACGAGCTCGGTGTTGATCGTCTCGATATCGTCGCCGGGGTCGATGCGGCCGTCGACGTGCACCACGTCCGGGTCGTCGAACACCCTGATCACCTGGCAGATCGCGTTGGCCTCGCGGATGTTGGCGAGGAACCTGTTGCCGAGGCCGGCGCCCTCGGACGCGCCGCGCACGATGCCGGCGATGTCCACGAAGCTGACCGTGGCCGGCACGATCCGGGCGCTGTCGTGGATCCTCGCCAGCACCGCGAGCCGCGGGTCGGGCAGCGGCACCACGCCGACGTTGGGCTCGATCGTGGCGAACGGGTAGTTCGCGGCCACCACGCCGGCCTTGGTCAGCGCGTTGAACAGGGTGGACTTGCCGACGTTGGGCAGGCCGACGATGCCGAGGGTCAGGCTCACGTGCCGCGAGTGTAGGTGCTCACGGCGGCACCGCTGCCGGCGCGCGCGCCGCGGCTAGCCGCCCCGGGTCGTCGTCAGCTTCGGCACCCCACCACGCCGGCCGATGTTGAACGCGATCCGGTACACATCCGGCAGATCGATGCGCCCATTTAGGCGCCTTGTCATCACCCCGACGTCGACCAGCTCGTCGGCGAGGTCACGGTAGTTGCCGGGATTGCGTGGACCGGTACGAACAGCGGCCGGATCCTTGCTCACGGCCTGCGCCTGCCTGGTGAGCAATTCGGCCAGGGACCGTTGGGTCCACCGATCCGTGATCGTGTCCAGCTCCGCCGGCACCTGCAGTCCTTCCAGCGCGGCAATGGCAGCATGGACCCATGGCAGGTCCTCGGTTACCTCCGAGACCCGGGTCCGGGACGCCTGCTGCACCCCTCGCCGGATACCCTCGTAATGCAACGGAAAAGGGTGCCCCGCATACTGGCTGCGGGTCATCCGGACCGCCTCCGTCAGCGCCGCGAGAAAGCTGCGCGGGCTTACCTGCCCGATTCCATCCATGAGATGATTGGGCAGCCAGGTGTAGGTATGACCCTTCCGGTGGTCCGTCCCCATATAGGGCCCGGCAAGCTGGACGAACAACTCCTGCTGCGTTCGCCGGTCGCCGGACACCGCTGCGGGCGCAACGTACCGGCGCACCGCACTGTCCGGCTCGACGACCACCTCGCGCCAACCGGGACGAACGCCTCGGAATGTCTCGGCGTGCACGCTCGGCGCGTTCCCCAGGTAGTGAAAGAGCAAACCGTACAAATTCGGTTCATTCCAGGTGAGGTCCGCGATGCCGGACAGGAGCTTGGACGCATCCGGGAAACGCAGGGAACCACTGTCGAACATGTCGTGCCTTATGAACACCTTCGCCCGGAGGTTTCGGGTCCTGGTCCGCAGCTCCAGCGCCAGCCGAAGAATCGCCGCCACCAACTGATCGGTCTTGGTACGGTCAGAATGCAGGTGTTCGAGCGCATCAAAGAGCAGCAGCCGAGTTACGCCTTCTCGTCCCGCTTCCCGATCCGCCGCGGCGAGTGCCAGCTCGGCGGGCTCTGGGCTGTCCCGGACCCAGGCGACCCGTCGCTCCCAGCTCGGCAGGTGGCCGATCTCCTGCGCTCCCAGCGCAAACAGCAGCACCGCCGTCCAGATTTGGGCCGGGCTGGCCACCTCCTCAAGGCTGGCCATGACGGCGGGGCCCGGATACCTTTCTGGCGCCAGCTCGGAGCCGAACACCGCATTTGTGGTCACCCTGGTGAGCTGCGGCAGCTGGTAGGCGTTCGACGCCACGGCACGCAGCGACGGATCCTGCAACGCCTTGAACCACACCGTCTTTCCGGCACCACGGGCCCCGCGTACCACCGTGACCTCCGGTTCCATGGCTAACCGGTGGCCGCTGGGGGTGAAAAGCGTCTGCGGGTTCGGATCCGTGGTATCGGCATCCACCGCCAGCGGCAACGCCGACTCCAGCAAGTCCCGATACTGGTCGGCCGTCAGCCGGTTACGCATCGGCACCTCCCTGGTCACCGAGGATGAGGTCAGCGGCGCCCCTGACGAACTCCCCGAACGCGGCTGCCACGAACTCCTGGTCGAGCCAGCCATTTCCGCCGGTCAAGTCGACGCCGACGAGATCGGTGCTGAACAGAATCGGCAGGGGCGAGTGCGGCGCATCCAGGTCGGCGACGGTCGGGTTGAAGGCCTCGACGTCCGCCGCGTCCGCCTCATCGTCATACAGCGACTCGAAGATCGTGTGCGCTCGATCCCTGAACCTGGCCAGGTAATCGGCTTCTCGGGTCGCCGGGACCATGGCGGACACCATCCGCAACCGCTCCCGGATTACCCGGGCCAAACGGCTGTCGGCCCGCCACTGCTGGAAGAGCTCGTGGTAGCCGCTCCAGGTGGCGGTATTGTCCACGGCAAACAGCAGGGACAGGTCGCTGAGCTGAGTTATCGCCACCGCGGCAACGTCATGTATTCCCGCTCGGCTGTCCAACAGCACGACGTCGGGTTGCCGGCTAGCCCGCCCGACCAAGTCGACACAGTGCTTCACCGCCGCGTCGAGACGAGCCGCGAAAGAGCGCGCCGCAGCGGCGCCCGGCTCGACACCGGGCGATGCCAGCACGTCGGGACTGTCCAGATAGACCCGGTTCAGCTTAGGCAAGTACGAATAGCGTTCGCGGGGTCTACCAGCGGCTGGTGCGACCCACACCTCGCCGTTCCCGTCAACCCGGAGGCGGCCGCTTCTGGCGACGCATTCCAGGCCGTTAGCGTTACCGACTGCGGATTCGACCAGCACATCGACCACGCCGTGGTCGGGTAGTTCGGCCACGTCGAGCGCGATCGTGGACACCCCTGGCGATTCGAGGTCGAGGTCGACGAGCAGAACACATTTGCCCGCGGCCGCCAGATACCTAGCGAGGACGACAGCGGCCGTTGATCGCCCAACACCGCCCTTGAAACCATAGAGCGTGACGTGGTTCGCTTTGGGATGAGATCCGACGCGGGGCCATTCGCGCCCCACGACGCCCCGCTCGAGAACAGCCAGCCGGCCTGCTCGTGCGCCGCGTTCTTCGAGCACAAGGAGGTCCGGCGCGGCGGTCAGAGCTTCCGCCGCAAACATCTCAGTGGCGACCAGAACGGGTTGGTCCCCGGCGAAAGGGGAACACTCGTCACGCAACTTCTGCGCCACCCTCGCCCGAGCGTCAACCGGGTACGGCTGGTTACTGGCGTCCACGACAAGCACGGTAGCCCGACCGAGGAGATCACGGATCAGCACGACGTCGAACCCACTAGTGGTGACGTCACGTGCGACTTCGAGGGCCGCGTACCAGGCCTCATCGAAACGCCGGCCACCGATCAGGCTGCTCATGGCAACGCTCCCCGAACCGTGGCAATCTGCAGGTATCCCAGTATTCGCCTCGCAGCTGCCAGCCGCGCAGCTACCAAGTTCGGCGCTATACCGTCCCCGTTGCTGTAGCGATCGTCCACCGACCAGGAGCTGAACGGATTCTCTGCCAGAAAGCCGGCAAAGGCGCCGCCGCTGCGACCGGACAGGGCCGCCGCAACCTCACCCCAGAGCGGAGGCAGGTGGCCATGACTGGTCTGCTTGCCATCGGCATGGACCGAGACCGGTTTGCTGCGCGTCCGTTGCGCGCCAAGGAAACGGATGAGGATCTCCTTCAGTGCACATTCGGCGGCGAAGCCGGCCAGCTGGTCGGCGTTCGGCAGCCTTTCGTTCATTTCCAGCAGCACGGCGTCACGGAAATGACGGTTGGCGGCGTTGCCGAAGTTCTGCACGGCAGCAGTTTAGGACCACCCGTCCGGTGCAAGGCGGAGGCTGGCCGCAAAGGTCGCTGGACCCGCTCGTCGTGTCGCCGGCCTTGGCGGCGGAAATGCCGCCGCGGTGGCCTCGTCCGATTCTCGGCGGTCCGCGGAGGCTGTGGCAGCATGGCCGGATGCGGGCGGCTGGCACCGGGCTGGACGCGGACACCTGCCGCCGCGCGGTGGCGCGCCGCGATGCCCGGTTCGACGGGTGGTTCGTGGCGGGGACGGCCACGAACGGCGGGTACTGCCGCCCGTCGTGCGACACCCTCGGGCGCGAGCCGGTGATCTTCCGCAGCGCGGCGTCCGCGCAGGCGGCCGGGCTGCTGGCGTGCCGGCACTGCCGGCCGGACGGGGCGCCGGGCTCGCCGGAGTGGGACCTGCGCACCGACCTGGCGGCCAGGGCTGTGCGGCTGATCACCGACGGTGCGGTCGAGCGCGAGGGGGTGGCTGGGCTGGCGGGCCGTCTCGGATGCAGCGCGGAGCGGCTGACCGCGGTGCTCGGCGCCGAGCTTGGCGCCGGGCCGCTCGAGCTGGCGGCGGCCCGGCGTGCGCAGGTGGCGTGGCTGCTGCTGGTGGGCACCGACCTGCCGGCATCCGAGGTGGCGTGCGCGGCCGGCTTCGGCGGCCGGCGGCAGCTCGACGGCGCGCTGCTGGCGGTGTACGGGATGGCGGCGGAGGCGCTGCGGGCAGCCGGACCGCGCCCGCCGGGCTCCCCGGCCGGGCTCGGCGGGACCGGGCTCGGCGGGTCCGGCGCTGGCACCCAGGTCACTGGTGAGCGGGTGACGACGATCGCGCTGCGGCTGCCGACGCGCGCGCCGGTCGATGCGGCCGGCCTGCTGTCCTTCCTGGTCAGGCGCGCGGTGCCGGGGGTGGAGCACGGCTGCGCCGGCCGGTACGCCCGCACGCTGGCGTTGCCGCACGGCCCGGCCACGGTGGCGCTGGGCGTCGACGGCCGCGGCGTGGACGCCGTGTTCCGGCTGAGCGACCTGCGCGACCTCGGCCCCGCGCTGGCCAGGATCCGGCGGCTGACCGACGCGGACACCGACCCGGCCGGCGCGGACGAGGTGCTGGCGGCCGACCCGGCGCTGGCGCCGTCGGTGCTGGCCACACCGGGGATCCGGGTGCCGGGCGCGGTGGACGGCCCGGAGCTGGTGCTGCGCGCCCTGCTCGGCCAGCAGGTGTCCGTGGCGGCGGCGCGGACCACCACGGCACGGCTGGCCGCGGCGCTCGGCGCGGAGCTGCCGCCGAGCCTGCGCGCCGCCGCGCAGCCACCGCCGGCGGACGGTGACCTGCCGGCTCGCGACGCCCCACCCGGCGGGGAGCTGCGGCGGCTCTTCCCCACCCCGGACCGGGTCGCCGAGGACGGCGCCGGCGTGCTCACCGGCCCGCGGCGGCGGATCGCCGCCATCCGGGGCGTGGCCGCCGCGCTGGCCGCCGGGGACCTGCGGGTGCACGCCGGCCGCGACCCCGTCGAGCTGTCCAACGACCTGCAGGCGCTGCCGGGCATCGGCCCGTGGACGGCCGGCTACGTCGCCATGCGCGTCCTCGGCGCCACCGACGTGCTGCTGAGCACCGACCTCATGGTGCGCCGCGGCGCCGAGGCGCTCGGGCTGCCCGCCACCGTCCCTGGGCTGGAGGAGCACTCCCGGCGGTGGCGCCCGTGGCGGTCCTATGCCGCCATGCACCTGTGGCGCAACTCGGGGTGACCCGGCGCGCCTCAGCGGGACTGTCGGTGCCGCCCGGCACCCTGGGAGCCGTGGAGATCACCGCCGCGCTCGTCGGGCTCGTCATCGGGTCGCTGCTCGGTGGCTTTGGTGTGTGGTTGCGCGCGGCCGCCCGGCACGCGGCCGCCGACGCCGAGCTGGCCGCGCTGCGCCGCGAGGCGGCCGAGCGGGCGGTGCGTGCCGAGCAGGCCAGGCGCGCCGCCGACGCGGCCGCCGGGCAGGCCGCGAACGCCGCCGCCGAGCTGGCCGCCGCCAGGGCGGAGCTGCGGGCCAATGCCGAGGCCGCCACGGCACGCGAGCAGCTGCTCGCCCGCCGCGACGCCGAGCTGCGCGAGGCGTTCAGCGCCCTGTCCGCCGACGCGCTGGCCCGCAACAACGAGGCGTTCGTCCAGCTGGCCGAGGCCCGGCTCACGCAGACCACCGCGGCGCTCACGCAGCAGGCCGACGGCAACGCGCAGCAGCACCGGCAGGCCATCGCGGCGCTGATGGACCCGCTGGCCCAGGCCGTGCAGCGGCTGGACGGCCAGCTGCGCACCACCGAGAAGGAACGCGAGGGCGCCTACGCGGCGCTGCGCACCCAGGTCGACGCCATGCACCGGTCCTCCCAGCTGCTGCAGGCCGAGACCAGGCAGCTGGTAAACGCGCTGCGGGCCCCGCAGGTCCGCGGCCGGTGGGGCGAGATGCAGCTCGAACGGGTGGTCGAGCTGGCCGGCATGGTCGAGCACTGCGACTTCGACCGGCAGCTCACGGCCACCGGGCGCACCGGCGACGCGGACGCCACGGTCCGCCCGGACCTGGTGGTGCGGCTGGCCGGTGGCAAGCAGATCGTGGTGGACGCCAAGGTGCCCTTCGCGGCGTACCTGGAGGCCATGGACGCCGCCGACCCCGCGGTCCGCGACCAGCGGCTGGCCGCGCATGCCAGGCACCTGCGCGGCCACGTCGACGCGCTGGCCGCCAAGGGCTACTGGGCGGCGCTGCAGCCAAGCCCGGAGTTCGTCGTGCTGTTCGTGCCGGGCGAGGTGTTCCTGCAGGCGGCGCTGACGGCCGACGTCACGCTGCTCGAGCACGCGTTCGAGCGCGGCGTCATCGTCGCCACCCCGACCACGCTGATCGCGTTGCTGCGTACGGTCGGCTACGCGTGGCGGCAGGAGGCGCTGGCCCGCAACGCCGCCGAGGTGCACGCGCTCGGCCGCGAGCTGCACGCACGCCTGGCCACCCTGGGCGGTCACGTTGCCAAGCTCGGCCGCCTGCTCGGCAGCACCGTCGAGTCCTACAACAAGGCGGTCAGCTCGCTGGAGTCGCGGGTGCTGGTCAGCGCGCGGCGGTTCGTCGACCTCAAGGTCGCCGACAGCCGCCTGGAGTGCCCCGACCAGGTGGAGCGCATCCCGCGGACGGTCCAGGCGCCGGAGCTGGCCAGCTCCGACACGGACGCTCTGGTCTCGCTGCTGGAGCGGCGCGAGCTGGGCGCCTACGGGCTGCCCGTCGAGGACCGCAACGCCGCGGGGCAGCTGCGGTCTACCGTGAACGAGTGACCGCCCGCACCTACGACGATGTGTCCGTGCGCAACGACGCCCCACCCAGCTGGCAGGAGAGCTCCGCGCTGAGTACGGCCCGCGGCATACCGTGGTGGACGGCCGTGCTGGTGGCACTGGCGCTCACCGGCATCGGTGTGTTCGTCGACCTGGAGCGGATCGACAGGCTGGGGATCGTCTTCCAGGGCTGCTACTTCGCCGGCTGCCTGCTCGCCGTGCTATGGGTCCAGCGCCGCGGGCTGTTCGGCCCGATGGTGCAACCGCCGCTGATCCTCGCGCTCGCGGTGCCCGGCGTGGTGCTGACCCGCTCCGGGGCCGGCACCGGCGACGGCCTCTCGGCACAGGCCCTCGCGGTGGGTTCACCGTTGATCAACGGCTTCCCCACGATGGCGATCACCACCGGCGCCACCGTCCTGATCGGGCTGGTGCGCATCACGCGGCAGCGCCCGCCGAGGCAACCGGTGGTGCGCACCGGGCCGGCCGCGGCCGCCCCGCTCGGCCATCCCGGGCCGGCGGGCGCCGTCGATCCCGGCCGGCGCTCGAGCGCCGGCGGCCGGCGCGGCCAGGTGAGGCTACCGAGCGGGGGGCGGCAACCAGGTTCGGCGCGGCTGAGCGAGGCCCGGCGGGGCGGGGGCGCGGCGCGGCAGGCGGACGCGGCGCGGCAGGCGGACGGACCTCGGCAGGCGGGCCCGCCCTGGCAGCAGGATCCGGCCGGCCCGGCACACCAGGCGGGTGGCCGGCGGGCCGGTCTCGAGCGACGGCCGGGCTCGGGCCGCCGAGGCCGCCCGAGCGGCTGAGCTCGTCAGCCGGCGCCCCTCAGCTCCCGGGGCAGCGAGAACACCAGCCGCTCCTCCGCCGTGGTGACCTCCTCGACGTGGCCGTACCCGCGCTCGGCCAGCCAGTCCAGCACCTCGGCGACCAGCACCTCCGGCACCGACGCCCCGCTGGTCAGGCCGACCGACCGCACCCCGTCCAGCCAGGCGCCGTCGATCTCGGAGGCGTTGTCCACCAGGTATGCCCGCCCGGCGCCGGACTGCAGCGCCACCTCGACCAGCCGCACCGAGTTGGACGAGTTGCGCGA
>Ga0075431_100002815_pt1 | contig 16835 bp, 14 predicted proteins | sample RhiMetdeltSRZDD5_FD_75297 | JGI IMG/M metagenome (GOLD analysis project Ga0075431, IMG submission 75297) | Populus rhizosphere microbial communities from Tennessee, USA - Rhizosphere MetaG P. deltoides SRZDD5 | ecosystem: Host-associated > Plants > Roots > Rhizosphere > Soil | place: USA... | reverse complement strand
CCTCCTCGGCATAGGCCGCCAGCATGCGGTTGCCGACAAAGCCGTCGCATACGCCGGCCTGCACGCCGACCTTGCCGATCCGCTTGGCCAGTCCCATCGCCGTTGCCATCACATCGCTGCCGGTCTTCTCGCCGCGTACGATCTCCAACAGGCGCATGATGTTGGCCGGCGAGAAGAAGTGCAGGCCGAGCACGTCCTGCGGTCGCTTGGTGACGGCGGCGATCTGGTCCACGTCGAGCGTCGAGGTGTTGGTGGCGATGATGGCACCCGACTTGGCGATGCCGTCGAGCTTGGTGAAGATCTCTTTCTTCAACGCCAGGTTCTCAAACACGGCCTCGATGATGAGATCGGCCTTGCCGAGGCTCTCCAGGTCCAGCGACGGGGTGAGCTTGGCGAGCCGGTCGGCGGCCTGCGCCTCGGTGATGCGCCCGCGCTTGGCATTGGCCGACAGCGTGTTCTTGATGCGCTCCACGCCGGCATCAAGCGCGTCCTGAGTGGTCTCGACCAGCGTCACAGGAATGCCGGCGTTGAGGAAGGCTAGCGTGATGCCGGTGCCCATGGTGCCGGCACCGATGATGCCGACCGTCTCCACCGCACGCGTCTTCACGTCCGCGCCGATGCCCGGCAGGTTGGCGGCCTGACGCTCGGCGAAGAAGGCGTACTGCAGCGCCCGCGCGTAGGCGCTGGCTGCCGCCTCGCGGAAGATCTGGCGCTCGCGGGCAATGCCCTCAGAAATGGGCAGGGTCGTCGCCAGCTCCACGGCGTCGATGGCGCATTTTGGTGCGAGCGGGCCGCTTGGGTGGCGGGCGATGGAAGCGCGGGCCTTCTCGAACAGGCCGGCCGGCACGGCTGACTTGTCGATGGTGAGTCCTCCGACCCGTCGCGGTGCCTTGCCGATCTGCTGGCGGGCGAACGCTACCGCCGCGGGCACCAGGTCGCCGTCCGCGACCTTGTCGATCAGGCCGGCGGCGGCTCCGGTCTTGGCATCGATAAACGCCCCGCTCAGGATCAGCTCGAGCGCCTTCTCGACGCCGATCACGCGCGGCAGGCGCTGCGTGCCGCCGGCACCCGGAATGATACCGAGCTTGATTTCGGGTAGACCCAGCTGACGAACATCATTGCCGGCCACCCGATAGTGGCAGCCGAGCGCCAGCTCCAGGCCGCCGCCCAGTGCCGTGCCGTTGACGGCTGCCACCACCGGCTTGGCGGAGGCCTCGATCCTGTCGATTACCTGAGGCAGGAAAGGCTCCTGCATGCCGGAGGCGAACTCGGTGATGTCGGCGCCCGCCGAGAAGAAGCGGCCCGTACCGGTCAGCACGATGGCCTTTACGGCAGGATCGGCATTGGCCTCGCCGAATGCCGTCTCCAGCCCCGTGCGCAGCACGTGGCCCAGGGCATTCACCGGCGGATTGTTCATGCGAATGACGGCAACGTCGCCTTGTTTTTCGCTCTCGACTACGGCCACCGTGCCCTCCTTGTCATGATCTCTCCAACCGCATCTCTCTGGCTGGCGTCCCGGCTTGGCGCGGGGCGCGGGCAGAGGTTACTCTTCCGCAACAACAAAGCAATCCAGGGAGGATGCCCATGCTGCGCGGCATGATGATGGACCGGCCGCTGCTGGTCTCCGGTATCATCGACTATGCGGCGGAGATCTTCCCCCACGTCGAGCTGGTGTCGCAGACCGTAGAGGGCGGTCTGCATCGCTACGGCTACGCGCAGGCCCGCCAACGCATCGGCCGGCTCGCCAATGCCTTGGTCGGGCTCGGCATCAAGCCCGGCGACCGGGTGGCGACGCTGGCTTGGAACGGATATCGCCACTTCGAGCTCTACTACGCCATCTCCGGGCTGGGCGCCGTCTGCCACACCATCAACCCGCGCCTGTTCCCCGAGCAGATCACCTATATCGCCAACCACGCCGAGGATACGGCGATATTCTTCGACCTGACGTTCCTGCCGCTGGTCGAAAAGCTCGCCCCTGCGCTCAAGTCGACGCGCATCCACGTGCTGATGACCGATCGCGAGCACATGCCGGCTGCCTCCTCGCTGCCCGACTTGCGCTGCTATGAAAGCCTGCTCGCCGAGAAGCCATCGGCCTTCGCATGGCCCGAGTTCGACGAGAACACTGCGTGCGCGCTCTGCTACACCTCCGGCACCACCGGGGAGCCCAAGGGCGCGCTCTACTCCAACCGGTCGGTGCTGCTGCACACCTTCTCGACGCTGGCGTCTCAGCCACACTCGTTCTCGCACAACCGCAGGATCCTGCCGGTGGTACCGCTGTTCCATGCCAATGCCTGGGGCCTGCCCTACATTACGCCCATGACCGGCTGCCCGCTCATCCTGCCGGGCACGAAACTCGATGGCGCGAGCCTGTTCGACCTGATGGAGAGCGAAAGCGTCGAAGCCGGCTGGGGTGTACCCACCGTCTGGCTCGGCCTGATCGAGGAATTCAAGAAGCGCGGGCGCAAACCTAAAGCCCTCAAGCAGATCCTTGGCGGCGGCTCGGCCATGCCGCAGGCCATGATCAACGAGCTGGCGCGCGACTACGACGTGGAGATCATCCACGGCTGGGGCATGACCGAGATGAGCCCGATCGGCACCCTCACCATCCTGCGCCCCGAGGAGCGCACGCTGCCGCCGCTGGAGCGCGCCGCACTGGCGGGCACCCAGGGCCGCCGCCTGTTCGGCGTGGACCTCAAGATCGTCGACGAGAAGGGCGCGCGCGCAGCCCCCGAAAGCGGCACGCCCGGCGAGTTGCTGGTGCGCGGCTCCACCATCGTCTCGGGCTACTACAAGAACGACGACGCTTCCGCCAAGCAGATCGACCGCGAAGGCTGGTTTGCCACCGGCGATGTCGCCAAGGTCGAAGCGGGCGGCTGGCTCGCCATCGTCGACCGCACCAAGGATCTGGTGAAATCGGGCGGCGAGTGGATCAGCTCGATCGACGTGGAGAATGCCGCCCTTGGCTGCAAGGGCATCGCCAACTGCGCGGTGGTCGGCGTCAGCCATCCCAAATGGCACGAGCGGCCGCTGCTGGTCGTGGTGAAGGCGCCGGGTGCCAACCCGACCAAGTCAGAGATCCTGGAAACGCTCGCCAGCCGCATTGCCAAGTGGCAGATGCCCGACGACGTGGTGTTCATCGACACCCTGCCGCTGACGGCGACGGGCAAGATCTCCAAGAAGGACCTGCGCGCCCAGTTCGCCAACTACAAGTTGCCCGATTAGGTACGTGCATCAGCCGGGGGTTATGCCCTTGGACCTGATCACCGCAGCACTGGCCGGCGACATCGGGTGGGCGATGAACGCCTTCGCAGCGTCCGGCTCCTTGCTGCTTGACCAACTCCCGCTGTATTTCGCCCGGCAACGGACCCACCATGTCCAAGCGCGGATCGGCCAGCACGTTGGTGAGGAACACCGCAATCTCGGCTTCGCCCTTGACGACAGCCTCGATCATCTGCGCGGGCCCCGGCTGCGCCTTGGTCTTGGCCTGCATCTCCTCGGCGATGCCCAGACGCTCGTAAACGCCCGCCAACAGGGTGCCGGTGGCACTTGCGGGAATCGAGGCGACGGCGTGCGCCTTGAGCAGCGTCTGCCTGAACGCCTCGGGTGTCGTGATGTCGGGTTTGGCAGCCCCCGAGCGCACGGCCACGCCGATGCCGACGCGCGCAACATCAAGGTTGGCGCAGGCACGAACTGCGCGCGGGTTGGCACATCCTTGAAGACATCGACGGGAACCACACCCAGGTCGAAGGGTCCGGCTCGCCGCCAGCTTGATGAGCTCGGGCGTGGTTCCGTAGCGGATGGCAAGCGTGTGGCCCGAGGCCGCCTCAAATTGCGCTGCGATCTCCTTCAGCGGACCGGCAATACCCGCTCCTGCCAACACCTGCGGTTCAGCGGCCTGTGTATGGGTGATCGGCCATAAGCCAAGAAGCAGGCCGAGCACCGCACGGAGCAAGATGCGCATGATGGAGCCCCCCATGGCGCTGCTCTGAACAGAATTTCCAAGCCCACAAAGAAATGTGCCGCGAGTATCCGCGCTGCCCCGCTTGTGGGCAAGAGAGTGCGGCGTCGGCCCGCTCTTTCAGTTCCTCTCATCCGACCGGGGTTACGTCCACGGCGACGGTCATGCGCTGATCGCGGCCACCGAGCAGTACGCCGCTGACGGGGCTCACGTCCTCGTAGTCGCGGCCGTAGGCACACGTGATGTGACCGTCCGTGGGGATCACACCGTTGGTCGGATCGAAGTCGACCCAGCCGACCTCCGGCGCCCAAACCGACACCCAGGCATGCGAGGCGTCGGCCCCCTGCAGCTTTTCCATCCCCGGCGGCGGACGGGTGAGCAGGTAGCCGCTGACGTAGCGGGCGGGTAGCCCCAGCGCTCTGAAGCAGGTGATGGCGACGTGTGCGAAGTCCTGGCACACCCCGCGGCGATTGCGCAGCACGTGGGACACCGGCGTGGAGATGTCTGTCGCTTTGCTGTCGAACACGAAGTCGGCATACATGCGCTGCGTAAGGTCGGTGGCGGCCTCCAGCACCGGACGATCGGGCGCAAACGATGGGCGCGCATAGTCGAGCGCCTCGGGCACGATCTGGGTGTGGCGCGAGGTGCTGATGAACTGCAGCACATCGATGTCGAGCGTGCCATCGCTGCGCACCGCCTTGCCGACCACCTGCTCCCATGGTGTCGACAGCGCCAGGATCGGCAGATCGGGTGCCCATACCTCCACAGTGCTGCGCGCGTGGATGACGAACTCGGAGTGCTCGTCGTCGATGGTCAGGATCGCCGCGCCGTTGCCGAAATAGTCGTCAAAGGCCACCTGCGAGGACGGCGCCGGCTCGATCAGCAGGCTGTGCCGGTCCACCATCTGCCGCTCGCCGCCCCTCGGCGTCAGGTGCACCAGATGTTCCGACTGCAGCACCGGCTTGCGGTAGGCGTAGCTGGTGCGATGGCTGACGTCGTAGATCATCCGTCCACCCGCGACCGCGCCCGCACCCAGCGCGCATCCTTCTCGACCAGATTGAAGTAGCGCCGGCCGATGGTATCCGACAGGTGGGGCAGCAGGGCGACCTGCTCGCCGAGCAGCGCCTCGAGCTCGACGCGCCGCCCGTCCGGACCGGCCTTGGCCAGTTCCTGTGCGCGGGCCACCCGCACCCGCGTCAGCAGGCTGAGTGCCGTGCGCTGTTCGTCGATGCGCCCGCCGCTTTCGCCCGACTGCGGCAGGGAATCGATATGGCGCATCAGTGCGGCGAGCTGGAAGGCGATGCTGCGCGGATTGCTCTCGTCGACCAGCAGCAGGTCGAGCACCAGTGGCAGCACGGGCGCCATGCGGTAGCGCGAGCGATAGGTGATGAAGCTGTCGGCCAGCTCCAGCGTTAACGAAAGACTGCCGATGTCGTCTGCCCCGGGGCTCGCCTTGCCGAACATGCCTAGCAGGAATTCGGAAAGGTGCGAGGCCCGCGACAGCCGCCGCCCCATGTCGAGGAACGACCAGCCGTAGTTGCGGGTCATGTTCTCATGCGTGAGGCCGTGGAAGGCCGCCAGCACTCTGAGCCCATCATCGAGCAGCACGAGCGAATCGCCCATCGAGCGCGGCATGGCACTGCCCTGCCAGCGACGCCCCGCGTAGAAGTCGTTGAGCGTGCGCCAGGCCTCCAGCGACAGGCGATCGCGCGTGAGACTGGCCACGCGATGGATGTTGTCGAGGGTGCGCGGCAGGCCGTAGTACCAGTCCGACGACGTCATCAGGTTGCGCGCCAGCCGCTCGATCATCTGGGCATCCGTCGGCTCGCCGGGATCGGGGATCTCGCCCTCGTCCTGCGCCAGCAGGGTCTCGAGCGCGACTCGGCTCGCCGCCAGCTCCTGGCGCGGCCCGCTGTCCTCCTGTAGCCGGCTGAGGCAGGTGCGCAGCACGCGCATGGTCCAATCGGCCCGCTCGGTGTAGCGACCGAGCCAGAACAGGTTGTCGGCGGCTCGGCTCGGCAGGTCATGGGCCCGCTGCACCTGCGCCATCTCGATGGACGGCCGCCACAGGCTAACGTGCGGCGGCAGGCCGGCGTCGCTGATCACCCAGACGTCGCGCGCCTCCCCTTCGGTGGCGCTGAGCGCCACCGAAGAGCCTTCGTCGACCGTCATGGCAAGACCGCCAGGCATGGCCACGAAGCCGTTGGCGGTGGCGGTCACGAACAGGCGCACGGCGTAGGGCTTGGGCACCAGACCGCCCGGCGTCAGCGACGGCGTCGTACCAAAGCCGATCTTCTCCTCGGCGACCAATAGGGGACCCTTGAGCTCGATCTCCTGCAGTAACGCTGCACGCTCGGGCGGCCCCATGCGGGCCGGATCGCGGCCCGGCACGGCGCGACCCGGCCGGGCCGTGCTCTCGTGTGCTGGACGGATCACCATGCGGTCGAGGTTGGCGAGCGCATGCCGCCGCGCGGCCGGTTCGCCGAGCCACGAGCGCGGCCCGTCGGCGATGAGCAGATCCTCGCCCAGCAGCTCGTTGGCAAGCCGCGGCAGATAGGAGCCGAGCCCTCGGTTCTCGGCCAGCGCCGAGCCAAGCGCGTTGACGACCAGGTCGGACTGCTCGCGCACCGCTTGCAACAGTCCCACCGGTCCTGCGAACCCCGACGCATCCAATTCGAGGGGATCGGCGACCGCACCGGCGATGCAGCGCACGATCAAGTCGATCGGCATCAACCCTTCGAGCGTCTTGAGCGAGACACGGTCGCCGGCCACGCGCAAATCGCCACCCTCGACCAGGAGCAGGCCGAGGTAGCGTGCCAGATACGCGTGGCTGAAGAAGTCGTTGTGGCGCGGTCCCGGCGTCAGCAGGGCGATGCTGGGGTCGGGGCGACTGGCGCGGCGCGCCAGTGCGGTTTGCATCTGCTGGAAGAACGGCGCCAGGCGCTGGGCGTGGCAGGCGCCGAACAGGTCGCCGGCCACGTTGGTGTGCACCATGCGGTTGGCGAGCGCATAGCCGATACCGGCCGGTGTCTCTGTATGCGTGTCGATCACGCGCCAGCGCCCGTCGGGACCGCGCGCCAGATCGGCCGCAAAGAACTGGATGTATCGGCCGGCCGGCTTGAGATGCTGGCACGGCCGCAGATAGGCGGGATCGCTGAACACCAGCTGATGGGGAATGGCCTCGGTCGCCAGCAGGCGCTGGGATCCGTAGAGATCGGCCAGCATGGCATCGAACAGCCGCGCGCGCTGGATCAGTCCGGTTTCCAGTGCGCGCCACTCCTCGGGCGAGAAGATCAGTGGCACCAGATCGACCCGCCAGGGCTGCACGGTGCTGGCGGGGTCGGAGAACAAATCGTAGGCGATGCCGGTCTCGCGCACCCGCGTGTTGAGGTTGTCCATGCGCGCCAGCCGCGTGGCCGGGTCGAGTGCCGCCAGTTCCTCCAGGAACGGCAGCCACTGCGCCTTGATGGCGCCGGACGATGTCATCAACTCGTCGAAGCCGGACACGGCCGGCCGATAGCCGGCGGTCAGATCGCCGGTCGACAGCACCTGGGCCTGACTGCTGAGCATTGCGCGCTACCGCTCGTTGTCACGTCGTGCCGGCCGCACCGTAAACGGCGAATCGCCGGCCCGCACCCCTTTGCCTGCACTTGGGATGGGCAGGCATCGGCGCCGGCTCGGACTCCGCCGGCGCATCCGACCACAACCGTGGCACGAATGCCACGCTAGCGCCTGCGGCGGGTTAATCAATTCACGCCGCCGCATCACACGGGCACGCATCACACAGGCACATGGCGCAGATCGAGCGTCAGGGGAAATTCGGCGCTGACGCCCGGCCGGTGCATCTGCAGGTCACCTGCGCTATGGCCGATGCTCTCGAAGCGGGCGCGTCGGCGCCCCTCCGCTTCCAGCGCGTTGACCGGCAGCACCTCGAAATTGCGCCCACCCGGATGCGCCACGTGATAGCGGCAGCCGCCGATCGAGCGCCCGCTCCAGGTGTCGACCACATCGAAGATGAGGGGGACGTGCGGGGCGATGTTGGGATGCAGGCACTGCGGCGGCTGCCAGGCGCGAAAGCGCACGCCGGCCACGGCTTCGCCGACGGTGCCCGTGCCGGCCAGTGGCAGCGGATAGCCGTTGCAGGCGACGACGTAGCGGTCGCCGCTTGTCCCGGTGACGAGCACCTGCACGCGCTCCAACGAGGAGTCGACGGGGCGGGTGGTGCCGCCGGCCGCACTTTCCTCGCCCAGCACCGGCCACGTCTCCAGCGCCTCGCGCAGCTCCAGGCGCACGCCGGCACGCTCGACAACGCCCAACACCGGAAACCGGAACTCCAGGTGCGGCCGGAACCACTCCGCCTTTATGGGCAGGCCGGCGTCGGCAAGATCGCCAACCACGCTCTCGAAATCCAACCACACGAAGCGCGGTAGCATGAAGCGATCGTGCAGGCTCGTTCCCCACCGCACCAGCGACTGCTTGTAGGGCCTATCCCAGAAGCGGGCGACCAGCGCGCGGATCAGCAGTTGCTGAGCCAGGCTCATGCGCGCATGCGGCGGCATCTCGAAGGCGCGGAACTCGACCAGCCCCAGCCGTCCGGTCGGGCCTTCCGGTGAATACAGCTTGTCGATGCAGATCTCGGCGCGATGCGTGTTGCCCGACACGTCGACCAGCAGGTTGCGGAACAGCCGATCGACCAGCCACGGCATGGTGATTGCTTGATCGCGATCCGGGATCTGCTTCAGCGCAATCTCGAGCTCGTAGAGCGCCTCATGCCGGCCCTCGTCGACGCGCGGCGCCTGGCTGGTGGGGCCGATGAACAGACCCGAGAACAGGTAGGACAGCGATGGATGGTTCTGCCAAAACGTGATGATGCTGGCGAGCAGATCGGGCCGGCGCAGGAACGGGCTGTCCTTGGGCGTGATGCCGCCCAGCACGAAGTGGTTGCCGCCGCCGGTGCCGACATGCCGGCCGTCGAGCATGAACTTGTCGGCGGCGAGCCTCTCCTGCGCGGCTTGCTCGTAGACGCCGGTGGTTATCTCGACCGCATGCTGCCATGAGGTGGCCGGGTGCACGTTGACCTCGATCACGCCGGGATCGGGAGTAACCTTGATGTTGTTGAGGCGCGCATCGAACGGCGGCGTGTACCCTTCCAGGTGCACGGGGCGATGGCTGGCGGCGGCGACCTGCTCGATGGCTGACACCAGGGCCGCGAAATCCTCGGCGTTGGCGACCGGCGGCATGAACACGCACAGGTGGCCGTCGCGCGCCTCGATGGCCATGGCCGTGCGCACCGCCTCCTCGGCGGCTTCCGCAGCCAGCGCCGGCTCGTCGTCGAGCACATGCCGCTGCGGCAGAGCCGTCTGCTCGCCCATGGGGTCGTCGGGCAGCACCGCCGGAAACTCCAGCGGCAACAGCTCGACCAGCGAGGCGAGCGGCAGGCGCAATCCGATCGGCGAATCGCCCGGCAGCAGGAACAGGCGATCGCGCTTGAACACCCAGCGCTGCGTGCGCCAGCGCCGGCCTTTCGTGCCGGGCTTGCGCGCCAGAAGCGGCATGACGAAGCCCGCAGGCTTGTCGAGCCCGTGCTCGAACACGCGCATCAGTCGCTTACGCTCGCCCGCATCGGCAAGCTTGTTGTCCTCCGCACTGATGCCGACGGGAAGCTTCTGCTCGGCCAGCATGAAGTGCACCGGGTCTTCATAGGCTGCCATCGCCGCGCCCGGCGGCAGGCCAAGCTGCTTGCCGAGTGCGGCGGCAAAGCGCTGCGCGTCGGCCACCGTTGCCGGCGCCTTCGGCGTCTCGGTGTCGATCAAGTCGGTGTTACGCCAGAGCGGTTCGCCGTCGCTGCGCCAATACACGGCAAACGCCCAGCGCGGCAGGCTTTCGCCGGGATACCATTTGCCCAGGCCGTAGTGCAGCAGGCCGCCCGGCGCGAAGCGCTCGCGCAGGCGGCGGATCAGCTTCTCGGCATAGCTGCGCTTCGTCGGCCCAAGTGCGGCGAGGTTCCACTCCAGTCCCTGCATGTCGTCAACGGCGACGAAGGTCGGCTCACCGCCCATGCTAAGGCGCACGTCGCCGGCCGACAGCTTGGCATCGACCGCCTTGCCGGCCGCATCGATCTCGCTCCACTGCTCGGCGGTATAGGGCTTGGTGACGCGCGGCGTCTCACGGATGCGGGTCACCCGCATGTCGACGGCGAATTGCACCTCGGCCGGGGTATGCGCGCCCGTGATGGGCGCGGCGCTGATCGGGCTCGGCGTTGCCGCCAACGGGATATGACCCTCGCCGGCCAGCAGGCCCGACGTGGGGTCGAGCCCGATCCAGCCGGCACCGGGGATGTAGACCTCGGCCCAAGCGTGCAGATCGGTGAAGTCCTGCGCCGCGCCGGCAGGCCCATCGAAGAGCTTCACGTCGGGCTGCAGCTGGATCAGGTAGCCCGACACGAAGCGCGCGGCGAGACCCAGGCGGCGCAAGATCTGCACCAGCAGCCAGCCCGAGTCGCGGCAGGAGCCCGACGCCAACTGCAGCGTCTCGTCCGGCGTCTGCACGCCGGGCTCCATGCGGATGCGGTAGGAGATATCGCGGCTGAGCTTGCGGTTGAGGTCGGTGACGAAGTCGACCGTGCCTTTCGGCGTAATATCGAGGCCCTGGACATGGCGGTCGGTGCGCACCATCGAGCCGAGCGGCTCGAGGTAGGGTTTGAGCTCGCCCAGCAGCACGGGGTCGTATTGGAACGGCCACTTCTGCGCGGACTCCTCCACAAAGAAGTCGAACGGATTGATCACCGCCATGTCGGCGACCAGATCGACGCCAACGCTGAACTCGCGCGTCTCGTTTGGCACCACCACGCGGGCCAGGAAATTGCCGAACGGGTCCTGCTGCCAGTTTATGAAGTGCGGCGCAGGCACGATCTTCAGCGCATAGGCCAGGATCGACGTGCGGCAGTGCGGCGCCGGGCGCAGGCGCACCACCTGCGGAGCCAGCGTTACCGGACGATCGTAGGTGTAGGCGGTACGATGCGAGAGCGCGACATGGAGGCTCATGCGACCCTTGGCGATGTAGGGACGCGCGTTGCCTCGAGTGCGCGAACGCGCGCCGTTGATGCGTCAAGTCAATAGCTTAACGGCACGCGAAGCAAGCGCGACGAGGCGCAAAGACGGGGATCAGCGAGCCTTTTTGGGTGTCGACAGAAGTTTGCCGATCTCTTGGGCAACCTGCTCGATCGGAGCCATTCCATCGACCGAGCGTAAGTTGCCTTTGCAGAAGTAATATCCGGTTAAGGGTGCAGTATCGCGATAGTATGCCAGCAGCCGGTTGCTCACGGTTTCGGCAGTGTCGTCGTCGCGGCGCGTGAACTCGGTGCTGCCGCACACGTCGCACGTCCCTCGTACCTTCGGGCGCTTGAAGCGATCGTGATAGCCCTCGCCGCACTTGGCGCAGGTAAAGCGGCCGACCACGCGCTCGATGAGCTTGTTGTGATCGACCTTCAGTTCAATCACCGCATCTAATTTGCGCTTCTTGTCGGCGAGTAGCTTGTCGAGGGCCGCCGCCTGAAGCAGCGTGCGTGGAAACCCGTCGAGGATGAAGCCGTTCTTGGCGTCTTCTTGATCAATGCGCTCAGCGATAATGCCGATCACCACGGCGTCGGGCACCAGGTCGCCCTTGTCCATGATGGCCTTGCACTTGCGGCCCATCTCGCTGCCGTTCTTGACAGCAGCGCGCAACATGTCGCCGGTGGAGAGTTGCACAAGCCCACGCTCGGCGGCGATGGTCTTGCTTTGAGTGCCCTTGCCCGCTCCCGGTGGCCCCAGCAGGATCAGGTTCATCACCGCCTCGTCGCGCCTCTGAGCTTTGCCTTCTTGATGAGACCTTCGTATTGATGCGCCAGCAGGTGGCTCTGGATCTGCGCCACCGTATCCATCGTCACGCTGACCGCAATCAGCAGGGATGTGCCGCCGAAGTAGAACGGCACCGCGGCGTAAGAGATCAGCAGTTCCGGCAGCACGCACACGATGGCCAGATAGATGGCGCCGACCACCGTGATGCGCGTCAGCACATAGTCGATGTACTCGGCCGTCTTGGCGCCGGGCCGGATACCCGGCAGGAACCCGCCGTACTTGCGCAGGTTGTCGGCCGTCTCCTGCGGATTGAACACGATGGACGTGTAAAAGAAGGCGAAGAACACGATGAGCGCTACGTAAACGGCAAGATAGAGCGGTTGGCCGCGGCCGAGCGAGGCAACGATGGCATTCAGCCACTCGACGTTGGAGCCCTGCGCGAACTGCGCCACCGTGATCGGCAGCAGCAGCAGCGAGGAGGCGAAGATCGGCGGAATGACGCCCGACGAATTGAGCTTCAGCGGCAGATGCGAGGCATCGCCCTGGAACATCCGGTTGCCCATCTGCCGCTTGGGATACTGGATGAGCAGGCGGCGCTGCGCACGCTCGACAAAGACGATGCCCGCCACCGTGGCCAGCATCAGGAACAGAAGGGCAAACACCAGCGGCCAGGAGATGGCGCCCTGCCGCGACAGCTCGAGCAGGCCGGCCAGCGCGCTGGGCAGGCCCGCGACGATGCCGGCCATGATGATCAGCGACGTGCCGTTGCCGACGCCGCGCGCGGTGATCTGCTCGCCGAGCCACATTAGGAACATGGTGCCGCCAACCAGCGTCACCACCGTCGAGATGAGGAAGAACGGCCCGGGCTCGATTACCACGCCGGGCGAGCCCTGCAGTCCGTAGGCAATGCCGTAGGCCTGCAGCGAGGCCAGCAGCACCGTCAGGTAGCGGGTGTACTGGTTGATCTGCTTGCGGCCCTGCTCGCCTTCCTTCTTGAGCGCTTCCAGCGTCGGCACGACACTGGTCATCAGCTGCATGATGATGGAGGCCGAGATGTAGGGCATGATGTTGAGCGCAAAAATCGCCATGCGCTCGACGGCCCCGCCGGCAAACAAGTTGAACATGCCAAGGATGCCGGACGACTGGGCCTTGAAGGCGTCGGCAAAGGCCTGCGGATTGATGCCGGGGATCGGGATGTAGGTGCCGAGCCGGTACACGAGCAAAGCGCCCAGCGTGAACCAGAGGCGCTTCTTGAGGTCCTCGGCCTTGGCGAAGGCCCCGAAATTCAGGTTCGAGGCAAGTTGCTCGGCAGCGGAAACCATCGCATTTCTCCCTGACCCGGGCGTAGCGGAACGTTAAGGCCGCCCGCCTGGGCCGCAAGGCTGCTCCAACATGGGGCCGGCCACCCTGATGTGCAAGCCGGTAGGCCGGATCGCAGACCTGCGGCTAAGCGCCCAATGCGGATCTGATTGGTGGCCGGTGCACGCAAGCACCAGCCCTCCGCAAGGCTCTATTCTTCGCTCGCCGCTGGTTTGGCCTTGACGGCCTTGGCCTTTTTGGCCGCGGACTTCTTGCGCTTGGCTTCGTCGGCGGGCAGCACCTTCTTCTCGATCAGCTTGATCGAGCCGCCGGCCTTCTCGACCGCGGCCTTGGCCGAAGCGGTGGCGTGATTGACGGTCAGTTGCAGGGCGGCCTTCAGCTCACCCTCGCCCAGCAGGCGAACGCCATCATGCGCACGGCGCACCAGGCCGGCAGCTATCAGCGCTGCCAGGTCGACCGGCTTCTTGCCATCGAGCGCGCCCGCGTCAACTGCGGCCTGTAGGCGGCCGAGATTGACCTCGTTGTAGACCTTGCGATTGAGCTTATTGAAACCGCGCTTGGGCAGGCGCCGATGCAGCGGCATCTGGCCGCCTTCGAAGCCGCCCAGACGCACGCCGGAGCGCGCCGTCTGACCCTTGCCGCCGCGGCCGCCCATCTTGCCCATACCGGAGCCGATGCCCCGGCCGATGCGCACGCGCACCTTGCGCGAGCCGGCATTGTCCTTGAGTTCGTTGAGCCGCATAACAGCCAGATGCTCCGCTTACTTCGCCTTCTCGTCGACCAAGCGCACGAGGTGGCGAACCTTGTTGATCATGCCGCGCACGGCAGGCGTGTCCTCGAGCGTGGACTCACGCCCGAGCTTGTTGAGGCCCAGACCGATCAGGGTCTGCTCCTGGACCTGCGGACGGCGGTTGGGGCTGGCGATCTGTTTGATCGTTACCGTTTTGCCCGACTTCTTCGCTGCCATGACTGCTCACCCTGTCGAACCGTAGCCGGCCCGCTCCTCACGCCGCGTCGGCGGCTTCGCCGTCGCTCGAGCCGTCGCGGCGACGCGCCACGATTTCGCTCACCTTCTTGCCGCGCCGGGCCGCCACCGCGCGCGGGTTTTCCTGCCCCTTGAGGGCATCGAATGTGGCGCGAACCATGTTGTAGGGGTTGGTGCTGCCGAGCGACTTGGCCACCACGTCGTGCACGCCCAGCATCTCGAACACGGCGCGCGTCGGGCCGCCGGCGATGATGCCCGTGCCGGGAGGTGCGGAGCGCAGCACCACCTTGCCAGCACCGTGCCGGCCTTCCGAATCATGGTGCAGGGTGCGGCCCTCGCGCAGGGGCACGCGCACCAGACCGCGGCGCGCCGCCTCGGTCGCCTTGCGGATCGCCTCCGGCACCTCGCGCGCCTTACCGTGGCCGAAGCCGACGCGGCCCTTCTGGTCGCCGACCACCACCAGCGCGGCAAAGCCGAAGCGCTTACCGCCCTTCACGACTTTGGCGACACGGTTGATGTGCACCAGCTTGTCTTTGAACTCGCTGTCGCGCTCCTCGCGGTCGCGACCCCGGTCTCTTTGCGGACGAGCCACCTTGATTGCCTTTCCCGTTAGAAGCTGAGGCCGCCTTCGCGCGCGCCGTCTGCCAGAGCCTTGATGCGGCCGTGATAGCGGTAGCCGCCACGGTCGAACACGACATCGCCGACGCCGGCCTTGACCGCTCGCTCCGCCAGCAGCTTGCCGACTGCGGTTGCGGCAGCCTTGTCAGCTCCGGTCTTGAGCTTGGACTTCATATCCTTCTCAAGCGTCGACGCGGCGGCCAGCGTGTGGCCCTTCACGTCGTCGATCACCTGAGCGTAGATATGCTTGGACGTGCGGTGCACCGAGAGGCGCGGCCGCCCGGTGCTGTTGGCACGAAGGGCCTTGCGCACGCGGCGCTTGCGGCCATCAAATTGCGTGACATTGCCGTGCATGGCGACCTACTTCTTCTTGCCTTCCTTGCGGTGGATGTACTCGCCCTGGTAGCGAATGCCCTTGCCCTGGTAGGGCTCGGGCGGGCGAGAGGCGCGAATGTCCGCGGCGACCTGGCCGACCTTCTGCTTGTCGACGCCGGACACCGTGATGATTTCCTGCTTAGCACCGGCCACCTTGACCTCGATGCCAGCCGGGATCTTGTGGACCACGTCGTGGCTGAAGCCGATCTGCAGCTGCAGGCTGTCCTTGCCCTTCATGGCAGCGCGGAAGCCGACGCCGTGGATCTCCAGCGTCTGCGCGTAACCCTTGGTGGTGCCGTCGATCAGGTTGACGATCTGGGTGCGCGCCATGCCCCACATGGCGCGCGCCTGATTGGTCTCCTCGCGCGGAGCCACGCTGATGCCGGTCGCCGTCTTCTCGACAGTGACGGCCTCCGGGCAGGTGAAGGACAACTCGCCCTTCGGGCCCTTCACCTTGACCGTTTGGCCGGACACCGTGGCCGTCACACCCGACGGCACCGGAACCGGCTTTTTGCCAATGCGCGACATGGTCAGTTCCTACCTCTAGCTCCGCGGCCCACAGGGCTCGTCAGAAGATGTTGCACAGGATCTCGCCGCCCACATTCTCCTCGCGGGCACGCGAGTCCGACATCACGCCCTTGGGCGTCGACAGAATCGACACGCCGAGACCGTTGGCGACGTTGGTCAAATCGCGCACGGCCGAGTAGACGCGACGGCCAGGCTTCGATACGCGCTTGATCTCGCGAATGGCCGGCTGGCCGTTGGCATACTTCAGCTCGATCTCGAACTCCGGGGCGCCGCCCTTGTGTTCGACACGCGCGTAGCCGCGGATATAGCCCTCGTCCACCAGCACGTCCAGCACGCGCTCGCGCAGCTTGGAGGTGGGGGTTGACACCTTCGGCCGGCGGCGCATCTGCGCGTTGCGGATGCGGGTCAGCATATCGCCGAGCGGATCGTTCATACGGGTCGTCCCTCCTACCAGCTCGACTTGACCATGCCGGGGATCAGGCCCTGGCTTGCCAGTTCGCGCAGCATGTTGCGGCACACCTTGAGCTTGCGATAATAGGCGCGCGAGCGCCCCGTCAGCTCGCAGCGGTTGCGGATACGCGTCTTCGAAGAGTTGCGCGGCATCTGCGCCAGCTTGAGGCGCGCGGCGAAGCGCTCCTCGGCGGGCTTCGACTTGTCGGCGGCAAGATCCTTCAAGCGCTTGCGCTTGGCCGCGTATTGCGCGACCAGCTTGCGGCGGTGGTTGTTCTTGTTGACCGAACTCTGCTTGGCCATGGTGTCGAGCCCTAGGTGCGGAACGGGAAGTTGAAGCCGCGCAGCAGCGCGCGGGCTTCGTCATCGGTTTTGGCGGTGGTGCACACGATCACGTCGAGACCCCAGATCTGGTCGACCTGATCGTAGTCGATCTCGGGGAACACGATGTGCTCCTTGAGGCCCATGGCGAAGTTGCCGCGACCGTCGAAGCTCTTCGGGTTGAGCCCCCGGAAGTCCTTCACGCGCGGCAAGGCAATCGTCACCAGGCGGTCGATGAACTCGTACATGCGGTCGCCACGCAGCGTCACCTTGGCACCGATCGGCATGCCGTCGCGCAGCTTGTAGACGGCGATCGACTTGCGGGCGCGAGTCACCACCGGACGCTGGCCGGCGATCATGGCCAGGTCCTTGGCCGCGGCATCGACCTTCTTGCGGTCGTTGACCGCCTCTCCGACACCCATATTCAGGACGATCTTCTCGA
>Ga0075431_100002809_pt1 | contig 16862 bp, 9 predicted proteins | sample RhiMetdeltSRZDD5_FD_75297 | JGI IMG/M metagenome (GOLD analysis project Ga0075431, IMG submission 75297) | Populus rhizosphere microbial communities from Tennessee, USA - Rhizosphere MetaG P. deltoides SRZDD5 | ecosystem: Host-associated > Plants > Roots > Rhizosphere > Soil | place: USA... | reverse complement strand
CTTGCGGCGGTGTTCATTCCGGTTGGATTTGTTCCCGGCATTGTAGGAAGACTTTACCAGCAGTTTGCAATAACCATCGGAGTTTCGGTACTTATCTCCGCGTTTGTGGCGCTTTCACTAACTCCGGCGCTCTGCACGATTTTATTGAAGCCATCTAAAGACGAGACTGCGAAAAAGAACTGGCTTGAATCGTTCTTCGCAGGCTTCAACAGGGGCTTCAATCGCATCACACTTGGTTATGGAAGGGGTGTTGCAGCATGGATCAAAAAGACACCGCTCGTGATAGGAATGCTGATTGTTTTGTTCGTCGGGCTATTCATTTTATTTAAAAACAAACCTTCAGGCTTCATTCCTACAGAAGACGAGGGGCGTGTATATGTAACATACGAAATGCCTGAAGCATCTTCAACAACACGTAGTGTTGCAATGCTGAATGATCTGATTGCGCGTATCAGCAAAATTCCTGAAACACGCGTGGTGGGCGGATTGGCAGGTCTCAACATTGTTAGCTTTTCGACAAAGGCAAACGCAGGTACTATTTTCGTGAATTTAAAATCGTGGGACGACAGGAAAGGTGAGGGCCATCATGCGCAGGATGTAATGAATAAAATACGTGCCGCCACAGCAGATATTAAAGAGGCTCGTATCCTGGTGATCGCTCCGCCGGCTATTCCAGGTCTGGGCGCAACATCGGGATTCACTTTTGAATTGCTGCAAACTACAAGCACCGACGATGTAAAGACATTTGAGAAGGTGGCAAATGATTTTCTTGGCAAACTTTACCAGCGTCCCGAAATAGGTGCTGCGTTCACATTCTTCAACTCCAGAACTCCAGGTTATCAGTTCGATGTAAACAGGGAGCAGGCGAAGAAGCTGGGTGTACTTGTGTCCGACGTTTATACGACGCTGTCTAATTTCCTCGGGAGCAGCTATGTGAACGATTTCAACCTGTATGGCAGAAACTTCAGGGTGATGTCGCAGGCGGACAGCAGTTACAGGAGTTCGCTTGCAGGAGTAGAAAAATTTTATATAAGAAACAGCCAGGGTAATATGATTCCATTGGGATCATTGCTAACTGCAAAAGTTATAGAATCGCCCGCGGTTATTTCGCATTACAATATTTACAGATCAGTTGAAATAAACGGTTCACCAAAACCGGGGTACAGCAGCGGCGAGGCGATCCAGGCTCTTCAGGAAATAGCGGAGACTTTACCTGATGGTTATAGCTATGAGTTTTCGGGAATGAGCCGCGAAGAGATAAAAGCGGGAAACCAGCAGGCTGTGATATTTGCTATATCTATCGTGTTCGTTTTCCTATTTCTTGCAGCATTGTATGAAAGTTGGTCGGTGCCGTTCTCTGTGTTGTTTGCTGTGCCAATAGGTGCTTTTGGTTCCATTCTTACTTTAACCTTTATTCCTTCACTTACAAACAATATATATGCGCAAATCGGTTTAATCACTCTGATCGGTTTGTCGGCCAAAAATGCGATTTTGATTGTTGAGTTTGCGAAGGAAAGGGTAGATAAAGGAATTGATATTATTCACGCTACCCTCCAGGCGGTACAACTTCGGTTGCGCCCCATCGTTATGACGTCGTTGGCTTTCATCTTTGGCGTATTGCCGCTGGCGTTTGCAACAGGTGCGGCTGCTGAGTCGCGCAGAACGATCGGATGGACGGTGTTCGGCGGTATGCTTGCAGCTACAACGCTTGCAATATTTGTGGTACCGGTGCTGTTTGTGCTGATCACCAAACTTTCATATGGCAAGAAGCTGAAGAGAATTGAAAGTGATAGAATGGCAGAGCAGAGCGTGGATAAGTCGATACTGGAGTCGGGAACGTAAGGGGCAGAGGGCAGAGGGCAGAGAGTGTATTGTCAGTGATGCCTGATCTTCCTCAAAAAACGTACACTTAAGAACACACCGGCCATTGTAAGTCCAACTATAAACCCAAGCCACATGCCAGGCGCACCAAGGTTGAATGTAAATGCAAACAAACAACCTGAAGGCAGCCCAATCACCCAGTAGGCGATAGCTACAAGGTATGTTGGTATTTTTACATCTTTGATGCCACGCAGCAGTCCTGCACCAATCACCTGTGTGGCATCAGAGATCTGAAAAACTCCCGCAAGCAACAGAAGTATCGAAGCAAGGCTGATGACTTCTAAATTATCGTTGAATACGGGTGGCAACACATTACGCAGTAACACGAACATAATGGCGCAGAATACTCCGTAAATGACTCCTGTAAGTAGTGCGCTTTTTCCAATAAGTGCGATCCTGGGCCAGTTATTTCCTCCGAACGCATTGCTCGTTCGTATTGAACCGGCTTGTGAAAGTCCCATTGATACCATAAAAGTTAATGCGGCACAGCTTAATGCAATCTGGTGTGCAGCCTGTGAAACTGCGCCCATCGTACCGATAAGAATGCCCGTAATAGCAAACGCTCCGGCTTCGGTGCCGATCTGCAGGCTGCTTGGTACGCCGATCTTCAATAGTGTTTTTAATGTTGATCTGCTGAATCGCCATTCTGTTCTTGCCGGCGCAATAAATTGCCGGAAAGTTTTGTGACGCAGAATAACTGCTGCGAGCACAATAAAAATTAATATTCTTGTGATAAGTGTTGCCCAGCCCGCGCCAACCAGCTCAAGTCGCGGGAAGCCTAAATTTCCATAGATAAGAAGCCAGTTCAGGAACACGTTGATAGGCATTCCGCATAGCGACAAAAGCATTGCGGTACGCGTATATTCAAGACCATCGGTGAATTGCTTAAGGGTCATGAACATCAGCATCGGTATTATTGAAATTCCCAGCAGCTTCATGAATGGCAACGAAAGTTCTACAACTTCAGGATCCTGTCCGAGGTGATAAAGAATGTTTCTGCCAAATACCATCGACAACGAGATGATAACGGCTGTGGCGAAGCAAAGCCAGAATCCATTGAAAAGGTAATGAGATACTTTCTTTGGATCTTTTTGTCCATGCGCCATCGACACCATTTGCGAAACGGAGATGGTCATGCCAATGCCCATCACGAACGGGATATTGAGCGCGCTGATCACTAAAGAAGTTGCAGCAAGTTGCTTATAGCTTATCGCGCCCACCATCGCCGAGTCGATTATGTGCAGGGCCATCTGCGCAAGCTCACCGATGATTATCGGTACCGCTAACCGAATGGTGCTATAGGCTTCTTTTTTCATGCCGCGCGAAGATAGGAAAAGGTCAAAACGCAGAAGGGAGAGGGCAGAAGAGCTATAATTCTGCCTTCTGCCTTCTGCGTTCTGCCCCTTGCCCCTTGCCCTTTGCCCTCTGCCCCTTAAATTTACCTACCATGGAAAAACAACTGCGAAGCCAGAACTGGTTCGGAAAAAAGGGCAAAGACGGTTTCATATACCGCGCCTGGATGCGAAACCAGGGCATACCAACATATGAATTCAAGGGGAAGCCCATCATTGGAATCTGCAATACCTGGTCGGAGCTCACACCGTGCAACGGCCACTTCCGCGAACTTGCAGTGTCGGTGAAACGCGGCATACTTGAAGCCGGAGGCTTCCCTGTAGAATTCCCTGTAATGTCGCTTGGCGAAACACTCATCAAGCCCACGGCCATGCTTTACAGGAACCTTGTAAGTATGGACGTGGAAGAATCTATTCGCGCAAATCCTGTTGATGGCGTTGTGCTGCTTTGCGGTTGCGATAAAACCACACCCGCATTGGTGATGGGCGCATGCAGCGTTGACATACCAACGATTGTAGTATCCGGCGGGCCAATGCTCACCGGCAAATATCAGGGACGCAACATCGGAACAAGTGATATATGGAGATTCAGCGAAAGCGTGCGATCAGGCATTATGAGTGAAGAAGAACTCAACCTTGCAGAATCGGGAATGTGTAGAAGTAACGGACATTGCGCTGTAATGGGTACCGCATCGTCGATGGCTTGCATGGTTGAAGCGCTTGGTTTGTCACTGCCCGAAAACGCCGCCATCCCCGCGGCTGATGCCAACAGAAAAGTAATTGCGCAATTGTCGGGCATGAGGATAGTTGATATGGTGAAAGAAAATCTCAAACTATCGGATATCCTTACCCGAAAAGCATTCGAGAACGCTATCAGAGTAAATGCTGCAATAGGCGGTTCAACCAATTTCGTCATCCATTTGCTGGCCATTGCAGGCAGAATCGGGGTTGACCTGTCGATAGATGATTTCGATCCGCTATCTGCAACGATACCGCTTCTTGCCAATCTTCAGCCTTCAGGAGAATATTTCATGGAAGATCTTTACTATGCAGGCGGATTGCCCGCAGTAATGAAGGAGCTTAAAGAATATCTTCACGATATAAAAACTGTCAACGGAAAAACGGTACACGAAAATGTTAACAACGCGAAGGGCTTAAACGAACAGGTTATTTCGTCTATGCAAAAACCTTTTAAGAAAAATTCGGGAGTTGTGGTGTTGAAGGGTAACTTAAGTCCGGAAGGCGCGGTGCTGAAGCCGAGTGCGGCAAGTCCGCACCTGATGAAACATAAAGGGAAAGCAGTAGTTTTTGAAAATATAGAGGATTATAAAGAAAGAATTGATGACCCTGCCCTGGATGTTGACGAAAACAGCGTACTCGTGTTGAAAAATGTTGGACCCAAAGGTTACCCGGGAATGCCGGAAGTTGGCAACATGGGATTGCCGAAAAAATTACTTGCAAAAGGGGTGACAGACATGGTGCGCATTTCAGATGGAAGAATGAGTGGTACCGGTTTCGGTACAGTTGTGCTGCATGTTTGTCCGGAAGCTGCCGCAGGCGGCAACTTTGGAGTGCTGAAAAGTGGCGACATGATCGAACTTGATATACCCAACCGTACGTTGCACGTTGATGTATCTGATGAAGAGCTTGAAGCGAGAAAGAAAGCGTATAAAGATGAAGAAAGCAAGATCAGGCGTGGCTACGCGTATCTTTACATTACTCACGTTGAACAGGCGCACCTCGGTGCAGATTTCGATTTTTTAAAAGGTGGTTCCGGAAGTATTGTTACACGTGATTCGCATTAAACAACATGAGCTCATTCAATAACAAGGTTGCTATTGTTACCGGCGCAGGTGTTGGTATTGGATATGAAATAGCAAGACAGCTATGCGACGAAGGCGCAAAAGTTATTCTGAACGATATTGAAGAGAATCTTGCATCAGAGGCGGCGGCTAAGATTGGAACTGGTTGCGTGGCGCTTGCAGGTGATTCATCTGATATTGATTTCATAAGGAAGATGGTTGACACGGCTGTCAGCACATTCGGAAAGCTTGATATTGCAATAGCTAATTCAGGAATCACATTGTTTGGCGATTTTCTCGAATACCCTCCCGAATCGTTTTACAGGGTGATGAATGTGAACCTTGGAGGATCGTTCTTTCTGGCACAGTTGGCGGCAAAGCAAATGATAAAGCAATCGTCAGGCGGTTCAATTTTATTAACATCATCTGTAACCGGCCACCAGGCCCACAAGCAACTTGCAGCGTATAGTATGACCAAGGCTGCGCTCGAGATGCTTGCCAAAAACCTGGTGATAGAGCTTTCACAGCATCGTATAACCGTAAATGCGATTGCACCAGGGGCCACGTTAACCGAAAGAACGCTCGACGACCCAAACTATCAGACAGTGTGGTCTCAGATTACACCGATGGGCAGGCCGGCTACAACAACTGATATCGCAGATGCAGCGTTGTTTCTGGTATCGGATAAAGCAAAACACATAACGGGGCAAAGTTTGATCATTGATGGGGGATGGACATCGATCAGTCCTTCGCCATTTTAGAGGAAGATTAATTATGTTTAATTTAAATAATAAAACCTCAATCATCACCGGCGGCGGAAGCGGCATCGGCAAAGCTATTTCACTACTCTTTGCAAAGCAGGGTTCAAATGTTTTCATCCTCGATCTGGATGAAGTCGGAGCAACCAATACAATTGAAGAAATTAGATCAGAACAAAACAACGCAACATTCTTTAAGTGTAACGTTGGGTCGGAAGATGAGGTTGAATCAGTGATAAGCAAAATAGTTGCGCAATCACGAGGCATAGACATCGTTGTTAACAACGCAGGCATTGCGCATGTTGGCACACTTGAATCCACCTCCCCATCTGATCTTGAAAGGTTATTCGCAGTAAACGTGAAGGGCGTTTTTCATGTTGCAAAAGCAGCCATCCCGCATATGAAGGAAAAAGGCGGCTCAATTCTAAATATGGCTTCGATAGCCTCAACAGTAGGTATTCCCGACCGCTTCGCATATTCGATGACAAAAGGGGCCGTGGTGGGCATGACTTTATCAATAGCTAAAGATTACCTTAAATATAATATCCGTTGCAATTGTATTTCACCTGCGCGCGTGCACACGCCATTTGTCGATGGCTTTCTTGCAAAAAATTACCCGGGTCGTGAAGAGGAAATGTTTAAAAAGCTCTCGGCTACCCAGCCAATAGGCCGCATGGGCCGGCCTGATGAAATAGCGTATCTCGCCCTGTACCTTTGTTCAGACGAAGCTTCGTTTATAACCGGATGTGATTATCCTATCGATGGTGGATTTTCCAAACTTAATAATTAATAACCCGATACGTCAGGAATGAAAGACATCACGATCCAAAAAGAATTGTTGAAGATCCTTCCTGCCGAACGTGTTAAAACAAGATACATCGACCGCGTTACCTATGGCGCAGATGCCGGATTTTATTTCCTTCTTCCGAAAGCAGTAGTGAAGCCCGTTTCGGAAGATGAAATTGTTCGTCTCTTTAATTTTTCTCACCATTTTAAAGTTCCGATTGTATTCCGCACCGGAGGCACAAGCCTTTCCGGACAATCAATAACAGATGGCATACTGGTCGACCTAAGCCAGCACTGGAACAGGATAAGCATTGAGGAACAGGGTGGCTCGGTTCGTGTTCAGCCTGGCATTACAGGCGGAATGGTGAACTCTTATTTAAAAAGCAAGAGAAGAAAGATCGGTCCCGACCCGTCCAGCATCAATTCAGCTATGATGGGTGGTATCATTTCGAACAATGCGAGTGGCATGTGCTGCGGGGTGAAGCTTAATTCATATCACACAACAAAATATATCAGGTTCATTCTACCTGACGGTAAAATATTCAGCACGGAAAATCCGGATGATTATAAAAGATTTGAATCGGAATGCGCCGGCATCTGCAACGAATTGTCGGCAATCAGGCAGGAAATGCTTTCCAATGTTGCATTGCTTGAGCGCATAAGAAAAAAGTACTCGACAAAAAATACTATCGGTTATTCGCTCAATGCCCTGACAGAGTGTGAACATCCGCTCGACATACTTGCCAAATTGCTGGTAGGCGCCGAGGGAACACTTGCGTTCATCTCCGAGGCGGTGATGAGCACTGTTCCGGATTACGAGTTTAAATCGACCGCTCTCTTGTATTTTCCCGACATCTATGCCGCGTGCCAGGCTATCGTGCCCTTGAGAAATGCTGGCGCGGAGGCCGTTGAACTGATGGACAGGGCATCTCTCCGCTCAATAGAGATGTTGCCCGGTATGCCTGCCGTTGTAAAAACTTTACCACCGCTTGCATCTGCATTGCTGATTGAGTTTCAGGATAACAAAGCCGAATTACTGCAAGCAAAAGTGAGCGACTTCTTATCGTACGTGCCCCATCTGAATTTATTATACGAACCGGTGTTTACAACCGACAGCGACGAGCAGGCGTTTTTATGGAAAGTAAGAAAAGGATTATTTCCAGCAGTTGGTGCAGTGAGAGTGAGCGGCACATCGGTAATACTCGAAGATCTTGCCTTTCCCGTTGAAAAGCTTGGCGACGTCATCATTGATCTGCAAAGGCTATTCAACGAGTATGGCTATTACAATGCTATCATATTTGGTCACGCAAAGGATGGCAATCTTCATTTTGTGATCACGCAGTCGTTCAACGAAGCAAGCGAAGTTGACCGCTATGACAAATTCATGCGCCAGGTGGTAAAGTTGGTAATAAACAAATATGATGGTGCATTGAAGGCGGAGCATGGTACAGGACGAAACATGGCACCATTCGTTGAAACAGAGTGGGGAGGTGATGCCTATACCATCATGAAAAGATTGAAGAAGGCAATAGACCCGCAAAATCTGTTAAACCCCGGAGTAATCATCAACAGCGATGCAAATGTTCACATCAGAAATCTGAAGGAATTGCCAACTGTTGAAGAAGAAGTTGATAAATGCATCGAATGCGGCTATTGCGAACATGTTTGCCCTAGCCGCGACATCACTACAACTCCGCGCAGAAGAATCGTTGCAAGAAGAGAATTAAAAAGGCTCGAGCAGTCGCATAGCTGGCATTATCATAAAGTATTGAGAAAAGAGTTTACCTACGATGTGCTGGATACTTGTGCTGTAGACGGGCTCTGTGCAAATGCTTGTCCTGTCGACATCAACACAGGTGATCTGGTAAAGCGGCTGAGAAATGAAAATCATTCGCCACTGCAAAACCGTATTGCATTGGTGATAGCTAAAAATTTTTCTTTCACCGAATGGCTTGTCAGAACCGGAATAAGGCTGCGAGCTCACTGGATATTCAGCAAAAGCGCGATGATACGACGTGTAACGACTCCGCCCGCGATACCAGAAATCGGGAACGGACATGCACAGGTATTATATTTTCCTTCGTGCGTGTCGCGTACGATGGGCGTTGGTATGGAAAATAAGCACAACGTTATGCAAACGTTCATAAGTGTTTGCAATAAAGTAGGTTTGCGGGTAACCATTCCTGGTAATATTAAAGGAAGTTGCTGCTCGCAGATTTTTTCATCGAAGGGCTTTTACAGCGCATACGAATATAAAGCGAACGATATTGTAGAAAGGCTATGGAAGGCGTCTCATTCCGGTAAGATCCCTGTTGTTACTGATGTCAGTTCATGTGCCTATACATTACAGAAGATCCGTGCCGTACTTTCATCCTCAAACCAATCGCGGTTTGACAGGATGACGATCATGGACAGCGTTGAATTTCTGCATGACATGGTGCTGCCCATCGTTAAAGTTGCAAAAAGAAAAGAAAGTATTGTTCTGCATCCGGTGTGCTCACTGGAAAAAATGGGCACATTGGATAAATTTGTGTCAATAGCCCGTTTTTTCGCGGACAAAGTTACGGTACCCGCAAATGCGGGTTGCTGCGGCATGGCAGGCGACAGGGGTTTTGTATTCCCTGAATTAACGGCATCAGCAACTGCGAATGAAGCAGCTGAAGTAAGAAAAGTCGCTTACGATGGATATTATTCGTCTACAAAAACGTGTGAAATTGCGATGTCAGATGCTGTGGGGAGGGAATATGAGAGTATTTTGTATTTGGTAGATGAAGGATTGTAGGGCAGAGGGCAGAACGCAGAAGGCAGAAAGCAAATTTATTATTCTGCCTTTTGCCTTCTGCGTTTTGCCATTTGTGGCATAATAATTTATCAAAAATTCCGCATGGGACTCTCGACCTACAAGCAAAAGCGCTCCTTTAACAAAACGCCGGAGCCGACGGGGGGCAAAGCTAAGGGCAATGAGCTCGTTTTTGTGGTTCAGAAACACAATGCAAGCCGGCTTCACTACGATTTCAGGCTCGAGATGGAGGGTGTGCTCAAATCATGGGCAGTACCGAAAGGGCCTTCCATGGATCCATCTGTAAAAAGGCTTGCGATGATGGTTGAAGACCATCCGATGGATTACCGGGATTTTGAAGGGATCATTCCGGAAGGAAATTACGGAGCGGGCACCGTTATCGTGTGGGACGAAGGAACATATACTCCTATCGATCCATTACCGGACAAGAAATCACAGGAAAAGCATCTTCTTAAAATGTTGCACAAGGGCGACCTGAAATTTGTGCTTAATGGCAAGAAGCTAAAAGGAGAGTTTGTACTTGTTCATACGAAGGGCATGGGCGACAATTCATGGTTGCTCATGAAGCACAAGGATAAATATGCATCCAAAGAAGACATAACAGAAAAAGATAAATCCGTTCAATCGGGTAAAACGATTGAAAAGGTTGCCGCATCTTCTAAAAATATATGGCAGAGCAACAGGCAGGCTAAGTCTTCATCGAAAAAGTCTGCGCCAGCAAAAACTTCTCCTAAAAAAGGCGCTCCAAAGAAAACTTCAAAAAAAAAAGTAAACGAACTGCTAAGCGAAGCACCTGAAGCGCCGTTCCCTGAAACTGTTGCACCGATGCTTGCAACGCTTGTCGACAAACCATTCGACGAAGATGGATGGATCTATGAGATCAAATGGGATGGGTACCGTGCGCTTGCATTGAGTAATGAAGGCGAAGTGAACCTCATCTCACGCAATAATAAATCGTTCAATGAAAAATTTTATCCGGTATTCGATGCGGTAAAAGAATGGGGCATCAATGCCGTGATCGATGGAGAGATCGCAGTGCTCAAAGAAAGTGGCGTGTCGCATTTCGGATCGTTGCAAAACTGGCGAAGCGAAGCTGATGGAGAGCTTATATACTATGTTTTTGATCTGCTTTGGCTCGATGGTCACGATCTGATGCAGCTGCCATTGACAGAACGCCGCGAACTGCTGCGCCAGAACCTTCCGGGCGAAGGCATCATAAGAATGAGTGAAGACTTCAAAGCTTCTGCATCCGAGTTTCTTGAAGTTGCTTCCGGGATGGGTCTCGAAGGAATTATCGCAAAAAAAGAAAACAGCACATACCATCCAGGCGAACGCACGCGCGACTGGCTGAAGATAAAAGCCAACCTGCGACATGAAGTGGTGATTGGCGGATATACCAGGAACGAAGGATCTAATAAAGCTTTCAGCTCGTTGCTCGTTGGCGTGTATGAAAATGGAAATCTTGAATATACTGGTAAAATAGGAACCGGCTTCAATGATAAGCTGCAGGCAGAGATGATGCAGAAATTCAAAAAGCTGATTGTAAATAAATCTCCCTTCACTACAGTTCCTGATGTAAATAAACCTTCACGCTTTCGACCCAACCCGCCGAACGCAACTGTTACCTGGCTAAAGCCTGAACTTGTTTGCGAAGTAAGCTATGCTGAGATGACAGACGATGGCGTGATGAGACACCCTTCGTTTGAAGGAATGCGTGAAGACAAAAACCCAAAAGAAGTTATGAGAGAAAAAGCTGTTCAAACAAAGAAGGCTGTGAAATCTGCCGCAAAGAAAGCAGCCGAATCTCCTGCGAAAAAAGCAGCAGGCGCGGCTACATCACCAGCAAAACTCCTGAAACCGGTTGAATCGAGGGAAAGAAAGACGCTACTTAATCCGAAAGAGGAAACGCAGGTAAAAACAGTGAACGGTCACGAGCTGAAGTTTAGTAACCTTAGTAAAATATACTGGCCAAAAGAAAAATACACAAAGCGTGATCTTATCAATTATTACTACCAGGTAGCGGAATACATACTCCCGTATCTGAAAGAAAGACCGCAGTCGCTGAACAGGTATCCGAACGGCATAGAAGGTGAGAGCTTTTACCAGAAAGACATGACTGGCAAGGCACCGAAATGGATAGAATTATTCCCCTACACAACAAGCGATGAAAAAGACAAGAACTACATGGTATGTAATAAAGAGTCCGATCTGTTGTATATGATCAACCTTGGTTGCATTGAAATACATCCATGGAGCAGCACACGAAAAAAACCAGACAATCCCGATTGGTGCCTGATAGATCTCGACCCAAGTGATACCACTACTTTCGACCAGGTGATCGAGGTGGCACAGGCAACAAAAAAAGTACTCGACGCCATTGGAGTTGAGGGTTATTGCAAGACCTCCGGGTCTACCGGCATGCATGTTTATATTCCTTTAAAGCCTAAATATTCGTATGATGAATGTCAGCTTTTCGGAAGATGGATAGCGATGCAGGTGCACGAACTATTGCCCGACATTACCAGTGTTGAACGTATTGTTAAGAAAAGAAAAGGGAAACTGTATGTTGATTTCTTACAGAACCGGCCCGGTGCAACGCTCGCGGCACCATATTCCGCAAGGCCAAAACCCGGCGCAACAGTGTCGATGCCGTTGCATTGGGATGAAGTAAAGAAAGGTTTGAAATTAAAAGATTATACGATCAGGAACGCTGCAGAACGAGTGAGGAGGGAAGGAGATATATTCAAAGGTGTTTTGACTAACGGAATAGATCTTGGAAAAGTGTTAAAGCAATTGGTTTAATTATTCTGCCCTCTGCCCTTTGCCCTCATTCATATTGATACCGAATGTGCCCCAGCACCTGTTTCCGTTTATTTATGCACGTTTCCTTCACCTTCATACCGGCGTCGTTATACTCATAAATCCATTTCTGGTAATCATCGGTGCCTTCGGGTACTACCAGCATACTTGAAAGCTGGTTGCCTGCATTGTACTCAAAAATGTAAAGAGGCAGCAATCTTTTTGCTTTAACGTTATAACTAACTATATCGGTAAGCCTGTTCTGATCGTCATAGTAGTAATAGTATGCAGGGAGCGAAACGTTTCTCCGCACACTGTTCTCTTCGGCCACATTACCTCTTTCATCAAGAACAAAAGTTACATAAGTGGTATCAGCATCATTTTTTATACGCAACATTCTTTCGGGCTTGCCTGCGGCGTTATAGAACCAAAGGTGATCTTCCTTTTCCGACTTGTTTCCCGCCGAAGTAGATACGTTAGAGATCTTCGTCAACATTCCGTTGTCATTATAGACATATTCACTTTCGCTATATGAGCCGTCTGCAGTGTCAATGCTTTTTACGAGTCTCCCGTTTTTATCGAAATATGTTGTGAGATGCGACTCACCTGATAAGGGAGTCTTAAAAGAAGTGGTGATGCGGCTGTAATCCGCCGAAATAGACTGACTGCCATTGAAGTCTTCGGTCGGTTCGCCATCGGGCTCGTAGCTCATTACGTTTACGGCGTGTATTTTCTGGCTTTTTAGCTTAGCAGCTTTTTCCATTGTCTGGATAGGTCCTGTGATATCCTTGTAATAATACTGGGCACGGGCACCTATGGATATCAGCAAACATAGCATACTGGTAATTCGGATCATATAGCAGCGAATATCCTCTCTTTTTCTCACATATCTAAGCGCTTGAATGCGTATTTTTAGCAAAATTTACATAGTGTCGCATTCCCGGGAAAGAACCGAAAAAACCTGTCTGAACTGCAACGCCCAACTACATGGAAGGTTCTGTCATGTTTGCGGACAGGAAAACACCGATCCGCGGGAGTCTATATGGAGCATTATCAGCCACTTTTTCAACGACATCACCCATTTTGACGGAAAATTTTTTACTACCGCAGCCAAATTACTGGCAAAACCTGGTTTTCTTCCGCTCGAGTTTATTAAAGGACGCCGGGCAAGTTACCTCCATCCAATCAGACTGTATGTGTTTACTTCGGCCTTATTCTTTATTATTTTCTATGCAGTAATAACTCCTGCCATCAACAGGTCAGACTCAGAAGGAGAATATTCAATCTCTTTTGGCGCCCCTCAGTATGTAAACCCGATCGACACCATCAGGGCAGTTACCAGCACCTATAAAACCCTTGCTGAATACGATTCTGCCCAACAGACATTACCTGAAAGCAAACGCGACGGATGGTTCTTCCGGAAGCTAAGGCAACGTAATATTGAACGTATGTCAAAGTATTCAGACCGGAACGATCTTATAAAAGGCGTAGTAAATAATTTTATTCATACATTCCCTTACCTTCTTTTTGTTTCCCTACCTGTATCGGCATTGTTCCTGCAGCTCTTGTATTTAACTAATAAAAACAATCTATATGCGGGCCACACCATATTCCTCGTATACCTGTATGTATTTACATTTTTGATACTACTCGCTTATTTTGGGCTCGAACGGCTTCAGTCGGCATATGATATTCCCGGGATAGGCTTTATCGAATTTTTGTTATTTACTTACCTCGGTGTGTATTCAATTATGGCTATGAAAAAGTACTACGCGGAAGGGTGGGGCAGGACGATCGTGAAGTTTATCGTATTCAATATTCTGGCACTAATCAGTATTGTCGCATTATTCCTGGTATTTTTTGTGTTGTCATTATTTAAAGTGTAAATGAATTATGGAACAATCAACAGCTGAAGAGTTTTTAAGGTTAAAAAGTATAATGGATGAGCTCCGCGAAAAATGCCCGTGGGACCGGAAGCAAACGTTACAGTCGCTCAGAACGCAGACCATTGAAGAATTATACGAGCTGACCGATGCGATAACTGATAACGACTGGAACGCAATTAAAGAAGAGCTTGGCGACCTGATGCTTCATATTCTTTTCTATTCTAAAATTGCAGACGAGCAGTTGAAGTTCAATATTAAGGATGTTATGCACGACGTTGCCAATAAGCTAATATCCCGTCATCCGCATATTTATGGCGATGTAGTGGTTAATGATGAAGAAGATGTTAAAAGAAATTGGGAAAAGCTGAAACTTAAGGAAGGTAAAACGTCTGTGTTAAGTGGCGTTCCCGGCTCACTACCCGCTGTAGTAAAAGCCACAAGACTGCAGGAAAAATCAAAACAGGTTGGTTTTGAATGGGACAATCGCGAACAGGTGTGGGATAAAGTTGAAGAAGAAATGCATGAGCTTAAAGAAGCGGTTGCAGCCGATGATCGCGACGGGATAGAAGATGAGTTCGGCGACCTGCTATTTTCGCTGGTGAATTATGCACGGTTTTTGAATATTGATGCCGAGAACTCACTCGAACGTACAAACAAGAAATTCATCAAACGTTTCACTGAAATGGAGGAGCGCGCCCTGAATCAGGGCAAATCTTTATCTGAGATGACGCTAGGTGAAATGGACGCTATCTGGAATTCAATTAAAAAACAAAATACCGGTACTTGAAAGAACTTTTCGAAAAGTTTGGTGGTAGAAGATTGTACACACTCGCCGCGGCGATTGCAATGTTTCTTATTGCCGTGCTGGTAAACCAGTTCATTGTCAGCAGCACGTCGTCGTCGTATTATACAAGACTGATACAGTCCGATATTTATGAAAAAGAGCGCGATTTTAAGAAGCTCACTTCCGACACGGCATTGCTGTTGTCGCTGATACGAAGGGACTACGACTATGAAACCCTTCACGATCTGACAGACAAGGAAAAAGGATACCTGTTTTTTATTTATGATAAGGATACAGGTTCAACTCATAACCTTTTATTCTGGAACACCCAGCAGGCATTGCCACCGATGAATATCATGAACGAATCGGATGCGAGCAGAGTAGTGCGGCTTAGCAACGGGCTTTATGTGCAAACCAGCAGGCAGATCGTACTAGGTAACAACAGAGCACTTTCTGTTGAAGGATTGCTGCCGATTATGTGGCAATATTTCGTGCAGATTGAAAATCTGCAGAAAGAATTCGCAACGTATCCCGAAGCAGGCAAAAGAGTTGAAGTAAGCCTCACCCCGACAGAACATCCAATCAAGAGCATTTACGGCAACACACTTTTCTACCTGCAAAAGATTAACCCAAGCGAACAGGAAACCAGCTGGTGGTCGCGCATTTTTTTATTCGCCGGAATATTTCTGCTGATCGTGTATGTGCATCAGACCGCAAGCTATTTCGCCAATCGGTACGGACTACTCTCAGGGATTGCGTTCCTGGTATTAATGATCCTACTGATGCGGATGACCACTTATTACTACCCCGATCTCCTGGATCTCCGCCAATTCGAACTTTTTGATCCTGCCATCTATGGCTCCAGTTTCGTGTTCAGTTCTCTCGGCGATCTTCTTATCAACAGCATCCTGTTCTGCTGGTTAATGCTGTTTGTAAGCAGGCGCCTTCCTACTGATAAAATAAGACCATTAAGTCCAAAATGGCTGAGCATGGCATGTACCATACTCGCACTTACATTGCTGGTAGCAGTAACATTCATATTTGCCGACATACTGCAGAGCCTTGTGGCAGATGCCCAGATATCGTTTAACGTTACGAATATCTTCAGTCTTACCAAATACAGCTTTATCGGCTTTCTTATTCTCGGAACACTTTCGCTGAGCTACTTCTTTTTCTCGCAGATGATACTGAATATTATCAAGAGGCTCAGCGAAGGATCGGTTTATTTGGTAATTCTGATTGCACTGTCCGTGGGACTCGGCATCCTCACTTTCACACGCGACACTGCTGTGATAGAACTCAACCTGTATGTGCTTATCTGGCTGGTGATCTATATTTTGATGATGCAGCAGAAAATATTCTCAGGTATCAATACCAGGCTGAATATATCAGAGGTGCTATTCTGGCTGTTTGTATTCTCTTTCTCTATCACAGGCGTGATCATTTTTGAGAATAAGAAAATTGAGTTCGAACAAAGAAAGCTATTTGCAGAAAAGCTTTCATTGCGCGCCGACCCTTCAAGTGAAAGATTGCTGAGCATTGCGCTCACTTATTTCGACAATGAGTTTCTACAGAAGAATTTCGAAAGATTCAAGAAAAGTCCCGATGAAAACGCGGAACTGAAAGACAGCATTATCAAGAAAAGTTTTAGTGCCTATCTTGATAAATACGATACACGCATATTCACATTCGACGCTTCTGAGAAATCTTTATTCAACAGCTCACCCGTTTCATTCGACACATTAAACACGATATTCAGAATACAGGGCAAGGAAACCAGTATAGAGGACCTCAAGTATTTTGAAAAATCATACGATAAATTTTCATACATCTATAAGAAGGATGTTGTCGACACGTTTGGCGTGAACATGGGTTATTTCTTTGTGTTGTCGGAACCCAAGCGATACAAGAGCGATGCGCTGATACCGGAATTGTTCAGGCAAACCAAGGAGCTTGTACCGGAATATTCTCCTGGCTATTACTATGGCGTATATAGTAAGCTGGGATTGATAAA
>Ga0075431_100002806_pt1 | contig 16872 bp, 12 predicted proteins | sample RhiMetdeltSRZDD5_FD_75297 | JGI IMG/M metagenome (GOLD analysis project Ga0075431, IMG submission 75297) | Populus rhizosphere microbial communities from Tennessee, USA - Rhizosphere MetaG P. deltoides SRZDD5 | ecosystem: Host-associated > Plants > Roots > Rhizosphere > Soil | place: USA... | reverse complement strand
GTCCCAGGTCGACGGGTCGGGGCGGAAGGCGAGGGTCAGCCCCTGCTTCGCGCCGGCGGCCGCCTCGCCGAGCGTCCGCGCCGCCGCGCCCACCGCGCCGGCGTTCGGCGCGGCGCCGGCCGTCGCCGGCGCGGCGGTGTCGGCGACGAAGCCGTCGTGGACGGCCTTGCGCCAACCGGCCTCGCCGCCGAGCCGCGGCGCCCAGAGCGCCTGCACGACCTCGCGAGCCGACGTCCCCGCGCGCCCCTCGAATACGGCCAGCAGCTCGTGCGCCGAGCGTCCGCCGTAGAGCGGCTCGATCAGCGGCTGCTGCAGCGTGACGGTGCCGTCGTAGGCGCGCCCGTCGCCCCAGCTCTCCAGGTGGTGCGCGGCGTTGACGTGCCAGTGGCAGTAGCGAGCGGTCTCGTCGTCGTAGAGACCCCAGTGGATGCGCAGGCGGGCCTGCGGGGCGAGCATCGCCTTGGCGAACTCGAGCGCGGGCGGCGCGTCGTAGACCGGATTCGCGTCGAGGATGAGGAGCGTGTCGACCTTGCCCTGGCGCAGCTCAGCCGCGAGCGTCTCGAGGTCCGCAAGCGGGTCGCTGGGCCGCGCGACGATCGGCTCGCTCGCGAGCACCGTCGTGCCGACGTTGCCGAGGTGGGCATTGATCGCGTGCGCCAGCACGTGGAGCTCGGGAGGCGCCGCCTGCCCGGCGGCCACCACGCTCGCGCCCGGGTGGGCCGCGAGGTCGCGTGCGAGGGCGGTGAGCAGCGCGGCCTGCTTGGCGTCGGGGGCCCAGCCGCCCGGCGCCACGGCGCCTGGCATCTCGATCGGCGCCACCGCGCCTGGCACGCCGAGCTGGGCGGCGAGCGCGGCCGCGAAGGCGCCGATCTCGGCCGGCCGCAGCGCGAGGCGGTGGTCGGCCAGCGTGGACGTCGGGCTGGGCGTGCACTCGACTGCGTAGAGGCGGTTGAATACGCCGCCGGCCTCCCAGACCCGCCGGCCGCGGGCGAAGTCGCGCGAGTAGCGAACGGCGCCGGGCCCCTGGCCGAGCAGGTCGCAGTCGAGCGTGACGACGATCTGCGCCTTGGACAGGTCGTAGCGCGTCTCGACGTCGCGGCCGAAGGCGCTGCGGCTGGCGAGCACGGCGCTGCGGTCGTTGACCGGCTGCCACTGATACCAACGCGCTCCCGGGAAGTGCGCCAGCACCGCCGCGATCTGCGCTGCGAGCGCCGGGGAGGTGACGACGCCGGAGAGGATGCGCAGGCCGGCACCGCCGGTGCCCTCCTGCGTCGCCATCTCGAGCGTGAGCGCCTCGACGAACGCCTCCCAGGTGCGGATGCGCCCGCCGTTGGTGATGGTCTTGCTGCGGTCGGGGTCGTAGAGGCCGAGCACCGAGGCCTGCGCGAAGACGTCGGTGCTGCCGAGGCTCGCCGGGTGCTCGGGGTTCCCCTCGATCTTCGTCGGCCGCCCCATGTGGCTGGTGGCGAGGACGCCGAGCGAGTAGCCGCCGATCGGCGCCGCCGTGGCGAAGGTGAGGGGGATGCCGGGGACGATGTCCTCCGGCTGCTTGACGTACGGGACGATCTTCTCGAGCGGCTGCTTGGTGCACGCGGCCGCGCCGCCGAGCGCCAGGGAGGCGCCCATGAGCTGCATGAACCGGCGGCGGTCGACGCCGAGGGCGAGCGGTGCCGCCTGGCGCGGAAACTCGTTCTCGATCGCCTCCTGGAACGCCTCGTTCGACTCGATCTCGTCGCGGGTCCGCCAGAGCGACGGCGTCGCCGCTCCCTTGCCGCAGCCGCAAGTGCCCTCGGCGCAGGAGCTCAGGGGCGACGATCCGGCCTCGGCGGTGGGCGCCGTTAGCTCGGGATCGCTCATGGGGGTTTCCTTCACGTTCGCGACGCTCTCAGCGGTGGCAGACCGAACAGCTGGTCTTGCTGACGATCCTGTACTCCTTGACGAGGGCGGCGCGCTGCGCCGAGCTCAAGGAGGTGGGATCCCAGTTCGGGTTGAAGACTTCCTCGCGCGGCCGCACGTTCTTCGCGGGGTCGCGGTGGCAGTCGAGGCACCACTCCATCTTCAGGCTCACGGCTTTCCAGGTGATCGGCATGCGACCGATCTCGCCGTGGCAGCTCGTGCAGCCGATCCCCTTCGCCACGTGGATGCTGTGGTTGAAGTAGACGAAGTCGGGGACGTCGTAGACGCGCGTCCAGTGCAGCGGCGTGCCGTCGCGGAAGCTCGCGCGCACCGGCTCGAGGATGGGGGAGTCGGCGAAGAGGACGGAATGGCATCCCATGCAGGTAGCCGTCGGCGGGATGCCGGCGAAGCCGCTCTTCTCGACCGACGTGTGGCAGTAGCGGCAGTCGATCCCCACCTCGCCGACGTGGTGATCGTGGCTGAAGGGGACCGGTTGCTCGACGATCTGGCGCTCGCGCGTCACCGCCGGAGAGCGATCGATCGCCATCGCGAGCCAGCCCGCGAAGGCGACGAAGAAGATCAGCCCGAAGATGCTGACCCGCGAGATCGTGTTGGTGCTCGGATGGAAGATCTGCGCCATCGCTTCTCCCCGATTGCCGTCACCTCGCTCGCGTCATTTTCGGCGCCTGCGATGCGTACCGACTGGCTGTGGCGCTCCCGATGCGGCGCCCACCATACCAGCACTCGAAGCGGCGCGTACCGCCGCTTGTGACGACCGTCACAAGCTATCACGGAGGTGCGGGACGAGGTCAACAGTGCGCCTGCTATGCTCCCCGCCCCATGCGCGAGGGCACCTTGGCGGCGACCACCGGAGTGCGCCTCCGCGACCTTCTCGGCCTCACCAAGTCGGGCATCACCGCGATGGTGGCGCTCTCCGCCGCGGCGGGCATGCTGCTCGGAGCCCAGGGGCCGACGTCGCCGGCGCTCTGGGTGCACACGCTGCTCGGCACCGCCCTCGTCGCGGCCGCAGCATCCGCTCTCAACCAGGTCGTCGAGCGCGACGCCGACGCTCTCATGCGTCGCACCGCGCAACGGCCGCTGCCGGCGGGCCGCCTGCAGCCCGACGCCGCGGTGCTCTGTGCCGCGCTGCTCGGCGCGGCCGGGCTCCTCGAGCTGGCGCTGGGTGCCAACTTCCTCGCCGCGGGCCTGGCGGCGGCGACGCTCGTCGGCTACGTCGGCGTCTACACGCCGCTCAAGAAGGTGAGCTCCCTCGCCACCGTCGTCGGCGCCATTCCCGGCGCCGTACCGCCGATGATCGGCTGGGCGGCGGTCCGCGGCTCGCTCGGCCCGGGGGCGTGGGCCCTGTTCGCCCTCCTCTTCTTCTGGCAGATGCCCCACTTCCTCTCGATCGCCTGGATCTACCGCGCCGACTACGCGCGCGGCGGCTTCCCGATGCTGTCCGTGAACGACGAGGACGGGCTCCGCACGTCGCGGCAGGCGCTGCTCTACTGCGCCGCGCTGGTGCCGGTGAGCCTCCTGCCGTCGGCCATCGGTCTCGCAGGCGCCGTCTACTTCACGGGCGCCATTGTCGCGGGCGTCTGGTTCCTCGCCGCCAGCGCCGCCTTCGCGCTCGACCGCAGCGCCCCCGCCGCCAAGCGGCTGATGCTGGTCTCGGTGTTCTACCTGCCCGTCGTGCTCGCCGCCCTGGCGGCCGATCGGCTCTTCTAGGTCGGGCCGGTGAGCGCGACCGCCGATCCCACCGCGACCGCGCCAGCACCCGTCCGCTGGCTGCCGATGGTGCTCGGCGCCTTCCTGCTGATGATGACGGTCGGCCTGGGCCTCGTCTGGTGGTGGGGGAGGCAGCCGCCGCCGTCGCTGCCCGTCTTCGCCGATCTGCCCGCCTTCTCTCTCGTCGACAAGAGCGGCGCCGTGGTCACCAACGCCACGCTGGCCGGCGGCCCGTGGATCGTCGACCTCGTCTTCACCCGTTGCCAGATCTCCTGCCCGCGCATGACCGAGCGCATGGTGTCGCTCGGCTCGCGGCTCGCGCCCGGCGTCCGGCGGGTCAGTGTCTCGGTGGACCCCGCGCACGACACGCCCGCGGTGCTCGCCGACTACGCTCGCCTCCACAAGGCCGAGGCGACGGACTGGCTCTTCCTGACCGGCGGCGAGGCCGAGGTGCGCCGCTTCGCCGTCGAGGGCCTGAAGCTCGGCGTCGCTGCCGCCTCGCCCGACGACCCGCGCGCCGCCCTCGAGCCGGTGACGCACAGCACGCGTTTCGTGCTCGTCGACGGGCGCGGTCGGGTGCGCGGCTACTACGACGGCTTCGACGAGGGGGCCCTCGGCCGACTGCTGCGCGATGCGGCGTGGCTCGCTGCCGGCAACGGCGACGTCGGGTCCTCGCCGTGACCGTACGCGACCTGCCGGCGCTCAACGCGCTGCTCAACGGCGCCAGCGCCGTCACCCTGCTCATCGGCTTCTGGTTGATCCGGCGCGGCCGCTGGCGGGCGCATCGCGCGGCGATGATCACCGCGCTCGTCCTCTCGACGGCGTTCCTGACCTCGTACCTCATCTACCACGCGGCGGTCGGGAGCGTGCGCTTCCAGGGGACGGGTTGGGTGCGCAACCTCTATCTCGGCATCCTCCTCACTCACACGGCGCTCGCCGCGACGGTGCCGTTTCTCGCCGTCTGGACGCTGTCGCGGGCGCTCCGCCGTCGCTTCGTCCTCCACCGAGCGCTGGCGCGGTGGACGCTGCCGATCTGGCTCTACGTGTCGGTGACGGGCGTCGTCATCTACTGGATGCTTTACCGGCTGTAGCTCCGCCGCACCGTTTGTCGCCGGCCTGTATGCTGGATACATGGCGACGAGGCGGCCAGTTGGTCTCCTGCTGATCGTCGCCTACAAGGCGATCTGGGGGACCCTCGAGCTGCTGGCGGGTGCCTTCGTCACCTCGGCGCCGGCGCTCCTGCGCGCCGAGCTCGCCGACGACCCGCAGGACCAGCTCGCCAACTGGCTCCTCGCCCACACTCCGATGCAGCCGGCGCAGCTGCGGGCGGCGAGCCTCGGCCTGCTGGCGCTCGGCGTCATCAAGCTCGTGCTTGCCGTCGGCATCTGGTACCGCTCGTGGCTCGTGCGCGACCTCGCGCTGGTGGTGATGGGGATCGCTGGGCTGTTCGCGCTCGGCGCCCTCGCCGCGCACGCCACGACGTTCCGGCTGGTCGTGGTGGCCACGGACCTCCTCATCGTCGTCTACCTCTGGCGCTTCCTGCCCAGGCACCTGCCACCGCGACCGGCGCCGGCCCGCCCCGGAGCCGGTGCTACGCTGGTGCCGTGACCGCTCCGGTACCGCTCGAGGTGCTCGCCGAGGCGGAGCGCACGGTGCGCGAGCAGGGGCGCGCCGCGCTCTGTCAGGTCGTGCGCGTGGAAGGGTCGACTCCGGGCAAGGTGGGCTGGAAGCTCCTCGTGCGCCCCGACGGCAGCGTCTTCGGGAACCTCGGCGGAGGCTCCTTCGAGGCGATGGCGGCGGCCGACGCCGCGGCGCTCCTCGAGACGCCCACCGCGGCATCGGAGGTCAAGCGCTACTACCTCACCGAGAAGGCCGTGCAGGGCGAGCCCACCGGCATGGTCTGCGGTGGCTTCATGGAGGTTCTCCTCGAGGTGCTGTCGGCGCCGCCCCTCGTCGTCGTCTGTGGAGGCGGCCCGGTGGGGCAGGCGGTCGTCCGCGCCGCGGCGCTCGCCGGTTTCGACTCCGCCGTCGCCGAGGACCGCCCGCACTTCCGCGAGCCCGCGCTCTTCCCGACCGCGACGCGGCCGGTGGCCGTGTCGCGCGACTACCAGGAGGACTTCCTGGCGCCGTTCGCGGGACGCGAGCTCTACGTCGCGATCGTCTCGCGTTGCTGGGAGACCGACGCGGCGGCCCTGGCGGCCGTCGCGCGCCAGGCACCGGCGCGCCTCGTCTACCTCGGCCTCATGGGCAGCCGGCGCAAGATCGCGCGGGTGCGACGCGAGGTCGAGCGCCAGGGGCTCTCGCTCGAGGGCATCACGCTCGACGGGGGGCTACGCGCCCCCATCGGGCTGCCGATCGGCGGCGACACGCCGGGCGAGATCGCCATCGCCGTCGTCGGCGAGATGATCCAGGTCCGCAGTGCGCGCGCCGCCTTCGTAGCCATCCCGCGTCGCTCCTCGGCCTGAGCCAACCGACTCGGCCTCGGGCCCGGCGAGCCAGGCGATCGCCGCCGCGGCGATCGTCGCCGGCACCAGGTGCAGCAGCAGCCGCGGAAAGCTCGTGAGCACGAGGAACCCCACGTCGTCGAGCGGCGAGGCGGCGTAGGTCCAGAGGTAGAAGGCGAGCTGCAGCAGGGCCACTGTCGCGAAGGCCCGCAGTCGCGGCGCAGTTGCCACGAGCAGCGGTATCAGCAGGAGCAGATAGGGGAGGCCGTGCCAGGTGCCCGTGTTGGCCGCCTGCGCGATCGCCGGGACCACGGCGACCAGCCGTCTTACGCTCGCGCTCCCGGCGTTGTCGGGCTGGAAGAGCCCGTGACGCCCGACCCCCCACACCCAGGGCCCGACCACGAGGGCGAGCGGAAGCACGAGCGCCGCGATCGCCCCCGCGCCCGGGCGTTGCCTCCGCCGCGCGTGACGCACGAGCTGGACGAGGACGAGCGACACCGCCAGCGGGAGCCCCTCGATCTTCGCGCCGGCGGCGAGCGCGGCGCAGAGGCCGAGCCGCAGGTCGCCCGCACCGTCGGGCGGGCGCACCAGCGCCGGTAGCGCCACGACGAGGGCGAGGCAGGGCAGCCAGTCGGCGGCCCCCGCCATCTTGTGGCCGATGCCGAACGCCGCGCAGCCGAGCGCGGTCGACGCCACGACGGCATGACGGCGGAAGGCGGGCACCGCCTCGGCGCCGAGGGTCTCGCGCAGCGAAACCGTGATGGCGAGCAGCAGCAGCGGCGACCAGAGCAGCAGGCCGTGGTCGTCCCAGCGGCCGGCGACGACGGCGGTGGCGGCGAGCAGGCCCGGATAGAGGTTCGGGTAGTCGGGGTGGATCACCCAGTTCCACGGCTTCGCGAGGTACGCGAAGTCGACGCCGTGGGAGAGCAGGAACCGGTGACCCTTGAGCCCCCAGTGGTAAACGAAATCGGGATTGCCGACCCAGCGGCTGGCGGCGAACGCCGCGAAGACGGCCACCGCGACGAGCGCCAGCGCGTCGCCCCAGCCGGGTGGCGCCGCCGTGCTCCCCGCGACCGTGGGCGCCGTCCTCGCCGCTGGAGATCGGGGGAGAAGCCAGGGAGACACCGCGCCGACGGCCAGCACCGCGGCGACGAAGGCGGCCGACCATCCAAGCCCGAGAGCGTCGCCCAGACCGAGCGCCACTTGCAGCATCACGATGCCGGCGAGGAGCGCCAGCACGGCTCGTTGCAGCAGGCTCACGGGCTGGCGCCGCACGAGGCCGCCCCCGGCCAGCGCGAGGAGCGCGGCGACGAGCAGCGGTGCGGCGAGCGTGCGCGCGCTCACCGCAGCCGGTACACCTGGCAACCCGGCCGCGTCATCAGCAGCTGGCCGCGTGGGGGCTGCTGGTCGAGGGAGACGTAGAAGCTCGCGCCTGCCCGCTCGGCGTCGCGGCTGATCACCACGTCGTACGCGGGCAGCAGGTAGGCCGCCCAGCGCCAGCGGAAGAAGTCCTGCGTGGGGTCGTACACCGCCACCGCGCACCCCACCGGCATCAACTGCGCGGCGCGGCCGAGACAGCGCTCGAGGGCCATCGTCTCGGCCACCTCGAAGCGCCAGTAGAACGAGGTCGCGGCGAATCGTCCGCGCCGGCGCCAGTCCGTGAGCGCTGCCCAGCCCTCCCATGCGAAGGCGGCGCCCGCCCACAACAACAGGACGATCGCGGCCGCCTGCCGCAAGCGCCCCCCTAGGAGTCCGGCCGGATCCTTCCCTTGAGGCTCCACCAGGCGTCCCTCAACTTCCAGAACCGGCTCTGCCGCATCACTTCGACCTCGCGGTGGAGGAGCTCGCCGGATGCCGCGGCGGCGGCGGCACGGCCTTCGGCGTCGGCGCGCTCGGCGAGCGCGGCCGCAGCGCGCCGCTCGGCGTCGATCCGCGCTTCCTCCTCGCCGCGCAGGCGCAGGGCCATGGCCTGGCCGGCACGCGACTGGTCGCGGACGAGGAGACCCATCACGGTCGCTTCGACCGTGCCGAGGTGGAGCGGAAACTCGCTCCCATTCTTGCCCACGGCGATGAGTGAGAGTTGCGTCTCGCCCGGCATCGTCGCGCCGCTGGAGGCGACGCTGATGGAGAAGCCGCCGACGACGTCCGGCAGCCCCAGCGCCGCGGCGACGTCCTCGCGCGGGAAGTCGACGGGGCAGGCGGCGACGCGCTCGCCGTCGAGGCGGATGTCGAGCTGCGCGACGCCGGTGCCCAGAGGGTCGTGCGTCCAGCCGTGCAGGCTGAGCCAGCGCCCGCTGGGGGATCGCGTCGCCCCTTCGAGGAAACCGATCGGCTCGTGGGCCACGCGCGGAGGAGGGGTGAGCTCTCGCCCCTTGCCCACGGCGTAGAGGTCCTGGAACGACCAGAGGGCGCGCGGCAAGCGCACGCAAGGCGAGCCGCCGCACGCCGCCGAGACCGCCGCGCGCACGAAGGGCTCGTCGACCCAGCTCGTCCCGTAGCGGTCGGCTGCCAGCTCGGGGATCTCGGAGAGGCGGTCGAACTCGAGACCGCTCTCCGGATGGGGAGCCGTCGCCGGCTCGCGAATGGAACGGTCGTGAACGCTGAAGAGCAGCACCCCGCCGGGGCGGAGGAGCCCGTAGAGCCGCCGCAGCCACGGCTCGAAGGTCTCTTCGGGGAGGTGGCTGAACAGCGAGGAGGCGATCACGCAGTCGAAGGTCTCGCCGCACTCGAGCTGCTCGGGGTGAGCCGTCGAGGAGAAACCGTGGACCCCGAAGGCGCGCCGCTGGAACTCCACCGCGGCGGGGAAGATGTCGGACACCCAGACCCGGCGCGGCGCGAGCTCCTGCATCAGCCAGCGCGTGACGCGACCGAAGCCGCTGGCGAAGTCGAGCACGGAGAGCTCGCGCAGCGAGGGCCCGAACCAGTGGTGGAGCAGGCCGCCGATGACGCGGCTCGCGCCGAGCCCCGAGCGGAAGTACTCGAAGAGCGCTCCCTCCCAGTGCCCGTGGTGGTGCAGCAGGAAGAAGCGCAGCATGAAGTCGTCGGGGTGGACGCTCGTGCACGGCAGCGGCGCGCCGTGCAGGACGTCGGCGCGGAAGGCGGCGAGCAACCGTGTGGCTGCAGGTTCGATGGCCGTTGTCATCGCAGACCCTGGACGGGGGCCAACGATATCCCGTGGAGCGGAAGCCGCCGGAGCGGTTGCTATGCTCGCGGGCCATGCCGGAAGCCCTCGTCGCGGCTCCCTCCTCGCCGGTCGAGGCCTTGCTCGCCGAGTGGGGTCGCTCGCCCGGCGATCCGCGGCTCGCCGTCGATCCCGGCGACGAGATGCTGGCGTTCCTTCGCGACCTTCACGGCGGCGACGCCGAGCAGGCGCTCTGCGAGTACTACAGGAGCGGCGCGAGCATCGCGGCGGTGCTGCTCGAGGTCCTGCGCTGGCGTTTCGGCGACCCGAGGCGTGTCGGGTCGCTCCTCGACTTCGCCAGCGGCTACGGCCGGGTCACGCGCTTCCTGCTCGACGAGGTGGCGGCCGACGCGGTGACCGCGAGCGACGTGCTCCCCGAGGCGATCGCCTTCCAGCGGCGGGTCCTCGGCGTCCGCGCGGCGCCGTCGAGCGCGCGCGTGGAGGAGCTCGAGCTCCCCGGCGGTTTCGACGCCATCCTCGTCACCTCGCTCTTCACGCACCTCCCGGAGGCGCGCTTCGCGCCCTGGCTCGCCGCGTTGCTCGGCCGGCTCGGCGCGGGCGGCGTGCTCGCCTTCAGCACCCACGAGCTCGCCCTGCTGCCGCCCGAGCAGCGGCCGGCCTCGGGCTGCTGCTTCCAGCCCCACAGCGAGATTGCCGAGCTGGCGACCGACGATTACGGCTCGACGTGGGTGGACGAGGCCTTCGTTCGCTCCGCTCTCGCCGCCACCGGGCTGCGTGTCGCCGCGAGGCGCTTCGAGCGCGTACTCTGCAACTATCAGGACCTCTGGGTGGTGGTGCTCGACCCGGCGGAGGGGTTCTCCGGCCTGGCCCTCGTGGGTGAGCCGGAAGTGGTGGTCGAGGAGTGCGCGGTCGACGCGCGCCGGCTCGACCTCGTCGGCTGGGCGCACGCGCGGCGCGGCGCGGTGAGCGCCGTCGAGGCGCTCGTCGACGGCATTTCGTTGGGCGTGGCGCCGGTCGCAACCTACCGCGGCGACGTCGCGGCGGCTCGCGGCGAGTCGGCGGGGCGGAGCGGCTGGACGATCTCCGCCGCGCTGCCGGCCGGCGCATCGCCGGTGGGGTCGGTGTTGCTCCTGCGCGCCGTCGACGGCGAGGGTCGCCGCCGTGCCATCTGGGCGGGGCGGCTCGTCGGCGCGGCCCTCCAGACCCGTGCCCTGCAGCTGCGGGAAGTGCGCGCCGACCTGCACCGGCTGCGGGGCGATCTCGTCGAGCGCGAGGCGCGCGCCGCCGAGCAGATCGCGGCGCTCCGCCATCGCGTCGCCGACGTCGAGGCGGAGCTCGCGGTGTCGCGGCACGAGACGAACGAGTCGCGGGCGGAGATCTCTCGCATGCGGGCGAGCCGTTTCTGGAAGCTGCGGGACGCCTGGTTCGCGTGTAAGCGGGCGTTGCGGCTCACGGACGAGACTTGAATGGTCCCGAGGCCGTGATCGACGCGAGCTGGGCTCCGGCCGCGCTGCTGCCTGCGGCCTGGACGCTGCTGCTCGGCTGGGCGCTTTTCGCCGTCCTGCGACGTTTCTACGACCCCGTGCCGCGACGGGTCGTCGCGATCTTTGCGACCCTCGTCTTCCTGCTGTTCGCGCCGGTCCTCGTCGGCGGCATGGTGCTCCTGCCGCTCGGCAACCTGCCGGGATTCGCTCCGTTCCACGGGCTGCCGCTGCCCGAACGAGAGACCCACGCCTTGCAGGGGGACCTCGTGCACCAGATCACGCCCTGGCAGGCGCAAGTCCGCCGCGCCTACGACGCTGGGCGCTGGCCACTGTGGAACGAAGGGGCGGGGCTCGGCATGCCGCTCATGGCCGACCCCCAGTCGCAGGTCTTCCAGCCGCTCGTCGTCGCCGGCTATCCGCTGCCGCTCTCTGCCGCGCTCGGCGTCACCGGCGCGCTGCGCATCCTCGTCGCGCTCGTCGGCATGTTCCTCCTCCTCCGGCGCCAGGGGCTCGGCGAGCCGAGCGCCGTCTTCGGCAGCGTCGCCTACGGCCTCGGCGGCGGGCTCATGCTCTGGCTCGGCTGGCCGATCGCCAGCTCCGTCGCATGGACGCCGATGGCTCTCTACGGCGTGGCGCGCTGCCACCGCGTTGGGGGGCGCCGCGACGTCGCGCTGCTTGCTGCGACGATGGTGGCTCTGCTTCTCGGCGGACACCCCGAGACCGTGGTGCAGTCGTGCGGGTTCATCGCCCTCTTCGCCTGCGGCTGTGCCTGGGAGCGACGGCGAGCGGGGGCGCCGATCCCGCCGTTCGTCCTCCGTTTCTGTGGTGCGATCGCGCTCGCCGGGCTGCTGGTCGCCCCGGTGCTCCTCCTCGAGCAGCGCTACCTTCCTCGAACCGACCGCGCCGCGGCGCTCGGCTGGTTCCTCGCTCCACCCAGCCTCCGCGACTTCTTTGCCGCCCTCCGCGAGCTCCCGGTCCTCCGCGAGTGGGAGCGACGGGTGGAGATCGACCTGCTCTCGACGATCGCCAACCGCGCGTTCGGCGACCACGAGCAGTTCTGGGGGTATGCCAACTTCGTGGAGGACGGCAGCGCCTGCGTCGGCGCCGTCGTCGCGCTGCTCGCCGTCGCGGCGGCCATCCGCCGGCGCCAGCGCTTTGCGCAGGAGGGACTGGTGGCCGGTTTCGGCGCGTTCTGCATGGCGGTGCTCGCGCAGCCGCCGTACCTCAACCGCTATCTGGGGCAGCTGCCGCTCATCGGGCCGTCGGCGGTCCACAACAACCACCGGCTGGTGCTCCTGCTCGGGCTCGTTGCCGCCTTCCTCGCCGCCTGCGAGGTGGAGCGGTGGATCCACGGCGACCGTGGGCCGCGGCGACTCGCGCTCGCGGCGACGGTCGTCGGAGCGGCGCTGGTGTGGGCGTACCTCGGCCATCCGCCGCCGAGCGGCGAGCGCGTCGGCGCCGCACACGGGAGCTGGCTGGCGCTCCAGGCGAGCGCCCTCGCCGTCGCCGCCGGCGTGCTCCTGCTCCTCGGCAGTCGCAGGACGGGGTGGGCGAAGGCGCGCCGGGCGGCGCCCTGGTTGCTCGTCGTCGTCCTCGCGGCCGAGCTCGGGACGCTCCATGGCGACGCTCTCGCGCCGGGTCCGGCGCGCCTCTACTACCCCTGGACGCCGTCGCTCCGCTTCCTGCGCTCCCACATCGGGACCGCGCGCTTCGCCGGAATGGGCAGCGCCTTGCCGGCGAACTTCTCCCAGATGTACGGGCTCAACGACGTCCGCATCGACAACCCCGCTCGTCCCCAGAGTTACTCGGATCTCGTCGGCCGGCTGCGCGACCCCGGCGAGGTGACGCTCTCGAACTACAACCAGATCGGCCAGGCGGGGTCGCGGCTCTACGACCTCCTCGGCGTCCGCTACGTGGTCACCGACCCCGGCGTGGACCTCGGCCTGCCGATCGCCTACCGCGACTCGGGGCTCTGGATCTACGAGCATCCGCGGCCGATGCCGCGCTTCTTCCTGCCGCCGTCGGCGACCGCTTTCCACGGCCGCGACTGGCTCGCGTGGCTCACCCGCCCGCGCGACTTCGTGGCGCGGGCCCTGGTGTCGGAGCTGCCCGCGGGGAACCGCTCGGGTCGCTGGCGCGCACGCCAGGCGCCACGCGCCCAACTGCAGACGACGCGGCACGAGCCCGCCCGCTGGTCGGCACGGACGAGCGCGCCCGAGCGGCGACTTCTCGGCGCGAGCATCCTGCAGGACGGCGGGTGGCGTCTGCTGGTCGATGGCCAGCCGCACGCCACCGTGCTCGTCGACGGGCCGCTGGTCGGGGCCTGGCTGCCTGGCGGGCGCCATCGGCTGGAGCTGCTCTACCGCCCCGCCGGCCTGGCCGCCGGCTGCGTGCTGCTCGCGCTCGCGCTGGCGACGGCGCTCGCGTGGGTGTTGCCGCCGCCGCGCCATCGCGCGCGCGGTGCCGAAGCGCTGCGCCGGGCCGCGCCCGCCGTCGCCGCCGTTCTCGTGGCAATCGTCGCCGGCGCCGCTCCGGCGGCCGCCACCGAGCTGCCGCCCGGCTTCTCGGAGACGGTCGTCGCCACCGGCCTCCAGAGCCCGACGGCGATGGCGATCGCCGCCGACGGGCGCATCTTCGTCTGCGAGCAGAAGGGGGCGCTGCGGGTGATCCGCGACGGCCAGCTCCTCGCGGCGCCGTTCGTCAACGTGCCGGTCGACGGGCAGCGCGAGCGCGGGCTCATCGGCGTCACCCTCCACCCCGACTTCCCTCACACGCCGTACGTCTACGTCTACTACACGGCGTTCAAGCCGACGGTGCACAACCGGCTCAGCCGCTACACCGCCAGCGGCGACCGCGCCCTCGGCGGCAGCGAGAAGGTGCTCGTCGACTTCCCGCCGCTCGAGCGCGACATCCACAACGGCGGTGCGCTCCACTTCGGCCCCGACGGCAGGCTCTACGTCGGCGTCGGCGAGAACGGCATCTCCACCAACGCGCAGAGCCTCGCGGGCCCGCTCGGCAAGATCCTGCGCTTCGACGAGAACGGGGGCATCCCGACGGACGGGCCGTTCTACGGCGCCACCAACGGGCTCGCCCGCGCCATCTGGGCCTATGGGCTGCGCAACCCCTTCACCTTCGCCTTCGACCGGGACAGCGCGCGCCTCTTCGTCAACGACGTCGGCTTCCGCACCTGGGAGGAGATCGACGAGATCGTCCCCGGCGGCAACTACGGCTGGCCGGTGACGGAGGGTCCCACGAGCGACCCCGCGTTCCGCGGGCCGCTCTTCGCCTACCGTCACGGCCCGAGCGCCGAGACCGGCTGCGCCATCGCCGGCGGAGCGTTCTACGACCCGGCGGTGCGCCGCTTTCCGGCCTCCTTCGCCGGCAACTACCTCTTCGCCGACTTCTGCAGCGGCTGGATCCGGCGCCTCGACCCCGCCGCCGGCAATGCGGTCAGCGGTTTCGCCACCGGCATCGACGGGCCGGTCGACCTGCGGGTGGCCGCCGACGGCGCGCTCTACTACCTCGCCTACGGCTTCCGCCACGGCGTGGGATCGGTGGGCCGGATCGTCTTCACCGGCAGCGAGGCGCCGAGCATCGCCGCGCAGCCGCAGGGCCAGCGGGTCGCGGTTGGCAGCCCTGCGACGTTTCGCGTCGAAGCGAGCGGCACGCCACCCCTGAGCTACCAGTGGCGGCGCGACGGTGCTCCGATCGCGGGGGCGACGGCGGCCGCGTACACGCTCGCCGCCGCCGCGCTGGCCGACGACGGCGCCCGGTTCTCGGTCGTCGTCGGCAACGCCTCCGGCACCGCGACGAGCGACGGCGCGCTGCTCACGGTCGTCGCCGGGACGGCGCCGCACGCCACCATCGTCACGCCCGCGGCGGGAACCACCTACGCCGGGGGCGACGCCATCGCCTACACCGGCAGCGCAGGCGACGCCGAAGACGGCGCCCTGCCGCCGAGCGCCTACACCTGGCGCATCGACTTCCACCACGACGAGCACCTCCACCCCTACGTGCCGTCGACCAGCGGCGCCACCGGCGGCACCTTCACCGCCTTCACCGACGGCGAGACCGCCGCCCACGTCTGGTTCCGCGTCCACCTCGACGTCGTCGACAGCACCGGCCTCGCGGCGTCCACCTTCGTCGACGTGCTGCCGCGCACCTCGCGGTTCACGCTCGCCACCGATCCGCCGGGGTTGCAGGTGACGCTCGACGGCACCCCGTACGTCACACCGCTGACCGAGCTCGGCGTCGTCGGCGTGCGCCGCACGCTGGGCGCGCCGTCGCCGCAGTCCCTCGGCGGCGCCAGCTACGAGCTCGTCGCCTGGTCCGACGGCGGTGCTCCCACGCACGTCCTCTCGACGCCGGCGGGAGATGCCACGTACGTCGCCACTTTCCGCGCCGCCACCGCGACCCACGGGCTCTTCGCCACGTATTACGCAGGCGCTTTCGCCACGCCCCTGCTCTCGCGAGTCGACTCGCGGGTCGACTTCAACTGGCGGGGCGGGCGCCCCGCCGTGGGCGTCCCCGCCGACGGCTTCAGCGTGCGCTGGGAGGGCGAGGTGCAGGCGCCGGCGACCGGGGCGTTCACCTTCCACCTGCGTAGCGACGACGGTGCCCGCCTCTGGGTCGACGGACGCCTCGTGATCGACGACTGGGGACCGCACGGCGAGCACACGGCCCGCGGCGTCGTCCCGCTCGCGGCGGGGCAGCGCTACCCGATCGTGCTCGAGTACCGAGAGGAGAGCGGCGCGGCGCTCGTCCGTCTGCTCTGGTCGGGCCCCGGCGTTCCCCGCCAGGTCGTGCCGGCGTCGTCGCTCTTCCCTGCCTCTTCGGCGCGCCGCTGATCCGACGGCGGCGACCGGTGACGGCGGTCACGGCAGGGCAAATCGGCGCCGCCTATCATGATGGGCATGCACCACCTCGTTCCCACACCCGCGTCTCGCCTCGTCATCGCGTGCATCCTGGCGGCTCTCGCCGCCGGCCTCGGCGCCACCGAACCCGCGCGCGCCGCGCAACTCCCCTCCGGCTTCTCCGAGAGCACCGTCGTGTCGGGTCTCGAGGCGCCGACGGCGATGGCGATCTCGCGCGACGGCCGCATCTTCGTCTGCGAGCAGGGCGGCCGGCTGAGGGTGATCAAGAACGGCCAGCTCCTGACGCGGCCGTTCGTCACCCTCAACGTGAGCTCGGTGGGCGAACGCGGCCTGCTCGGCGTCGCCCTCCACCCGAACTTCCCGCAGACACCTTACGTCTACCTCTACTACACGGCCGTCAAGCCGCGCATCCACAACCGCCTGAGCCGCTTCACCGCCAGGGGTGACCGTGGCCTGCTCGGCAGCGAGCTGCGGCTGCTCGATCTGCCGGCGCTCGGCCCCACCAACCACAACGGCGGCGCCGTCCACTTCGGCAGCGACGGGATGCTGTACGTCGGTGTGGGCGAGAACGCGCAAGCCGAGAACGCGCAGAGCCTGGAGACGCCCCTGGGCAAGATCCTGCGCTTGCAACCCGACGGCCGCATCCCGCGCAACAACCCCTTCTTCGGCAACACCACGGGCCAGGCGCGCGCGATCTGGGCCTACGGCCTGCGCAACCCGTTCACCTTCGCCTTCGCGAAGAACGGCCGCCTCTTCATCAACGACGTGGGCGCCGGCACCTTCGAGGAGGTCAACGAGGGAGAGGCGGGAGCCAACTACGGCTGGCCGGCGACCGAGGGACCGACCTCCGACCCGCGGTTCAAGGCGCCGCTCTTCTCCTACGGTCACGGCGGCAGCCCCACCACCGGGTGCGCCATCGTCGGCGCCGCCTTCTACGAGCCGGACCATCGGCAGTTCCCGGTGTCGTACGACGGCAGCTTCTTCTTCGCCGACCTCTGCAGCGGCTGGATCCGGCGCCTCGACGCCTTCAGCGGCTTCACCCCGGTCGCCTTCGCGAGCGGGATCTCGGCTCCTGTCGACCTCGCGGTCTCGGAGGACGGCGCGCTCTACTACCTCGCGGCCGGCGACGGGACGCTGCGGCGCGTCACCCACACGCCCTAGGATCGTGGCGGGCAACGCCCGCGCCAGTCGCCGCGAGTGGTCCGGGCCCGCTCTCTCTCCGGGCCCCTCTCTCCCCGGCGAGGGGAGAGAGGGGTTGGGGAGAGTGGGGTGGCAGACCAACCCAGGGGAGGGGGTCGGGTGGG
>Ga0075431_100002798_pt1 | contig 16909 bp, 16 predicted proteins | sample RhiMetdeltSRZDD5_FD_75297 | JGI IMG/M metagenome (GOLD analysis project Ga0075431, IMG submission 75297) | Populus rhizosphere microbial communities from Tennessee, USA - Rhizosphere MetaG P. deltoides SRZDD5 | ecosystem: Host-associated > Plants > Roots > Rhizosphere > Soil | place: USA... | reverse complement strand
CTGCGCCCATTGGGCCTCGGAACCGGAAACCTGGCCCGGAATCGCCCCCAACCGAAAGGGTAGACACGCGCAGCGATGCGAGATTTGGTGGCTGGCCAGGTCCTTCGAAAACCACTCGCCCTTGCAGTTCCGCCCCGTTGCCCAGTGGAAGAACCACGCCGGCGATGTCCTGATTTCCCACATCCACGACAACGCTTCCCGTCAACAACTGATCTTCCCGCCGTTCCTGGGCAGTGAGACGATAGCTTCCGGGAACCAGACCTCGCAGCGTAAAGTCACCTTGGGAGCCTACACTTTGTGGGGCGTTTGGTTGAAACCCCGAAGAGGGCAGTTTCACAGCCGTTACAAATACTCGTCTCTGCGGCTGCCCGTCAGGACTGATCACCTTTCCACTGATTTTGAAGCTTGTTGTTTCAAGCAAACTCATGTCGTATCCACGCAATTCACCGCCTGCGACCATCTTGACCTTTGTCGCCTCCTGTGGATCGAGGACCCCAGGGAAATAGATGGAAGGATAGACACCGCGATTTTCGTCGGTCATCCCGACGACACGCATCGCGGCCATAAGGTAGTAAGTACCCGGAGGCACATCGTAGATGCGGAACTGACCGCGATCGTCGGTCTGGTCTGAAGAGGAAGGCCGCAGCGTTCGCTGCCCATTGACATACGTAGACCGGACCAGCGTGACAGAGACCCGTGCGGCCGGCTCCCCATCCTGATCAAAGATGCGTCCCTCAATGGCTCCGCCACGAACGAGGACCAAGTCGATATTGTCGAGCGTTTCTCCGGCCCGCACCTCCAGCGGAGTGGTGCTGGAGAGGTCGGATTCTCGCCCCGGCTTCTGCCCGTAGCCTTGTCGCGCGTATCCATTTCTGGAAGCGAAAAGACGGTACCGCGATGGTGGAACCTGCTTGACTTCGTAATAACCGTCGGCCGTCGTTTTGGCCGTGAGCGGCCTATCATCTTCGCGGCGATCGATCGGCACAAGACTGATGGTCACTTTGCTCAGACCCTGGCCGTTGTCGATGGCAACCACGCGGCCTCTTATCTGGCCGGGTTGCGCAGTGGCTTTCTCGCCTGCGGGTTGTGGGCGAACCGTGCGGTTCTGCAAACGCTGCGCGAAGGATTTGCATGGCAAACTGAGGAAAGTAAACGTGAGTCCTAGCAGGAGAACTCGTTTCGAGAAGAAGATTTGCATTCATGGCCTCCCTCTGGCCCTGAGCTGATGCGATCTTTCATAGTCAATTATATGCGCAAGGCACTAGCAGGGATGCCTGCGAGTTCGTGACTCCAAACTTGAGGAGCGAAGAGAGGTTTTGGGTTTGACGGGAGGGCGGCAGGTTTGCTATAGTTCGGCGTTTTTGAGAAGGCATTGGGAGGCACTTATGGCAGCACGTTGTGATATTTGCGGCAAAGCTCCACTCTTTGGCAATAACGTCAGTCATGCTCATAACATTACCAAGCGGCGTTGGAACCCCAATCTTCAGCGAGTTCGAGCCATAATCGACGGCACTCACAAGAGAGCCCGAGTATGCACGGAATGCATTCGTAGCGGCCGCGTAGTCAAGTCCCATTGAGATTGGTGCCGAATCGCTGGCGCTCCAATCAGTCCAGCTGTCTCGCCGACCGTGCTTGGCTGACGAACCTCCCCTTCCTATTGCCAAGTTACCTCATTGACTCCTTTGATTTTCTTGATCGATTCGACAGCGCGCTCGAGGTGCTCTAGATCCGAGATCTCGATGGTCACGTGGACCAGCCCGCGACGGTCTTCGAAGGACTGGGCTTCGATGTTCTTGATGTTAGTCTTGATGTAGGAAATAGTTGACGTAATCTCGGCCAGCATGCCCTGACGGTCGTCCACCGAGATTGACAGTTTTACTGCGTAGGAGCCGTCCGCATTTCCAGTCCATTGCACATCAATTTTTCGCTCGGGTTCGTAGAGCAGGTTTGCCACATTGGCGCAACGTTTGGCATGGACGGCGACACCCTTGCCGCGCGTGATGTACCCAACAATTTCCTCCCCGCGAATCGGATTGCAGCACTTGGCGCGATAGACCAGCAGATCATCAGCTCCTTTAACCTTGATTGTTGCTCCTGAGGCCAAGCCAAGAACTTTTCTGACGGCCGAGGTGAACCTGGAAACCTTTTCGTCGTCAGCTTCCTCTAGTTCTCCTGGCGCCACCATCTTGCTGAGCAAGACACGCGCCGAAACCTTGCCGAATCCCAAGGCGGAGTAGATATCTTCGAGCTTGGCGCATCCATAGTCCGGCGCAACCTTTAGCAGTTGCCCGTCCTCGATAAGCTTCTTCAGATTCAGCTTGAACTTCTTGGCTTCTTTCTCCAGGATTTTCTTTCCGATTTCAATCGAACGCTCCCGTTGGCTGACGTTGATAAAGTGCCGTATTTTATTGCGAGCCCTAGTGGTCTTGACGAACGATAGCCAGTCGCGGCTCGGTGTATGACCGGTCTGGGTTTGAATCTCGACGATATCGCCGTTCTTGAGCTTGGACTTCAAGGGAACAATGCGGCCGTTCACCTTAGCACCCACGCAGCTATTACCCACTTCCGTGTGAATGGCGTAGGCAAAGTCGACAGGCGTTGCGTCGCGCGGTAGGATGATCACTTTGCCTTTGGGAGTGAATGCGTAGACCTCCTCGGGGTAGAGATCGATCTTGAGCGTGCTTAGAAAGTCGCTGGGGTCCTGCATTTCTTGCTGCCACTCCACAAGATGGCGCAGCCAGAGAAAACGTTGATCGTCTTTATTATCGGAAGCTCGGCCGGTCTTGTACTTCCAGTGGGCGGCGATACCTTCTTCAGCGATGCGATGCATTTCCATGGTGCGAATCTGCACTTCGAACGGCTGCCCATGTGGACCAATCACAGAAGTATGCAGCGACTGGTACATGTTGGGCCGGGGAATTGCGATGAAGTCCTTGATCCTTCCGGGCACGGGCCGCCACAGGTTATGAATGATGCCCAGGGCCGCATAGCAATCCTTCACTGTATCTGTGATGATGCGGACTGCCAGCAGATCGTAGACCTGGTCGATTTCGATCTTCTGCCGCTTGATCTTCTGAAAGATGCTGAAAATTCGCTTGATCCGAGATTCCACGGCCCCTGGGACTTCGTGTTCGCGAAGCTTCTGCACGATCACTTCCTTCACTTCGTCTAGAAACTCGTGTCGCACCTTCTGGCGGCCTTCAATCTGCTGTTTGATCTCCTCATAGGCTTCTGGCTCTAGATAGTTGAAAGCCAAGTCTTCCAGTTCGCCGCGCACCTTGCCCATCCCCAGGCGGTGTGCGATGGGCGCATAGATCTCCATCGTTTCCAGGGCAATACGGTGCCGCTTGTCTGGTGGAAGATACTGCAAGGTACGCATGTTGTGGAGACGGTCGGCAAGCTTCACGAGTACGACTCGGATGTCATCGATCATTGCCAGGAACATCTTCCTGAAGTTCTCAGCCTGCTGCTCCTCTTTGGAGTAGAACTGAAACTGGTTGATCTTGGTAAGCCCGTTGACGATATTGGCGACGTCCCTTCCAAACTGTGCTTCGATCTGCTCGAGAGGTGTCGAGGTGTCTTCCACAATATCGTGAAGGAGACCCACAGTTACGCAGACTGCGTCTAGTTTCATTTCCGCCAGAATCGATGCGACGGCTAGTGGATGGCTAAGGTAAGGCTCTCCCGACCTGCGAACTTGCCCGTGGTGCTCTTTGGCAGAAAACATGTAGGCCCGGCGCAGCATTTCCAGGTCTTCGTTTGGATGATATCTCTCAACTGTTGCCAGGATGTCTTCAAAACGGGTCATACGACACAATATTAATGGATTAGAGTAGAGCTTTCCAGTCGTACCGTGGCTTGGCTGCCCATTCCACAATTCCTGCGCAAGAACACACCAACAAAAAAAGCCTCTTGAGGCGGGTGCCTCAAGAGGCTTGCCATTTCTCTTTGCACAGATGGGGTGATGGCCAGGCTACTTCGTTGGATCCACGACGCCCTTCGTTTCCGCTTTCGCTTCCACTTGCTTGCGTATTTGCATAGCCTTTTCGAAGTTCTCATCGGCCTGCTTGAGATAATCCCGGTACTCTTCGTAGCGGGCCGCAGCGTACCTCTTCACGAGCGGATCCACGGATTTGGGATCCAAAGCCGCAATCGAGAACTGATCCTTCAACTTAGGATTCTGATCTGTGACCTCATCGATAATCACTTGTGCCTTCTGACGGAGAAGAAGGTTGATATAAAAATAGGCGTTGTAATAGTTAGGATCATTTTGGACAGCCTTGTTCAAATTCGCTAGACCCTCTTCAACGAGCTCTTTCTTCTTTTCCGTAGACAAGGGGTTCTGCTTGTCATAACACAGTACCCAGTTCACGTTGCCAATGCTGTAAAAGGGCTCGGGATTGCTGGGCTGCAACTGTGCGGTCTTTAAATAATACTCTTTGGCCTTTTCGAAGTCCCGCATGTTGAAGTAAATCCCCGCGATGCCTTTCACGCAGTCGACATTCGAGGGGTCTTTGGCGAGAACGCTTCCATAGGCCTTGATGGCTTCTTCACCAATCTTCTTGTTCTCGGGAGACTCACCCCCTGGCTGATATTGGGAGGCGTAAGCGGCGGCCAAATAGAGGTGGGCGTTAAGAAGCTCAGGATCCAAATCGACGGCTGTCCTAAAGTGCTCGACAGCCGTTTCATATTTGGAGTCCCTGAACGAGCGCACGCCTTTATTCAGTTCGTCACGCGCCTTGAGCTTCGAACATCCGACAAAATCAAGAAGGCTCAGCAGGGTCAAGGCTACTCCGACTGGCTTTACGCTAAGCTTCATCGAATTCCTCCACAGACCAGAATATTTTCGAGCAAGCTGCCCCACCAGATGTTCATCCTTCCATCAAACCTGTCCTTAGGCCGCTGAGTCCGGCTCTGGCATGTCCGGTTGATTAACTTTGGCAGTTCTGAAGAGTCTGACGAGGAGACGCTCATTATGTGATCTCCAATGGCTTGTGACCGATTGGGAGACGATCCACAAGGCCCTCTCCAAATTCACAAAAAAATGAGGTTCTTTCCAGAACCTCCTTGTCCAAGCTCAGATCGCAATCAAAACGATACCGGTCATTGGCCAGACTGAATCTTTTCGGTTATCAAACCGATCTTATCAACGCCTGCACCCTTCGCAATATCGATCACATCGATGACGCTATTGAACAACAAAGAGGTATCCCCTTGGATGAACATCGTTCGATCGTTCCTAGTCTTGAAAATCTCCCTGAGGCGATTCTCCAGATTCTGCTTTGTAACCGGCTCCTGATTGATCTTCAAGGCTTCTCTGTCATCGATGGAGACAACAACGGTCCGATCTGACGCCTCTGACGGTGGCGCACCCGGGGGGGGCGGCTGAGGGATCTGGGCGTCCAGGCCGCGGGGAATCAGCGGAGTGATCACCATGAAAATAATCAAGAGAACTAGCAACACATCAATCAGGGGAGTAACATTAATATCTGCCCTTGCGCCGCTTCCCCCTCCTGCAGTTCCCGTGGCTACTGACATAACGAAACCCTCCTAGATTTGTTTTACTGTTCGGCGCTCTCGCTGCCTTCAATTCGACTGGTCAGCAGTCCCAAAGTGTCGACGCCGACCGCGCGCACGATGTCTACGACATCGACCAGTTCACCATACTTGGCCCGGCGGTCGCTCTTGATATACACGGTCTTGTCGACTTTTGAAGCCAGGATGTCCTGGATTTTGGGTCCCAGTTGATCCTTGTTTGGAATCTGATCCGCATTCAAGAAAATCTTGGCGTCACGCGTTACCGCGACAACCACTGCGTCATCACGGTCGGCCTCGCGCATTTCCCGCTGGTACTTCGTCTTGGCGAGATCGACACTGACTCCTTTCTGCAGCAGGGGCGTGACCACCATAAAAATGATCAGCAACACCAACATGATGTCAACCATGGGGGTGACGTTGATGTCGGCGATCGTATTGTCGCTTTTACCACCAACCGCCATTGCCATTAGCGTTTACTCCCTCTCCTCTTCAGGAAATAGTCGATCAATTCCGAAGAGGAATTATTCATTTCCACGCCGAAAGATTCAATCTTGCTGTTAAAGTAGTTGAACATCCAGACTGCTGGCACAGCCACGAACAGACCGAAAGCAGTCGTGATGAGAGCCTCCGAAATGCCGCCGGCCACGGCGGAAAGACCGGTCGATTTCTCGGATGACATGCCTTGGAACGCGCTGATGATGCCAAACACCGTGCCGAACAGTCCCACAAAGGGTGCTGTGCTGCCAATGGTCGCCAAGCCGCTGATCCCGCGTTTCAGCTCGGCATTAGTGATGGCTGTTGCCCGCTCCAAGGCCCGCTTCGAGGCTTCGATGGCTTCCCCGGGTATCTCACTGCTACTCTGATGCGCCTGAAATTCCTGCAATCCGGCAACGACAACTTTGGCGAGATGGCTCTTTTTGTTCTGCTCAGAAACATTGATCGCTTCGTCAATCTTCCCCTCCTTCAGGCAGCCAGCTACCAAGGGAGCGAATTCGCGCGACTGCTTTCGAGCGGCGGAGTAAGCCAGTATACGGTCGATCATCACGCCGATAGACCAAGCCGACATGATCGCCAGAACGATGATGACGGATCTGGCTGTTACACCAGACTGAGCCCACATCGACCTGAGGTCGAACCCGATCTGTTCATTTTGCAACAGGGTAATAGCAAGCATATTTAGTTTAAAGAGAAGCATTTCAATAAACCTCCTGTAGGTTTCAAAGACGATAGTGGTTGATGACTACCAAATTCCGATCTCATCTCTGGCGTTTGGGGCTTGATGCCACGAAAATGTAGCCCACCGCGAACGCGTGCAACGGAACCAACGAGACTATTCCGGATCAGCCACTCAAGTTGAAATTAACGGTCACCTGGGTCACTACTTCAACTGGTTCGCCGTTGAGCAAGGTAGGCTTGTACTTCCACTGCTTGACGGCATCGAGGGCAGCTTGAATCAGTAAGGGATGGCCATTGACGACTCGTAGGTTCTCCACGCTCCCCTGTTTATTGATGACGGCCTCGAGCACCACCACACCCTGAATGCGGGCCTGCTTGGCCAGCGGGGGATAGGGCGGCTTGACCTGACGGATCAGATTCGCCTGTTGAACGTTTCCGCCTACACGTACGCGCTGGGGTGGCTTCGGAGCAGCCGGTGGTGGTGGCGGCGGCGGTGCCACCGAAGTTGGGGCTCCACCAATAACGCCCCCGATGACGCCACCAATCTGTCCACCAGGAACCCCGCCCGGAACACCTCCCACAACTCCGCCAACGGCGGTGTCAGGCGGAGGTCCTTCGTCTACGACCATCCTGATTTCCTTGGGGATCTCGACGGGCGCGCGGAAGGTTCCGTCATCCACCACTTTCTTTACTACCTTCACAGGCGTTGGAGGCGGTGGAGGAGGCGGCGGGGGTGGAGGGGGCGGGGGCGCTACGAGGAATGTCAGCTGCTGCATAGATCCGGAGAGGGTCTCCGGGAACAGCAACGGAATAATCACCAAAATGCCGATCAAGATCGCGTGGATGATCACCGAGACAAATACCGTCATCGGCTTCTTGGTCGTCTCCTCACTACCGGTTGACTCAATCAAGTGGTCAAACATTCTTGAACCTCCCTTCTCTGGAGTTTTGGACAAAAATTTGCGACGGTACAAACTTGCGAAAACTAGAACCTAAGCCCTCAACACTAATAGCTGGCCACCTTGGCCAGCTCCTTCTTCTTGCCCTTGTAATCGTTCCAGATTACCAGCAGGGGGCTCGCGATCGCGATGGAAGAGTACGTTCCAATTATAATCCCAACCACCATGGCAAATGCAAATCCGTTAATGACCTCGCCGCCAAAAAGATACAACGAAACGACCGTCAAAAATGTCAACCCAGAAGTGAGAATGGTTCGGCTCAGCGTCTGATTGATACTCTTATTCACTACTGAAGTCAGTGGTTCCCGGCGCTGTAGCTTCAGATTCTCCCGTATCCGGTCAAACACCACGATGGTATCGTTCATTGAGTAGCCGACCAGCGTCAGCAACGCAGCAATCACGGTCAGCGAAATCTCTTTGTCGAGGAACGAGAAAAAGCCAAGCGTGACAATCACATCATGAAATACGGCTAGCACTGCTGCCGCACCATAAGCCGTGCCCTTGAATCTCCAGGCGATATAGATCAGCATGCCACCCAAAGCATACAGGGTGGCCGAGATCGCCTGCCTTCGTAGGGCCGCGCCAACCTTCGGTCCCACGATCTCAGTTTTGATGATCGCGAATTCTCCAAGGTAGAACTTCTCGTGAAGCGCACTGAGCACTTCGGAAAACCCTGCCGTCCTCAATTCGTCGAAGCTTTTGATCAATCCACTGTGCCGATCGCGATATTCAGTCAGCGCCCTCGAAAGGGCCGCCGGCGAACTCAGAGACGTCTGCCCCGTGTTCTTTAATGCTGCGGACAGGTTCGGTAAGCTAGCCAGCGCAGTTTCTAATCGAGCCGAGCCGATATTGTTCAAGTCCAGTTTGCCAGCCTGAGCGTCAGCTGGACGAAAACTGAGGTTAAGGGTTTCCTCTATCTTTGACCTTCCATGGTCTAGCCGCGTCTTGCTGTCGGTAAACCTCTGGTCCAAACTTATGATGACTTCGTGATCAGCCTCTGGGCCGAAGCGCTGGATTGAGCTTTCGCCCAATCCTCGCTGTTTCAGCGCCGCCCGAATGGCATCGAGAGGTGGTCTCTCGCGAAACTTGACGTAGACTAGCGTCCCACCACTGAAATCAATCCCATAGCGGGGGCCGCCTTTAAACACCAAGGAGGCAACGCTTGCCACAGACAGGACCAGTGAAATGCCGATGAAGATGTTTTTTTTCCCGATCCAGTCGACATTGACATTCCTGAGTAACTGCATCTACAGAGAATCCTTCACACAATGAAAAAGGTAGCGACACTCAGCCTCAGAAGGGGTTAGACACCTGCCACGTGAAAAAGTTCCCGGAAAACTAACCTATTTACTTATTGTTTTTTATTTTGCGTTTTTTGGGCTTCGGGAATTTGCTGCACCTAAATGCTCAGCCTCTCATGCCGGGCAGAGCCACTCAGCACCCAGTCAAATATGAATCTTGAAACATAAATTGCTGTAAACAGGTTGGCCATCAGTCCCCAGAACAGGACAACCGCAAAGCCTTTCACGGGTCCGGTTCCGAAGAGAAACAGGAACAACACTGAAACAATCGTCGTCACATGGGTATCAATGATCGTGACGAAGGCCTTGGAGAATCCGAGGTTCACTGCAGAAACCACGTTCTTTCCGTTCCCTAACTCTTCGCGAATACGTTCGAAAATGAGCACATTGGAATCCACCGCCATACCAATCAACAGTAAGACACCAGCGATTCCAGGGAGCGTTAACGTAGCTCTAATGTAGGCAAGTGCGGCGACCAAAATGATCAGGTTGAGAATCAGGGCGATCACTGCGTTGAGCCCGGAGAGTTTGTAGTAAATCAGCATGAACAGGACAACGGCCACCAGTCCGATGATGGAGGCGATAACACCCTGCCAGATGGAGTCGTTGCCCAAAGAGGCGCCAACGGTGCGCTCCTCCAAGTAAAGCAGTGAAGCCGGCAACGCGCCGGACCTCAGGACCAAGGCCAGATCGTTGGCCTGCTCGCGTGTGAAACTCCCGGTAATCTGGCCCGAGTCGCGAATCTGCCCGCGAATACTGGGAGCAGACTGCACCTTTCCGTCCAGTACAATCGCCAGCATCTTTCCTATGTTCTCACCGGTAACTCTCTCGAAGCGGTTGGCTCCATCCGAAGTGAGGTTGAAACTGACGGCCGGCTTCCCAAACTCGTCTGTCGTCGGATTGGCCGTCTTCAAGTCTCTACCTGTGATGGCAGCCACCCTGTTGACCAGATACCACTCCTCGCTCGACTCAGACGAGCCATCTCGAAAATGCCTCACGGACGAAAGCAATTCCTTGCCTTCGGGAACAACCCCACCCGATTGCGACAGCCCAGCCTCGCGACTAGGAAACGGTCCGAACCCAGGCTCAACGATTTTCCATTCCAGCAGCGCCGTGGACCTAATAATGTCCTTCACGCGGGCCGGATCGTCCACCCCGGGCAACTGAACCAAGATTTGATATTCCTCTACTGGGCCATGCTCTTGAATGACAGGCTCTGCCACTCCAAGTTGATCAACGCGGTTACGAATGGTTTGAATCGCTTGCTGAACCGAGCTTACCCGAATTTGACGCTCGACGGCTGTCTTCAACGTGAGCCCATAAGAGTTTGCTGAACCTGGAAGGCTCGATCGGTCCCACATAGGGGCCCCTTCATCAATTGCTGCACGGACCTCCGAGGTCTTCTGCGGATCCACGTCTCGGATTTCGATGGTCTTCACATCTCTCTTGCGAACTTCCGAGAAAGCAATCTGCCGCGAGCGAAGATTCTCTCGGAGTCGCTCGACCGCGAGATCAGTTTCAATATTGATCGCGTCGTCGGTGACAACCTGAAGAATAAGGTGCATGCCACCGCGCAGATCGAGACCAAGGTGAATGCGGTCCTTCATCTTCGCGAGACTAGGGGGAAAACCGGTGACCCCCACAATACAGATCACGGTTAGCCCTAGGATGACCAAAAACCTCCAGCGCAAATTCTTACGCGTGACCCCAGAACCCCTGTAGACTTTACGTTCCATCGACTCGGCCCAGCGCCTCACTCTTCAGCTTGCTTGGCAACAATCGCATTCCTTGAGACCTCGATCTTCACTTGATCCGCAACCTTCAACTGAATCCGGTCATCTCTAATTCCAGCCACAACTCCGAAAATTCCACCCGACGTAATAACCTTATCCCCGTTCTTCAAGTTATCCAGCATTTGCTGCAAAGCACGCTGTTTTTTCTTGTTGGGAAGGAAAACAATAAAGTAAAAAATCAACCCGATGGCGAGAAAAATCAGCGGCTGAACAAAAAGAGGGTTCGTTTGCCCATTGGCCGCCAGAAGCGCCAAGGAAGACATCAAACCTGCCTCCGTAAGGACTGGAACTGCGACCTAGATTTTGGCTTTTGTGTGAACTTGGAAGATCAGAGCAATCTTCAATGGCCGGCTCCCTGACACGCAAGAACCGGGTGTCATACGCTGCAGCTTGTCAGAATCAGAAATCGTGAACTGGTTTGTAAGACGATCCGAGAAAGGCAACGAAGGGGATTTGTGCCTCAACCGCCTTATCCTGTTTCTTGCTTGGCTTTGAACTCCGTCATGTAATCTTGATACCTGGAGGACGCGATAGCATTTCTGATTTGCCGGATGGTGTCAAGATAAAAGTAGAGATTGTGAATGGTGTTCAACATCGCAGACAGAAGCTCATTTGATAGGAACAAGTGCCGTAGATAGGCACGTGTGTAACTCGAACATACTTGGCACCGGCACAGCTCATCGATCGGTCGCTGATCTCTCGCGTAACGCGCATGCTTGATCACAATGTGCCCCGAGTGGGTGAAGAGCCAGCCATTCCGGGCATTGCGCGTTGGCATGACGCAATCAAACATGTCCATGCCCACAGCGATGCACTCCAACAGGTCCAACGGGGTTCCCACCCCCATCAGGTAGCGTGGCTTGTCGGCTGGCATCAGCCGCGCGCTTTGGGCCACCAACTCGCGCATCAACGATTTAGGCTCGCCGACTGAAAGGCCACCAATCGCATATCCTGGAAAATCGAGGTCCATCAGGCGATTCAAGCACTCATGGCGCAGTTCCGGGTAAATGCCGCCCTGCCCGATCCCGAAGAGCCACTGGGGACGCGCGTGCCATCTGCCTTCGCCGTATTCGAAGGTTTGTTTTGACCGCGCTGCCCAGCGCAGGGTGCGCTCCATAGAGTCTCGGACAGTCAGAAAATCCGCCGGATAGGGAGTACATTCGTCGAAAGCCATGACTATGTCGGCCCCTAACGCCCGCTGAATGTCAGTGGCCTTTTCCGGTGAAAGAAAGTGTGCAGAGCCGTCCAGGTGAGACCGAAAGGCGACGCCGTCCTCTGAAATGCGCCTGAGTTCGCGATGACTGAAGACTTGAAAGCCACCGCTGTCTGTGAGGATTGGCCGGTTCCAGGATATGAAGCGGTGCAGCCCACCCAGCTCATGGATTAGCTCATAGCCGGGCCTCAAGTACAGGTGATAAGCGTTCGCAAGAATGATCTCAGCACCTAGATCATGCAGTTGTTGGTGGGTGGTCGCCTTGACTGTTCCTGCCGTGCCCACGGGCATGAAGACCGGAGTCTGAATCTCTCCGTGACTCGTGACGATTTTCCCCAGCCTAGCGTTGGTTTTCTTGTCTGTTGCAAGTAATTCGAAGTGCAAGTTGCAGTGGTAACCGTATGCGGGTGCCTTTCCGGGCACCATTGTAGTCCCTCACCTTTCAGACGTGCCGCACTATGCTGGCACAGACAATCCTGTCTGCGGGGCAAAATTCGAAGCCTCGCCAGAAAACGTGGCCTTGCTGTTGAAACCTACGGTCGCAGTGCCTCGCCGAGCGACGCACCCTACATTCTCTCGTGTGGTGGAGTCGTAGAAATCGAAGCGGGCGACGCTTCGACCAAGTGGCACCAGACGCGATGGGTCCTGGAGAGGCTGACCTCTCTCGGCTCCTCTATCCTGCAACGATCCATAACATACGGACAGCGCGTGTGAAACCGGCAACCTGAAGGAGGATCGACTGGGCTGGGGACTTCACCCGAAAGTATCACTCGTTCGTCGTGTCGGTCGCGATCCAGAGTGGGGACCGACGCGAGCAGAATCCGAGTGTAGGGATGACACGGTTGACGGCAAATCTCAGACCGGGACCCAACTTCCACTAGCTTCCCGAGGTACATGACCCCGATTCTGTCGCTGACGTGTTCGACGACAGGAATCCCGTGAGAGATGAACAGGTACGTAAGATGATACTGTGCTTGAAGATCCTGCAGGAGATTGACAATCTGAGCTTGAACGGAAACATCTAAAGCGGAAACGGGTTCGTCAGCCACAATCAGCTTCGGCTTGAGCGCCAGTGCCCGCGCGATCCCGATGCGTTGCCGCTGTCCGCCGCTGAATTGGTGCGGAAACTTCTGGCCGGCGCTTTCATCCAGTCCAACTGACCGAAGTAGCTCAGAGACCTGCTGCAGCTGCGCTGGCTTCGAGTACAACCGATGAATCACAAAAGGCTCCAGCAAGCTCTGTTGCACCGTCATCCGCGGATTCAGCGACGAGACCGGGTCCTGAAAGATCATCTGGATCTGGCGCCGCAAACGCCGCATTGCCTCTCGATTCAGCATGAGAATGTTTTGGCCCTCAAAGAAGATTTCTCCGGATGTGGGTTCGATTAACCGGAGCACGCAGTATCCTAGAGTCGACTTTCCGCAGCCCGATTCACCGACTAAGCCGAACGTCTCACCAGCCTCGATCTCCAGGCTCACTCCATCCAAAGCCTTCACCGTCTCTTCGTCTCGGCGCGAAAAGCCTGACTTCAGAGGAAAGTGTTTCTTCAGTTCTCGAATCTGCAACATGACGTATCGCTCAACCATGGGCCTGAAAATATCCCCGCGGAGTCAGGCATACTTCACACATCGAACCTGACGCTCAGGCCCGGCCGAAATCAAGGGAATGGGCGCCTCACTACACCTCAGCCCCATCTCGTCCTTGCAGCGGGGCTGAAAGGCACAACCAATGGGAAGTTGTCTCAAGTCAGGCACAGTTCCTGGAATCGACTCCAAACGCGGGAGGGACACTTCGGAGGTCGCGAGCTTGGGAACCGATTTCAAGAGCCCTTCGGAATACGGGTGAAGCGGAACGCGAAACAGATCGCTCGCCGGGCCGAACTCGACGATTTTGGCCGCGTACATGATCGCAACGTAATCAGCGACCTCGGCAACCACACCGAGATCATGCGAAATGAGGATCAGAGACAGGTGGAATTCCTCCTTGAGTCGACGGAGCAGTTCCAGAATCTGCATCTGGATCGTGACATCCAAGGCTGTCGTCGGCTCATCGGCGATCAGCAGCTTTGGACGGCTGGCCAGAGCCATGGCGATCATGGCTCGCTGGCGCAATCCACCTGAAAGCTGGTGCGGATACTCGTCGATTCGCCGCTCCGGCAAAGGAATCGAGACCGCCTGCATGATTTCCAGAGTTCGCCCCAGAGCCTCCTGCCTCGAGATCTTCTCATGCGCTTGGATGGCTTCGCGAATCTGATCACCAATGGTGAACACGGGGTTCAAAGCCGTCATTGGTTCCTGAAAAATCATGGCGATTTCGGCTCCACGGAGCTGCCGCATTTCCGGCTCTGAGATTGCCAGGAGGTTCCGATTTCTACCCTTGGTACTTCCTGAGTTTCGCGACGAATACCAGATCTCGCCGGCTGAGATCACACCGGGATGTTGAATGAGACGCAGAATAGCCAGCGCCGTCATGCTCTTTCCGCAGCCCGATTCTCCCACAATCCCGAGGGTCCGGCCGCGAGGGAGCGAAAAGGAAACGCTGTCGACGGCGTTCACGGTCCCGGCTTCGCTAGGAAAGCGAACGGAAAGGTTCCTGACCTCCAAGATCAATTCCATGTCTAAAGAGCCAGATTGTCCTGATGCTCACCAAACACGCTGCGCAACCGTCCGGAGATTTCGCCAACCGTAGCATAGGTTTCGACGGCCCGAATGATTGCTGGTAGTAGGTTTTCACGTCCGGCGGCGAGCCTTTCCAACCGATCGAGAGCCTCTCGCACCGCGCCGATATTCCGCTCCGATTTTACCTTGTGAAGAGCATTCACCTGAGTCGCTTCGAGCGTGGAATCCAGAGAATGGATCGGGATCCTGGCTTTTTCTTCCGTGACGAACTCATTGACCCCGACAACGATTCGTTCCCGTGATTCAATGGACTTTTGATACTCGTAAGCCGACTGCTGAATCTCTTTCTGAACGTACCCGGAAGTGATGGCGGAGAGCATTCCGCCCATTGCTTCAATCTTGTCGATATATTCCTGCGAACGTTCCTCAATAGCTGTCGTTAGCGATTCCAACGCGTACGAGCCACCCAACGGGTCTGCAACATCTGCCACGCCGCTTTCGTAGGCAATGACCTGCTGTGTCCGCAACGCCAGGCGGGCGGCCTCTTCGGTGGGTAGAGATAAAGCTTCATCGCGGGCATTCGTGTGCAGCGACTGAGCGCCGCCCAAAATTGCTGCCAGCGCTTGCACAGCAACCCGCACCGTGTTCACTTCGGGCTGCTGTGCAGTCAAGGCGCTGCCAGCCGTTTGCGCGTGAAATCGAAGCAGCCAGGATCTCGCTTCTTTCGCGCCAAAGCGGAATTTCATTGTCTTTGCCCACAACCGGCGTGCTGCCCGAAATTTGGCCGCCTCTTCCAAAAAATGGTTATGCACGTTGAAGAAGAACGACAAGCGAGGCGCAAAATCGTCGACCGCTAGACCCGCTCCCAACGTGGCTTGCACATAGGTGATCGCGTTGGCCAAAGTAAAAGCGACTTCCTGAACGGCAGTCGATCCAGCCTCGCGGATGTGATAGCCGCTAATGGAGATGGGATTCCACTCAGGGAGTGACTCAGTGCAGTAGCGGATGACATCCGTGGTCAATCGCAGAGATGGGAGCGGAGGGAAGATATGAGTCCCCCTCGCAATGTATTCCTTCAAGATGTCGTTCTGGACTGTGCCCGAAAGCTTTTCCAGGTCTATCCCTTGGTTCTTGGCAACCACCACTGTCATGGCGAGCAGGATGGCAGCCGTTGCATTGATCGTCATCGATATGGACACGCGGTCAAGCGGGATACCGTCCAAGAGAACCTCCATGTCCCGCAACGTGTCAACCGCCACTCCGACCCGGCCCACCTCTCCTGCGGCTCGCGGGTCATCAGAGTCCATTCCCATTTGGGTGGGTAGATCAAACGCAACGGAGAGTCCCATTTGACCAAGTCTGAGAAGATACTTGAAACGTGCGTTTGATTCGGCAGCTGTTCCGAATCCGGCATACTGCCTCATAGTCCAGAGCCGCGTGCGGTACATATCTGGACGGATGCCTCGGGTAAATGGGAATTCTCCCGGCAACCCCAGCTCTTTGAGCGGATCGAATCCCTCCAGGTCACTGGGGACGTAACAAGCCTTGAGTGGGATTTTTGAGGTGCTTTCGAATTTGCGGTTTACCGACATGACAAGATGGCGCAAGATCTCGCAACCCTTTTGCCTATCGGGGGAGCACTCGCGGTCGCGGAACCCCTAGTAGTGAGAAACTTCTTTGGCTCAAACTCCACTGCCAATTTATGCGAACCAAAGCCCCTCGGCCGCAAGAATGGTGGATTCGACTGCCGCAAGTTACTTCATTTTCCGGACTTGATAAAAGGAATGTACCCCATAGCCCAGCATCAGAATGCCGAAAACAAAGGTCGAGACGATGCCGAAGTAAGAGATCTCTCCAAAATCCAGATAGTGGCGAAGCTGCTTATATCCGTTGAAGGTGATGATGACTCCGATCACGAGAAACAGCACCCCCATCGTCTCAAGGAACAAGGCTCGAAGCGTCCTGATCAAATCTCGAAACGCGTTCAGCAATAATCTGAGCATTAAGGCTCCGGTTCCTTTGGGATCCTCTCTAGGCGACGTGGAAATAATAGCACAGTTGGCTGGTTTTCCCCGCCGCCGCGGAGCACCGCCGCCTTCCAAGTGGATGAGTCACCTTCTAAAGACGACCTTGGAGAAGCCCGATGACCGAAAGCCAGGAGTAATCAGCGTGGTCGACGTTTGGACCCAGGCCATCATGGTCCGATCATGGGCTAGCCGTGTACGATCAAAGGCGAGCCTGGTCGAGATATTAGGTCGCGATGCGTCTTCCCCAGTCTGATCTACCATCGTCGTCGTTTCTCGAAAATCGC
>Ga0075431_100002788_pt1 | contig 16929 bp, 9 predicted proteins | sample RhiMetdeltSRZDD5_FD_75297 | JGI IMG/M metagenome (GOLD analysis project Ga0075431, IMG submission 75297) | Populus rhizosphere microbial communities from Tennessee, USA - Rhizosphere MetaG P. deltoides SRZDD5 | ecosystem: Host-associated > Plants > Roots > Rhizosphere > Soil | place: USA... | reverse complement strand
AGCAGCCGGGACAGCCTGCCGACTTCGTCGTGACCGCCATCGAAATGCACGTCAAGGCGATCGAGATCGAGGACCGCCGTCTTTTCGGCAAGGTCGGCCAGCGGCCGGCTGATTCGTGACGAGACCCACACCGCCAGGAGCAACGCGGTGACTCCTGTTCCCGCGGCTGTGAACAGGAACCACGAGTCGGCGCTGCGAAGCAACGCCCGCAGCGGCGTGAGCGGTTGCGTCAGCTGCAGCCGCGCCTCGACCACTCGAAGTGGCGCGTCGGCTTCGGTCCGAATCAGAGGTACTTGAAGCTCACCGACCGCGGCCGGGTATGTAGTGTCCGGCTTTAGCCGGACCGTAGAAGTAGTGTCCGGCTTTAGCCGGACCGTGGATAACTCACCTCCGGGATAAATCAACGACACGACGATCGCGCGATCGCGTGCCAGTCGCGCAAGGAACACCTCATCGATCGCGACACCACCGATGAGCGAGAAGCGTCGGTCGGCGATAGTGAAAGACCTGACCCGTGCGAGCGCGATAAATTCGCGCTCGGGCACGCGCGCTGTTACCAGAGCGACCGGGGCCGTGGCCAATGCCGATGACAGCCCTGCCTCCACGCGGCCATGCTCGTTCCTGAAATGGCCGGAGCTGATGATGCGTCCTTCACTATCCTGGATCTGCAGCATTGAGAGGCCGGTGAGTCGCATCGCCGTGCCGGCGTAGTCCAGCAGATACTCCCGCTCCGACTCGACGCCGGCGACGGCCGCTGATCGAAAACGGTTGTCATTCTGCAACGCGTTTTCGAGCGAGGCCAGCCGTTCAGTGATGCCGGCGCTCTCGCGATCGAGATCCTCTCGAATGACTTGAACGACGGCATCGATCCGGACCTGGTATTCGTTGGCGAGGCGGCGGGACATCTCCTGCCGCAGTCCGAACGCCAGGAGTGCGATTGGGATCAGCACCACGGCGGCAAAGGCGAGGAGCAGGCGGGTTCGCAGGGTCATCCCTTATCTCGAGCCGTACACTCCCGCGATAAGCAATCCTCCGTCCCACTCGACTTCTGCCCCGGACCGTTCGCGCCGCACGATCGCGCGCAGCCGCGTGTCCACGAGCGGGACTATCGTCTCAGGGTCGAGCCATCGCGCTCCCTCGACCATCATTTGCAATTCCCGGCAAGGTTCAAGAGGACGGCGATCGACGGACACGATGTAGCCGGCGTCCGTCCCACCCCGGCGAGCCACCGCCAACGCCTCACCGGTCACACCAGCCGCGCGCAGATTCGTCCGGCGCGAACGATCTGGAACAAGCCCATCAAGGACTGCACCAGCCGCCGATCCGGGCGCATTGGCGAGGCCCACAAGGCGCTCCGCCAGATCGCGCGCCACACGGTCGCCTGCGTCGTAAACGAATCGTCCACTTGCAGGAGCGGATCGATCACGCGGCTGGGGAGTCGCCAACTCGCAGTCCGACAGCACCTGCCACCAGAACGGGCCCATTGCCCCGCGCGCCTCCCCTCGAACCGCATCGTCAGCGAGCGCCTGTCTTGCCTCCTCGGAAAGCGACGGTGACGTGCGCGTCCGCCCTGGCGTCAACAGCACGTGCGTGCGCTGCCACGCCAGCGGCACCGACTGAAACTGTCCCAGCGTGGCCGCGTAGTCGAGCACCGCGGGATCTCGCGTCAGCAGGAGATCGACGCCTTTGTCCAGTAGATCGCGCGGATCGTCCGGCGCGACCAGGAACCGGACGGACGCGTTGTCGGCAGTTGTCGTGACGATCAGCGCTTCTCGATCGGACGTGATTCGTGCGTCGCGCGTCCCGATCGGCCATGGCGATTCTGGGAGCGGCCTGGCAATCGCCAGATCGGTGTGAGCCAGCGCCATCGGCACGTCCACGCGCGCGGATCGTAACGTGATGGCAATCGTCTGCGCGTCTATGGAGATCAGCGACTGCACGAGACGATTGACGTGCGGACGCAACTCGCCACCCGTCCCATCGCGGCTCCAACCCGCCATCACATCTGACGCAGTAACCGGCGTGCCGTCCGAGAAGTGCGCCCCGGCCCGAAGCGTCACGATCCAGGTGCGACCGTCGATGCTGAGCCGCCACGACGATGCCAGCGCCGGCATCACGCGCCCTTCGCAATCAACTCGAACCAGCGTCTCGTAGAGCTGACGAAACAGCAGCCATTCGCTGTCGTTCGACGGCCGTGGCGCATTCGCCGAATTGACTCGCTCGCTCAGCGCGACAGTTGCGATGGGCGTACCGGGCTCGGAGGCCAAGGCACATTGCGGCGCAACGACTTCCGGCCGCGGGACCGGCACCGGCGACACAGGCGGTAGTTCTGGACGAGGCGGCGGCGCCGGCGCGGCCGGCGGCTCAGGTCCTGCAGCCGGTTCGGGCGCAGCCACCGGCGGACTCGTTCGCGGCGCACATGCCCATGTCGTGGTCAGAATGCAGGCGATGAACACGTGCCCAGCGAAGCGGCGGCCCATTACCTTCACGTCTGCTACTCATGATAGCCGCACGTGAAGGAATGGCTTGGGGATCCAACTCCTAAGCACCTCATTTGGGAGTTGGATGTGGGACGTCAGCGCTCTGCGAACGGACCCACCTCGGGCTTCGCCTGCGTGTTGGTCAGCGGGCCGAGTTCCGCGGCCACTCCGCGTGCAATCGCCGCCGTCTCGCTGCCGGCCTGGAAGCAGGTGAAGTCGGGACGATCGCGCCACGCGATCGGGCCGCATAGACGAACGCCCGCCTTCAACGTCGCGTCGTGGACGATGTTGATCGCACGTTCGTAGTCGGGTGTGCCCTGCCTGAACCCCGAGAAGTTGCCAAGGTCACCGCTCGCCGCAAAGAGCGCCGAGACGCCCGGCACCTTGGCGATCTCGTCGGCGTTCTTCAGCCCTTCGAGCGTCTCGATCATCAGGATGAGGACGATGTTGTCGTTCGCCGTATTGCGATATCCGCCCGGCACACCGCCCCACATGCCGGCATCGAATGCCTGACCGCCGCCGTTGCTGCGACGTCCAAGAGGCGGGAAGTACGTCCAGTTGCGTGCCTCGATCGCCTCCTCCACCGTATCGACTGTCGGGACAACGATCACGAGGGCGCCGGCGTCGACGGCGTGCTGGATCTCACGTTCATCGCTGTACGCGACGCGCACACCCGGGACGGCTTTCGCGGCCGGGCACGTGCGCCACATGCGCGCGGCGTTCCCCCAGTCGCGTTGGTCGTGCTGCATCTCGGTCCAGATGAAGTCGTAGCCGGCATTCGCCATCGCGCAATAGGTAGCAGGGTCGGTGGCGCTGAAGAGCGTGCCGCCGGTCACCTTGCCGCCCTGCATCAACTTCAGCTTGACCGGGTTCCAGACCTTCGAACCGGGCGGCGCATCGAACGCCGTGCCGTATTTCCATGTCGCGGGATTGAACGGTCCCTGGTTGATGGCACCCATTGGCGCAACCGTTCGCGCGTTGCTGTCCTTTCCAGCGGGAGCGGCGAGCGGAAACGTCAGCGTTCCGGGGGCCGCGTTGTTGACATAGGGGTCGGCGCCAGCGCGTCCGCGCGCGGGCGGCTGTCCCTGCGCCTGGCCCTGGCCCTGCGGCGGATTCTGCGCCGGAGCATTCTGGGCAGGCGGGTTTTGCGCCTGCGCCGCAAATACCACGACGGCCAGCGCCACCGTGATCACCGACAGCAACAGCGGCTTTCTCATGATCGATCTCCTCGGCGATAGGACTAGCGCCGTTTTCGATTGCATGTAGCCACGTCCGTGGTTCTTGGGCACAAAGCACCAGGCAGTGGCGTCGTTCGCGCAGGGAGACTATGCACCGTGAGCGCGTTCGGAGCAAGGGCACGCCACGGCCCGGTATCCGACTTTGCCGTTGCGTTCGATACTCCTGCTGGATAGGCTGCTCTACAGGAGGAATCATGCGTCTTCGGAACGGGATCATCGCGATTCTGTGTGTTGCGGCCGTCGCGACGGCACATGCACAGTGGCTCCACTACCCGGCGGCGGGCATTCCTCGGACGAAGGACGGGAAGCCGGATCTCACTGCCCCACTGCCGCGCGCAAACGGGAAGCCGGATTTCTCGGGAGTGTGGACCACCGACGGGACAGGGCGCGCGGAGATGGACCGCCTGTTTCCTGGCCTCTCCGATTTCGCGGTGCCCGGCGATGATCCAGCTACTTTTCCAAAGTACTTCCTGAACGTGTTTGCGGATTACAAGAACGAGGACGTCCCCATCAAGCCGGAAGCGCTGCAGATATCCCTGGCGCGATTCAAGAACGCCGGCAAGGACAATCCAACCTCGCATTGCCTGCCCGCCGGCATCCCGATGGGCGATCTGCTTCCTACGCCGCGCCGGTTCATTCACCTGCCGAATATGTTGGTCATCCTGTATGAAGGCGTGAACCCGCAGCGCATGATTTACCTCGATGGCCGGAAGCACGTCATCGAGCAGCCGTCATGGCTCGGCTACTCGGTCGGCAGGTGGGAGGGCGACACGCTGGTTGTTGATACGCGCGGGTTCAACGATCGCAGCTGGCTCGATGCCTTCGGTCATCCTCACACCGAGGCACTGCACGTCGTCGAACGCATTACGCGAAAGGACTTCGGGCACATGGAAGTCCAGATGACGTTCGAGGATCCCGGCGCATATACAAAGCCGTTCTCATTCCGGTTCACGCAGACGTTGACGCCGGACACCGACGTCATCGAATACGTCTGTGCCGAGAACGAAAAAGATCGGCAGCACCTCGATCACCACTGATCTCGAGGCGCTGCCTGATTTCCTGGATTACGCGCTGACCGGGTTCCACGGATGGAAGGCGCTCTCTTTGTCTTTCAGAGCCGGCGCCAGGTTCGGGAAGTGCCGTTTCAACACGTCGATCATCGTGTTGTTTTCGACCCAGTCGATGCCTTCCTTCGTGTAGACCTCGGGGCGATAGTCTTTCGAGAGGAAGCGATCGCTCTTGAGACGACGAGATGCCATGAGCAAGAAGATGCGGAACGCCGTATCGCTGAACCCCATCCCCTCGGGCAACGGCTCGGCCATCAATCCGACCATCAGATCGACCTTCTCGATGTCGTTGTTGTAGACGTGCTTGATCTCCTGCGCCCACTGCGGGTTGTCGGTCATCTCTTCGATCGTGTCGTACGGCTGCTTGTGGACCATCCGCCGGAACTGGTTGTAACGGGGTACGCCGCGCTCGCGGTCGCGCATGATGTCCACCGTCGCCATGTCGAAACGTTCACCGCTGTCCTTGACGAGGTTCTGGAGATGCCGCGGGTAGTTGTGCAGCCGGATGGCGCCGGGATGCGCGATCCCGAACGAGTAGAAGAGATCCGTGAGGTCGAATCGCCTGACGATCTGGCGTCCTCGCTGACCTGACATCTCGGGAAGCTCGTAGCGTCCCAATTCGGCGCCGGATGATGCCGAACGGAGCACGTAGTCATCCGGTAGCAGCGGATGCATGCGGTACACGGAGACAAACTCTTCGGTCAGCGAGTAGGGCGCCGTGTGGTGATCGGTGGGCGATCCCGGAATACCGGCCAGCAAGTCGTTGTCCTGAAGCCCGGTGAGCACGTTCTGCGCATCGCGCAGAAGGCCATGCCAGTTGGCGCGCAGTCCGGTTGAGACCAGCGGCCGCGGCAGTATCGACGTCGACCACTCGACCGTGTGGATCTTCGCGATGAGGGCAGAGACGACGAGGCGCGACTGCTGAAACAGCCTTTCATCACTCCAGGCAGGATTGCGCTGCTTCAGGCGATCGCAGACCGCGTTGTGCTCGAGCGCGAAGAGCGCGTGGAGGAGGCTCAACCCCACCCAGCCGTTCTCGGTCATGCCCGTGATCTCGAGGCCGGTGATTGGATCGATCGGCAGCCGGCCGTCGGCGCCCACTTTGATCTTGCCGTCCTGCCCGGTGCGGATGTTTTTCTGCGCCGTCGCATCCGAGCCGTAGACCTGCGATCCGTCCCACCAGTGCGAGTTCTCGTTGATGTAGGCCGGCGCGCGAGTCGATCCCGCGAGCTTCGGCGGATCGGTCGGCGTGATCGGAATACGCATGGGCCGCTCGTGCCAGTTGTCGCCGGCAGGCACTGGGACGTTGTGCGTCTTGTCCCAGGACCCTTTCTGATGCACGAACCAGTCATGCACCTGGAACTGGATCCATGCTGCCGCGAGTACGTTGAGGAACGGCACGGGCTGGAACTCGGTCCGCGTGAACAGTTCAACGCTGACCGCCCGCGGACTCGGGTTCATCAGGTTGGCGGTGTCGGGGAAGGTCTCTGCGAGCGGCGTGTTCCGTCCGAAGCGGCTACCAGCCTTACCCATGAAGGGGCACGAGAGATCGTTGTACGAACCGTCGGTCGTGCGACCGGTGACCGCCTCCGCCGGCGCGGACGTTTGCGCCTTCGCAAGAGGAGGTTCTTCGGTGTCGTGCAGATTCTGTTTGCGGAGTTCGTCCCGGGCCTCGTAGAGCTTCGGTCCGCCAACGGCCGGAGGAACCTCGAACCACTCGCGCTCGTGAACTTTGTCGAACACCATGGGGCACACTCCTAGCCGTGTCAGATTGGCGGACGTTCCTGGTGATTAACGCATTCGGGTTGAAGGGCGAACAGCGAACGCGACATATACGCGCGCGCGGAAGAGCTGTCAAACACAGCCATAGCCGAGAGCGAACGCCTAGGCGCCACGCGATGAAGGGACGTCTAGGCCCCAGGCGGTGAATGGACAACTAGGGGCGAACGATGACCCACGATCCATCGGGCGTGCGCCGCAATGTCAGTTCGACGTTGGCCGTCGAGGACTCACCGGCCTGGTTGGCCCGCTTCCAGTCGTACTTCCAACGCAGCTCACAGCGCACGATCGCCGTATCGCCTTCGATGGTGATCTGCGACTGGACAACGTCGAGACTCATACCGTTCAGCGCCGACCGTTGCGTCCTGAACTGACCCGCGCGTGACGGCCAGATGCGCGCGACTTCATTCACGTCGAGGCGGGCATAGGCCGCCTCCAGTCGCTGCAGGACCGCGAGAACCGACGCGTAGTCAGGTTTCGATTGCGGAGCAGCGCCGGTCTGCGCAGCCGAGGTCTTCGCGCCAGCGGGATTCTGTGGCGCGGTCGCCTTTGGATTTGCGGGTTCCGGTTTCTTCGGTGTCGGTGGTGCGATCGGAGGTGGTGTTTTGGCGCGTGCGAGTTGCTGTTCGGGCGGAGACGGATTGACTGGATCGAGTGGCGAAATCGCGACGCGAAAACCAATCAGAGCGTCTCGCCGGGCCTGACCGCTCGTTCGTCGCTGGGCGGCCCGGACTTCGCCATTTGCCCTCCGTGAGGAGTCAGAGGCACCGCTGCGGACGACGCGAGTGCCCTGACCACCCAATGCACTGTTGAGGCTTTCGCGCCCGTCGGCAGATAAATACGGATACGGCCGGTCGAGGCTTCTCGTCCACTCCGCAACGTTGCCGCTCATGTCGAGCACGCCGTACGGGCTCGCTTCTGATTGCTTGCGTCCCACCGGAACAGGCGTGCCCGCCGGCCAGGCCTGTTGCCTGACCGCCGCAACAGGCTGCTGACTGTTGCCCCACGGGTAAATGCGACCGTCCGATCCACGTGCCGCCTTCTCCCACTCCGGCTCACTCGGCAGCGTCACATGCCAGGGACGTTCAGCCAGTCGTCCGGATAACACGCCTGCAATCGGATCCGGAGTTCCCTGCCATGTCTTCAGTCCGTCTTCGAGCCAACGACAGTACTCAATCGCCTCGTTCCACGACACGTAGCGAACCGGCCAGTCCTCCGGGCCTTCGAGCGCGCGCCGATCGCCAGGTCGGCATCCACCCTCGTTCACGCACACGCTGTACTGCGCGACCGTCACTGGCGTGGTGGCGATGAAGAACGTCGGGACGAAAAGGAGATGCTGCGGCTGCTCGTTGCTCTGCGCAGCCGCATCCGTCTTCCTGTCGCTGCCCATGATGAACTCGCCGGACGGGACCTCCACGAAGGAAATGGATTCCTGTTCTGTTGTCACCTGAGCCTGCGACACGACGACCGGCAACACCGCGATTGCCGTCAGGCCAATTGCGCACGACAGTACCAGCCGGAGTAATCCCGGACGGAAGACCAACCACCACCGGAAACGCGCCATGAGACGTTCGCGGAAGGAGCGCACGGGCGGCGACAGGTCGTTACGCGGTGGCACGAATCGCCCAATGCGCCGGCGAAAGATGCGGGTGAGCAACTCCGGCGCACGCAGCCACAGCCGGTCTGGACGCGCGCCAAACATGAAGCCGATGAAGACGCGATCGCGAAGCGGGCTTCCAGGCGGTGCGACGGTAATTAGGCCGCGCGGGCCGCCCCAGCCTGCGATGCGCAGCTTTGATTGATGAGAGTGCGCGCCATCGGCGGCCTGGTGCGCCAGTTCCTCGAGCAGGCGTTCGAGCGTCGCACGCAACCGGCGTTCGTCGACGGGGGCCAGCAGATCGACCAACGCATGACGAAGCCAGTCGGGCATGAAGCCATGCCTGAACCACGGGAGCCGTGCCAACGCCGGGAGGATTGAGTAGTCGGGCGGCTCATGGGCAACGCGAAGCGTCAGCGGCCAGGTGATCTCGGGGTATACCGCGCACGCGCACAGCCACGCGAAACCGTCGGGTCCCAGAAACCCCTTCAGTTGTCGTGTCATCTTCTGCACGATCTCGGGAGGCGGCGCGTTGCGATCGAGCCACCGCACTTCATTCGTGCCGAGAACGGCCGGAAACGCTCTCGCATAGGGTGCGGTTCCGAAACTCTCGAGACGGCCGCCCATGATCAGATCCGCAAGCGCGTTCCAACCCGGCTCAGTGGCGGGCAGGACGATGAAACCGGCTTCGATCAACTCGAATTCGAGCCGCGTCCAGCGATAGGGCGCTTCAGGCGTCAGGTAGATCCGGCGAACAAGAGGGCGCGTCGCCTCGACCCAGCTCGCCACCTGCCCCGCTCGCTGGTTGAATCCCGCGGCGCTCTCGGCGCAGACCAGGAGCGTTGCGCGATGGTGGCGGCTGACGACTTCCGCGAGGCGGTACCCGCGCGCGGTCGCTTCGGAGTGAATGAACCGGGGATCATCGTGAAACGAATACCGATCGAGCACGACGCCCAGTTCGGCAAGATGGTCGAGTATCGCGTCGAAGGTGCGCGCCTGATGATCGTTTTCGCCGCGGCGGCTCACCAGCGCCAGATACTCTGGCGTCGCACGACGGCTGGAGTATCGCGGGACGAAGAATCCGGCGGCGCGGACGGTGGCGTCGATGGTGGACGGAACGTCGATCTCGACGAGGGATTCGTCCCGCCGTCGACGCAGCGCGATCGCGGCGCGCCGCAACTGCGCTTCCGACACCGGCAGCGCCTGCGTCTCTGGAACGCGCAACGTGACGAGCTCCGGCTCGCCTTCAACTGGCAAGCGCCGGAGCGCCAGTATTCGGCGGGCGCGATCGATGAGCCACGACAAGCCCCACGCCAGGCCGGCCAACGCGAGTGCTCCGAGCGCAACCGCGGTCCACGGAGTGACCTGCGTTTCCGTGCGCGTGGCGGGCAGGGCAACCTGGACCCGTGTCGTCGGCGTCGGGAGTTGAGGCACTCCGGCCAACGGCCGGAACCTGATCACGAGCTGCAGCGTGTTCCTCCCCAGCCGCGTCTCGAAACTGGCAGACGGAAGACTAGCATCCTCGACGGAGAGGCGGCTCAGTCCGGTTCGCAGTTGGTTACGCGTCGCCGAGAGGACGAAGCGTCCTCGCTCGTCCACCGGCACGCGATTTCCCTCCCAGACGACCGTGGCCTGCCGCGGCTCGAGGCGCCCGTCAGGTTGCTCCACCACGACGCTGCCTTGCACGTCCACGAGCGCAACGTTCCGCACGTAGTACCATCGCCACCCGATCAGCAGTGCAACGATCACGGTGGCGGCTGCTACACCCAGCCGCCAGTCACGCCAGAACGGCACCGCCGAGTCGCTCGTACCGCGCTTGCCCTCACCAGCCCGGGCTCTCTCCTCGGAAGCGGTCGCTCGTCCAAACCAGTGGCGCACTTCGTCGGCAAACAGATCCTGTTCGTGGACGGAGGTGCTGAAGATCGGACCGAGGTGGGAAACGAGCCGATCAGGATCGTCATCCAACTGCACGCCCGTCGCCGCCAACGCGAGCAGCAGTTCGTGGGCCGTGAGGTATTGCCGCGTGTCGATGCGGAATCCCGCGAGACGGAGGCGCTCGACCAGGGCCGACAGATCGAGCGCCGGGGCCGCCTCGATTTCAATCATTTAACGGACCGTCTCCGCGCAAGGCCGTTCACGAACGACATACCACTACGATGCTTCGAGGAAAGACTCCAGCTCCGTCTTGATCGAGTCCTGATCCTTGGGATCCTTCGTCAACGCGCTGAGCGACGCGAAGGCGAACGTTCGGACGTCGTTGAGGCGATGCTTGGGCTTGGCGCCACGCCGCAGCATGTAGGTGAGCCAGTCGATCAGCTCCGCCGGCGAGGTTTGCCGCTTCAACACCTTGCGTTCGCGGATCCGCGCGAAGAACTCGAGCGCGTCCTGAATCAACGGACCCTGCGTCGAGGGCAACTGTCCCAGCCGCGACAGCAGAATCTCACGCAGCCGATCGGTCGTGGGAAACGGGATGTGGTAGTAGACGCATCGCCTGAGAAACGGGTCGGGAAGATTCTTCTCCGAGTTGCTCGTGATCACGACGATGGGGCGAAAGTCGCCGGTGATCGCCGCAGGGCCACCCACCTGAATGTTGTCGAGCTCGGGGATGCGGAAGTACATCTGCTCGATCTCGTTCAGCAGATCGTTTGGAAAATCTCGTGGCGCCTTGTCGATTTCGTCGATGAGCACCACGGTGCGAGCGGCGCTGCTGTACAGCACTTCTGTCTGCAACTGCTGCGGAACGCGCTCGGGCGGCAACGCCCGCATCACTGCCCGGCCCAGCGCGTTGTAGCTGATAAACGGGGCGTTCCCGAGGTTGCCGTCGCCTCTCCCGGGATTCTGCGCCGCCTGGAATCTGCGAATCGCGTCGAAGGTGTAGAAGAGATCGCGCGCCGCGCTCGTCGACTTGGCCTCGAATTTCTCGACCTCCGCTGTCGTGACATTCAGCCGGTGGCGCGCGGCGAGCTGCCACGCGATGCTGTGCGCGAGTTGCGTCTTGCCGGTACCCGGATCGCCGGTGACGAGCAACGGCTTGTTCAGCAGGAGCGCCACGTTGACCGCATCGACGAGCCCGTGATCAGGCAGGTAGCCCGAGGGATGATCGAATTTCGAACGAAGCGATACGGTCTCCTCCGTGGTCGGCTCGATATCGCTTACCTCGCGTGTGTAGTGCATGGCTGATGGAAAGCTGCGCTATCCGCTCGCAGCGATGATCTCTCGCACGGCATCGGCGAAACGCTCCATGTGCAACTTGCCGGGACTGTGACAGTAGCGCGCGTCGGACGGCAGATCGAGGAGTTCACGCTTCTTCGCCGACACAAAGGGCCTGACCCGATCCAATCCCACCCATTCCCTGATGTGGCCTTCCTCCACCGAACACAACTTCGGTAGCGGGCTGTGCAACGCGTCCGCCGGGAGTTCATCGTCCGGCCCGTCGTACGTGACATTGATCCACAGCATTGCCGGAAACGGGAGGCGTTCAGCGGCGGCGCCGGCAGCGGGCGTGCCAAGGGCGACCCAGGCTTCCGCCAGGTTCTTGACCGCGCTGGGCCCGAGTTCGCGACAGTCCGACCAGGTGAGCTGGACGATCATGACGAGAGGTCGTGCGAGTGCTTTGAAGACGGCCGCGAGCTCGCTGTCAGGAAGCGATCGCCGCCGCACCACTTCGGCCTTGAGCACGCTCTTCAACTCGTCGGAAAAGCGGCCAGCCTTGAGCCGCGTTCGACTGAGCCGAACCGGATAGAACGCAGCGCCTTCTTCGACGGAGTGGAACACGTCGTCCAGTACGCCTTCTTCCTTGAATCGCTGGAGCAACTCGTCATGCGACTCCCACTTGTGGCCGTGGACGACACACGCGATGAATCCGGTGGACGACTCGGCCGAGCGTACGAGCTCGACGAACGCTTCTTCCTGATCGCGGCGGTCGCAGAGAAAGGGCAGGTTACCCGGAACAGAGGAACGGGGCTCGGCCGCAGCCGGGCGCTTCGACAGCCATTCTCTCAACCGGCTTTCGAGATCCCGATAGTCGCTCTCGCCGCGGTCGGTCAACCGGTACGCCTGCCTGTCTGAGAGCGATTCCAAGTCTGGCGGCAGCAGGGATTGGTCGGGTGGCGCAGCCGATTCGACGAGCAGCGGTACGACGCGGACGTGCCGGCGGTTGAGGGCCGTACGCAGCTCGCGCCTGACCCAGTCGTCCTCGTCCTTGAGCCGCGCCAGGTTCTTCGGGTCGAGCCAATCCGGGCCGATCACGGCGAAGACCACGCGGCACTGGGCGAGGGCCTCGTCGATCTCGTCGGGGAAGCTGGCTCCGAAGTCGATGGATTCCCGCTGCCCGTCAAAGAATACGTCGAAGGAATCCGCGAGCCGGTCGTTCAACCAGCGCGCCACCCACTTGTCCGTTTCACCGCGACGATAGCTGATAAAGATGTCCGCCATGGCACGGGCCTAACCGGGCGCCATTATAGAACCGCGATTGACACCCTTCGGCACACAGATCCCTATAGGGTGAAACGTCAGGGCGTCCCTATCGGAACAGACTTTTGCCTGCCTTGTTCCGCAGGATGTCGGACCCCCAGGTCAGGATTCCGCGGAGTGGCTGGATTTCTGTGTTTAGCGATGACGAAGCGCGGCAATCGGGTCGGTCCGCGACGCGCGCCACGCCGGGATCAGGGAGGCCACGAGCACCGTCGTCAGCACCATTGTCGCTGCACCAGCGAACGAGGTGGCATCAGTCGGGCTGACGCCATACAGAAGGCCGGTGAGTAGCCGCGTGATGGCAACCGAGCCCACCAGCCCGCAGATGGCGCCCACCACCCCCAGCCGAAGACCACGGCCGAGGAACCTGCGCAGCAGCTCCGCGCGACTCGCGCCGATTGCGATCCGGATGCCGATTTCGTGCGTGCTCTGTTTCGCCGCGTACGAGACCAGACCGTACGTACCGAGCGCGGTGAGAATCATCGCGATGACGCCGAAGACCATGAGTACGCCGGCCGCCATCGAGAAGACCGAGAGCGCGACGCGCGTCTGCTCGGTCAGCATGCGCGCGGTCAGAATCGGAAGGTTGGGATCCAGCGCCTGCACGGTTGAGCGCAGACGCGCGAGCAGCACGGCTTCTGGATCTCGCGAGCGCACGTGCAGCGTCATGGCCGGCAGATAGTTCTGTTCGAGCGGCCGGTACACGTGCGGACGCGGATCTTCGGTGACACGCGCGTATTTGATGTCACGAGCCACGCCGATCACCGTCCGCCAGTCGCCGCCGCCCAACCGCATCCGTTTGCCCAGCGCACCATCCGGAGTCCCCCAGAACTGCCGTGCCATCGTCTCGTTGACGATGGCCACCGACAGAGCGTCGGAGGCATCGGTGCGAGCGAAGTCGCGGCCGGCGACCAGACCGATGCGCAAGGTAGCGAAGTACTCGGGAGAGACAGTGTTGATGAGCATTCGCATGTCTTCGCCGGGGCGAGGATTGTGCCCCTCGATCACCGCATCCACCGAGTTGCTGTCGACGAGCGTCAGCGGAAGGATGGCCGTGAGCGCAGCCGACTCGACCCAGGACTGCGCCCTCACTGTGTCGAGCAGCGTCTGGTAGAAGGATCGTCCGCGGATGGCGTCGTAGCCACTCGGCTTCAAGTCGAGCGAGACAGAACCAACGTTCCGCGGGTCGAAGCCCGCGTCGGCCGTCCTCGCCGATTCGAGGCTGCGAATCACCAGGGCGGCGCCGACGAGCAGCAACAACGAGACCGCAACTTGTGACACGACCAGCATGTTTCGCAACCGGCCGCGCGATCCTCCTCGCGGCGACAGGTCGTCTTTCATGATTCCCGCAAGGTCGACCCTGGAACTGCGCAGCGCGGGGATGAAACCGAAGGCGAGTGAGCTCGCGCACGAGAGAACGAGCGCGAACACGACAGCAGTCCAATCGAGCGACACGTTCAGACCGACCGGGACCGGCGCGAGCGACGCCAACGACGTGGGTTCAAGAAGAAGATCGATCCCCTGAGACGCCAGCATCCCCAGGGCTGCGCCTGGAAGCGCCAGCACCAGGTTCTCGACGAAAAGCCAGCGCAGTATACGACTGCGACTGGCGCCGAGCGCCACTCGCGCCGCGATCTCGCCGCGTCGGCTGAATTCCCGCACCAGAACGAGGTTCGACACGTTCGCGCAGACAATCAATAGGAGCAGCGCGCCCATCACGCTCAGCAACATGATCGCCGGGAGCATGTAGGTCTGGGCGCCATACGGTGACTGCCACATCGGAATGACCGTCGCGCGTTGACTCACCCGCCTCGCCGGTTGTCGTGCATCGAGTTGCACAGAGAGAAGATCCGCCTCAGCGGCGGCCGCGGCGATCGATGAGTCCGGTTTGAGACGCCCGAGCCCCCACAACATCGGCGATTCGCGAACGCCGAGCAGATCGAACCCCCGGAGCTGGGCCTGCATCATGACCGGGAGAAACAGATCCATCTTGAGACTGACGATCGAACCCTGAAATCCGGGCTCGGTGACGCCGACAATCGTGAATGGATAGGCGTTGACCTGAATGGTCTTGCCGACGATCGCCGGGTCGGACGCGAACGAACGCTTCCACAGCCCGTCCGAGATCACAACGACGGCGTGTTTTCCAGGCGAGACGTCGTCAGTCGGTTGAATCGTGCGGCCAAGGCTCGCGCCGACGCCGAGGACCGAAAAATAGTTCCCGGTGACCATCTCTCCAAAGACACGCTCGCCGCGCGTTCCAAGACCAAGGCTGTAAGCGTCCATCGACGTGCCGGCGAGTCCCGAAAACGCGTGGCCCTGGTCTCGCAAGTCGCGAAAGTCGGGATAGGACAGCGGAAGAATGCGGCCCGAGTCCGTGCGGGCGACGAGCACGCCAAGACTGGCTGACCCGTCGACGTGCGGGATCGGCTTGAGCGCGAGCGCGTTGAAGAGCGAGAACACCGCGATATTGGCGCCAATGCCGAGCGCCAGCACGGCGATGACGACGAACGAGTAGCTCGGGCTGCGGCGAAGCGTACGGATCGCGTAGCGGAAATCCTGGGTGATATCGGCCACGCGCGATCTCCAGACGCCGCCCCAACTGAGTCGTGTCGCCTCCCGCGTGAGCGTCACGTTCCCGAATTCTTTCAGCGCCGCCAGCCGCGCCGTCTGCGGGTCTTCCCCATCCGCGACGCGGTCGTGCGCTGCCATGGACAGGTGCGATCGTATTTCCTCCTGGAGATCGTCATCGCGATCGCGCCGCAGGAACCAGTCAAGGACTCTGCCCTTGATATTCCCGCAGAGCCCGTGGCTGGTTGGCAGTGTCTTCTTGCCGCGCTTCGCGCGGCTAGGACCGTCGAGCAGCTTCATCGTGTTTCACCCTTTCGCGGGGTTGGGATTGAGGACGCCGCCAATTGCGGCGATCAGCTGCTCCCAGCGGTCACGCTCGCGCAGCAACTGCTTCTTGCCCGCCGGCGTCAGCGTGTAGAACTTGGCGCGCTGGTTCGTTTCGGTGAGCCCCCATGAGGCCTTCACCCACTTCTGTTTCTGCAGCCGATGCAGGGCCGGGTAGAGCGACCCGGTTTCGACCTGCAGTGCCTCCGAGGAGTGGGCGCGGATGGTCTGGCTGATCGCGTAGCCGTGCTGCGGTCCCCACTGAAGCGTCTGCAGGATGAGCATGTCGAGCGTGCCTTGCAGAAGCTCGAGACGGGGCGGACGGGTGTTTTGTTCCATGGGTGTAGGCAGTCTACAGCCACGGCTGTAGATTGTCTACACCCACGGCGGCGGCCCGCGGTTGCCTCACGGGAACAGGCGCGATATTTTTCGGCGTGAGGACGAGTCGATGAGCGACCTGCGATACGGCCTGCGCCTGTTGCGGCAAAGCCCGGTGTTTGCCGCGGTGGCCGTCCTGTCGCTCGCCCTGGGCGTGGGCGCAAACGCCGCGATTTTTCAGCTGATCGATGCCGTCACGTTCCGAAATCTACCCTTTGCCAACGCCCGCCAGCTCGCCGAGGTACGGACTGACTGGGCTCGTGACTTCGGCGTGTCGGACGACCCGAATTCCCAGATCACCTACCCGTTGTGGGAACAGATTCGAGCAAGTCAAACCTCGTTCACTTCGATGTTCGCCTGGGGCGACCTCCGGTTTCTCGTCGGGCGAACGAGCGACGCGAGAAGCGCGCGCGGTCTGCTGGTCAGTGGAGACTTCTTCACCACGCTGGGTCTCGCCGCGGAGCGCGGCCGCGTCCTGCGGGCCGACGACGACCGGCGAGGATGCGGCGCCGGGCCTGCCGTCGTGAGCCACGGATTCTGGCAGACGTTCTTTGGCGGCCGGGAGTCGGCGATCGGAAGTGCGCTCACGTTATCGGGCCAGCCGTTCACCGTTGTCGGTGTGATGCCGGCTTGGTTCACGGGCCTGGAGGTTGGTCAAACGTTCGACATCGCCGTACCGCTGTGCACGGCGGCGCGGTTCAGCGACAGGTTCGAAAGAAGGGATTACTTCTGGCTGACGGTAATGGGGCCGCTCAAGCCGGACTGGCCCCTTGCCCGGGCGAACGAGCAGATGCGCACGCTCAGCCCTGCCCTGCTGGAGTCGACAGTCCCCTCCGGGTACGCGGCAGACCTCCTGGCCCGTTATCGCTCGTTCAAGCTCGGCGTGCTCCCTGCGGGTCGCGGGGTCAGCCAGCTACGTGCATCGTACGGAACGCCGCTGTGGCTGCTCCTCGCCTTGACCGGGCTGGTGCTGCTCATCACCTGCGGCAATCTCGCGACTCTGGTCCTGGCTCGCGCGAACG
>Ga0075431_100002784_pt1 | contig 16937 bp, 17 predicted proteins | sample RhiMetdeltSRZDD5_FD_75297 | JGI IMG/M metagenome (GOLD analysis project Ga0075431, IMG submission 75297) | Populus rhizosphere microbial communities from Tennessee, USA - Rhizosphere MetaG P. deltoides SRZDD5 | ecosystem: Host-associated > Plants > Roots > Rhizosphere > Soil | place: USA... | reverse complement strand
GCTCGGCTCCTCGCCGGGCACGAGCGAGTCCTCGGTGCCGCCGAAGCGGCCGGGCCAGCCGATCCAGGGCGTGCGGCGCGGCCCGATCTCAATCAGGCCGGGGCGGACGGCCCGGCCGCGCCCGTCGGCCTCGTCATTCGGATCCGGCCAGGGCCGGTCGTGCACGCCGGGGGCGGCGTACAGCGCGTGGGAGGCGTTCGCCACGAACATCACGGGGGCGTCGCCGTCGCGCCGCAGCGCTCGCCAGCCGCAGCCCTGCGCCCAGGTGTGCTGCGCGAGCGTGGCCTCGACGGGGCGCCCGGCGGCATCGAGCCGCAGCTGGAAGAGCTCCCAGTCCCCCTCGTGGCGCCCCGTGCGCAGCAGGCCGCGATCCTGGCGGTTGTCGGGGAGGAAGAGCCAGTACTGGAGCCAGGTGCGCCCGGAACCGTCGCGCGCCTGGCGGCCGTAGACCGCCGGCTCCGCGGCGATGCCGGTGTCGAACCGGAGCCGGTCGCCCGCGCCGGCCACCCGCCCGTCCCGGTAGCGCGCCGCGAGGTCGCGCGGCCGCAGGCCGCGCACGGTCCCGCCGTCCGCCCGCTCGACCGTCGCGGCGGCGATCAGCGGGTCGATGTCGATGGCGAAGTTGGTCTCTTGGCTGTCGTAGCGGAGCAGCGGGCGGTACCGCTCGAGCGCGCCGTCCGCGGCCGGTGCGGCGGGCGCCGCAAGCGCGCTCGCGGCGAGCGTCGGCAACAGCGCTCGCACGAGGTCTACGTTGACCGTGCTATAGGCGGCAAGCGTCCCCCTCGTGTCACGAACGGGCGACTTCCGCGGCCGGCTCGAGCCGGCCGGTCTCCGCGCAGCCGCGCGAAGCTCATGCTCCCTCCGGACGCGGGGCGGGCAGCTTTTCCACCTCGGGCGGCGATGCCACCGGGCGACCGCTCGAGTCGACGTGCCGACCGGGCGGCGAGGGGCGCTCGTCGCGCATGCCCACGAGACCCCCGGCCACGATGCCGGCCGCGCCCGCGAGCGCCAGCCAGAGTGCCCACTCGCGGCCGTCGGCCTCGCCCGGCAGCCACAGGATCCTGAACACCACCAGGAGCACGGCGACGATGCCTGCGCCGGTGACCAGCGCCTCGAGCGCGATCGGAACCGCCGGCACGCGCTGGCCCGCCGTGATCGGCAGGAGCGAGAGCGCGGCCAGCGCGATCAGCGCGAGCACGAGGTCGAGGAGCGCGAGCGACTGGAAGGCGGTCAGGGTGCCGCCCGCCGTTCCGTACCAGGGCAGGAACAGGCTCGCGAGCAGCGCTCCCCCCGCCGCGCAGAGCATCAGCTCGCCGATTCGCAGCCTGCGCAGATCCATCCAGCGGAGCGTACCGGCGGCCTGGGGCCGGAGCGCCGGTCCGGCCCGCCCCCGGCGCCGAGGGAGGCGCCGAGAACAGGCGGGCCGGCTGCGCGGCCTGCGGCGGGAGGCACTGAGGCCGCGCGCGGGTCGGGCGGGTTCGACAGCGGTCCGCCAGGTCCGCAACGCCCTTACCGGCCCTGGAGGTTCCCGAAGCGGTGCCCGCCCCACAATCGGGCAGGCCCCCGGGTTGGAGGTGCGGCTACCCGTACGAGCCCCGCCGCCGGCGCCAGCCATCATCCTCACGATGAGCTCGCCGGCCACCCGACTGCCGCTCGCGGGAGCGGCCTTCCTCGCGCTGGCGGACACCGCGATCGTTGCGCTCGCCCTGCCGCCTATTCTGCTCGAGCTGGACACCGACGTCGCGGGCGTGGCCGCCGTGCTCGGCGTGTACGCCGTGGTGCTGGCCGCGGCGCTGCCGGCGGCGGAGGCGCTGCGGGCGCACCTGGGCACCCGTGCGGTCGGGCTGGCCGGCGTGGCGCTGTTCACCGGCGGCTCGCTCGCGTGCGGGCTGGCGGACTCGCTCGAGCCGCTGCTCGCGGCCCGCGCCGTGCAGGCGCTCGGCGGCGCAGGGCTGCTCGTGACCGCCTACCGCGTGCTCTCGGACGGCGGGGGCGCGGAGCTCTGGCGGCTGGCCGCCCTGCTCGGCACGGCGGCCGGGCCGGCCATCGGCGGCGCGCTCACCCAGGGGCTCGGCTGGCGCTCGATCTTCCTCTTCCAGGCGCCCGCGGCGCTGGTGGCGCTGCCCGGCTGCCTCGCGGCGCCCGAGGCGCCGCCCGCCGGCCAGGAGCGGCGCCGCCGCAGCGGCAGGCGCTTCACCGTCGCGCGCACGGTCGCCCTCGCGCTCCTCTCAGGCGCGATCACCGCCGCGCTCTTCCTCACCGTGTTGCTCCTGATATCCGGCTGGGGCCTCGAGCCGCTCACCGCCGCGCTCGCGGTGAGCACGATGCCGCTCGCGGCGCTCGCCGCCACACGGGTGTCCGGCCCGGCCGGCGCGCGAGCCGCCGGCGGCGCGCTCATCGTGGCGGCCGGCACCGCGGCTCTTGCCTTTGTCCCGACCGCGAGCGTGGCCTGGACGATACCCCCGCAGATCGCCGTCGGCGTGGGCATGGGCCTGGCCCTCCCCGCCCTGGCCGGCGAGCTCCTGCCCGAGCGGAGCGGGCGCCAGGCGGCGTGGCTGCTCTCGGTGCGCCAGCTCGGGATCGCGCTCGCCCTGCTCGTGCTTGCACCGATCGCCCAGCACGAGCTCGACACGACGCTCGACGACACCCGCGAGCGCGGCGCCGCGGTGATCCTCGACGCTCCGATCGACCCGCGGGTGAAGATCGATGTGGCGCCGCGGCTGGCGGAGAGCGTGGAGACCGAGGACCCGCGCGGCGGCCTCGAGGAGGTGTTCGCGGCGGGCCGCGATGAGGTGGACGAGGACGAGCTGGAGGCCTACGACGACCTCGCCGCGCGCGCCGACGAGGTGCTCGTGCGCGGCGTGAACGACGGCTTCTCGACGGCGTTCCTCGTGGGCGGCGCCTTCGCGCTGCTGGCGGCCGGCCTGCTCCTGCCGGCTGCGCTGGGCGCGAGGGCCGAGGCGGGCCAGCTCCGGCTCGCCCCGGCGGCGCTCGGGCTGGCCGTGGCCGCGCTGGCGGCGGCGGCGGCGCTGCTCGCCGGCTACGTGCTCGCCGCGGACGCCCGCCGGCCCGAGCAGGTCGCGATCGCCGACCCCTGCGACGACCGCGAGCGTCCCGGCAGCGGCGGCGTGACCGGCTTCCTCCAGGATGCGGCGCTCGTTGCCGTGGACAGGGTGGCCTGCGAGGCGGGCTCCTCACGCGAGGAGCTCGTGCTCGCTTTCGTCGACGACCAGGCCGCCGAGGAGTACGAGCGCCGCTACGACGTGGATCCGCGCTCGGTGCTCGAGCTGGTTGAGGTGGCCCTACCCGGCTGAGACGCGGGCGGCCTTCAGGGTGTTCGCGAGCAGCATCGCCCGGGTCATCGGGCCCACGCCGCCGGGCACGGGGGTGATCGCGGCGGCCTTCTCACTCACCGGCTCGAAGTCCACGTCGCCCACGAGTCCTTCGTCGGTGCGATTGGTGCCCACGTCGATCACCACGGCGCCCTCGCGGACCATGTCCGCGGTCACGAGCCTGGGCGAGCCCACAGCGGCGATCAGCACGTCCGCCTCGCGGCACACGCCCGGCAGGTCGCGCGTGCGCGAATGGCAGTGGGTGACCGTGGCGTTCGCGCCCAGCAGCAGCTGCACGAGCGGCTTGCCCACGAGGATCGAGCGCCCGAGCACCACCGCCCGCGCCCCGGAGAGCTCCACCTCCGCGTCGGCCAGGAGCTCCATCACGCCGGCCGGCGTGCAGGGCACGATCGCCTCGTCGCGGCTATGCATGAGGAGCCCGGCGTTGGCCACCGTCAGGCCGTCCACGTCCTTGGCCGGGTCGATCAGGCCGATGAACTCGTCCTGGGCGAGCCCGTGCGGCAGGGGGAGCTGCAGCAGGATCCCGTGCACCCGCTCGTCGTCGTTCAGCGAGCGGATCAGCGCGGTCAGCTCTTCGGGAGCCACGTCGGCGCCGGGCTCGTGGTGGAACGACTCGATGCCGACCTCGGCCGAGTCCTCGCGCTTCATCCGCACGTAGACCGCCGAGGCGGGATCGTCGCCCACGAGGATCGTGGCCAGGCCGGGCGTGGCGCCCAGCTCGGCCACCGCGCGCGCGACGTCCTGCTTGACGCGGGCGGCCACCGCCTTGCCGTCGATGATGCGTGCCATAGGGCGCGGCAGACTACCGGCGCTTGAGCGGCGCGTAGTCCGCCATCAGCTTGCGCTCGGATCCGTCGCCCGCGAAGCGCACAACCACGAGCCCGCCGGGCTCGACGCCCGTGACCACGCCGTCCCCGAACTGCGCGTGCACCACGTCCTCCCCCAGCGCGAACGACGCGGCCTCGCCCGCGGCCCGCGGCGCCGGCGCCGAGGCGCCGCCGCCCCAGGTGGCGGCCGCGGCCGGGCCCGTGGGGGCGTCCTCCTCGCGGTCGGTGAACTCGATCGGGATCTCGTCGACGAAGCGGCTGCGCAGGTTCCAGTCCCGGTTGCCGAACAGCGCCCGCGTGCGCGCGTGGGTGAGGTAGAGCTCGCGCCGCGCGCGCGTGATGCCCACGTAGGCGAGCCGGCGCTCCTCCTCGAGGTCGCCCGCCTCGATCGAGCGCATGTGCGGGAACACGCCGTCCTCCAGCCCGATGATGAACACGATCCCGTACTCGAGCCCCTTCGCGTTGTGGAGCGTCATGAGCGTGACGATCCCCTGCTCGTCGCGAAGGTTGTCCTGCTCGGAGAAGAGCGCGATCTGCTGCAGGAACTCCTCGACGGAGCCTTCCTCGGCGGTGGCGTCGTACTCGCGCGCCACCCCCACCAGCTCCTCGAGGTTCTCGAGCCGCACCTGGGCCTCCACGGTGCGCTCGGCCCGCAGCGCCTCGGTGTAGCCGGATTCCTCGAGCGTCTCGGCCAGCAGGTCGCCAACTCCCGCGCCACCTTCGGAGCGCTCGCGCAGGCGCTCCATCACCGACATGAAGCGGCCCACCGCCTTCACGGCCGCAGCGGCGAGGCCGGGAACGGAGTCGGGGCGCGCCGCCACGTCCCACACCGGCTCGCCCAGCGTGTTGGCGTAGCCGGTGAGTCGACCCTGCGAGGTGGAGCCGATGCCGCGCTTTGGCTCGTTGACCACGCGCGTGAACGCCACCGTGTCGGCCGGGTTCACGAGCAGCGTGAGGTAGGCGAGCGCGTCCTTGATCTCCTTGCGCTCGTAGAAGCGCGTGCCGCCGATCACCTGGTAGCCCACCCCGTAGCGCACGAGCATGTCCTCGAGCACGCGGCTCTGGGCGTTGGTGCGGTAGAAGACGGCGACCTCGTCGCGCGACTCGCCGCCGTCGACAAGGCGCTCGATCTCGGACACGACGAAGCGCGCCTCGGCGTGCTCGTCCTCGAGCTCGCGCACGTGCACCGGGTCGCCGTCGCCGAGCTCGCTCCATAGCGACTTGTCCTTGCGCGAGCGGTTGTTCGCTATCACCGCGTTCGAGGCGTTCAGGATCGTCTGCGTGGAGCGGTAGTTCTGCTCGAGCTTGACCACCTGGGCGTCTGGGAAGTCGTCCTCGAAGTCGAGGATGTTGCGGATGTCGGCGCCGCGGAAACGGTAGATCGACTGGTCGTCGTCGCCGACCACGCAGAGGTTGCGGTGCTCCTCCGCCAGCAGCTGAAGCCAGCGGTACTGGGCCCGGTTGGTGTCCTGGTACTCGTCGACCAGCACGTGCTGGAAGCTCCGGCGATAGCGGTCGCGCACCTCCTCGAAGAGCTCGAACAGGTTCACGCAGCGGAACAGCAGGTCGTCGAAGTCCATCGCGTTGGCGCCGTGCAGGCGCTGCTCGTAGAGCTCGTACACGTCGGCGGCGGTCTGCTCGAAGAAGGTCTCCACCTTGAGCCGATAGGCCTCGGCGTCGAGCAGCTGGTTCTTCGCGTCGGAGATCTGGCGCCGGATGCCGCGCGGGGCGAAGCGCTTGGGATCGACGTCGAGCTCATCCACGCAGTTCTTGACCAGCCGCAGCGAGTCCTGCTCGTCGTAGATCGTGAAGCCGCGCGTGTAGCCGAGCCGCTCGGCGTCGGCGCGCAGCATTCGCGCGCAGGCCGAGTGGAAGGTCATCACCCACATCGCGCGCGAGCGCCCGCCAACCAGCGTCTCAACGCGCTCGCGCATCTCCTGCGCGGCCTTGTTGGTGAACGTGATTGCGAGGATCTCGCCGGGCCGCGCCTGGCCGGTGCGCACCAGATGGGCGATCCGGTGGGTGAGCACGCGCGTCTTGCCGGAACCGGCTCCCGCGAGGATCAACAGCGGCCCCTCGGCGTGCAGCACGGCCTCGCGCTGGGGCTCGTTGAGGCCCTCGAGCAGCTGGTCGGCGGCGGCTTCGGTGCTCACCGATCCGAGGATAGAAGCGCGTTCGGCGGCGTGGATCTCAGAGGTCGCGGCGGGCGAAGCCGGCGCGCGCCGCCAGCCCCACGAGCCCCAGGTAGGTGATCGCCCAGAGCCACAGGAGCGGTCCGCCCTCCTGGGCGCCGCCGAACGGGCCGAGCTGGACGATCACGCCGGTCACGCCGCCCACGTCCTCGGTGAGCGCGTCGAGGCCAGCCTGGTAGAGCGCTTCGAAGGGCAGGAGCCAGGAGCAGACCGAGGCCACGGTCTCGAGCGTGTCGACGCTCAGGGCGTCGCCGATCTGGCCCAGCAGGCCCGCCGCGAGCCCGGCGCCGAAGAGCATGAAGATCGCGATTCCGTTGGCGGTGGCGGACAGGAACACCGAGCCGAGCAGCGACAGCGCGGCGATCACGAGCACCCCGACCACGAGGCCGAGACCGGGCGCCACGATGCGGTCGGGCCACCAGTCGCCGGCCGCGCCCGTGATCAGGAGCGCCGCCAGGTAGACCGCCGCCACGTAGGAGCTGCACACGGCCGCCGCGCCGCAGAAGCGCCCGAGCAGCAGGCTCGTTCGGCCGACCGGCCGCACCACGAGCGGCTGGAGCAGCCCGCGCTCGGCATCGCCGCGCACGGCCCCGAGCGTCAGGAACGAGGCCAGCACGGCGCCCAGGAAGAGCGTGGTGAACATCGACAGGCCGAGCAGCGTGGAGCCGGTGAGCACGCGCTCGTCGAGCTGCTGGGCCGGGTCGGCGTACCCCTCCACCTGGTCGAACGCGGCGTTGGTGCCGAGCGCGTACAGGGCGAGGAAGGCGAGTGTGAGCACCACCACGACCACGAGCACGCGCCGCCGCACCGCCTCGCGCAGCGCGTAGCGGGCGATCACGAGCGCGCCGCTCACGCCGCTCCCACCGCCTCGAGGTAGGCCTCCTCGAGGGTCGAGGTCAGCAGGCGCACCTCGTACACGTCCTCCCCCGCCTCCACGAGCTCGGCCACGATCCGCGGCACCTCCTCGCGACCCGCCTCCGGGAAGGCGCGCACCCCGCGGCCGGTCTGGATCTCGACCCCGCGCGGGCGCGCAAGCTCGGCCGGCGTGCCGCCGGCCACGATCCGCCCCGCGAGCAGGATCGCCACGCGATCGCACACGAGCTCCACCTCGCTGAGCAGGTGCGAGTTCAGCAGCACCGCCACGCCGCGGCCGCGAAGCTCGCTGAGCAGGTCGCGCACGATCCGCCGCCCGACCGGGTCGAGCGCGCTGGTCGGCTCGTCGAGCAGCAGCAGCCGCGGCGCGCCCACCAGCGCCTGCGCGATCCCGAGCCGCTGCTGCATCCCCTTCGACATCGCGGCCACCTTGACTCCGCGGGCGTCGGCCAGCCCCACCAGCTCGAGCAGCTCGGCCCGCTCGGCGGCCCCGCCCGCCGACCCGGCGAGCGCCTGGTGGAGCTCGATCAGCTCGTCGGCGTTCAGCCAGTCGGGAAAGCGGAACAGCTCGGCCAGGTAGCCCACCTCCGCGCGGGCCGGGGCCGAGCCCGCCCGCGCCCCCGCCACCTCGGCCTCGCCGCCGCTCTGCCTCACGAGGCCGCAGGCGATCTTGGTGAGCGTCGACTTGCCGGCTCCATTCGGGCCCAGCAGGCCCACGAGCTCGCCGGGCTCGACGCTCAGGTCGACGCCCGCCAGCGCCTGCGTCCCGCCGTAGCGCTTGCTGAGCTGGCGGCAGGCGAAAGCGGGCGGCACCGGGCGCAGTGTAGGAAGCTGCCCGGCGTGGACCTGACCGATCGCGTGCGTTCCGGCTGCCGGGAGATCGCCGAGCGGGCGCACTCGGTCGCGATCGACTCCGAGCGGCTGGCCATGCTCGAGGCCGAGGCCGTGGCCATCGAGCCCGCGCCGCTCGACCCCGAGCGGCACTACCTCGAGGGCACGCCCGAGGACGTGGCTTCATACCTGCTGGCGCTCGACTCGATCAACTTCGGCTCCGGCTGGTCCCCCACGCTGCGAAAGCGCCCGGGCTGCTCCGGCTACTACACGGTGGCCTGGGCGCTGGCGGACCGCTGGCGCTCGCCCGGGCCGTGGAGCGCCGCCGAGCTCGCCGCGCTCGACGGCCCCGAGGTGGCCGCCGTGCTCGGCCAGGAGCCGGATCACGAGCTGATGGCGCTCTACGCGCGGGCGCTGCGCGAGCTCGCCGCGTTCCTGGGCGATCGCGGCGCCCTGGAGCTGGTGGAGGACGCGCGGGGATCGGCGCTCCAGCTCGCCTCGATGTGCGCGTCCGGCATGCCGATGTTCGACGACGTGGGCTTCTGGAAGAGGGCCCAGATCGTGCCGAACGATCTGGCGCTCGCCGGCGTGGCGTCGTTCGGCGACCTCGACCGGCTCACGATCTTCGCCGACAACCTCGTGCCCCACGTGCTGCGGATGGACGGCGTGCTGCGCTACTCGGAGGCGCTCGCCGCCCGCATCGACGCCGGCAAGCTGCTTCCCGCCGGGTCGCCCGAGGAGCGCGAGATCCGCGCCTGCGCCGTGCACGCCTGCGAGCTCATCTCGGCGGGCAGCGGGGTGCCCGCCCGGACGCTCGACACCTGGCTCTGGAACCGCGGCCAGGCGCCCGCCTACAAGGCGGTAGCGCGGCACCGCACGCGGACCGTCTACTACTGAGCCGCGGGAGCGCGACGGGCGTCGACCCGGGCGAGCGCCGAGACCGCGAGGCTGCTCAGCGCCTGACGGCGTAGCGAAGGAATGCCATGCCCACGGCGTCAGCCGCCCGTGGAGTCCGGCCCGCCGCGGCGCTTCAGCGGCTTTACGTCGGCGCCGCCGGGCTTCCGCCCGGTGAGCTCCACCACCAACTCCTCCAGCTCGCCCAGACGATTGGCGAGCCCGCGGATGGCATCGGCCACCGGGTCCGGCAGGTGCGCCCAGTCGGCGTCCGGGCCGGTCGGCCTCTTGCCGTCCACGCGCACGGGGTGGCCGGGATTGCCGACCACCGTGGAGTTGGCGGGCACGTCGTGGATCACCACCGAGTTGGCGCCGATCTTCGAGCGCTCGCCGATCTCGATCGGGCCGAGCAGCTTGGAGCCGGCGCCGATCATCACCTCGTGGCCGACCGTCGGGTGGCGTTTGCCGCGCGCGAAGCCGGTGCCGCCTAGCGTCACGCCCTGATACATCGTCACGTCGTCCCCCACCTCGGCGGTCTCTCCGATCACGACGCCTGAGCCGTGGTCGATGAACAGGCCTCGGCCGATCTGCGCGCCCGGATGGATCTCGATCCCGGTGACCATCTTGGTCGCGTTGGCGAGCACCCCCGGGGCGAGCGGCACGCCCGCCGTGTGGAGGGCGTGCGAGATCCGGTGCGAGAGCAGCGCCTGCACGCCGCCGTAGGTGATCAGCATCTCCGCCCGGCCGACTCCGCGCGCCGCCGGGTCGCGCTCCTGGGCGGCGGTCAGGTCCTCCCGCACCTCGCGGGCGACCTTGGCGAATGTCCCGAGCCCGAGCACTGGCTTCCTAGGGCGCGAAGAACGGCGTGCTCACGTAGCGCTCTCCCGAGTCCGGCAGGATCACCACGATCCGCTTGCCCCGCATCTCCGGGCGCGAGCCCACCTGGATCGCTCCCCAGAGCGCCGCCCCGCACGAGATGCCCGCGAGCACGCCCTCGCGCTGCGCGCAGCGCCGCGCGGTCTCGATCGCGTCCTCGTCGTCCACTGGGATGATCTCGTCGATCACCTCGCGGTTCAGCACCTCGGGCACGAAGCCAGGCCCGATCCCCTGGATCTTGTGCGGACCCGGCCGCCCGCCGGAGAGCACCGGCGAGCTGGCCGGCTCGACCCCGACCACCAGTAGCTCCGGGTTGCGCTCCTTGAGCCGCTCGCCGCAGCCCGTGATCGTCCCGCCCGTGCCGGCCCCCGCCACGAACGCGTCCAGGCGCCCGTCCATGTCGCGCCAGATCTCCTCCGCGGTGGTACGGCGGTGGATCTCGGGGTTGGCCGGATTTGAGAACTGGTTGGGGACGAAGCAGTCGCCCCGCTCACGGCACACGCCTCGCGCCCGCTCCACGGCCTCGTCCATCCCCCCCATCGACTCGACGAGGATCACCTCGGCGCCGTACAGCCGCAGCAGCCGCTCGCGCTCCCGGCTCATCCCCTGCGGCATGGTGAGCACCAGGTCGTACCCCTTGGCGGCGCACACGAACGCGAGCGCGATCCCGGTATTGCCGGAGGTGGCCTCGACGATCGTGTTGCGGCCCGGCTCGATCCGCCCCTCGGCCTCGGCGGCCTCGATCATGGCCACGCCGATCCTGTCCTTCACGCTGCCGGCGGGGTTGTAGGCCTCGAGCTTCCCCACCAGCTCCGCCTCGCAGCCCGGGGCCAGGCGCGTGAGCCGCACCATCGGCGTGTTGCCCACGATCTCGGCGAGGTTGTCGGGAATCGCCGCGAGGGGCGGCACGCTCATGGACCCGACTGTATCCGGCGGGCGGCTCAGCCCGTGGTGTTGCCTTCCGAGGCGATCCCGGTGCTGAGCGTGTCGGTCCTGAACACGGAGTTGGCGGCGCCGAAGGCGTTCGAGAGGATCGAGACCGTGTGCGAGTCCACGAGCAGCACGCCCGCCCTGGCGCCGCACCCCGTCGTGGGCGCAAGCGCGATCGTGTTCGAGCTCACCTCCGCGTTCTTGACGCCGCGCAGCTCCAAACCGTTACGGGTGCCAAGCAGCCGGTTGCCGCGGAAGGTGAAGCCGCTGCGGTAGACCGGCGGGCGACCGTCCGCGAAGACCGGCGAGAGGATCCTCACCGGAGCGAAGCAGCCGCTGGTCGGGACCGTCTGGGTGTTGTCCACGACCATCACGTCGCCCACCTGCGGATCCGCGCCGAAGCCCACGTTCGCCACCACGCCGTAGCTGTTGGCGCCGAAGCTGTTGCGGGCGATCGTGATGTGCCGGGCGATCTCGCAGTCGTCGTCGCTCTCGATGTCCACGTTCGACCACGCCACCTGGCCCACGTTCGAGTCCTGGAGCGTCACGTTCTCGGCGTCGACCACGGCGAGCCCCTGGCGGCCGATCCGCTCGATCGTCGCCCCGCTGATCACCACGTTGCGCGCACTCGAGGCGTCGTCGCCGCACGCCGGAGAGTCGACAGAGCGCCAGAGCATCATCCCGTCCCCCCAGACCTCGCGCGCCTGCACGCTCTGCAGCGTCATGCCCTGCACGCCCTCGACGGAGAAGCCGTGCTGCCACTCGAGGGCGGGGTCGTAGCCACCGGCGGGGTTGCTCCCCCGCACGGCGAGGTTCTGGACGGTGAGGTTGCCGCCGCCTACGAAGCGCCAGTTGGCGCGGTGGCTCCCGCCCGGGGTGAGTGCGCGGAACTCGGAGCCCTGACCGTCGATCACGAGTCCCGTCCGGCCGCTGAGCGTGATCGTCTCGCTCTGGCCGTAGCAGCGGCCGCGACCGAACTGCACCTTGCCCCCGTCCGGAACGGTGGCGAGCCAGCTGGTGATCTGGGCGTCGACCGCCACCGAGCAGTCGGCCTTGATCTTGACCGGAACCTTGTAGACGCCGCCGAGTCGCGGCGCGCCGAGTGCCGGAGCGGCCACGACGGCGAGGACGAGGAGCAGGGCCAGCAGCCAGAGGCCGCCGCGGGCGCGGTTGCGGGACATGTTGCTCCTCACCTCGACAGGAACGGCGCGCGACTTTACCCCCGCGCGCCGACCACGACCTCGCCCGCGGCTCCCGTGAGCACTATGCCGGCGAGCGCGGGCGCGCCCGGGCTCACGGCGATCGGGAGATGGTGCTCGCCGAGCCATTCGCTGAGACGGTCCGCGTCGCCGTCGAGCCGAAGCTCCGTGATCTGGACCGGGCCGTCCCGATGGTCGGCGGGAATGTGGCCCGGGAACGCGGTGCCCGGTTCCCACTCGATGAAGAACGGCAGGAACGGCTCGGCGGCGGCCTCCGCCAGTGCCGCCATGCGCCAGCGGACGACCCGGCCGTCCCGGGCCTTCCGCGATCGGCTGTCGACGCTCAGGCCCAGCCCTCCGGCCACATCGTCGAGCCGCACGGTCCGTACGGCCCAGCCGAGCGGCCGCGCCGGCCCGGCCGTCGCCCCTCCCACCCAGCGCCCGAACGCGCTGCTCGCCGCCTCGTCCTCGTCGACCACCGCGACCAGCTCGAGATAGGTCTCGCCGAGCGGGACGATCCTGTTGGCGGTCCCCCAGCCCGGATGACGGCCGCCCTCGACCGAGGCCAAGCCGTGGCGCTCCTCGAGCTCCCGCCCAGCCTGCGCCAGGTCCGACACCGCGATCAGTACGTGGTCGAGCTCCAGAGCGGCGAGGGTAGCTGGAGGCGGCACCACGCGATACTCGTATGCCGATGTCCCAGGAGAACGTGGAGATCGTGCGGCGGATCCTCGCCGAGTGGGCTCGAGGGGACTTCCGTGCCGGAGCGGACGACCTCGACCCGGAGGTCGTCTTCATCGTTCGCCCCCCGTTCCCGGAGCCCGCGAGCGTCATCGGCGCAGCGGGAATCAGCGACTACATGCGCGGATTTCTAGAGCAGTGGACTGGATATGAAATCGAGGCCACGGGGTTCGAGCCCATCGGCGAAACCGTCCTGGTCGCTGTCGTGCAGCGAGGGACCGGGAGCTCGAGCGGAGTCCCGGTCGAGATTCCGCATTGGATGGTCTTCGAGTTCCGCGGTGGAATGATCGTGCGGATCGAGACCATTCTCGACAGGGCCGACGCCCTCGAAGCCGCGCGGGTGCGGGAGTAGCCTGGGCGGGGTTCCCTCCGATGCGCCAGGGGTAGTAGGTAGGTACCAGGCAATCAGTCCAGCACGGAGGAGGAAGGCATGGCCGGTTCGGGCGACAGTCGTGGAATCGGAGGGCTCTCGCTTGGCGGGATCATCGTGATCATCGGGATCGTTCTGATGCTCTTCTGGAGCCTCGTGCTCGGGCTGATCGTCGTCTTGATCGGTTTGATCGCCTTCGGCGGGTTCGCGCGCGGGAAGTGGTACTGACGCGTAGCCGGGCGCGCGCGGCGTGACCCCGTCCACCTCGGGTGTGTTCAGCAAATAGGTCGGCGCGTCGTATGCTGATGTGGTGCGAGCGCTTCTGGAGGACGGGCCTCTGCAGGGCAAGGAGCTCGAGGTCGAGGCGGTGGAGGGCCGACCACCCAAAACGGTTGAGGTCCCCGACGACAAGGGCGGCGTTTGCCGATATTGCCTGGCAGAGTGGACTCAGGAGGGCATGAGCGCGGCCTACACATTTCTGTACGACGTCTAGTTCGCACCTGGCCAGACACCCCCTGGCCTCGCGGGATACTGGGCGGCGAGGTCGCAAGAACGGACAAACAGGGGGTAGAACACGTGAGCGGCCCGCTGGTAGAACACGCACGGGGCCGGTTTCCCGAACGCGCTGGCGACGCTTCGAGTAACCCCCGGCGTCGCTGGCAGAGTTCCTTGGGTTTCCGGCCCCGCTTGACCATGCTAGGTCAGCTTCTCGGTCCTGCAACCTCGAACGTCCGCCGAAGCGTTGCGAGGTCGCCAGCCCCCACGGCATCGCGGACCATCAGACCGGTGCTGAGCGCGCTCCCCCCGTCCCGCACACCGTTGATACCCGCTGCGCGGGCGAGTTCCCTCAGTCGCTCAGTACGCGCCGCTTGATACTTACCTGCCGCCGCTCGGCTTGGAGTTGTCGTACCTGAACCCAGGGAACGATGAACACTGAGCGCCTGGCAGGAGGGCGTCGCGCGGGCACGAGAGTTCATCGCCCCGTTCCGGGGTATTGTATGAGACGTCAACGTCTCGCGAGGAGATATCGATGTCCACACCCCCCTACGCAGTGGGTAATCCTCAGCCTCTCAGAAGGAACGGGCACGTACGCGTCCCCCCTAACGGGGACGGCTGGAAGGTGAAGGCTGAGGGCGGGGGCGTCGACAGTTCGTACGCGGCCCGGGACGAGCCAACTCGCGCTTGGCATCGCCTGAGCCAGGCGGAACAGCACGTCTTGCGGTGCTTTCTCGCAGGGCGTCTTCCGGCCGGCCAAGTCGACGCGGAGCTCGCGAGAGCACGCTCGGAGACATCTCCCGTCGCAACCATGGCGAGCTGCTCGCCCACGGACCCGACGGCCAGATCCGCGAGCGCGACACCCTCGGCCACGACCCCCGCACCAATCCCCGGCTGACGTTCGGCGGGGCGCGGGGGTAGCGGTCTAGCCGTGCCCCGCAGCCGCCACGGCAAGGTGAGCCGCTGACGTGTAAGGCGGGGCGCGCTTCGACTCGGTGCGACCCTCGCACCCCCAGAGGGCGAGCGCAACTGGCGGGCACGGACGATCAGCTGGTGCTGAGCGCCCGACGTCCGTCCCCCACATGCCGTTGATACCCGCTGCGCGGGCGAGCCTCAGTCGCTCAGTGCGCGGCGGGCGTAGTCAGAGGCCAGGAGGCCGTTGCTCAGGGCTTCTTGACGGTGGCGCGTGATACGCCGTTCGGCCAGCCGGACAGTACGAGCGGCGGCGCGTTCGGTTGTGCGCAGCTCGCAGGCCTGAAGAAGGTGTGCACGTTTCCGTGCTGGGCGCGCGGCCCCGGCGACCTGCCGGCAGCGGCGGAGTCCGGAGGTCGGCAGCTTCGACCCGGCGGCTCGCTCGTGGGCCCGGACAGCGAGGCGGGCATCGCGCCTACTGCTGCGGGCCATCCTGGCAACCAGCCGTTCCGAGTGCTCGAGCTGGTCATGCATCGCGACAAGCTGCTCGTGTCGGCGCCGCTCCATGTGAAGGGCCCAGAGCTCGTTCCAGCGTCCGCTCAGCCGCCCGAGCGCGTGGAACGAGAGCTTTCGGCGCGACTCATACGGCGCTGTCCCGGCGATCTCGACCACTCCCTCCGAGGCGAACTGCCCCGCGAAGTCATCCTTCAGCGTGACGAAGACCTGCTCCGCCCCGGCCTCTGCGAGCGTGAGCACAGACTCGGTCAGGTAGGCAGCCTGGCCCGGCTCACCGCTGCCGAAGGCGAGGCTCAGGCTGGTAGACGGGGTCGGCGGGATACGCGTGTTCTGTCACCCAGAATGGGCCCACGAAGCCGTAGCGTGCGAAGGCGGCCCGCACGGCGCGAAGCTGGCCCACGACAACAGCAAGCCGCCCGCGCACGTGCACGCTCGCCACATCAAACGACCGCGCGGCGTCAGGGCCGGCGGCGGCAAAGAAGAGCTCGAGCCAACCCTCGTTGGGCGATCTGAGAAGGCCGCCGAGCACGATCGTCGCTTCGGGCACACGCGCCTTGATGTGACGATGCGCCAGCCCCAGCATCCGCGCGTATTCCTGCGGCGGTCCGTCGAACCGGGTGTCGAGATCCGGCTCGTTGCGGATCTGCCAATGATGGATGGTGCCTCGGGCATGGGCCGCCACCTCGCCGGCCAATCGCCCCCACTCCTCGGGGTCGCTCGGCGCGCACCCACCAGCCTGGGGCCAACGCTCTCGGCAGCTCGAAATGAACGTCGGCGTGCGCTCCAGGACCGCGAGCACCGCCGGCAGCGAACCGTCACGGATTCGCCGCCTCACAGTCGGCTCGGAGCAAGCAAGCTCTGCGGCCACCTCGGACACGGTCATGTACGCACCGCCGTAGTCACGAGTCGTCAGAACGGTCATGACCAAAGCGTGACCACCCGGTGTTACGGGTGGCGGCCTCGGCCTGCGGTGCAGTTGCGGTGCGGTCGAGGCACCTGCGCCAGGTTTCCGAGGGGTCCCGAAGGGCTTTCTAGAGCCGAGAACGGCCCAACTGCGTAGGCGCTTCTAGATGTAGTACATCGGCGCCGCCGACTGCGCCTCGCGTTCCGCCACCTCGGCGATCGTCGTGCCGGCGAGCACGCTCTTGACGGCTCCGAGCGCCTCGGCCCATACCTGGCCGTCGGCCGGGGCGGTGGCGCCGAGCTCGCCCTCGAGCAGCTCCACTACCTCGAGCACCGTGATCTCCGCGGGTGGGCGGGCAAACGAGTAGCCGCCCTTGACGCCGCGCTGGGACTGGAGGACCCCGGCGCGGCGGAGGGTCGCGAAGAGCCCCTCGAGGAACTGGACGGGGATGTCCCGGGCGCGGGCGATCTCCCCGATCGGCACCGGGGCGGCGTTGCCGCGGCGGGCCAGCTCGGCCAGGGCTCGCACGGCGTAGGGGGACTTGGTGGTTATCACCAGCACGGGCCGTGACTCTACGGTATGGACATGCCGCCTCTCCGGCGCGTCGACCTGTGGCTCCCGCCTCTCATCCTGATGGCGGTGATCTTCTACCTCTCGGCTCAGCCGAACCTCGACTCGGGCCTCGGCACGATCGACACGGTGGGCCGCAAGCTCGTGCATTTCGGGGAGTACGCGCTGCTGTGCGCCCTCTGGTGGCGGGCGTTCGCGTCCGGGGTCGGAAGCCGGCGTGCCGCGCTCGTGGCGTTCGCGCTCTCGAGCCTGTATGCCGCGAGCGACGAGTTCCATCAGGGCTTCGTCGAGACCCGTAACGGGTCGCCCGTCGACTGGGCGATCGACACGGCCGGCGCCGCGGCCGCTGCCCTCTGGCTGCGGGCGCGCTCACGCACGCGAGTGACCGCCTGATGCTGCGCAGGCTGCCAATCGAGTCGGCCCAGCCGATCATCGTCTTCGCGGTCGCGCGGCTCGT
>Ga0075431_100002779_pt1 | contig 16943 bp, 14 predicted proteins | sample RhiMetdeltSRZDD5_FD_75297 | JGI IMG/M metagenome (GOLD analysis project Ga0075431, IMG submission 75297) | Populus rhizosphere microbial communities from Tennessee, USA - Rhizosphere MetaG P. deltoides SRZDD5 | ecosystem: Host-associated > Plants > Roots > Rhizosphere > Soil | place: USA... | reverse complement strand
GGGCTACAGCTCCGGGCAGGCGATCGAACGCATGGAGAAAATCGCGCGCGACGTGCTGCCGGCGGATTTCAGCTACGACTGGAGCGGCGCCTCGTTCCAGGAAAAGCGCTCGGGCGGCACATCCACCACGGCGCTGGGACTCGCAGTGGTCATGGTGTTCCTCATTCTCGCCGCGCAGTACGAACGCTGGACGCTGCCTCTGTCCGTGCTTCTTGCGCTTCCGTTCGGCACGTTCGGTGCCCTTGCCGCGGTCTACCTTCGCAACTACACGAACGACGTGTATTTCCAGATCGGTCTCGTAACGCTCCTTGGGCTCGCGGCGAAGAACGCCATCCTGATCGTCGAGTATGCCGTGCTCAAGAAAAGCGAAGGCCTGTCGACGTCCGCGGCCGCTCTCGAAGCGGCGCGCCTCCGGTTCCGGCCCATTCTGATGACTTCGCTTGCGTTCATTCTCGGTGTCGCGCCGCTGGCGTTTTCCTCCGGCGCCGGCGCAGGCGCTCGCCTTTCCGTCGGCACGGGCGTGATGGGCGGCATGCTGGCGGCGACATTTCTCGCGATTTTCTTCATCCCGCTCTTCTACAAAGTGATCGTCGATCGGCGGCTCACCGAAACGCGCTCGACACGCGACATCGAGGAAGAAGCCGCGCACCATCGCAGGGCTGCGGGCCATGCGCCGCATCTTCCTCCTCACCATGCGCCACATCCGGCTGGAGGTGGCGATGCGACGTAGCCTCGTCGTCGCGCTTGCGGTAACGATTCTCGCCGGCTGCGCAACGGGCCCGCGCTATGAGAGGCCCGCGGTGGAACTGCCGGCCGCGTGGAAAGACGCGCCCGCGCAGGGGCAATCCGCACTCGGTGAGCGCTGGTGGAGTCTTTACGGGGACCCTGTGCTCGACCGGCTCGTGGCAGAAGGTCTCGAGCGCAATCGCGATCTCGCAATCGCCGCCGCGCGGATAGATGAAGCCCGCGCGGTGCTCCGAATCACCGATGCCGAGCGCCTGCCCGCGGTCGATGTGACCGCGCAACGCGATCGCACGCGCTCGTCCGCGCGCTCCTCGGTTCCGCTGCCTCCAGGCGTTCCGCTCACGCGCAATTCCAACCAGGCAACAGTGAATGTTTCTTACGAGCTCGACCTGTGGGGGCGTTTGCGCAGTGCGAGCGACGCGGCGCGGGCAGAGTTGCTTGCGACACAATCGGCGCGTCAAACCGTGCGGATCGCACTCGTCAATCAAATCGTTCAGTCGTATCACACATTGCTCGCGCTCGACCGCCAGGTTGCAGTCACGCAACGCACGATCGAAGTGCGCGCCCGCGATCTCGAGCTCCAGCGCAAGCGCTATGACGCGGGTTTGATCGCGGATTTCAATCTGCGACAGCTCGAAGCCGAAGTCGCGGCCGCCCGCGCGCAACTTCCGGGGATCCGGCAGCGCCGCACGGCAGAGGAAGTCGCCCTCCTCACTCTGCTGGGCCGCACGCCGCGCGCGATTGTCGAGGAAGCGCTCGCATTCGCTGACGACCGTGGACAGCTTCCGAATGATGTCGTGCCCGAAGGTTTGCCGTCCGACCTGCTGCTGCGACGGCCGGACATCGTCGACGTCGAGCAGCGTCTGATCGCAACGAACGCGCGCATCGCTGCGGCACGCGCCTCGCTTTTCCCGCGCATTGCGCTCACCGGTTACCTCGGTGGCGAAAGCGCCTCGCTCGCCGACCTTTTCACCGCGCCTGCGCGGATATGGCAGCTCGCGTTCGGGCTCGCCCAGCCGATCTTTCAGGGGGGCCGATTGCGAGGCGAGGTCCAGGCGGCAGAAGCACGCGAGCAGCAGGCGGTCGCGCAGTACCAGAAAACGGTGCAAACCGCATTCGGCGAAGTCCGCGAAGCGCTCTCCGCGCAAGTGCGCGCCCGCGAAACGCATGCAGCCGAAAACGCTCGCGTGGCGGCGCTCACGGAGACGCTGCGGCTCGCACGCATTCGCTACGAGAACGGCCTTTCCAGTCAGCTCGAAGTGCTGGACGCCGAGCGCAACCTGCTGCAGGCGGAGTTGAATCGCATCGACGCGCTCCGAGCGCAGCGCGCAGCGGTGGCGGATCTCGTGCGCGCGCTGGGTGGCGGCTGGCAGGGTGAGCTGGAAGAAGTCACGAAGAGGTGATGGCGACAGGTGCTTGCGGTAGCCCCATCACTCCTTGCCCGGTTGAGCATCGGCGGTTAGAGTATCTCTCACATCACGCGACGGAATCGATGTGGCAGTCACATTCAATCAAAGTAGCGTCTGGCCGGAGGTGCTCGCACCCGGCATCGAGCGGCAGCGTCTGCTCACTTCAGCGCGATTGCCGCGCACGAAAGTACTGCTCGACCGCGTAAAGCTTGCTCCCGGGAAATCGATCGAGCTTTTCGTCGAACCCGGAAGTCTCGCGTGGATCCAGATACTCGAGGGCGAGACGCTGCTCACCGCGCCGCCGGCAAAGCTCGCGCTTGGCAGCACGCACATCGTTCTCCTGCCGCCGAAAGCGACTGTGAGCGCCTCGGGTAAACGCGGTGCCGTACTCCTGCACGCGCAAGTACCGCAGGCTTCGCGGCTCGACCCGAAGCTTGCGGAGGAGCCGCCTCACCTGCGCGTGGTCGACTGGTCGCGGGAACCGGTGCTCGACTCCGAGCACGACGCCCGCAAGCGCATATATATCGTCACGCCGAAACTCTTCGGCACGACCGCGGTGAAAGGCGAGATGATCGTCTATCCGCCGGGCACGCAAGCGTCCAGGCACCACCACGTCGGGGCCGAGCATTTCATGTACGTGCTGAAAGGCCGCGGCACGGCTTATGCGAACGAAAACCCGATTGCCGTGCAAGCCGGCGACCTCATCTATTACGACGACTGCGAGCGTCATTACCTTCGCAGCGAAGGCGACGAAGAGATGGTCTTCGCGGAATTTTTCGTGCCCGGTGCGTACACGACAGTTTGGGCCGAAGGCGCACCGGTCTGCACGTGGACACCAACAGGCCGCAATATCCGCGGCGAAAAACCCGTGCGCGAAATCGAACGCCACATGTCCGGGACTGCCACACCGCAAGACGTATAGAGGAGCCCGTATGAAACTCGAAGGACTGCTGCACCTCAATATCCGCTGCTCGAAAGCCGACCTGCCGAAGATCGAGAAGTTTTATGGTGAAGTGATGGGGCTCAGGAAAGGCTACAGGCCGAACTTCAACAACGAAGGGCTCTGGCTTTATCTCGGCGACGAGCCGATCATTCACGTCGGTGCCCGCGTGGCCGAAGGCTTTCTGTCGGAGAAGCACAACGGCAGCGTCGACCATATGGCTTTCCGGATGAAGGGCGCGTCCGAATTTCGCAACCACGTGCGCAAGCTCGGGATCGTATTCGAGGAACAGAACGTGCCCGAGGCGGGTTATCAGATTTTCCTCAGAGATCCGATCGGGACGGTCCTCGAGTTCAACTTCCCCAACGCCGAAGCGCCGGAGGACATCAAATCCGGCACGATGGCGCCACGCACACGCGCAACGGTATAGAAGCGGTGACCGGCAGCTTCCGCGTTGCTCTGCTGCAGATGCAGACGGGCAACGATCTCGCGCACAACCTCGAGAGCGTCGAATCGATGACGCGCGAAGCTGCGCGGAACGGCGCACAGTTTGTGCTCACGCCGGAATACACGCTCATGATGGACGGCAGCGGCCGGGTCATGCGCGAGCGCGCCCTTCCGGCCGACGGCGGTCCACCGCTCGCCGAGCTTCGATCGCTCGCGCGAGAGCTGTCGGTCTGGCTCCTCGTCGGCTCGCTCACGCTCCGGACGGACGGCGATCGCATCGCGAATCGCTCGTATCTGCTCGCGGCCGACGGCCATGTCGCCGCGAGTTACGACAAGATCCACATGTTCGACGCGACACTCCCGGACGGCAAAGTGATCCGCGAGTCTTCGGCGTACTGCCCCGGCGACCGGGCGATCGTCGCCGAAACGCCGTGGGGGAAGCTCGGCCTGACCGTCTGTTACGACTTACGCTTCCCGCAGCTCTACAGAGCGCTCGCCAAAGCGGGCGCCCTTTTTCTCACGATTCCGTCGTCCTTCCAGCGTTCGACCGGCAAGTTCCACTGGCATACCCTCATCCAGGCGCGCGCGATCGAGAACGCATGCTTCGTATTCGCCCCCGCCATGTGTGGCGAGCATCCGGGCAACCGCACGACTTACGGTCATTCGCTGGTGGTGGATCCCTGGGGCGAGATCGTCGCGGACGGTGGCGAGGCGCCCGGCGTCGTCTATGCGGACATCGATCCTGCGCGGGTCGCACGCGTGCGGGGCATGCTGCCCTGCCTCGAGCACGACCGCGATTTCGCGCTGCCCGGCTGATTCGGACGGCGCAGACCGTTCCGGGCACACGATTTGCGAAGGGGCTCGCGACCGCTCGGGCAGAGCTGACGCTCTTTCATCAAAAGATTCATGGATCTGACTACACCGGAAACTCGAGCCGAGCAGGGTTTGCTCGTGCCAGGGCGCAACTGCTGGCGCATCGAACGCGCCAACCGCCTCGCGTTCCTCATCGACGGTGCGGCTTACTTTGCCGCCGTGCGAGCCGCGATCGCCAAGGCGCGCCGCAGCGTGTTCATACTCGGATGGGACATCGATAGTCGTATCAGGCTCGTTCCCGGCGGCGCCGACGATGGCTTGCCGGAAGAGCTCGGCGATTTCCTGAACGAAGTCGTGAAGCGCCAGCGGGACCTGCGGATGTACGTGCTGTCCTGGGACTTCGCGATGGTTTTCGCGCTGGATCGCGAGTGGCTGCCGATCTACAAGCTCGACTGGCGCACGCACCGGCGCCTTTCGTTCAGACTGGACGATAAACATCCGGCCGGCGCGTCACACCACCAGAAGATCGTCGTCGTCGACGATGCGGTTGCGTTCGTCGGCGGGCTCGATCTCACGCACTGCCGCTGGGATACGTCGGAACATGGTTGTAACGAGCCCGGACGCTGTGATCCGGAAGGCAAACCGTATCGGCCGTATCACGACGTGCAGGCGCTGGTGGACGGTGCTGCAGCACGCGCGCTCGGCGTCCTCTGCCGCGACCGCTGGAGCCGCGTATCCAAGCGGCCGGCACGCAGTGTGGACCACGCACCCACGAACGATCCGTGGCCGGGCGGGGTGGAACCGGACATCGTCAACGTGGACGTTGCAATCGCGCGTACCGATCCGGGCTACACGAGCGGCATCCCTGTGACGGAAATACGGCACCTGTACGTGGATGCGATCGCCGCGGCCCGGCGGTCGATGTATCTCGAGAACCAGTATTTCAGCTCGAGCGTCGTCGGAGCCGCGCTGGCCGCGCGTCTTCGCAGCCCGGACGGGCCGGACGTCGTCGTGGTGTCGCGGCAAATCGAAGAAGGCTGGCTCGAAGAGCGGACGATGGGCGTGCTCCGCGCCCGCCTGCACAAGCAGTTGCAGGAGGCGGATGTCGATAACCGCTATCGGCTGTATTACCCGCGCGTACCCGGGCTCGAATTGCCGAACGTGCTGAACGTGCACAGCAAGGTCCTCGTCGTGGACGACGACCTCTGCAGCGTGGGATCGGCGAACTTCAGCAACCGCTCCATGGGCTTCGACACGGAATGCAACATTGCCGTCGAGTCACGGGGAGACGAGCGCATCCGCCGCGCCATCGCAGGCCTGAGGAACCGGCTGCTCGCCGAGCACCTCGGTACCGATCCGGAGACCGTAGGCGCCGAAATTGCCCGGCATGATGGCAGGCTGATCCCGGCGATCGAGGCCTTGAAACGTGCTGGCCGGACGCTCGAGCCGATAGAACCTCGCGTGCCGCCAGAAATCGACGCGCTCGTGCCGGCGAGCGCCGTCGTAGATCCGGAGCGCCCCATGGATCCCGAAAAGCTCGTGCAGGAATTCGTTCCCCTGGCCGCGCGCAAGCCGACCGTGAGCCGCGTATGGCGTGCCACCGTCGTACTGCTCACGCTTGCGGCACTCGCGGCGATGTGGCGCTGGACGCCTTTACGCGATTTCGTCGCGCTCGAATCGCTCGTGCGCATGGCACGAACGCTCAACGAATCGCCGATTGCGCCGCTGCTCGTGCTCGCCGGCTATGTCCTCGGTGGACTTCTGGTCGTGCCCGTCACGGCCCTCATCGCCGCGACCGGCGTCGTTTTCGGACCACTCCTCGGGACCGTCTACGCGCTTTCCGGGGCATTGCTGAGCGCGGCCGTCACCTATTTTATCGGGCGTCGGATCGGCAGGCACGCAGTGCGGCGGCTCGCGGGATCGCGCCTGAATCGCATCACGCGCAGGCTCGCGAGAAAAGGCGCGATGGCGATCGCAATCGTGCGCCTGCTGCCCATCGCGCCCTTTACGGTCGTGAATGCCGTCGCTGGCGCCTCTCACATCCGGCCGCGGGAATTCCTGCTCGGCACTGCGATCGGCATGCTGCCGGGAATTCTCGCCATCGTGGTGTTCGTCGATCGCGTGACCGCCGCCGTTACCGACCCGCGCCCGTGGAATTTCCTCATGCTGATCGGCTTTGCCATAGTCGTCGTGGCTGCCGCGATATTCGTTCATCGACGGCTCGTCCGGGCAGATCGGCCCGTCGCTGCCACGGAAACCTGACATGGCACGCGACGGCATCCGTGTCGCCTCGTACAACACGCACGGTGGGATCGGGCGGGACGGTCATTTCGTCCCGAAGCGCATCGCCGACGTGCTGAAAGAGCTCGACGCCGATGTGATCGCGCTGCAGGAAGTCGAGAATCGCGCGACGGGGTTCGACATGCTCGCGTATCTCAAAGGAGAGACCGGGTTCGAGGCGATCGCCGGACCGACATTGCTCCGCCGTGGCGCGGACTATGGGAACGGGCTCCTCACCCGCTTCAAAACGCTGTCCGTCCAGCGCATCAACCTGTGCGTCGAGCGCTGCGAGCCGCGCGGAGCGATCGATGTCGAGCTCGATTGCAGCGGCACGCCGATGCGCGTGCTCGCGACGCACCTCGGATTGCGGCCGGCCGAACGCCGCGAGCAGATCCAGCGTTTACTGCGCGTGCTCGAAGGCGATCGCCCGCTCCCGACAGTCCTCATGGGCGATATCAACGAGTGGTTTCTCTGGGGGCGGCCGCTGCGCTGGCTGCACAAGCATTTCGAGGAGACGCGGGCGCTCGCGACGTTTCCGTCGAGATACCCCGTGTTCGCGCTCGACCGGCTGTGGGTAAAGCCGCGAACGCTCCTGCGCGACATGCAGGTGCATGCGACGCCGCTCGCGCGTGTCGCGTCGGATCATCTGCCGCTCACGGCCGAGCTTTCGCTGACATGCGGCGGGTCAGAACCCGTACTCCGTGACGAGATCTCTGCCGACGAAAGTCGCGCGACCGCAAATAGTGCATGAGCGGCGTGCAGGCGAAAAAAAAGGTGGTATAGTGCCGCCCGCGCGCGGTCGCCGGTCCTCGGAGCGGTTCTGGGTTTGCGATCGACCCTCGTCACCCATCAGAGAAGGATCCCTCCATGAGAAGCTACAGGCGGCTGCTCGGGCAGCTTTTTTTCGTTCTGGTTGCTGTCGCGTTCGCGTCGACTGAGTCGGCTGCAAGATCCTCCGCTCCATTCCTGGCGGTTATTGCGATAACCGAACAGGCTGGCCCGGATCCGACCGGCCCATGTCCGACGGGCTTCGCCGGTCTCATTTCGGGGACGGGTGACGCGTCACACATGGGGAAAGTGACGCTCACGTCGTTCGATTGCATCGAGATCGTGGGTCCGGGCGTCTTTCTCTTCTCGTCGAATCGCGTCGTCCTGACGGCTGCGAATGGCGACCAGGTCTTCGGCGAGTACAGCGGCGCAGTCGACGCACAGAACGGCGTTGGTGTCGTTTCCGGGCAGTTCAAGATCACTAGCGGAACGGGCCGGTTCCTGAACGCAACAGGCGGCGGCATACTGCAGGGTCTGGAGGAGATCGACTTCGCAAAGGGCACAGGTCGCGGTCAGATCCGGCTGAGCGGCACGATTTCGTACTAAGCTCGCGTATCCGGGCGCTGTCGAAGGTTGCCCGGGATGAGCTGACCGGCGCGAGGGTCGCTGGTTAACGCTCAGACGGGCGATGCCCGTCTCGCGACCGTTTCGGAACGATCAGACCGATTCGATCACGTTCGCGATGTTGTCGACGGACACGGGTACTTCCGCGTACAGAATGTCCGGCGAGGCGCCATACTTCTCCGTCACCATCGCTTTCCATTCGCGCGTGTAACACGCTTCTGCGGCGGCTTTGGATTCCCAAAGATAGATACCACCAGCGCGGTCACCGGCCTCAGTGATGTAGTAATGCTTTCGCACGAGACCGGCTTTACCCAGGTACTTGGGCGCTGTCGATCTGAAGACGCTCGCTGCGTCCGCCACCGTCCAGCGCTCAGGCAGTTTGAATGTCACGATCGCTACGATCATTTTCAGTCCTCATTGTGGAAAATCACGGCAGCACGTAGGCCCGACGACATCACTCCGCCTTCGCGCCCGAAGCTTTCACGACTTTGCCCCACTTCGCGGTTTCGCTTTTGATGAACGCGCCGAACTGCTCGGGCGTCGAAGTCGTCGGCTCGAAATCGCCGCCCAGCATGCGCTCGCGGTGCGTCGGATTCGCGACGACGGCTGCGATCTCCTTGTTCAGGCGCTGTACGACTTCACGCGGAGTGCGCGCGGGCGCGACGACGCCATACCAGACGCTGGCTTCATACCCCGGCAACGCGGATTCCGCGACGGTGGGCACTGCCGGCAGCTTGCCGATGCGTTTCGCGCTCGTGACGCCCAGCGCTTTGACCTTGCCTGCCTTGACGACCGGCACCGAGCCGGGCGTCGAAGCGAAGCTCATCTGAATCTGCCCCGCGATGACGTCGGTCGTTGCCGGCGCCGCGCCTTTGTACGGGATGTGCACGATATTCACCCCCGCCATCATCTTGAAAAGCTCCGTCGAAAGATGCGAAGCACTGCCCGGAACCGAGCCGTAGTTGAGCTGGCCGGGCTTCGCCTTCGCGAGCGCGATGAGCTCTTTCATGTTTTGCGCTGCCACCGAGGGATGCACGATCACGACGAACGGCGCTGAAGCAGCCAGAATGATCGGCGCGAAATCCCTGATCGGATCGAACGGAAGCCTGGGGTACAGCGTCGAGTTGATGGAGAGCGGGCCCGATGTGCCCATGAATAACGTATAACCGTCGGCAGGTGACTTGGCCGCGATATCGGCACCGATGTTTCCGCCGGCACCGGGACGATTGTCGACGATCACCTGCTGGCCGAGCGCGTCCGAAAGCGGTACCGCGATAATGCGCGCGAGCAGGTCTGTCGGCCCGCCTGCGGTGAGCGGCACGATCAGCCGGATGGGCTTCGTCGGGTATGCGCCTGCCCTGTCTGCCTGGGCGGGCGACGCACTGATCGGAAAAATAGTGAGAACCGTCAGCATACACAACCGACCGATCGGGTCTTTCAGCATCTGCCTCTCCTTACTGTTTTGTTATCGTGCGCCTGTCCCGGACTGGATCCGGGATCGCCCTGCCTGCCGTGTTGCCGGCTCGCAATGGCCTCGTGGTCACGCCATTTCAAAAACGACGATTTCGTGGTCGAGAAGCCGGGGCACCGTGACGTGCGCGATGGCGCCTCGCGTCTGGACCGGAATCGGCTCCCCGGAAGTCGCGAGCCGCGCTTCGCGCACACGCTCTCCGGGACCGAGGGCGAGCCGCACGGCTATATCGGACACCGGCACGATATTGCGGCCGATGTGTCGCCAGCCTGTGTTCACCGGCTTGCCGATGGGAAAATTCACCAGGTGCACGAGCTTGCGGTCTGGCTGCGTCATCAGGGTCGCTTCGACGAAATCCGGCGCGTCCACTTCGATGCGAGCCGGTTCGTTCAACGTCCAGCGCACCGCGTTTGCGAGCACACGGCCGAGATCGGGAAATCCGTAGCGATAAAAAAGCGCTTCGGATTGATTGCACAAATAGACGACGCGCCCTTGACCATATTCGCCGCGCACCGCTACCGGGATATCCGTCGTTTCCCGGATAGCACTGTATTCGGGAATGCTGATGGTCGCGCCGGAGTGCGCAATCACCGGAGGTATCAGTGTGAGCGGCACCGTTCGGCCCGTCTCGGCAATCACTTCGATGAGCGCACCTTCGTTCGGAACGAGGTCGGTGTCGCCTATGTCCGCGAGCAGCGGGTCGGCATGATTTTCGATTTTCGCGTACGACGACCTGAGGCCTTCGCGACGCCCTTTGGCACGCGCACCCAGCAACGCCGCAAACGCCGGGCTTGCACGCTCATCTCCGTTGCATGTGTAAAAGCCCGCTTCGAAGCTCGCGACGACGCCGCCGCCGGCGTTCGCGAATGCCGCCAGTGCCTCCACCGTATCGTCGGAAACGCAGGCAAGATTGGACAGCACCACCACGCGGTAACGACCCAGTCGCTCCGGTGCAATGGTCTTGTCCGAGATCACGTCGAACGGGATATGCGCTTCGAGCAACGCGCAATACCAGCCGCGGATGAAATCGAGGTAGCGCGCGTGCGCCTTGTCACCGCCGTAATTGTCCTGCGTGTGCCGCGAGTACACGAGGGCGACGCGTGCACCCGAGACGGCGCCGTCGAAGTAATGCTCCCATCGCGCGAGCCGCTTCATGACGTCGCGCATCGGCTCGAGCCCGCGGCGGTCGAAAAGGTCGGAATAGCCGCCGTTGACATGCAGCCACGTATTGACGCCGTTCGCAAACTGCTGCGCTATCCACGGGCGATTCTCCGACTCCGGCGCCGCGTAAAGCCTCCACCACGGATAGAAGTAGCTTGCAGTCATCCAGCGCGGCTTGTCCGGGGCGAGCGATGCGAGGTATTTCGCCTGGATACCCGGCCACCAGGGCGCCGTGTTACGCCGCTGACATTCGAACGTCAGCACGTCCTGGTAGGGCACCCAGTAATCGATGTCCCACCCGCCGGGACGTATCGTGTCGAGCGATTCCATGAGCTGCACCGCGGCGATGAAAATCGCGTCCGGCTTCGCCGCGTGGACGGCGCCATGCACCCGCTTCACCCATGCGGCAATGCGCTCGTAGCGCCACTCGTTATAGCGGCGCCATACCGGGTCCGACCAGTTTTCGTCCACCGGGATATCGGCCCCGAAATCCGCCCGAAACAGCGAGCGGCACGTGTCGCAATGGCACGGGCCTGTATCCCACGCCGCAAATTTGCCCTGATTGTTCCAGATACCGTCCGCGTCGTAGCGCGTGAGGATCTCGTGCACGACCTCCGGTATGCGCTCGTGGTAGTACGCGGCGTTCGGACACGTGACGTAGTGTTCGGACACCTCGCAGAAGTTGCCGTCGCGGTCGCGCGAAAACCACTCCGGATGGAGCTGCGCGAGTGCTTTCGGCGCGCAGCTCGGGTCGATGCGTGCGAGGACGTGCAGTCCCGCTTCGTGAGCGGCAGGGATGACTTCCGCCAGGAGGTCGCGTCCGCCGAGACCGTTGCTTATGCGATGTTCCGGAATTTGCGTCCGGTAGAAAGCGACGATGCCGCCGCCATTGATGCAAAAAGCCGTGGCGCCGAAGCTTTTCACTTCTTCGACGAGCGCTCGCGCGTCGATCTTCGGCTCGTCGCCTTCTCGCAGATTGACGAGCAGGACGCGATTCGGCTTTTGCCACCAACCCATATTTATAATTTCACGCCGTTGCCCCAGCCACCTTCGAAGAAATGCGTCTCGAGCGGCTTGCGCGAACGCGGCTTCAGCTCTTTCGCTTTCGTTTCTTCGTCGAGCACGTCCGGCGAAGCCTGGTAGCCGACCGCGATCATCGCCATCGGGGTGTATTCCTCAGGAATGTTGAACGCGGCCCGTGCTTTCTGAGCGTCGTAGCCGCCCATCTGGTGCACAGCCAGACCCATCGAGGCGCCCTGTAAGGCGAGGCATACGCTGGCAGCTCCGGTGTCGTGCTGGCCATAGCGGTTGGGCTTGCCGCTGTGCTCGAAAATGCTGCCGCCGCATGACAGGAGCAGCACCGGCACATTCTTCACCCATTTCCTGTTGTTTTCCGAGAGGCAGTCGAAGGCTTTCTGCCAGCCTTCGGGATCGCGCTTGCGATCGAATATGAGGTAGCGCCAGGGTTCGTCGCCGTTGCACGAAGGCGCCCAGCGCGCCGCCTCGAGGAGCGCGGCGAGCTGCTCGCGCGAAACGGTGCGGTTCACATCGTATGCGCGGGGACTCCAGCGTTTAGCGAGAAGCTCGTTGATAGGGACACGTGTCTGGGCCTTACGATCGTCCATGGACTCCTCCCCCCGTTGCAAAGGCCGAAAACTATAGCAGACCGGGGCCGCGATCGTTCACGCGCCGGACAGCGAGACAGAAAGAACCGCGCCGCAGCCTCGCAGCGGCTAATCGGCGGTGCGCTGCTGCCGCTCCGGAAAACCGCGCGGTCGTTGCGCCACGTCCGCTTCGAAAAGCTCCCGCAACTGCGCGCTCACCTGTTGAGCTGTCTGAATGAGCTGCGCTTCGTCGTGATGGACCGCGTACTGCGCCTGAAGCTGAGCTTCGTCGTGCTCGCGGAAGAAAGTGATCGCGTGCTGCGCGGCGGCGATACCGAAGTCGAGCCTGAGCAGTGCCTGATGCGCGACTTCGAGACTCGCCGGAAAGGTGTCCCGATGGATGTTGCGTATGCCGAGGTCGCGCAGCCGGAAATAGTGAACGCGGTTGCGCGCGCGGGCAAGGATTTCGAGGTTCGGAAAATGCTTTCGAACGACCGTTGCGGTTTTCACTGAAGCTTCCACATCGTCGATCGCGAGGACGAAAAGCTTCGCTTCGCCTGCTTTGGCCGCGTGCAACAGCTCGGGGCGCGACGCATCGCCGTAGTAGATCCGATTGCCGAAACGACGTACGAAATCGACTTGCGCGTAGCTCGCTTCCAGCGCGGTGAACGGGATACCGCACATGCGCATGACGCGCGAGACGATCTGTCCGAAACGACCGTAGCCCGCGATGATGACCGGCGCCGGTGGCCCGTCGATCCGATCGTAGTCGGCGGCGACTTTGCGGGCGCTGAAAACCGCAAGCAGCCGCTCCTGCAACAACATCGCAGGCACGGCAAGCACCATGGATATCGTCACGACCATAACGAGCAGCTCTCGCGTTCCGGCATCGAGCACACCCACCGCGGCCGCGGCACCGAACAGGACGAACGCAAACTCGCCGCCCTGTGCGAGTGAGATCGCGAATCGCTGGCCTTCGCTCACGGATATTCGGGCCGCCGCCGCAATGGCAAAGACCACCAGGAACTTGATGAGGATGACGCCGAGGCCCAGTCCGAGCAGGTAGAGCGGCGTTTCACGAAGCAGCGTCAGATTGGCGCCCATACCCACGGTCACGAAGAAAAGTCCGAGAAGGAGCCCTTTGAACGGCTCGATGTCGGCCTCGAGCTCGTGCCGGAATTCGGAGTCCGCGAGCATGAGCCCGGCGAGAAACGCGCCCAGCGATATGGACACGCCGATGCTCTCCATGATCACCGCCGCGCCGATAACGAGCAGCAACGCGGCCGCGGTGAAAACTTCGGCGCTGCTATGGCTGGCTATGAACTTGAGCACCGGGCGCACGATGAGCCGCCCCACGACGATGAAAGCGGCGATCGCGGCGATCGCCTTCGCGGCTTCGGTCCAGTCGACTGCATCTTTCAGCGACGCATATGCGAGTAGCGGCATCAGCGCGATGAGCGGGATGACCGCGATGTCCTGAAAGAGCAACACAGCGAAAACTTTCTGCCCGTAGCTCGAGTTGAGCTGGCCGCGCTCCGAGAGAGAAGCAAGCACGATGGCCGTGGAAGACATCGCAAGTCCTGCTCCGGTCACGAGCGCCGCCTGCCATGACAGGCCAAGCCAGGCACCGAGCAGCGCGAGCGCGAGGGCACCCAGTACGACCTGCGCGCTGCCGAGGCCGAAAACATCCCTGCGCATTCTCCAGAGCCTTTCAGGGTCGAGCTCCAGGCCGACGAGAAACAACAGCAAGGCAACGCCCAGCTCGGCAACCCCTCGCATGTTCTCCGTATCGCTCATGAGACCGAGACCCCAGGGGCCGAGCAGCATGCCGGCCGCGAGATAACCCAGAACGCCCCCGAGCTTCAGCCGCTGGAACAGCGGCACGAGCACTACAGTGGCCAGAAGGAAAACAGCGGCGAGCTCCAAGATGTGCATTGCTATCCCGTCGTCCTGGGCCATGCCAGGATCCATTGTGAACGTACGATCACTATCTCGCGGCCTCGACGGACACGCGCCAGGTCGCGGCCATTCCGAGCAGCGCCCCAAAACCTGCGATCGCAAGCGCCGTATGGATACCCGCCCACGCAGCGACCGCGCCCCAGAGCACACTGCCGGCCGTCATGCCGATCGCGTACGCGACGAGATAAACCGACAGCGCTCTCGCGCGCACCCACGAAGCCACGGCCGTTTGTGCGCTCACATGCAGCGTGGAGACGATGGCGAGCCACGCGGCACCGGTGAGGAGCATCGCCGGAATCAGCGCGAAAAGTGTGTCGGCGATCGCCATCACGAGCATCGCGGCAGCATAGATCAACGTACCGATCCGGACGAGCGCGTCACGCGAAAGCGCCGAGCGGACTCGCGGCATGAACAGCGCAGCGGCCACAGCGCCGGCGCCGATCGCGCCGAGCATCACACCGTAGACGCGCGAGTCACCGCCCGTCGATGCCGCAACGAGAGGCAGCAGCGACCATGTCGCGGTGGCGAACACGAAAAAACCGAGCGAGCGCGCCATCACGCGCTGCAGCTGTCTCGCCTGCTTCACGTAGCGCAACCCGCTTCCGATCGCCTCGACAAAGCGCTCGCGGCGTCTTTCGCCTTCGCGTCGCGGGCGGCGCCAGCGGACCAGCACCACGATCACGCCGACGAACGATACGGCATTCACGACAAAAGCGATTGCAGGGCCGCTCGCCGCGACCAGAACACCCGCGAGCGCCGGGCCGATCGCACGTGCAATGTTGACCCCCATGCTGTTGAGCGCAATCGCCGGCGGCAGCTCTTCAGGCGGAACGAGCTCGGGCACGCTCGCGGCCCACGCGGGCGTCATCATCGCCGCACCTGCGGCCAGGGCGAACGTGAGCGCAAGCAATGACCAGGGCCCGACCACGCCGAGAAGCGTGATCGTCGCGAGGAGCGCCGCCGCGAGAAGCATCCACACCTGCATGGCGATGAGGTATGCGCGCCGGTCGAACATGTCGGCGAGGGTTCCGGCGGGAAGCGAAAGGAAGAAGATCGGAAGCACCGTGGACGCCTGCACGAGCGAAACCATGAGCGGACTTGGATCGAGCGTAACCATGAGCCAGCCCGCGCCGACTTCGTGCATCCAGGTGCCGACGTTCGACAAGACCGTAGCGAGCCAGAGGTTCCGAAACAGCGGGCGCCTGAGCGGCGCCCATGGGGACGGTGAATGCGGCAGAACGGAAGGCGCTGGCACGGCGCTCAGTCGTGTTTCACGACCGGGTGCCCTGCCGCGACCCATGCTTCGATCCCGCCCTCCAGCGGACGCACTTTCGCAAAACCCTTGTCCATCATGAGGCGGGCGACACGCGCCGCGCTCGCCTCGTTCGGTCAACTGCAATACACGACGACTTCGCTGTCCGGCGCAATGCGCTCGAGCATACGTTCGATGCCGTCGAGCTCGACGACGATCGCCCCCGGTATCACGCGCGGTTCCGCTTCACGGGCCAGCGCCGAACGCGCATCGAATATGATCGGCGTGCGGCCTCCATCGATCATTCCGCGCAGCTCGGCTGCGCTGATACGAACCATACGCAGAAAGCGGATGAGCAGATAACGCTCGAGGGCTTTCACGGCGGCATAGCCCAGCACGAACGCGGCGAGCACCGCGAGCGCGCCCGCCCCCATGTCGCTCAAGAACGCGAGCAGCCATTCCACTTCGGTGCTGAAGAAGTAGCCGCCTGCAACCGGCACCGCCGCCCACACCAATGCAGCGGCCGCGCTGTAGATGAGAAATCGCGGCAGCGCGAGTCCCATCGTGCCGGCGAGCGGCGGAGCGACTGTCGAAAAGCCTGGTATGTATTTCGCGACAATCAGCGAAGGCGGTCCCCAGCGCGTGAATATGTTCTCGGTCTGCTTGACGCACGAATCGGGCTCGATAGAGATGCGGCACAGCGTGCGCAGCACGCGATAGCCGTAGCGTCGGCCCGCGAAATACCACGGGGTATCGCCGAGCAGTGAAGCGATCATCACAACAAGCGCGAGCGCCGCGACGTTGAGGCTGCCTTCGGACACGAGAGCGCCGGCCACGACGAGCATCGGCAACGCCGGGATCGGCAGACCCAGCTGTGCGATCAGCACGTTCGCGAAGACGAGCGTCAGACCGTGCTGTGTGAGCAGGCTCGTCAGCGAGTCCAACGGTAGCTTCGGGCGGATGTCATGCCCGAATCATACCGACAACCAGTGACGAGTGACTCGTGGCGAGTAGACGAGCCTCGAATTCGCGTGCGAAACGCGCGAAGGTCAGCCGTTGCCGGCCTGAGCTTCTGCGCGCTCGCGCTCCTGGGCAGCGATGTCTTCGTGCACGTGCTTCATGTCGAGCGCCTTCGCCTGCGACAGGATGCTTTCCAGCGCATCCCCCGGAAGCGCCCCCGCCTGCGAGAAGAGAACGACCTGCTCGCGGAAAACCATGATCGTCGGTATCGAGCGGATCGCGAAGTGACCGGCAAGCGCCTGCTCCTCGTCGGTGTTCACTTTGGCGAACACCACGTCCTTGTGCTTTTCGGATGCCGCTTCGAACACCGGGGCGAAGCCTTTGCACGGCCCGCACCAGGGCGCCCAGAAGTCGATGATGACAAGGTCGCTCCTCGTCACCACATCCTCGAAGTTGTCTTTGGTCAGCTCGATCGTCGCCATCGTGTTCCCCACAAGGTGAAAACACCACT